>Ga0196978_1000178_pt1 | contig 33153 bp, 25 predicted proteins | sample S3v_2013CmetaG_FD_155491 | JGI IMG/M metagenome (GOLD analysis project Ga0196978, IMG submission 155491) | Soil microbial communities from Anza Borrego desert, Southern California, United States - S3+v_20-13C | ecosystem: Environmental > Terrestrial > Soil > Desert | place: USA: California... | reverse complement strand
AGCACGGCAAGACCATCGTCATGGTCACGCACGATCCCAAGGCGGCCGACCATGCGCGGCGCCTCATCCATCTGGACAAGGGCACGATGCAGAACGGCAACGGGAGCGTCCAGCCGTGAAATACCTACCGCTGCTGTGGGCGGCGCTGGCCCGCCGCAAGACCCGCACGATCCTGACGCTGCTGTCGGTGGTGATTGCGTTCCTGCTGTTCGGGATGCTGCAGGCCGTGCGCCTGGCCTTCGAGTCGGGCGCCGACACCGCCGACGACAACCGGCTTCTGACCGTGGCCCGCTATTCCTTCATCGAGCCTTTGCCGATGTCGCACGCCTCGCGCATCGAGCAGGTGCCGGGCGTCGTGCACGTGGTGGGCGCCGACTGGTTCGGTGGCAAGTATCAGAACGAGAGCAATGCCTTTCCCGTGATCGCCTCCGACCCGGCTCGCTACTTCGAGATGTACTCGGAGTTCGAGGTGCCGCCGGCACAGCTGCAGGCCGCGATCAAGACCCGCACCAGCGCGCTCGCCGGCCAGCGTCTGGTCGAGCGCTTCGGCTGGAAGGTCGGGCAGAAGCTGCCCATCGCCTCCGAGATCTATCCGAAGATCGACGGCGACATGAACTGGGAGTTCGACCTGGTCGGCACCATCGATGCCGACGATCCGGCGGTGCGCGGCAACACCGACATGATCCTGATCAACGTGGCGTTCTTCGACGAGGCTCGCGCGCGCGGCAAGGGCAACACCGGCTGGTACACGCTGCGCATCGACGACTCGGTGACGCCGCAGGCAGTGGCGACATACATCGACCGCATGTTCGCCAACTCGCCGCACGAGACGCGCACGCAGCCGGAGAAGGAGTTCGCGATGGGCTTCGCCAAGCAGATCGGCGACATGGGCGCCCTGGTCAGCCGCATCCTGGCCGCAGTCTTCTTCACGATCCTGATCCTGACCGGCAACACGATGGCGCAGTCCATCCGCGAACGGATTCCCGAGCTGGCGGTGCTCAAGACGCTCGGCTTCTCCGACGCCACCGTCACCTGGCTCGTGCTCGCCGAGGCCGGCGTGCTCATGATCGCCGGCTGCGCGCTCGGCATGCTGATCGCGGTCGCGCTGATGCCGGGCCTCAACGGCGCCACCGGCGGGCGCTTTCCACCACTGTTCGTGGCCGCCTCCACCTGGCTGCTGGCGCTCGGCATCGCGGCAGCGGTCGCCCTGGTGATCGGGCTGCCGCCGGCGCTTCGCGCGCGCCGGCTCCGGATCGTCGACGCGCTGGCGGGACGCTGAGCTGCGGACATGCGCGTCCTGAACCAGGTCTTCCAGATCACCATCGTCAATCTGTGGACGATTCCGCAGCGGCTGGGAACCTCGCTCGTCATCGTCGTGGGCATCGCGGGCGTGGTGGGCGTGCTGGTCTCGGTGCTGGCGATGTCGCGCGGCTTCGAGCACACCCTCGCCTCTACCGGCAGGGCCAGCCGCATCATGATGCTGCGCGCCGGGTCGGATGCCGAGATGTCCAGCGACATCTCGCGAGAGCATGCGGCGATCCTGGCGGCGATGCCCAACGTCGCGCGCAACGGCGACGGCCGCCCGCTGGCATCGGCCGAGCTGGTGCTGATGCGCGATCTTGCACGCAAGGGCGGCACCGATCCCAACAACGTGCCGTTTCGCGCCGTGCAGGATGCCGCCTTCGAGATCCGCGACGAGCTGCGCATCGTCGAAGGCCGCCGTTTCGAGCGGGGCAGGCGCGAGGTCATCGTCGGGGCCAAGGCGGCCGACCAGTTCGCCGGCCTCTTCGTCGGCTCGCGCTTCGAGTTCCGCGACAGCGACTGGACCGTGGTCGGCATCTTCACCACCGGCGGGGACGTGCACGAGACCGAGATCTGGGCCGATGCCGAGGTAGCCATGTCCTCGTTCCGGCGCCTGAGCTATCAGTCGCTGACGGCCACCCTGGAGGACGCCTCCGAGCCGGCTTTCGAGACGATGAAGGCTCGGATCGACGACGATCCGCGCTTCTCGATCAACGTGCTGCGCGAGCCAGAGTACTACGCCAGGCAGTCCAAGACCCTGGCCACCCTGATCGACGTGCTCGGCTACATGGTCGCCTCCTTCATGGCGGTAGGGGCCATGTTCGGCGCCCTCAACTGCATGTACTCGGCCGTGGCCAGCCGCCAGAAGGAGATCGCCACGCTGCGTGCCATCGGGTTCGGAAGCGTCCCGGTGGTGGTCTCGGTGATGCTGGAGGCCCTGGCCCTTTCCCTGCTCGGAGGCACGATCGGGGCCGCTCTGGCCTACATCTATTGCAACGGCGCCTCGCTCTCGACGCTGAACTTCAACACGTTCTCGCAGGTGGCCTTCGACTTCCGCGTCACCACCGACCTGATCCTCCAGGGTCTGCTCTGGTCGCTGGTCATCGGCCTGGTCGGCGGGCTCTTTCCCGCCATCCGGGCTGCCAGGCTGCCGGTGGTGGAGGCCCTTCGGACCTCGTAAGCCGCCGGTTCGGGCCTACTGGCCGCCGGCTCGCGGGCAGCCGTTTCGGATGAGCTCGGCGCAGGCGGGGCGGAGCCGATTCTGCGCTGGCAATTGCTGCGCAATCATGAGGTACTAGGCCTGGGTTCGACGTTCTCCACGTCGACGCTGTAGCTGATCTGATTCCCACCGAGGCGGTTTTTTCCCTTCGATAGTTTTCAAAGCGCCAGCCCGAGCTTGCACAGAAGCAGGACCCATCTGTGATTCGCCGAGGATCCTCGGATTAACAACCGCGTCGCAAGACGCTCATGGATAGAAAGAGAATGGGTAAGAAGATCTACGTAGGAAACCTTCCGTTCAGCGCCACCGAAGAGCAGGTCCGCAAGCTGTTCGCAGAGCATGGCGAGGTGCAGTCCGTGGCATTGATCACGGACCGCGAGACTGGCCGCCCTCGCGGGTTCGGCTTCGTCGAAATGGACTCGGCCGGCGCCACCAAGGCGATCTCGGCACTGAATGGACAGGACATGGGCGGGCGCAGTCTGAAGATCAGCGAAGCCGAGCAGCGTGAGCGCGGCGGCGGCGGCGGTGGCGGCGGCGGTGGTCGCGGCGGCAACCGCGGCGGCGGCGGCGGTTACGGTGGCGGCGGCGGTGGTGGCGGTGGTGGCGGCTACGGCGGCGGCGGCCGCGACCGGGATCGCTGGTAAGCATTCCGTTGCCGGTGACGAGCACCGGCATCCCACGAATCCCTTCGGGCGTGCGGCAGGGCATCCTGCCGCACGCCTCGGTTTGCGGGCAGGGACGTCCCCTGTATCGGTAGCCGCTGCATGTCCGCTGCCACGGCTGATCAACGGCATCTGGGCGATCTCCTGTCCCTGCGTACTGCCGCCATGCAGGCCGCCCAGCGTCGCGAGACGCTGTTCGGCCGCGCCGGCGTTACGGTCCTGCTGGCTGGCCTGACGGCACTGCTCTGGCATTACGACCGCCTCTTCGAGCCGTGGGCCTGGCGGCCCGTGATCCTGACTGTCGCGGCCCTGGTCCCTCTCGTGCTTTTGCGACGACTGTGGACGCAGCGGCGTATCCGGCTCTCCCATTCCATCGACTGGCTTCAGCAGGCCTCGCGCCGGCTCGGCGACCACTTCGACTTCGGGCAAGGCGACGGGCGAGAATATCTTCGCCCCGATCATCCCAACGCCTCCGACCTCGACCTCTTCGGCGAGGCTTCACTTTTCTGGCGGCTCAACTCGTGTCGCACCGCGCTCGGCCGCGATGCGCTTGCCACGTCCGTTGCAGGCGCGCCGCCGGGCAACGACATCGACGAGCGCCGTGCTGCCGTCGAGGAGCTGGCGGCCAATGTCTCCCTTCGTGAGGCGCTGGAGCTGGAGCTGCGGGCCCTCGAATACCGCGGCGTCGGAGACGAGCGCGACCGCGAGGCGCTCGACCGCAGCACGCGCTCGCTCCTGGATTGGATGCGCGGCGAGACGCCGCCCTCCGAGAGCAACGCGATCGTCGCGTTTCACGCCGTCGCCGGAATCGCCGCTTCGATCGCCTTCGTCGTGTGGGCGACCACCGAGCTGGGGCTGGCGGTGCTGGCGCCGTTCTACCTCTTCAACGGCGTGCTGCTGTTCCGGCAGCGCGACGTCGAGGAACTGGTCGGCCGCTTCGAGCGCGTGCGCGACACGCTGGAGGCGTGGAGCCGCGTGCTCGGGATCCTGGAGACGATGCAGGTCCACGCCCCGCTGCTGCGGCGCCTGCAGGCTGCGGTGGCTTCGGGCGATTCGCGCTCGTCAGATGCGGTCGCGCAGCTGCGGAGGCTGGCCGACGGGCTCTCCCAGCGTCGCAACGTCGTGTGGCTGCTGAGCCTGGACGTGCTGTGGCTGGCCGACCTCCATCTGCGGCGCGCGCTGCTGTCGTGGAAGCGCGAGCATGGCCGGCACATGAGCGTGTGGTTCTCGGCCGCCGCCGACTTCGAGGCGCTGTGCGCGCTGGCGACGTATCGCGCCGCCGTGCCCGAGGCCGTGTTCGCGGAAATATCGCGACAGGAAGCGCCGCTGCTCGAGTTCGAGGAGCTTGCGCATCCGCTGCTGCCCGCTGCTTCGCGCGTCGGCAACACCTTGACGCTGGCCCAAGCCGGCATGGTCTGCGTGGTCACCGGCTCGAACATGAGCGGCAAGAGCACGTTCCTGCGCACCACGGGCGTGGCGGTGGTGATGTCCAGGATGGGCCTGCCGCTGCCTGCTCGGCGGTTTCGCATGCGCGAGGAGCTGCAGGTGGTCACCTGCATGAACGTCCACGATTCGCTCAAGGACGCGTCTTCGCTCTTTCACGCCGAGGTGAGGCGCCTGCGACAGTGTCTGGACTGGGCGGAGAAGGGTCCGGCCACGCTCGTGCTGTTCGACGAGATCCTGGCCGGCACCAACTCGCGCGAGCGTCACATCGGCGCCGTGGCCATCGTCGAAGCCTTGCAGAAGCTGCCGGCCGTCAGCCTGGTCTCCACGCACGACCTGGCGCTGGCCGGCCTCGCCTCGCACGATCCGGGCAGGCTCTGGGTCGTCCATTTCCGCGACCACGTGGTCGCCGACCAGATGACGTTCGATTACACGCTGCGGCCCGGGCCGCTGCCCAGCACCAACGCCGTGCGCGTCATGCGTCTGGCGGGCCTGCCCGTCTGAGAAAGGAGACAGCTGCGATGGTCGCGGCGCGCCAGTGCGGCGCCGATCGCAACCGTCTGCAGTGGTGACGCCAAACGCCGATCGTCCGGCTCATTCGCCGCGCACGTGGCTACGACGGCGCGCCTTCTTCCAGGCGCGGCAGATCGTCGGTGAGCTCGACCCAGGAAAGCTTGTGACTCGTCCAGACGTGGGCGACGGGCGGAAACGAGTCCGGATCATCGAGGCTGCAGGTGGTGACGTCGATCATCGGCCCGTAGCTCGTGATCCAGTACGTCAGCGGAGTGCCGCAGCGGCCGCAGAAGCTTCGCCTGACTGGCGGCGAGGACTCGAACTGGATCGGCTTGCCTGCAACGAACGAGAAATCGGCGCCATCGACGTGGATCCATGGCACGATCGCCGCCGCCGAAGCCTTGCGACAGGTCCGGCACTGGCACGTCGTGCTGACGATCGGCTCTCCCTGGATGCGGTAACGCACGTCGCCGCACAGACAGCCGCCTTCGATAGTCCGGGTCATCGGTGAACTCCTTGTCGACGCCGTTTTCGAACGAGAGCCGGCGGTGCCGCGGCCTCGTCTGCGTCGCGCCGGACCAGGCTTGTACTGTTGCTGCGAAAAACTTGACACCACGGGCTTTCGCGGGACAGTGCACCCATGGCTACTCTACCTCGCATCGTCCTTTCACGTGTGGACCGTGACCATCTCGATCGCGTTCTCGAAAACGCAGGCGGCCGCCGCGACCTCGAGCGTCTTCGCGAGGAGATCGAGCGCGCCGAGATCGTCGAGCCGGACGAGGTCCCGGCCGACGTCGTCACGATGAACTCCACCGTCCGGTTCTCCGACGAGGAGACCGGCGAGGAAAGGGAGATGACGCTGGTGTTCCCGGCCTTCGCCGACGTGGATGCCGGCCGTGTGTCGGTGCTCGCTCCGGTGGGTAGCGCGCTGCTGGGCCTCTCGGTAGGAGACTCGATCGACTGGCCGATGCCGTCGGCGGGTGAGCGGACCCTTCGCGTCATCGCCATCACCTACCAGCCCGAGGCCGCCGGAGCGGACCTCGGCATGGCGCCGGAGCGGTGAAAAGCGGCCAGTAGAAAGGGCAGGCACCTTTCCGGCTCGCAAAAGTTCTGCCCCGTTTTGCCTACTCGCTGGCGGCGATGCGCTCGCGCGTTGCCGCGAAATGGATCGCCGGCCACTTCTTCATCGTGTAGCCGAGCTCCCAGTCGTTGCGCGCGAGGTAGATCGGCGACTCATCGCGATCGTCGGCCATGGCGGCGTGCTGCTCGGTCTGGAAGCGCTTGAGCTCGGCGGGATCGGCCGAGCTGATCCAGCGCGCGGTCTCGTAGGGCGCGGCCTCCAGGCCGACCTTGATGTCGTACTCGGCTTCCATTCGCGCGGCCAGCACGTCGAGCTGGAGTCGACCTACCGCACCGATGATCCACTGCGCTCCCAGGCGCGGACGGAAGATCTGCACCACGCCTTCTTCGGCAAAGCCCTGCAGCGCGCGCTTGAGCTGCTTGGACTTGAGCGGATTGTCCAGCCTGAGCCGCATCAGGATCTCGGGCGCGAAGTTGGGAATCCCGGTGAACACCAGCGGCTCGCCTTCGGTCAGCGTATCGCCGACGCGAATCGTGCCGTGGTTGGGAATGCCGATGACGTCGCCGGCCAGCGCCTCGTCGACCAGCTCGCGGTCCTGCGCGAAGAACAGGATGGGATTGCGCACCGAGATCGTCTTGCCGCTGCTCGAAAGACGCAGCCGCATGCCGCGCGTGAAGCGCCCCGAGCAGAGGCGGAAGAACGCGACGCGGTCGCGATGGTTGACGTCCATGTTGGCCTGGACCTTGAACACGAAGCCCGAAACGCGCGGCTCGTGCGCCTCCACGATCCGGGTAGTCGTCGGCTGCGGGCGAGGCGAGGGCGCATGCTCGACCATCGCCGCCAGCGTCTCGCGTACTCCGAACGCGCGCAGGGCGCTGCCGAAGTAGACCGGCGTCTGATGCCCCTCCAGATATTGCTGCACGTCGAAGGCGGGATAGCCGTGTCGCGCCAGCTCGACTTCCTCGAGCAGCTCGGCGGCTTCCTCGGCGCCTATCTCTGCCGCAAGGGCATCGTGCGCGACGGCCTCCCGCTGCTGCCCGTCGCGGTCGAAGGGTACGAAATGCTCGCGCGTCAGGTCGAAGATCCCGCGCAAGCGGCCGCCCATGCCGGCCGGCCACGACATCGGCGCCACGTCCAGCGCCAGCTTGGAGGCGATCTCATCGAGCAGCTCGAAGGGACTGAGCCCCTCGCGATCGATCTTGTTGATGAAGGTCAGGATGGGGACGTTGCGCAGGCGGCAGACCTCGAAGAGCTTGAGCGTCTGCGGCTCGATGCCCTTGGCCGCGTCCAGGACCATGATGGCACTGTCGGCAGCCGTCAGCGTACGGTACGTGTCCTCGCTGAAATCCTCGTGACCGGGCGTGTCCAGAAGGTTGAGCGTGACGTCGCCGACCTGGAACGTCATCACCGCCGAGGTCACCGAGATTCCGCGCTCCTGCTCGATCTTGAGCCAGTCCGAGCGTGCGCGGCGCGCATTGCCTCGCGACTTGACCTGCCCGGCAAGGCGGATGGCGCCGCCGGCCAGCAGCAGGCTCTCGGTCAGCGTGGTCTTGCCCGCGTCCGGATGGGCGATGATGGCAAAGGTGCGGCGCTTGCGGACCTCGTCGGCGACGAGGGCAATTGCTGCGGCGGAATTCGTGCTCGTTTCCAAGGTTATCTCGAGGCGGCCATCCATCGCCTCGTGGCGGACGGGGACTGGCGCCGTTGATGCAGAAGTAGTCGAGACGCGGCAGAAGTCCAAGAAGAGGGGCCGCGCTCGCCGCCGTGGCGGCGGCAGCGTTCGAATATGACTTCCATGGCGTTGCCGAGACGGCGCTCCCGATGCGATCAGCGACCCGCGTTCATCGCATGGCGCGATGACGTGGAGGTTGCCATGACGAAACCCGCCCACGCTTTCCTGTTCGTGTTCCTCTGCTTCGCGGCGACGCCGGCGCTGGCGCAGCCGGTGGCGCAACGATCCTGCGCACGCCAGCTGCTGCACGCATATTCGCGCATACTGCGCACCGATCTGCGGGTGCTCGCCGCCTGCTCGCTCGCGCTCGAAAGCGGGACCGCGGTGGAGCAACGTTGCCGTGCCATGCGGACTTCCGGCACCGGTCTGGACCGCGTGACTCGCGTCGCGATACGAAGTCTGCAGGGCCGCTGCGACCGATGGCCGCGGTGGATGGCAGCGCCGGATTGCCAAGCCGTCGGCGGTCCAGCAGCCGATGCGGCTGTCTGTGCCGTTCATGCCGCGCACTGCCTCGCGGCCCGCGCCGCGGCCAGTGTCATCGGCGAAGAAGGAATGCAGGCCCTGCGAGAACAGCATCCGGACAACTTCGCGCTCGAGCTGGGCGGCGTGCGCGGCAACAGTCTTAAGGCATGCTTCGGCACTGCGGCGACGACGACGACTGTGCAACCTACCACGACGACGCTGCCGGCGACGACCACGACCCTGGTGGCGGTCACGACGACGCTGGACCTTACCACCACCACGCTGCAGACGCCGCCGACTTCGAGCAGCACCACGACCACCCTTGCCCTGGCGACCACGACAATACCGGAGCCGACGACGACGCTTGCGACCGTGACGACGAGCACGACGGTCGAGGAGGGCCCCACGACCACGACCGACGCGCCAACGACCACCACGACCGCAGAGCCGACGCCGACCACGACCGACGCGCCAGCGACGACGACGACCGCAGAGCCGACGCCGACCACGACCAACGCGCCAGCGACGACGACGACGTTCGAGCCGACGACCACCACGACGCTGCCGCCGCTCACGACGACCACTTCCACCGTCACCACCTCGACACTACCGGCGACCACGACGACGACGCTCGCTGCGGTCCTTCCCGACCTGGTCATCACCGAGATCGGCGCCAATCCCGAAGCGCTCTCCGACGCCAGCGGCGAGTACTTCGAGATCCACAATGCCGGCGCCGCACCCGTCGATCTGCTGGGCCTGACCATCAAGGACAACGGCAGCGACGCGTTCACGGTCGGCACCGCGCTGTCGGTCCCTGCGGGAGCCTTCGTCGTGTTCGGTCGCACGACACAGGCCGGTGCGGGCCAGGTCGATTACGTCTACGGAACCGCGATGTCACTGACCAACACGGCCGACGCGGTCGTTCTGGTCTGGAACGGCATCGCCGTGGACGCGGTCGCATACGGCAGCGGATTCCCGCTGGCTGCGGGTGCCTCGATGTCGCTGCGTCCGGGCAGAATAGATGCGCAGGACAACGATCTCGCATCGTCGTGGTGTCGCGAGACTGCGCCGCTGGGCAATGGCGACTTCGGCAGCCCGCGAGCGATGACGGCGGCCTGCGGGCCGTAGCCGTCGCCGCGATGGCTCGCGGTCCGGTCGCGCAGCGTCTTGTGGCACGGCAGGGCGGTTGATATGGGTGGCTCGCGTTCGGATCGTCCTCCACAATTCCGCCTGCGATGACCGCCAAGCTCGAAGAAGACCCGTTCAGCCCCGAAGGGCAGGAGCTGGCGCGCAAACGCGTGCTGCTGAGGCGTCTCGAAGACACGCTGATCGAGCAGGAGGATCGCCTGGCCATGCGCCGAAGCGAGATCGCCGCCTTCGAGCGCCTGTACTTGCGCGAGGTCGGATCGCGCTACGCCCGCCGCGACGAGCTGCTGGCCGAGCTCGACGAGCTGCGCCGCGCCGGGTCGGACGAGGGGGCGCCCTCGGCCGGGCGCGAGCCGCGATCGCGACAGGTGGAATCGAAGGAGACCGCCCTGGCAGTGGGCGAACAGCCGGGCGGTCCGAGCGAGCACGATCCGCGGCTTCGCGAGCTGTACCGTCAGCTGGCTCGTCGCGTGCATCCCGACCTCGCCGACGGCGAGGATGAGCGCCAGCGTCGCCACCGCGTCATGGCGGAGGTCAACGCCGCCTACGAACGCGGCGATCTCGAGACGTTGCAGCTGCTGCTCGGTTCGGAAGTGCACGCACCCGAAGCCATTCAGGGGGACGGAATTGCCGCCGAGCTGGTCCGTGTGATCCGGCGCGTGCACCGGGTCGAAGGCGGCCTGAAGAAAGTCGCCAAGAGCCTTCGCACGCTGGCCGAGAGCGAGATCGGTCGTCTGTATCTCGAAGTGCTGCAGGCCAGGGAAGAAGGCGGCGACATGCTCGCCGACCTCGCGGCCAGGCTCGACGGCGAGATCGCCGACCTCGTCGAAGAGATAAGGGGACAGTCCCCTTAAAAAAACGTCGCGTCGAGATCGGGCGTGCCGGCCAGGGAGGCGACCTGCGCCTTGGCGTCGGGTGCAAGCGCACTCCAGTGCCCGCGGATATCTCGCCACACCCTGACCTGAAACGTCTTGGCCACGCTGCGGAAGGGATGGCCGAGAAGCTCGCCGTCGTAAAGGCAGGCGCCGGCCTCGAAGCCTCTCTCGTTGAAGAGCGACTCCCCGCGATTCCGGCACTGCTCGTAGGCGTGCTCGTTCGCATGCATCAGCGGCACGAACGCCTCCAGGATGAATTGCAGCAGCGGCGTAAGATGCGTGCTGCCCTGCGCTGCGCCCTGCGAAGCGACGTGGCCTCGGTCGCGGATCGCCACCAGCCACGCGAACGTGCGCGGAGCCAGCTCGCGCAGCCGCGCGGCAGCTGCCCTGTCGGCCAGGTTCATGGACAGCTGGCCGTAGATGCTGGCGTCGGCGATCGTGAAGATGTCGCCGAACAGGAAGCGGCGATCGGAGACGATCTGTTCCACAGCCTGCAGGCAGCGCTCCCACATCTGTTCGAGCAGCGCGTGGGTTGCGGGGAAGCCCGCGCGCGACGGCGGCGTCAGCGAAGCCGACAGGCCCGGCACCGCGTAGCCTTGCGGCGCCACGCTGAAAAGATACGGCAGCCGGCGTACCTGGCGCCGACCGAACCATTCCCCGAAAAGACGTCCGCTGCCCGGTGGCAGATGGTTGGAATATTCGCGCGCCAGCCGCGCGCCGGGATCGTCGTTGTCGGTCGCTGCGAGCTTCCAGCGGTTGTGATGGACCATGTAGAGGCCGATCTCGTCGAACGCCTCGTCGAGCAGGCGCGCAACGAAGGCGAGCGCAGGATCGGTCGGCACCAGAGGTCCGGCCGGCCGCGGATGGCTCTCATCGAGCCATGACGCCAGCGCCGAGGAGTCGTAGAGCACCTCGCCGGCCGGCGTCAGCAGGAACGGCACGAGCGGATATTCATCGAGCGGATCGTTGCCCGGCGGCCGCATCGCCGTGCCGCTGCGCTTGGCGCGCTCGACCGTTATGGCCGCGCGCAGGTTCTCGAGCCGTCCGCCGTCGCGGGGAAGCCGCCGGAACGGAACATCCGCCGCCGCCAGCAGCGCCTCGAGCTTGAGCACGAACGGTGAGAGCTCGGCTCCCCATACGATGTACGTGTCCTGCCCCAACGCGGCCGACGATGCCGCAGACCGCACAATGGAGCGAACCCGAAATCAGGTGGAAGCGGCGTGGAATTCCCGCCGAATTCCCGCCGCAAGCAAGGGCCGGCGTTCCCGGAGAGGCCGTTGTGTTGACCCCGGAAGGAAGCAAGCAACGAGCCAGTTGCCGGTACGCGCGCGCATCCGATTCCACCAACGACGGTATTCCCATAGGTAGCGTCATCTCATCCGCTCTGGCGACGGCGCGCAGAGTGGCCAGGCGCAAGACGGCCGGCTGCGGAGCGATCGCCGGCGGGCTGGAGGCCCGCAGTGCGAGAGCCACCAGCCGCCGACGAACCAGATTGGCCGCTATGCGCGCCCGCCGGTGAAGGAGGCAAAATGCTCGACCCGATGCTGGCGCTGGTTTTGTGGACGTTCGTGATGTGGCTCTGGATGTACGCCGTGCGTCTCCCCGCAATGCGTGCGGCGGGCATCGATCCAGCCAGGATCAAGCGTCCGGGCGACCTCGACACGCTGCCGATCCACGCCCAGCAAGTCGCCGACAACTACAATCATCTGCACGAGCAGCCCGTCCTGTTCTACGCGCTGGTCACCTACTGTCATCTGACGGGAGCCGTCGATTCGACCAACGTGACGCTGGCCTGGAGCTACGTGGTCATCCGCGTGGCGCACAGCATCGTCCAGTCCACGTTCAACTTCGTTCCGGTGCGCTTTGCGGTCTTCTCGCTTGGCAGCATCGTTCTTTTCGCGATCGGCCTGCGGGCGTTGCTGGCTTCCTAGCTTCCCATCCTGCCTGTTCGCGCCCCTCCGATCCCGAACAGGCAGCGCGACCGCTGGTCAGACCGATCCGCATTCCTGACTCGTAGGCCAGCACGGCGCGCCGTGCGGGGACGCTTCTCAGGCCCACCTCTCCGCGCCGCTGGCGACTGCCTGGCCGGCGCCATCGGCGCGGCTGCCGGCCTGCCGGCACGGCGCAGTCCAGTGTTTTCTTGGCGACGCCAGCTGCCATCGCGCGTCCGGGATCTTCCTTCGCAGCGCGCGTCCGGCGCGGCTTTTCCCTTGGTAGCGAGGTGCGCGGCGTGTTAGGGAAACTGGCATGGCCGCGCCGAACAGGGCAACGATCACGGCGACAACGGCATGCGTGGCCGCGGTCGTTTTCGTCGTGGCGGCGGCGTCCCTGCGCGTAAACGCCAACGCGCCGGCCGCACCTGCACCGGCGCGCAGCCCGCTCTTGTCGATCACGCACTTCCGGATTCCCGACGAGCCGATGCTGCTCGAGCAGCTCCAGGACGCCGTCGAGCTGCGACGCCGCGAAGACTTCGATCGCACGCTCGACGCACGCGATCCCGGCGAGCTGGTCGAGCATGCCACGCTGACCGAGCTCGACTTCGACACGCGCAAGATCGGAATCGATACCTTGTTCATCGTCGGCGACGAGCTGTTCGGCTATCTGTTCCGGCCCGAGAACGGCTGGGGACGCGGCGGTACCGATCGCACGGCGGCCGGATACACGCCCGAGCTCAATCGCATTCACGACGGTGCGCGCGGCGGCCCCGATGCGTTCGGCTGCTTCAGCTGTCATTTCAAGGGCGGCCCCGACGGTGCAGGGACGCAGTCGCAGAACGCATTCCTGCACGGTGACGGCAAGGGCCTCGGCGGCGCAGACCAGCGAAACCCGCCGCATCTGCTCGGCCTCGGACCGATCGCATTGCTTGCGCGCGAGATGTCCGTGGAGCTGCGCGCGCAGGCCGGCTCGGCGCAGGAACGCGCCAGGAAGGAAGCGCGCGACGTCGAGCAGGCCCTGAGCGCCAAGGGCGTGGCCTTCGGTCGCGTGGTCGCACGGCCCGATGGCACGCTCGATACGTCGGCTCTCGACGGTGTGGATGCCGATCTCACGGTGCGGCCCTTTGGCTGGAAGGGACATCACGCGACGTTGCGCGGCATCGTCGAGGAGTCGCTGTTCATCCACCAGGGCCTTCTGTCCAAGAACATCCAGCTCGCCATCCGCGACGACGGCCTGGACGCCACGCCCTACGGCAAGGGCAAGTGGGACGACGTCGACGAGGACGGCGTCTATCTGGAAGTGGACTCGGGAATGCTGACAACGGTCGTCGGCTATCTGGCCCAGCTCGAGTCGCCGATCACGCGGCCTCCGCGCGACGCGTATCTGCTCGACCTGTTCGCCGACGGCCGCGCGCGCTTCGAGGCCGTGGGCTGCGCGGCATGTCACGTGCCCACGCTCGAGCTGCGCGACCCTGTCTTCGACGTTCGCGAGAACCTGGATCCAGGCCGGCCCACCTTCAGCATCGACGTGGCCCAGGATGGCGACGGTCCCAAGATCGAGCCGAAGTACGCCAATCCGAAAACCGAATACCTCGTGCATCTTTTCAGCGACCTCAAGCGTCACGACATGGGCGAGGAGCTCGCCAGTCCCGCCCCGCAGGGAACGATTGCCGCGCGCATGTTCCTGACGCGGCCGCTGTGGGGCCTGGCCGAGACCGCGCCCTATCTGCACGACGGCCGTGCGCCCACCGTGCACGACGCCATCGTGCTTCACGGCGGCGATGCGGCAGTCGCGCGTGACGCCTACCTGGCGCTGCAGGAGCCGGAGCGCGCTGCGATGCGCGTGTTCCTGTCCTCGCTGTCGCGCAAGCCCAAGCTGTTCGTGCCATGACGTTGCGCCGGATGACCGTATCGATGCGCATGCTCATCGCGGTGGTGGCGATGACTGCCACCGCCGGCTGCGACAGCTCGCCGGCCACGGACTCGCACGCCAGCGTTCCCGCTTCCTGGCGGCAGGACTGTCCGCCCGTCTCGCGCCCCGATCCGCTCGGCATGGACGCGGCGCGAGAGGCGCATCGTCTGGCCGAGCGCCGCCACGAGCTTCGTCTTCGCGAGGCCGCCGCGCCAGGCTCTTTCCTGCGCGACGTGCACGCGGCGCTGGATCCGCAACGTCTTGCAGCCGGCGAGATATGTGCCGGCGAGCTCGCCGACGTCGGCCAGCTGCTGTTCGAGCACGAGTACGGCTACGACGACGGCCTCGGCGGCGGCGATCCGTCGCGGCGCGCAGCAGGACCGTTCCGCCGCGTTCACGAAGGATTGTTCGGCGGACCCGAAACGATCTCGTGCCCGTCGTGTCACTGGATCGGCGGACCCAATGGCGCCGGCGCCGAGACCGACAACGCGTTCCTCTCCGGCGACGGCGGCATGCCGAGCAGCGGCGATGCGCGCAATCCGCAGGCGCTGCTGGCGCTCGGCGTGGTGCAGGCGCTGGCAGCCGAGATGACCCGGGAACTGCACGCGCAGCGCGACGGCTTCCTGCGCCAGGCGTCAGACGGCACGAGCAGGGAGATGCGTCTGGTCGCCAAAGGCGTCGACTTCGGGATACTGCGCGCCCACGACGGAAAGCTCGACACCTCGGCCGTCATCGGCGTCGATCCCGATCTGGTGATCAAGCCGTTTGGCTGGAAGGGAACGCTTCCCGATCTCGAGAGCTTCTCTGCCGAGGCCTTGCAGGTGCACATGGGAGTACAGAGCGATGGCCTTTCCGCCCTGGCCAGCGGCGACGTCTACGGCAAAGGCACCGACGCCGACGACCGCGATGGCGATGGACGCAAGGGCGAGCTCGGGCGCGCGCCGTTTGCCGCGATGAGCGTGCATCTGGCGCTCCTGGAGATGCCGATTCTCGAGCCGCTCATCCAGGACCGGCCGCTCGGCGCCTCGGCGCAGGGCCTGCTGCCGCCCACCACCACCAGCTTCGCCGTCGATTTCCAGCGCGGCCGCCAGCATTTCCATGAGCTGGGCTGCGCCGGCTGCCACAAACCGATGATGGTGCTGGAGAGCCCCGTGCTGACGCTGGAAGGCCTTCCTCCCATCGATCTGTCCGAGCAGATGCGGGCGCCCGGCCTTCGCTACGACAGCAACCTGGGCGGTTATCCGGTGTGGCTGTTCAGCGATCTGAAACGCCACGACATGGGCAAGGCCAACACGGCGCGCCACTTTCAGCGCGGCGTGGCGCCCGAGCAGTATCTGACGCCGAGACTATGGGGCGTGGCCGACTCCGCGCCCTATCTGCACGACGGTCGCGCGCCGAGCTTCGACTATGCCATCGCCGGCCACGACGGCGAAGGGCGCCAGGCGCGCCGCAAGTTCGCGCGCCTGTCCGGCGAGGAGAAGGGCGCGCTGCGAGTCTATCTCATGTCGATGCGGCGCGAGTCGCGCGTGATCGTGCCATGAGCTCACGCCGCGTGCCTCGTGGCGGCGGCGGCACTTTCGCGTTCGGCAATCGCCCGCCGCGAATCACGGCGCCGCCTGGCTGCCCGTGTCGGATTCATCGGGCACGACTCCGATGTCCGCGCCCGTGGCCTGCTTCTCCGGCGGCGCCAGCTTCGGCCGGTCCGACACCAGCCTTACGCCGTCGCGGCCACGCTCGTACACGTACTCGTGCTTGAGGACTACCGTCTTGGCGCTGGCAAGATCGAGACCTGCCTTCTGCACGACGATCGTGATCAGTGGCAGCTCGAGCTCCCTCAGCGCGATGTCGGCCAGCGCCTCGGGTCTTGCCAACTCGCCGAGGGCGTGGCGCTGCATCTCGTATTTCCGGACCTGCTCCTGCAGGGCGGGGCTGAGCTTGCGATGGTCTACGTACAGGAAGCCGCCGGGAACCTGACGGAACAGACCGACCAGCACCGGCGGCGTCGGCACCGTGTACATCGCCCACGCTCCCAGCTTCCAGGGATTGATGCCGTAGCGCTGCACGATCGCGTAGTGCGCCAGCGGCCACAGGCCGGCCCATAGCAGGGCAGCTGTGACGATGGCGCGTTTCACATCGACCTCGGATCGACCATCCAGCCGCCCGGGAAGATCTTGAACGCTGCACCGATGACCCACGCCATGATGGCCGCAGTCAGGGGCAGCGTCCTGCGAATCGCATCGCCGGGCAGAAACATCATCAGCAGGTGCAGGAAGAGAAAGGCGAAGCCGTACTCGCGGGCGCCGAGCTGCATGACGAACACCAGCACGAGGGAGGCGATGGCAGCCAGCCTGCGAGTGCGCGGCCATGCCAGCAGCACGGGCAACGCCATCTCGGCAATGTAGACGAGGTTGGAAGCCGCGATGAAGAGCGCGCTGTCGACTCGGTAGGGGCCGGTGCCGGCGCTGAGCGCGTTGTACGCGCGCAGTCGCAGGATGTCGCCTCCGGACAGGAACAGCATGAACAGATCGCCGAAGCGGTTGGTGTTGCCGATCATCCAGGCCAGGAACTCGCCGCCGAACCAGTAGCCGTAGATGACCTTCTGCAGGCCGGTGTGGAAGAAGACGATCAGCGTCAGCCATGCCACGCCGCGCCATGCCAGTCGCACGTCGCCGTCGCTCCGGGCTTGGACGTGAGCGTTGCGCGACGCGTCCGATCGTCGTGAGCCGCCGGCGACGGCAAGCACGATCATCACCAGCATCTCGAGGATGAAATGGTTGTTCGTGAACGGCAGCGTCCATGCCAGCTGCGGCACCAGGGCAATCAGCGCAGCAGCGGGCGCCCAGCTTGCCGCGCTGCGCGCCGTCGCCGAACTCGATGCGCCGCCAAGGAAGGCCGCCGCTGCGCATCCGAACAGCCAGATCGTGGTCAATGCCAGGCCGGTCTGCGGAAGGTCGGCGGCGAACACCGCCCAGAGACAGCTGCGCGTGGCGCTGTAAAGAAGCAGGAAGCGCCGCAAGCTGTCGAGCTTGCCCGGTAGCAGGACGGAGTTCTCGGGATCGACGATGCCCCACAGCGACGTCGGCTGCGGCTCGACTGCCTCTTCCGCGACGGCTTCCGCGCGGCTCCTACGCTGCTTCCTGCCGGCGATGACAGCCTCCTTGCGAGTCCGCATGCGCGCGCGATGCGTGCGCGAAGAATCGGAGGGCTCCCATACCGGCAGGCGGTCGGTGAGAAAAGCCTTGCCTAGCGACCCTCGGGTTTGCGCAGCACCCACAGATCGAGCACGCCCGTCCCTGCCTTGGCCTGCACCGGATAGCGCAGCGATCCGATGAGCAGTGCAGGCCTTCCCCATCCGTCCGGATCGGGCGCGCGGCGGATGTGCCAGCCGAACCAGGCTTCGCCGAGCTCGCCGAACATCTCGTGCAGGACCTCGCCGGTTCTGCCCGAGCGGATTTCGACGCGGCCGACCTTGGCCACGAAGTTCTGCCGGTGCCAAGGCGCACCGATGACGAGATCGTCGATGCGGTCGCCGTCGACGTCGCCGGCCGAGTAGACCATGCGGCCGTACAGCTCTTCAGGCTGCTTTCCCTTCCATCGCCGAAGCTCGGTGCCGTCGGCGCCCGAGTAGACGAAGACCTCGCCCGGCATCAGCCGCGACTTGTCCTCGCTGCGCGGCGAGCCGACCACGATCTCGCCGACACCGTCCTGGTTGATGTCGCCCAGCGAGGCGATCACCTCGCCGAAACCGCTCGAGGGCGTCGAGCCCTTCCACGTGCGCAGCTGCTGGCCGGTGGCGGCCGAGAAGACGTAGGCCGCGCCGATCCTGGCGCCGCTCGTACCCGGTTCCTTGTAGGCGCCGATGCCGACGTCGGGGCGGCCGTCGCGGTCCAGATCGTCCAGCCGCGCGACGTACCAGCCGAAGCTGCCGGTGTCCGCCATCGGAGCGTACGTTTGCAGCACCGCGCCGTCCTTGCCGCTGAGCAGATAGGCGCGCCCCGAGTCCTGCGAAGGCGCACCGGCGAAGATGTCGGCAACTCCATCGCCATTGTGATCGCCGGCAGGGGAAAGATCCCATCCGAACTGACCCAGGCGCCCGCCGCCGCGGGTCCAGATCTGCTTGCCGGTCCTTGGCGAGCGCGCCGAAACGATTCCGGTGCCGACATCGAGGCCCACGCGCGCGTTGGGCGCAGCCACCACCACGTCGGCCAGCCTGTCGCCCGAGACGTCGGGGACCGCGAGCACCCAGTGTCCCATCAGGCCGTCGGTGTGCTCGCCCTCCCATTCGCGGATCTTCTTGCCGGTCCTGCCCGACCAGATGCTGGCGCCGCCGTTCTGACGAACGCCGCCGAGCATCTTGAAACGCGTGCCCGCGGCGATATCGGCGGCGCGGTCGCCGTCGACGTCCAGGGGCTCGCCGAAGCGGAAGCCGAGCTCGCCTCCAGGCACGTCGCCGGTGATGCGGCGAGCCAGACACCAGCCGCTGCCGGCATCGGCGCACGCTGCAGGAGACTCGGAGAACGAACAGGTAGGAAGCAGGAGAGGAAGAACGAAGGCCGCGAGAAGCGACCGCGGCGCTGTGGTCATGGCAGGGAGCGTCGCCGCCGGCACGTGCGCGCCGGCGGCGACGAACCGATCAGTCGGCGCAGCAGCCTACCCAGTGCTGGCCCGATCCGCAGTTGATGCCCGAGACCACGCTGCCAAGATCGCCGGTGGCGTTGTTGAGCGAGACCATGTCGCCGTGCGAGCCGGTGTGCACGGTGGCGTAGAACCAGCGGGTGGTGTTGCCGGCATCGATGCACTGGTCGTCGCCGGAACGTGCGCCATCGATCGCCCAGAACGAGGTGACGGTCTGGTTGGTGGTCGACTTGATGCCGTCCAGGTCGCCAGCGGTTTCGGCGGCCTGCAGTTCGGCAAGTGTGCAGGCATGCGTGGCGGCAAAGGCCGCCTCGCACGACATGTCGGCGCCAGGGATGCCGGGCGTGGCGCTGTAGTTGAAGAAGCCGTTGTTGCGCGGCAGCACGGCCTTCAGGACCGTTCCCGGAAGCGCCGGCATCGTGGTGGTCGTCGTCGTGGTGGGCGAGGGCGTGCAGCTCGAAGGCTCGGCGTCGCAAGTGGCGGCCGCGCACTGGACCGAGATGAAGATCTTCTCGTCGTCCTTCTTCGGTGCATCGCAGCGCATGCAGAAGCTGGCGCCCGAGCCGAACTGCACCTTGGCGTTGATGGCACCCTGGGGCGCATCGTTGGCAAGGGAGAAGTCGACGCCGGACTTGATCTTGACCAGCAGCTTGCCGTCGGCGATCTGGGCCTGGTTCTTGTCCAGCTTGTTCTTGTATTTCCACGACGAGCCGTTGTTCGTCCAGTTGATGCCGGCCGGAAGCAGGATGCAGTCGTCGTCGCTGGCGCTGTAGACGTGGATGGAAGCGCCTTCGGTGTTCGGATTGACCGCGTCGGTGAAAGCGATCTGGGCATCGCCCGAGATGAGCTGGACCTGGCGCTTGGCCGGGTCGTCGTTGTCCTTGACCATCATCTTCTTCGCGGTGATGTCGTCGGCGTTGGCGATGGTGGCTGCGCCGACCACGAAGATGGCGGCAGCGGTGCGTAGGAGAGAAAAGCTTTTCATCGATACCCCCGGTGCTGGAGAACTTTGCGGTTCCGTCATGGACGGCCCGCGTTGGCGGGTACCATATGCCACGCTTGCCGCTTTGTAGAGCCCCGAAGCGGGGCGACGGCGGACTTTTCGGCATTTTTGCGCCGCCTGCGGGCGCTCTTCGCCCCGCTCCACGGCAGTGAACGGTGCTTACCTGAGCTGGAACCGGCCGATATAGAAGAGCCCCCTTGCGATGCGTGGAACCGTCTTCGAAAAGCCCGGCACGGCGCTCATCACCGGTGCCTCCGCCGGCATCGGCACCGAGCTGGCGCGAGCCTTCGCCGAACGCGGCCACGACCTGGTGCTGGTGGCCAGGAGCGGCGACCGTCTGGAAGCCCTTGCCGCCGAGCTCGAGGCCGGCTTCGGCATCGACGCCAGCTTCATCGTCAGCGACCTGACCGAGCCCGGCGCTCCGGACGATGTCTTTGCCGAGGTCTGCGGCGCCGGCATCCAGGTGGACGTTCTCGTCAACAACGCCGGCGCCGGCAGCTTCGCGCGCTTTGCCGAGGTCGATCTGGATCGCCACCTGCGCATTCTGCAGCTGAACGTCGTCGCGCTCACCGCACTCACGCGCCTTTTCGTCGAGCCGATGGTCCGCCGCGGGTCCGGGCGCGTGCTCAACGTCTCGTCGGTCGCCGGCTTCCAGCCCATGCCGATGCTGGCCGTGTACGGCGCGACCAAGGCATTCATCATCTCGCTCAGTGAGGCGCTGGCGGTCGAGCTGCAGGGAACCGGCGTCACGATCACCGTGCTGTGCCCCGGCTTTACCGGCACCGGACTGATCGAGGACCTGCAAGGCCAGGCCGGCGATCCCGACATGATTCCGGGGCTGGTGATGCAGGATCCTGCGGTCGTGGCCCGCGAGGGCGTCGAGGCCTGCCTTTGCGGCAAGCCGTTGCACATCAACGGGCTGGGCTATCAGCTCGGCGTTCTTTGGGAGACCTGGCAGCCGCGCTGGCTCATCCGCTCGATGGGATCGACACTGACGCGAATGATGACCGCGCGCCCGCGAGCAGGGAAGGAATAGTCCGTCATGTTCGAGCACGATAGGATCGCCCTGGAGCGGGAGCTCTATCTGGAGCTTCTCAAGCTCGGGAAACATCCCGACATCCGATCGTTCCTGACCGGCGCGCTGCACAAGATCGTCGAGCTCACGGGCGCCGAGCGAGGCTACATCGAGCTCGGCTCCGAGGACGCCCGCGGGCAGGGCCGAAGCTGGTTTGCAGCCCACGGCTGCGAGGATGCCGACATCGATTCGATCCGTGAGCGCGTCTCGCGCGGCGTGGTCGCCGAGGCGATGAGCTCGGGCCAGACCGTGCTGTCGCACTCGGCGCTGCTGGACGAGCGCTTCTCGGCGCGCGAGAGCGTTCGCGCGGCAGGGCTCGAAGCGGTGATGTGCGCGCCCGTCGGCATCGACGGTCCGCTCGGCGTCATCTATCTGGAAGGGCAGCGCGGATCGGACATCTTCACTCCCGCCGACAAGGCCGTGGTCGAGCTGTTCTGCGAGCACCTGGCACCGCTGGCCGACCGCGCCCTGCTGCGCGAGATGCACTCGGCGGACGAGCCCGAGCTGGCCGATGAGCTTCGAAGCCTTCTCGGCCCCGGCATGTACGTGGGCCGAAGTGCTGGTTTCCTGGAATCGCTTCGCACTGCCGCGACCGTGGCCCCACTGGACGTGCACGTGCTGCTGACCGGGGAATCGGGCACGGGCAAGACGCAGCTGGCCCGTTTCATTCACAACGCCAGCCCGCGCCGCGCCGAGCCTTTCGTCGAGCTGAACTGCGCGGCCCTGCCCGAGGACCTGATCGAGAAGGAGCTGTTCGGCGCGGCGCCGGGCGCGTTTACGGGCGCCGTCAAGACGGATGGAAAAATCGCGGCGGCAGGGCGCGGCACCCTCTTCCTGGACGAGGTCACCGAGCTGCCGCCCGGTGCGCAGCCCAAGCTGCTGCAGTTCCTGCAATCCAAGGAGTACAGCCCTTTGGGCAGCGCCGGAGCGCGCCGCTCCGAAGCGCGCATCATCGCCGCCACCAACGTCGATCTGCGCACCGCCGTCGCCGAGCGGAAGTTTCGCGAGGACCTGATGTACCGCCTGATGGTGCTGCCGCTGCGTCTGCCCTCGCTGGCCGAGCGGCGCGAGGACATCGACGGCCTGGTCGATCACTTCTGCAGCGTGATTCCGGCTCGCCACGGGCTTCCTCGCCTGCCGCTGTCGCCCGCCGCGCGGCGTGCCATTCGTGCTGCCGAGTGGCCCGGCAACCTGCGCCAGCTCGAGCACACGCTCGAGGCCGCAGCCATCCGAGCGGCCGGATCGCGCGCCGAGTCGATCGCGGTCTCGCACCTGTTTCCCGACAAGCCCGGTGCTTCGCACCAGGGCGCCGAGACGTTCCAGGAGGCCACGCGCGAGTTCCAGGCCGAGCTGCTGCGGCGGACGCTGACCGAGGTGGATTGGAACATCAGCGAGTGCGCGCGCCGGCTCGATCTAGCCCGGTCGCACGTCTACAACCTGATTCAGGCTTTCGGGATCACGCGCGCAGGGGAATGACAGGGCAGGCGCGTTTCCACTTTGGCAGGGCCTGAGGGATGGCGGCCGTCGAGCATCTGCATCGCGTGGAGATCGGGGAGATCCTCGCGCAGCGTTACGAAGTGCTCGAGCTCTTGAGCTCGAGTGCGCACGCGGCCGTGTGCCGCGGTCGCGACCGTGCCACCGGCCGCGACGTCGCCATCAAGCTTGCCGTCTCGAGCCAGAGCCGGCGCGATCTGGCCGGCGAGGCGCGCGCCTACGCTGCACTGAGCCACCCGCACATCCCCGTTCTGCTGGATTCGGGTACCAGCGGCGACGGACGCCCCTTTCTCGTCTTCGAGTACGTTGCCGGTGTCACGCTGCGCGCTCTGCTCGACGGCGGCCGCAGCCTGGATGCGCGCACGACGCTGCGCTGGATGGCGCAGGTCCTGGACGCGCTCGAGGCCGCGCATCGCGCCGGCATCGTCCATCGCGACATCAAGCCCGACAACGTCATGATCGTCGCAAGCGGCGTGCTCGAGCACGCCGTCCTGCTCGACTTCGGCTTCCGCGCGCTGGCCGACGAGCAGACGCCGGCAGAGCTTCTGGGAACGCCGCGTTATGCTGCGCCCGAGCAGCTTCGAGGCGAGGCACCCGGCCCGGCATCCGACCTGTACTCGTGGGGCCTGGTCGTGCTCGAATGCCTGAGCGGCGCCAGCGCGGTGGTGGCCGAAAGCGCGCACGAAGCGGTGCGCGCACAGCTGGACGAGTCACCGATTGCGATGCCGCGCGATCTGGCGCGCACGCCGCTCGGCCGGTTTCTCGCCGCGGTCGTCAGCAAGCAGCCCTCGCGGCGGCCGGCGTCGGCGCGCGAGGCGATGGCTCGGCTTTCCCGCATCGTGCCGCTCGAGCTCGCCGACGACATCGGCGATCGGGATGCAGACGAGCCCGCGCACTGCGACGAGCGCTTGGTGGGCATGCTCGAGGCGCGCATCGCCGCCGAGGTCGCGGATGCCGCGCGACGCGAGGCGTTCGAGGAGGCCTCCAGGCTCGTCCGCAGCTTCGGTGGCACGATCGTCAGCGCGCTGGGCGAGCGCCTGATAGCGGTCTTCGGCGTCGTCGAGCCGAGCGGGGCCGACGTGCTGGATGCGATCGATGCCGCCGATGCCCTGGTCTGTCAGTCGCGCAGTGCGCGCTGGGGAGCTGGCGTGCACGCCGCCAGCATGCGGGTCTCGCAGCCGCGCACGGCATCGCCGCTGATGATCCTTGGCGATCCGGCGCTCGTTGCCGGCGCGCTGGCAGAAGCTGCGCGGCCGGGCCGCGTCCTGGTGAGCGGCTCCGTGCGCGCGCGCGCACAGGATCAATGGGCCACGGCTCCCGTTTCGAGCGCGCAAGCCGGGGTCGAGGCCGGCGACGTCTTCGTGCTGCGGCGCCGGCGCACGCTTGCGCCCGTCGCCGAGGTGCGCAGCGCTTTCACCGGCCGCACGTGCGAGCTCGCGCGCATCGCGGAGGCGTGGTCGTCGGCGCAGCGCGGATGCGCATCTGCCGTGTTCCTGGTCGGCGGGGCGGGCATCGGCAAGTCGCGTCTGGTGCGGGAGGCCCGGGGCATCGCCTCAGGTGCCGACTGGCTCGAAGCGCGCTGCTCGCTCGAACGCCAGACCGTGCCTCTGAGCCCGGTCGTCGATCTGATCCGCAGCCTGGGTTGCGGTGCCGAAGCCCTCGCGAAGCGCTACGAGCTGCCCGACGCGCACGCGGTCCCGGTTCTGGCAACACTGTTGTCCGAGCCCATGCCGCCGGGCACCGCGCTGCCGGCGGTCACTCCCGAGCGTTTGCGAGAGCTGACCGCCACCACGTGCTGCCGTCTTCTGCTGCAGATGGCGGGTGACGGGCCGGCGATTCTGTTCTTCGACGATCTTCAGTGGGCCGACTCCTCCACCATCGACTTCCTGCGCCTGCTGCTCGACGAGATTGCCGCCGGCAACGCCGAGGGCCACCGTCTTGCGCTGCTCGTGATCATGACCTCGCGGCCGGAGCTGGCGGGTCTGTGGCAACGGCCCGACGTTGCCGAGATCGTCCTGGATCCCATGCAGCCGCACGAGGTCGAGCGGATGATCCGCGCCGAGATCGGCGAAGCGGCGGCGATCGCGCCGGCGCTGGTCGCGCAGCTCGCCGCCGCTTCGCGCGGCGTGCCGCTATTCATCGAACAGGCCGTGCGCCTGCTGGCAGGCCGATCCAGGTGCAACGACGTCGTTCCCGGCGACATCGACAGCGTGCTTTCGGCGCAGATTGCTTCTCTCGGCGACGGGGCGCGCCGCCTCGTGCAGGTCGCCGCGGTCATGGGTCAGGAGTTCGACCTTCGCCTGGTCGGCGTGGTAGCGCGTCTTCGGCCGGCGGCCGTGCCGGCGGCGCTGCGGGAGGCGGCCGAGGCCGGCATCGTCGCGCAACACCAACAGGCCGAGCCCGGGCGATACCGTTTCACGCACGCCCTCATTCGCGACGCCGCCTACGATTCGATGACGCAGGAGCAGGCCGCCGCAGCGCACGCGGGCATCGCCAAGGCGCTGGAGCGCGAGCATCCCGAGGTCGGTATCCGCCGTCCCGCCGAGCTGGCGATTCATTTCGAGCTCGGTGGCGAGCCGGCAACGGCAGTGGATCTGTGGCATCGCTCCGGGGTCAGCGCGCTGTCGCGCGCGGCCTATCCGGAGGCGCTGCAGGATCTGGAACGCGGAATGGCGCTGCTCGATCGCGTCGCCGCCGGCGACGACCACATGCTTCGCAGCATCGGCCTTGCCACCGCGCTGAGCTCGGCGCACATCACCACGCGCGGGTTCGCGGCGCCCGAGACGCGCAGCGCCGTCCTGCGTGCCCGACAACTGTGCGACCGGCTCGGCCGCGACGTGCCGCTGGAAGTGCTCGGTGCGATCTTCGGCTCGGCCCTGGTCACTGCCGACGGCGCCGAGACCGCGGCCATCATGCCCGTATTCCGCGTGCTGTCGCGGCGTACCGACAGCCCGTTGCACGCATTCGCCGGCCATCAGGTGCTGGCCGTGCACGACTGCTGGAGCGGACGCTTCGACGACGCATGGGCCCATGCTTGGGCCGGCATGGAACTGTACCGGCGCGAGTCCGTGGCCGGCGTGGCCTGGGAATTCGGCTTCGGCATTCACTGCCATGCCTACGGAATGATGGTCCAGTCCCATCGCGGCTTTCCCGAGCAAGCCGACGTCATCCGGGCCGAAATGATGGAGCGCGCCGAGAGCAACGGAAATCCGCACTGCGTGGCGGTGGCGCTCGGCTGGAGCACGACGTTCACGCATGACTGCGGTCGCGACGAGGAAACGCTCGAGCTGGCGATGCGGTTGCTGCGGCTCTCGCGCGAGCAGCATCTGTACCTGTGGTCCGGGTACGCGCAGCTCGCGCGCGGCGCGGCGATTGCCAACCTCGGGCAGCCGCGCGACGGCGTCGAGATCATCCGCGAAGGGCTCCAGGTGCTCGAGGCCGTGGGCGTGCGCTGCGGTCGCATGTACTACCTGGCATGGCTGGGCCAGGCGATGATCGCCGGCGGCGACCTCGAAGGCGCGCGTGCCGTCGTGCGGGAAGGAATGGAGCTGAGCCGCACCTATTGGACCAGGCTGCACGAAGCGGAGCTGGTGCGGTTGCACGGCGTGATCCTCGAGAAGACCGGCACGCCGTCGGAGGCCGCCGGGGAGTATCGTCGCGCGGCGCAGATCGCCCGCAAGGACGGCAGCCGCTCGATGGAGCTGCGGGCGCTGAGCGATCTGTTCGCGGCGACAGGGGATTCTGCCGCGCGACGTGAGCTGGCCGCCGCGTACGACTCGCTCGTCGAGGGACACGAGACCACGGGCATGCGGCGCGCCAAACAGCTGCTTTCCAGGCCGTAGCGCGCTACGCCCGCGCCAGCACCCACCGCGGCAACGCTTCCAGGAACTCCTTGTCCCTCGATGGCGCAAGCCCGCCGTAGATCTTCGATGCTTCGTGGATGGCGGCTCCGGCCATGGCATGCGCCACGCTGCGCGCGTACTCGATGCATCCGTGCTCGTCCATGCACCGGCGCAGCCAGGCGACATCCTGGCGTGAGCGCGCCGAGCGCGGCCTGGCCAGGATCGCGGCGACGCGCTGGCGCTCTTCACCTTCGCTGGCGCGCAGCAGCTCGATCACCATCAGCGTTCGCTTGCCTTCCCACAGGTCGCCGGAGAGCTCCTTGCCGTAGGCGTCGTGGTCGCCGAGCAGGTTGAGCAGGTCGTCCTGGATCTGGAAGGCCGCGCCGAGGAAGAAGCCGTAGCGGACGAAGCCGTCGAGCGTTTCCGAATCGCGGCCGCCCACGAGCGCGCCGACGCGGCTGGGATAGATCGTCGTGTACCAGCACGTCTTGCGGAAGACCATGTCGAGGTAGTCGCGTTCGTCGAGGCCGGTCAGGTTGTCCTGCCGCCAGCCGAGATCCATGGCCTGGCCTTCGATCGACTCGCGCATCATGCGCTCGGTCTCTTCGACGACGCGCCCGGCCAGGCGATGGCCGAGCACGCCGCGCGAATCGAGGAGCGCGCGCAAGGCAGTCACGGCCAATGCATCACCGACGTTGACCGACAGTGCCACGCCATGCATCGCCGGCAGGGTAGGGCGGCCGCGACGTTCGAGGCTCTCGTCCTCGACGTCGTCATGGACCAGGAACGCGTTGTGGATCAGCTCGAGCGCGACCGCGGCATGGATGGCATAGGCAAGCGGCGCGCCGTAGGCACGCGCCGTGGCAAGGCACAGGCTCGGCCTGAGCATGCGGCCGCCTCGCGAGGGATAGTCGTTGATCAGATCGTAGAGGTAGCGGCGCGGCGCCTTGGGAGTCAGATACTCGCGCAGCGCCTTGCGCGTGACTGCGCCGTACTCTTCGAGGACGGCGGGAACGATCTGCAGCTCCTCGTTCATGCCGGCGAAGCAGCCTCGCCTTCGAGCCGCACGCTGATCGTGCCGACGGGCAGACTGGTCGCCTCGTCGATGACCATTCCGTTGTAGACGCCGGGGGGAAGCTCGGCTGCCAGCGCGATGCGGACGGTTACCGGGCCGCCATCGACCGAGGGCGCGATCGCCACGTCGGTGATGCGCGGAATGCGCTCGTCGGTGTTGCGCAGCGCATGCGCCACCAGGCCCGCGCCGGCGGCGACCGGGCGCAGGTCGACGAGCACCGTTGCCGGACGCGACGACGTCACCTGCACGGCAACCGCCGTCGAGGCAACCGATGGCACGCCCGTGCCGGTCGGCGCGGCCGATGCCGGCGATGGTGCGGCGGCCGAAACGCCACCAGCGTAAGGCGCGGCGCCGGCGGCCTGCGGTGCAGCGGCGGCAGCGTAAGGCGCGGTGCCGTTGCGCTCGTTCTGCATGGCGCGGGCGCTGCCCGAGACGTCCATCATCTGAAACCACACCTCGAACAGGTCGGCGGTCGTGCGGATCATCCGCGAGGTCAGATCCGCCATCATGTTCGCGCCGGGCAGTGGCGCCCCGGTGGCGGCGCCCGCAGCGAAGGCACGTCCCTGCTCCAGGTACTGCTCGACGATCTGGTAGCCGAGCCCGACCGAACGCGAGACGGGGTCGGCGTTGCCGCGGCCGCCGGGGCTGCCGGCGCGCAGCATCTCGGCCGGGTTGCGGTCGGGCCGCGTTCGCTGCGGGCGTGGGCGCTGGATTCTCTCGGTCATGTCGTCACGTCCTCACGGATGATCGAAGCCGATGATGTCTTCGAGGCGCGGCAGACCGCACAAGGCATGGGCCGCGACTCGCCCGGACATGACGGCAGCTTCCACGCATCCGGCGTGAAAGCCGCATGCGGTCCAGTCGCCGGCGATGGTCAGGTTGTCGTAGGTGCGGTCGAGCGGAGAGATGCGGAACCGGGAGCTTCCCGGCACCGACAGCACGTAGCGATCGGTCGGCTCGGTATTGGCACGCCAGAACTGCGTGTCGAAACGCGAGCGACCCGTGGCGCCGCTCGGCCCTGGCGGCGCCAGGCGCTGCCACGGAAACTGCCCGGCCGGTCCGGCCTGCGGCCAGAGGTGGCGAATGCTCTGCTCGAGAAACTGCACGGCGTTGGTGCGAACGATGTCGTGCGAATTCTCCCGCACCTGTCTCTCGCTCAGCACGTTGCAGAAATAGGCGATCGATTGCGGCGCCGGCTCCGCCCAGGCCTCGCGCGGCAGCAGGTGCGACATGTCGGCCCAGGTATCGAAGGGCTCGACGAAGCCCGACAGCGCCACCGGGCCGCCGGTCCAGCCCCACGCGCGCATGTCGTCGGCGAGCCAGAGCTGGAATGCCTGTGTGGCCACGGTCTTCACGTTCTGCGTCATCGCCTTCCACTTCGGGTCGGCGGCAAGGAGCTCGCTGCAGACTTGCGGTATGGCACCGAGCCCGACGCCGAGCACGACGAAGTCGAAGTCGCGCGAGACGCGCAGCTCCTTGCGTGCGGCCACCGGCGTGGCCGACCACGACTCGAGCTGCTCCCAATGCTCGCCGAGCCCGTCGCCGTCGAGCTGCGACAGATCAGGCCGGCTCGGCCAGCACGGCAGCCCTTGCACGTCGACGAGCGGACGGTAGGCACTGCCGTCGCGAGTGCGAGCCTGCACGTCGAGCTCGAGCGCCTCGACGTGCGGTGAACCGTCGCTTCCGAGCCGCACGTTGCGCAGCACGTGGAAGAACTCGAAGCGTACTCCGCGGCGGATCAGCACCTCGTACAGCGGTGCGAACACGACGTCGCCCATGCCCGCGTTCATGCGCCAGAAGAACGCGCCGCGGTAGGTGAAGAACATGCGCAGCGTGCCGCGCAGCGCCTGCCCGGCCGACATGCTCGGCCGCTGTGGATCGCCGTCCTCGTAGCAGAAGGCAAGATCGTAGAGCGCGCGGATGTAGCCCGAGTCCAGCGAGGAATCGGAGGCGCCGTTCATACGCAGCCACTGCCGGCACTCGTAGTCGTCGATGGCGTCGAAGCCGCGCGGATCGGCTGCCAGGTTGAAGCGCAGCATGCCGCGCAACGTGGCGACGGTGACGTCGATGATCTGCCAGATCCGGCGCAGCATGATGTCGTCGGCCAGGCGCGCCTCCAGAAGCTGGCGGGCGTTGGCGGCGATGGCGTCGAGGAACTCGAGCGCCAGCGTCTGCGGCACCGGAGAGGACGCCTGCATGAGGCCGCCGATGACCGAGATGCCCTGGATCATTCCGGCCAGCGTGGCCAGCTCGCCGTAGCGCAGCATGCGCGACAGCGTGTCGGTGCTCGCCGGCTGCGCGGCGGTGATCGAAGCCGTATTGGGCGAGCTGTCCGAGTCCTGCAGCGTTTGAAAGAGCGCGACCAGCAGCTGGACGCTGCGCGTGATGTAGTGCGCCACCGACCACGGCTGCCCTTCGGGAAGCGGATCGCCGGGCTGGCCGTCCATGGGCGGAAGCACCGCGGTCCAGATCGCCCACTGGTCGTCGCCGACGCGATCGACGACGCCGAGTCTTTCCATCGGCGAGAACGCGTCCTGCCAGGTCGCGAGCGGCTGCGATGGCGCGCGCCCGAGCTCGCCGTAGGCGTCGCGCATGAGCCGGAAGGCATTCTCGTACCAGCCCATCCAGATGTGCAGGCCATGTTCTTCGATGCGGCCGGATGGCCCGCGGCCCGATGCGCCCTTGCCGCCCAGGCGCCAGCCCATCTGATAGACGGTGACCTCGAAGCGGCCGCCGAGCTCGGGCCGCGTCAGCTCGAATGCCGCCGACATGGCCGCGCATCCGCCGCCGATCACGGCGACCTTGATCCTGTCGTGCGCGCTCATTGCAGATCCTCTCGCACGACGCCGTCGAAGGCCAGGGGCAGGTCGGCCCCGTAGACTCGCGCGGGCGTCTGGAATCCCGCTTCGACGTCGCCTGACACCGCGCGCGCCGCGATGGCCGGAGCGACCATGGCGGTGAACGAGTACGCCTCGGCGGTGCGAAGCCGCGAGACCGCACGGTCGCCGGCCGCGTCCTCGACTTCGACGACGAAGATCGCTGCGCCTCGACGCCTCGCGTCCTCGTCGGGACCGGGCGGAAGCAGATCGACGTGCGCCTTGATCCAGGCCTGCATCGGCGGCGTCGAAAGCATCGCTCCCATCGTTCGATTGGACATCGCCAGCAGTCGCAGCGGAACGATCGCTTCGCAGTAGACCTCGATGTCGGGGATGCCGGTGGTGTACCAGGCCGTGGCGACGTCGGCCCAGCTGACGTTGAGGCAGGCGGTGGGACCCCATCCGAAATCGAAGCTGCGCTCGACGCTTCCGAGCGGCATGGCGGTGATGCGACCGCCGCGCCGCGCCTTCCCGTCTCCGGCAGCCTCGACGATGGTCTTGGCCGTGCCGCGGCTGACCAGGCGCAGCCCGTGCACGCCCATCTTCATCCGCACCGGTCGCTTGATGCGCGAGGCCGTGTGCAGCGCCAGGCAATCACCCGCAACCACGTCCAGGCCCACGCCGGGCATGACCATGATTCCGCGTGAACGTGCCTGCGCGCCGCGGGCCGCCAGCTGCTCGACCACGCCGATCTCGCCGGTCAGGTCCAGATAGTGCGCGCCGGCGCGCATGCACGCCTCGAGCATGGGCGCCGCCGTCGAGGAGTATGGGCCTGCCGCGTGCAGCACGACGCCGATGCCTTGAAGCGCGCGATCGAGCGCGCGCGTATCGTCGAGGGCCGCGACGCGAAAGGTCAGGTCGAGCTGGCCCGCCAGTTTCTCCAGGGCCGCGCCGTTTCGTCCGGCGAGCACGGGTCGCATGCCGCGCGCAACCGACGCGCGCGCCAGCAGCGAGCCGGAATACCCGGTGGCACCATAGAGGAGGAAGCTGCCGTCTGTGGCTTCAGCAGAGCTCATGCGTTGCCTGGACGACCCGGTGTCGCCTGCCGCCGGAAGAGTTGGCCGTGAATGCGATCGCCGTTTGATAGCGGCTGGCACGGCCTGGTGCCAGACCGACGGAGTCCACATCGCGCAAAAAATGCTGGCGATGCTCGCCAGGTGTTCGCGCGGCGATCCGGATCGTCATGGTCTGTGATGCGCTTCACCGAAAGGGCGCTCTCTGGCTGTCTCGAGCGCAGGCCAGCCGCTAGTTTCCGCGGCCATGCCGCGCGCGGACGCCAAGGCTTTCTCCACCGGGCACTTCGCAGGGACGCTGGCGCTCGTTTCGTCGCCGCTCCAGACGGCCGGCAGCTTTCTGCATCCGCAGTGGGAGCCTGCTGCACAGGAAATCAGCCCGACGTCCTCGCATCCGCTGCTGTTCCTGCTCGGCCGGCACAGCAACGTCGTCGGCACTGCGCCAGGGTTCGATCGCCTGCCGCTGTCCTACAACGAAGCGCTCGTGGGTGTGCCGTACGTGCGAGCTCGCGGAGGCACGCACAGCTTCTTTCACATGGCCCGGCTCTATCTGGACCGGCGCTGGCCGACGTGGATGGGCATGCTCTTCGGTTTCGACAAGAACCTGCGCACCGTCGAGAACGGTCCGGGCCGTTTCGTCGTGCACGAGCGCGACGGTGGCGCGCTCTGGTCGGCGGCCATCGTGGATGCGCCGGGAGAGGTCTCTGCCGAGGTGCGCCAGCAGGTCGCCTCGATCTTCGAATTGCCGTTTCTGTCTTCGCTGCGCATCGGCTTCTGGCAAAGCGACCTCGCGTGCTGGATGACCATGCGCAACTACCGCATGCAGCCCGCGCGACTGCAGCTGGACCTGCGCGATCCATGGGTTCGGCAACGCGGGCTCCCGTCCTCGATTTCCATCGGTGGAGCGGACGGGAACCCTGCCGGCTGCGCCATCCGCCTCGAATACGACTGGACCCTCAGCTACCCGGCGTACAGGTTCGACCGCTGACCTCGCTCACGCTACAAGGCCGCCTGCCGCAAGGGGGGCGGCGACAGGAGGTGGCCACGATGGGTCTGACTCCCGATCATCTGCTCGGATCGACGCCAACCGCCCAGTCCGACGACTCCTGGAAAGACGATCCGTGGCTCGGAGTGTTTCCTCCCGAGCTTGCCCGCCAGCGCGACCCGTACAAGCTGCTCGCCCGCCTTCGCGAGCACGATCCCGTCAACGAGACACCCGTCGGGATCTTTCGCCTGACACGCTACGACGACGTCGTGCGCATGCTCAAGGAAGTGCCCTCCGGCGTGCGCTTCTCCGACGGCAACAGCTTCGGCGCCGTCACGACCAGCGGTGGGTTCAACCAGTTCATTCTCCAGCAGGATCCGCCCGACCATACGCGTCTGCGCAAGCTCATGAGCCAGGCGTTCAAGCCGCGTGCGATGGACCGGCTGCGCGCGAGCGTGCAGGCGCTGGCCGACCGGCTCATCGACGACGTGATCGAGCGCGGCGAGCTCGACGTCATCCGCGATCTGGCCTTGCCCATCCCCTCCACCGTCATCTGCGAGATGATGGGCGTCCCGGTTGCCGATCGCATGAAGTTCACGGAATGGACCGCGCTCGCCACGCACCTGCTGGCTGCGGCGCTGCTGCCACCGGAAACGACTGCGCGCAGCATCGCGGCCGCCGAGGAGCTGGCCGGCTACTTCCAGGAGCTGATCGCCGAGCGTCGCACGCAGCCGCGTGAGGACATCCTGAGCGAGCTGATTCGCGCCGAGGAAGCCGGGGATCGTCTCAGTCCGACCGAGCTGCTCTCGCAGTCGATCGGCCTGCTGATTGCGGGCTTCGAGACCACCATCGGGCTGATCGGCAACGGCGTGCG
>Ga0196978_1000176_pt1 | contig 33226 bp, 19 predicted proteins | sample S3v_2013CmetaG_FD_155491 | JGI IMG/M metagenome (GOLD analysis project Ga0196978, IMG submission 155491) | Soil microbial communities from Anza Borrego desert, Southern California, United States - S3+v_20-13C | ecosystem: Environmental > Terrestrial > Soil > Desert | place: USA: California... | reverse complement strand
CGGACGCGAGTCCCATCATTGCGCTTTCGGTGCGCAGCGATTCGCGCAACCTGCTCGAGCTGTCGCGCATCGGCAACGATCTTTTCCGGGAGCGCTTGCAAACCATTGCCGGCGTCAGCGAAGTGCGCATCTGGGGCGAGCGCAAATATTCGATGCGTTTGCTGATGGATCCCGAGAAGCTGGCCGCGCACGGCCTCACGCCCGTCGACGTGCGCAACGCGCTGGCCCGCGAGAACGTGGAGCTGCCCACCGGCCGCATCGAAGGCTACACGGCGGAGCTTTCTATTCGCACCGCCGGCCGCCTGACGACGGAAACGGAATTCAATAATCTCGTCATCAAAGAAACCGAGCTCGGCCCGATCTATTTCAAAGACATCGGCACCGCCACGCTCGCGGCGGAGAACGAGCGCACGATCATGCGCGGCGATAAAGGCGTGCCGATGATCGGCGTAGCGCTCACGCCGCAGGCCGGCGCGAATCACGTGGCCATCGCCGATGAATTTTACAAGCGCGTGGAGCAGATCAAAAAAGACCTGCCCGCCGATCTGCAGCTGGGCGTCGCCCTCGACACGACGAAGGGCATCCGCAACGCGATCACCGAAGTGGAAGAAACGATCTTCATCGCTTTCGGCCTGGTGGTGCTCGTCGTATTTTTCTTCCTGCGCGACTGGCGCTCGACCTTCATCCCCGCGATCGCGATCCCGGTGTCGCTGATCAGCGCGTTCGCGCTCATGTACGCGGCGGGCTACTCGATCAACATTCTCACGCTGCTCGGCATGGTGCTCGCCACCGGCCTCGTCGTCGACGATGCGATCGTGGTGCTGGAAAATATTTACGTGAAGATCGAGGACGGCATGGAGCCGATGAAAGCGGGCTTCGAAGGCTCGCGCGAGATTTTCTTCGCGATCATTTCCACCACGGTCACGCTGGCGGCGGTATTCCTGCCGATCATGTTCTTGCAGGGGCTTTCCGGGCGCCTCTTCCGCGAGTTCGGCGTGGTGGTCGCAGGCTCGGTGCTGGTCTCCGCCTTCGTTTCATTGACGCTGACGCCGATGATGAGCGCGCGCATGCTGCGGAAGACGAAAAAGCATTCGCGCTTTTACGAAGTGACTGAACGTTTCTTCACGCGCCTCACGAACGGGTACGCGAACAGCCTGGGCAAATTCATGAAGCGCCGCTGGGTCGCGCTGCTGGTCATGGCGCTCGCGGGCGGCATGATCTTTTTCTTCGGCGGCGATCTCGGCTCGGAGCTGGCGCCGCTGGAGGACAAGGGCCGCATGACGATCAACACGACGGGGCCGGAAGGCGTTTCGTTCGAGTACATGGACGCGTTCCAGCAGCAGGTGATCGCGATGGTGGATACGATCCCCGAGAAAGCAGGCATTCTCGCCGTGACGTCGCCGGGCTTCGGCGGTTCGGGCGGCGCCAATACGGGTTTCGTGCGCATGACGCTCGTGGATGCGAAGGAACGTGACCGCACGCAGATGGAAATTGCGGCGCAGATCTCCTCGATGATGCGCAAGCTCAGCGGCGCGCGCGCTTTCGTCTCGCAGGAGCAAACCATCGGCGGCGACCGGCGCGGCGGGTTGCCCGTGCAGTACGTGCTGCAGGCGCCCGACTTCGAGCGGCTGAAAAACGCCGTGCCCCTTTTCCTCGAAAAAGCGCGTGCCGAAAAAAGATTCCGCGACGTGGACGTGAACCTGAAGTTCAACAAGCCGGAGATGCGCGTGGAGATCGACCGCGACCGCGCGGCGCGTTTGGGCGTGTCGGTGAACGACGTGGCGCAGACGCTGCAATTGTATTTCAGCGGGCAGCGCATGGGCTTTTTCATTCTCGGCGGAAAGCAATACCAGGTGATCGGCCAGGCCACGCGCAGCAACCGCGACGAGCCCGCCGACCTTCGCTCGGTGTACGTGCGCAACAACAAAGGCGAAATGATCCAGCTCGACAACCTGGTGCGCACCAGCGAGCAGGGAAATCCGCCGCAGCTTTACCGTTACAACCGCTACGTCTCCGCCACGATCTCCGCTTCGCTGAACGACGGCTACACGATGGCCGACGGCATCGAAGCGATGGACGCGATCGCCGCGGAGACGCTCGATGAATCTTTTTCCACCGCGCTCACCGGGCCTGCGAAAGATTTCGCCGAGAGCTCTTCGACGCTTTTGTACGCTTTCCTGCTCGCGCTGGCGCTGGTGTACCTCATTCTCGCCGCGCAGTTCGAAAGCTTCAGCGATCCGCTCACGATCATGCTCACCGTTCCGCTCGCGCTGGCCGGCGCGGTCTTGTCGCTCTGGCTTTTCGGGCAGACGCTGAACATCTTCAGCAACATCGGCATCATCGTGCTGGTAGGCATCGTGACGAAGAACGGCATTCTCATCGTGGAGTTCGCCAACCAGCGTCGCCGGCACGGGCTGGGCATCCGCGAAGCGGTGCAGGAAGCGGCTGCTGCGCGCCTGCGCCCGATCCTGATGACGAGCCTGGCCACCGCGCTCGGCGCGCTGCCCATCGCGATGGCCCTGGGCGCCGCATCGGTAAGCCGCGTGTCGATGGGCATCGCGATCATCGGCGGGCTGCTGTTCTCGCTGGTGCTGACGCTGTACGTGATCCCGGCGCTGTACACTTACCTCGCAAAACGAAACGTCAAGCCCGATGAAACGCAGAGTTGATATTTTTCTTTTCGTGCTGTTCTTTTCGCCCGCATTGAACGCGCAGGACACGCTGTCGCTGCAGCAAGCCTTGGAGATCGCGCTGCAAAACAATTACGGCGTGCAGATCGCGCGCAACGATGCGGCCATCGCGGCGAACAACAACAGCGCGGGCAACGCGGGTTACCTGCCCAGCCTTTCGCTGAGCACTACGCAGAGCAACAACGTGAACAATACGCGCCAGGAATTTTTCACCGGCGAGGTCCGCCAGCGCGACGGCGCGAAATCGAACGCGCTGAACGCGCAGGCCGAGCTCAACTGGACGATCTTCGACGGCTTCAGCATGTTCGCGAACGCCGATTACCTCGAAGCGCTGGAGAAAATAGGCGAGGTGCAGGCCCGCGACGCGCTCGAGCGCACGGCCGCCTCGGTGATCGTCACTTATTACGACATCGTGCGCCGCCAGCGCCAGCTCGAGGTGATCCGCGAAGCGATCGCCATCTCCGCGCAGCGGAAAAAATTGGCGGAAGATCGTTTAGGTCTCGGCGCGGGCTCGCGTTTAGAAGTCTTGCAGGCGCAGGTCGACGGCAATGCCGACAGCTCCGCTTTGCTCAGCGAAATACTCGCGATGACCGAAAGCAAAGCCGCGCTCAACATCCTGATGGCGCGTCCCGCGGAAACGGAATTTTTAGTGAGCCGTACGATCAGCGTGCAGCCCGACCTGAACTACACGGCCATTCTCGAAAAAGCGAAAAATGAAAATCCCGCCGTACAGCTCGCGCGGCAGAACGCGTATCTCGCCGCCCTGGACGTGCGGCGCACGCGATCCACGTATTATCCTTTCCTCGATCTGAATGCCGGCTACGGCTATTCGCGTTCGCAAGCTGAAGTGGGAATTCTCAAATCCAACCGCAGCGCGGGACTGACGTACGGCTTCACCGCCGGCATCACGATCTTCGACGGCTTCAACGCGCGCCGGCAGGTGCGCAACGCGAAGCTCGCGCAGGAATCGCGCAACCTCGACGTGAAATTCAGCGAGCAGGAAACGGCGGGCGCCGTATACACGGCCTGGCAATCCTATTCGCAGAGCCTGCGCCGCGCGGCGCTCGACCGGCAGAATTTAGATGCGGCGAAAACGTCTTCGGACGTGGCGCTCGAGCGCTACCGTTTAGGTACGTCGAGCGCGATCGAATTGCGGGACGCGCAGCAGAATTACGTGGAGGCGCAGCAGCGCCTGCTGGAGGCGCTGTTCGAGGCGAAGATGGCGGAGGTGGAGTTGCTGCGGCTGAGCGGGCAATTGGTGAAATAATTTTTCCCCGCACGCATTCAAAATTTCAAAACTATTCCATTTGCGCAGTACCGCCCGCCGCGAGGCTCGTGCGTTGGAAAGTGTGAATGCTAAAATTTTGGATCCTGAATCAGCCTTACTTTTTCTTCAAGCTCGATTCGCGCACGACTAATTCCGTCGGGAGAACAATTTGTTTCCCCGCCGCTTTGCTTCCCGGCTTGTCCAGCATTTCCAGCAGCAATTTCACCGCCTGCTCGCCGATCGCTTCGATGGGCTGTGCGACTGCCGTGACGGGGGGATCGCAGAGGCGGAAGAGATCAACGTCGTCGAAGCTGACGAGCGCGAGGTCGTCGGGAATGCGTTTGCCCATGCGGCGCACGGCTTCCATCACGGCCACGGCGATGTGGTTGTTGGCGGTGAACACGGCCTCCGCGCCGACGGCGGGCGAAAGCAATTCGTGCATCGCTTTGTACACTTCGTCGCGGATGTGATCGAAGGAAATTTCCTTCACCAGCTTCTTATCGTAGCGGATGTTGAATTTTTTCAGCGCGTCCTTGTACCCTTCCACGCGCTCGTTCACGCTGCTCAGGTGCGAAGGGCCGATGGTGAGCATCGCGGTTTTTTTCTGACCGCTCTTCAGCAGCAGGCTCACCGCGTCGAACGCGCCTTTGCGGTTGTCGACGATGACGGCGGGCTTTTCGAATTTCGGCAGCACGCGGTCGATGAGCACGATGGGGTAATTGTTCTTGCGCAGGTTCTGAAGCGGCGCGGCGTTCACCTGCGTGGTGCTGAGGATGATGCCGTCGGCGCCCTGGCTGTCTTTTAAAAGACGGATGAGCTGCAGCTCTTTTTCCGCCACTTCATCGGAGCTGCACACCATGAGGTGATAGCCGGAGCGGCCGGCGATGTCCTCGATGCTGCGGGCGATGCGCGAGTAGAACGGGTTGGCGATGTCGGCCACGATGAGGCCGATGATCTTCGAGCGGCCGGTGCGCAGGCCGCGCGCCATGCGGCTGGGCTGGTAATCGAGCTCTTCGGCGAGCTTGCGCACGCTGTCCTGCGTCTGCCGGCTGATGCCGAACTGATCGCCTTTGCCGTTGAGCACGAGAGAGACCAGCGTTTTCGAGACGCCGAGACGTTCGGCGATGGTGCCGATGGAGACTTTTTTCACGAGGCGGAGTGTTTATGGGTGGCTAAAGGTAATAGTTCTCGCGAATCGGTTTAGGAAAAGTTTAGGTAAAAGAGAAAAAGAAGGAAGAAGGCGGAATATAATACCTGCCGCCCGGAGCGGATGCTCCGGGCGGCAGCGCAGAGATTTAAAAAGAGAGCTAGCTTTTTATGAAGCGCTTCGCGCTTCTCTTTCCTTTGCTTTCCAGCTGCAGCAAATAAGCGCCCGCGGGAAGCGCGGAGACATCGAGCAGCGTGCGCGGGCCGGCGACGATCTCTTCGCGCAGCAACTGTCCCTGCAAATTGTAAATGCGCAGGAAAGCCGCCTCGCTTTGCCGCAGCGAAACGTTCAGCACCTCGTTCGCGGGATTCGGGAAAAGCGTGAACGGGATGCTGCCCGTCACCGGCGCGATGCCGGTAACCACGTCGTTCAGGCTGCGCGTGTATACGCCGCGTCCGTGCGTGAAGGCCATCAGGCTGCGGTCGGAAGGCGAGGCGACAAGATCGAAGATCATCGTGGCATCCGGCATGCCGCTGTTGTGCGCGACCCAGGTGGCGCCGCCGTCGGTGGAAACGAAGAGACCGAAATCGCAGCCGGCGTAAATCACGTTCGTGAAATCGGGATCGATGAGGATGCTGTGGAAAGGCACGTCGGGCAGGCTGGTGCTGATGTCCGTCCAGGTGCCGCCGGCGTTCGTGCTCTTGAACACGTGGCCTGTGCCGAAGCCGGAGAACACGACGTACACTTCGCGGCTGTTGTCGGGATTCACGGCGATGCGGCGCGGGAAACGGTCGGGCAGTCCGGCGCTGATGTCCGTCGTCGTGCTGCCGCCGTCGCTGCTGCGGTAGACGTGCATCGGGCCGTAGTCGGGCGCGGTGGCTACGTAGATGGAATCTTCATCGGTCGCTGAACAGGCGATGGAGAGAATGAAATTCCCGTTGTCGAGCGGCACGTTGCCCATCACGCTCCAGCTCATGCCGCCGTCGTTGCTGCGGATGAGCGAATCGCCGCCGGCGTAAAGCACGTTCGTGGCGGAAGGGCTCACGATGAACGGCGCGAGGAAAGCCGCGGGACTTCCGCCGCCCGGGTTTGCAGGAGAATAAATGATCTGATCCTGGAAGCTCTGCCCGCGATCGTACGACTTGATCACGTTCAGGTATTGATACGATGCGTACTGTATCCAGTCGTCCGTGGGATCGATCGCATTCCAGGAGCCGTCGCCGCCGAGCACGGGCTGCCAGTAGGTCATGCCGAAAAACTGGTTCGTGAAATTGTCCTGCAACCCGCCGAGCGCCATGAAAGGATCGGTGGCGGAGATGGAGCCGATGTAGAATTGCGAGGTCACGTAGCCGTCGTTGCAATCGTAATACGTGCTGCCGAAATCGTCCGAGCGGTACAATCCGCCGTCGGTGGCGATGTACACTTTGTTCGGATCGAACGGATTGGCGATCACGTCGTGAATATCGGAGTGGACGTGATCGGGCCCCCAGGTCATGCCGGAGACGGTGAAAAAGTTGGAGCCGCCGGTGTTCGATTTGTGCATGTCGATGCCGCCCACGAGCACCTGGTTCTGATCGCCGGGCTTGATCAGAATGCCTTCGGCGTACCAGCCCTGATAACCGGTGAGATCCTGGTTGCTGGTCTGCGTCCAGGAGTTTCCTTTGTTCGTCGTTTTATAAACGCCCACGGTGTTGAACGCGTCGTTGATGATCGCGATGGCCACGTCGTTGTCGTCGTCCCAGAGCGAGAGCGTGATGCGGCCGGTGTGCGTGTTGGCGGGGAGGCCGTTGTTGAGAATGCTCCAGGTTTGCCCGCTGTTCGTCGTTCGGTAAATGCCTTTGTTCTGGCTGACGAGATTGCCTACGCCGGCCATGAGCATGGCGGTGTCGGTTTCGTGGATGACGAGGTCGGTGACCATCTCCGCGGACAAGGATTGATTCCAGGTGACGCCGAGGTCGGTGCTTTTGTAAACGCCTTCCGTCGTTGCGGCGTAAAGCGTGTTCGGGTTGAGCGGGTTGAAAAGAATTTCCCAGATGCCGCGGTTCTGCTGGTAGGTCCAGTTGAGCGAGGGCGTCCAGGTGGCGCCGCCGTCGGTGCTTTTGAAAATACCCATGCCGTGCGTGCCGCGCGTGGTGCGGAAGGTGAGGCCGTTGGTGGACGTGCCGTAATTATACGTTTCGCCCGTGCCGATGAACATGATGTTCGGGTTCGTCGGGTGAAACGCGATGCTGCTCACGCCGAGAATGGGAAAACCGGTGGGCACGTACGTCCACGCGTTCTGCCCCATGCCGCCGCTCGTCGATTTCCACAGGCCGCCGCTGGCGGAGCCCATCCACACGGTGCCGGTGTCGTTGGGCTGCAGCGCCACGCACAGCGTTCGTCCGCCGATGTTGTTCGGCCCGATGCTCGTCCAGCTGCCGGGAAACGTGCTGCTGGCCATGCGGGAATTTTCGCCGCCGAAATTCGCGCGGTAGAATTCCCAGGCCTGCGCGTAGGCGGCGGGCGGAATGTCGAGGTTGGGGTAGGCGCGGCTTTTGGTGAGCGTCTGCAAAGCATCGAGCGCTTCGGTAGGCGATTCGAAGGTGTTGCCGGATCTTGCGGCGGCTGCATTTTCATTTTTCGGGAGTAGCGAAAGGCAGAGGCAGGTAAAAAAAACGGCGGCGAGGCCGGCGGGCAGGAAGAGCTTGCGCATGACGGTGCGGATTGGAAGAGGGAAGGTAAGAAAAAGAGGCGGGAAGGAATGTGCGGGAATTGCGAAAAAGTCCGCGAAGAACCGTTAATGCGAAAGGTCGAGCGCGTATCTTTTTTTAACGGTGGATTTTCCGCCGTACTCCAGGAGAACGATGCGATTTTGCAGGTCGAAGCCTGCGGGAGAATAAGCGCGGTCTTTCGGCAGATCGCTCTGCAGCTCGGTCAGCACGTTCCCTTCATATCGCCAGCAGCGCAGGCGGCGCTCGCTGCCGGTGGTGAAGATCAAAGGCAGCTCCGGGTGAAAAACGATCTCGTAGATCTCTCCTGCATCGGCCGGCACCGCCGTGACGCGGGAAGGATCGTTCGTCGGAAAAGCGCTGAGCTGTCCCTGCTTGTTCGTCACCGCCGCGAGCGGGAGAAGCGGGTGCAGCACGACTTTCGACGTGCGGTCGGTTTCGATGTTCACTTTTACCGCGCGATCCGAACGGTTCAAGTTCCAGAGGCGGACATTTTTTCCCGCAGCGATGAGAATGGAATCCGACAAGGCCATATCGACGATCTCGTCGTGCTGCGCGCAGTTGTCGAGGACGCGGATGGTTTTCGCGCTGCTGTCGGTGACGACGAGGTAATGCAGGAACTGCGTGCTGACCGATTCCGGCAGCTGATCCGTCGATCCCTGGTAGCCGGAAAAGACGACCGCAAACCGCAGCGAAGGGTGCCACTGCGCGTTGTGGATGCGCCAGCCGGCGGGGGCTTGCGGGAAAGCGGGCATCAGGCGGGAGGCGAGCACGTGGCTCCAGCGGCGGGAGCTCATCCGCTTCGCGCGCCAGTCGTAACGCTCCATGCCGGCCAGCAGGTAGCGCCCGTCGCTGCTCCAGGAAAGCGGCGTGCTGAACGGTGTGTGAAAATCCAGCTGCGGCCCGGCGTTGCGCGGCGAATAAAAAACAGTACCGCCCTGGTAGCCGAGCAGCGTATCGCTTCCCGGAACGGGAAGCGCGAAGCGGCCTTCGGAGCGCAGCGTGTCGATAAGCGAGAAGCGGATGCGTGCGGATTGTGCGCCTGCGAGGCAGGGAAGCAGCAGGAGCACGGCGTATGAAATGTGTCGGAATTGCATCATCGCGCGGTTACGCTCTTTTTCAGTACAAATGCAGTGCCGGTTTTTCCCGTCGCGCCGATGGGCGGCCATTCGATGACGTACCAGTCGCCCATTTCACCGGAAGTATACGCCTTCATCCCCGGCTCCAGCGTGCCGATGCTGTCTTTTTCCTGGGCTGCGGGATAAACGGGCAAGCCTTGTCCTTCGACGGTAATATAGAGCGGTTTTGCGCGCATCGTGTTTTTGCCGCCGACGGTTTCCGCATTCGATTGCGTGGGCAGGTTGGCCGATTCCTTTTCGGTGAGCGCGGGCGCCGATTCCATCGTGCTTTCAGGAAGCTTGAAATATTCACGGACGAAATTGCGCACCGACACATCGCCCAGGATACCGGCCAGCACCGGCGACAGGTCGGTGGTCACGTGCGGGGCGAGGAATTTTCTGCAGGTTTTCCTGACGGAGCCTTTGGAGCTTTTCAGTCCGGCCACGGCAATGATCACCTGCCCGCGATCGGTATTGTCCTTCAGCCATTCGCCTTCCTTGTAGAGCCCCGTAAACCTCAGCACATCCGGCGTGATCGTGCCGATCTGGTATGACGGTATGCCGGTCAGCATAGTAAGGCTGACCTCCGGTTTGGCGACGAAGCTGATCAATTCCGGGATGCCGGTTGCGGGCTTGTTTCGCGCGAGCACCTGCGTGAAGCAGGAGCCGTACGAGTAATCACCGAAGCCTTTCCAGACCGTGGTCCCCTGGAACGATTTATAAAATTGCTCGATCTCATCGGGCGTCAGGCCGCTGTACATCCGGATATTATCCAGGTCGGCCACGAGCCAGCGGTTGCTTCGCGCGTCCATCGATTCGCCGAACATCCGCAGCCGCTGGATCAGGTAATAGCTGGTGAAATTGCTCGGGGGATTGATCAGCGTATTGAACGCGCCGTGGATGATGGCGTTGTCGCCCACCCAATCCACGTCGTCCTTCGCGCGCGGCACGACGGTGTCTTTGTACAAAGGCGCGTTGAGATAATCGGCAAGATTGATGCTCGCCCATTCCGTCAGCAACGCGGTAAATACCGATTCCTGCTCGACGCCGTAGCGAATATAATCCAGCTTGGAGCCGGTGATGGCCGGTGATCCTGTTCCGCCGTACTGGCCGATGCGATTGTTCGCGTCCAGCAGTCCCACCGAAGGCGTGGTCACGGCATTCGAGCCGATCACGCTTTCGAGATTCTGCTTGTTGTCTTCGAACGGTTTTCCGCCGCCGGCCATATTCATGACGCGCGAAACGAAGTTCGGGTTCGCCTTCATCCAGTTTTTGATCGTTTGCTGCGGAGTCGATTTTTTGTCGACCTCCAGGCTCTCGGGCACGTTGTTCGAGTTCGTCAGGCAGGCGGCGAATACGATGCGCGATTTCCACTCGAGCTCTTCTTTGGGAACCCTGGTGTTGATCTCCATCGAGCTGAGCACTTCCGTGAAGAAGTCGTTCGTCGGCTTGCTGTTGTCCTTGAAGCTCAGCGATCCTTCCGCGAACAGCTTGGGCTCGCCCGTATAAGGATCCGTTCCCCTCACCGTCTGCTTGCCGATGTTGATGCCGGTGTCCTGTCCGTGGCCATGCACCATGAACTGGTCGATGCGGCTCCAGCGCCCGTAATCCTGGGCCAGCTGGGTGAAAACGCCTTTGTAATCGGTGACGAGCTCTTTTCCTTCCAGCAGCAGCACCATGATCTTGTTGGCCATGTTCGTGTCCAGCGGATCGTTGTTGGTGAGGATCAGCTTCGTCATGTTGGCATCTCTCACCAGGGGGCCGCCCGTATTTTCCGGGTGCGCGTCGTGCGTGCCTTGCACGACGACCACGAGCCGTGCGCGCTGATCTTCGGGAACGCCGGTCGTTTTGTAATTCACGATCAGCTGATCCAATGCCGCGGCCTCGAAGCGGTGGACGTTCCTGATCCATTTTTTCAGCTCGGTCTGGTAATAGCTGACTTTATTGCCCGAGCTGTTCAGGCGTCCGAATGCCGGGTAATCGTCGGCATTCTCGAAAATCGGTTTTTCCGGCGTAGCGATATAGGCCTTCAGATCGTCCACGTCGGCTTCCGTCGCATACGCATCGATCGTGCCCGGCCAGAGCCATTTTTCGTGCCCCCTGGCTTTCATCACCGTGGCGAGCTTCAGGTATCTTGCTTCTGCCGTTTTAGCGGTGCTGAAGCTGCTCACGGTGTAATTCACGCCATGCGTTTCCTTGAGCTTGAACCCTGCTTCCAGCTGGGCGAAAGCGGCGGCGGGATTCCCGGTCAATACGGCCTGGCTGTCGAGGTCGGTGACCGCAACGCCGTTCGCCTCGGCGATCAGCTCCCGGACCGTTATCGAAACGGAAACGTTCGGGTGCTTGTTCATGAAGGTCAGGAATTGCCGGATCGTATTTTTCTTTTTGCCGTCAGGATCGTTCTCCGCAGAAAATACCGGGCTGTTGTACCAGTCGAGCTGCCACTGCGTTCTGTCCAGCAATTGCGTCAGGCTCAGCTCGAGGTAATCTTCCCAGGTTTGAACGTAGCTCTTATCCGTCTCCTTGATCTCCGCCCGCTGGATCGCTGTGCTCGATTCCTGCCCCGCGTGCACCAGCTCGTGCGCCAGCAATTCTTTGTTGTCCTTGTTCGAAAAATCATCTTTCCCCGAGCGGAAATAAATATCCTGTCCGTGCGTGAAGGCCTTTGCATGCATCTCTTGCGTCATCTCGTCCGCGCGCGCGTCGGTGTGCAATTTCACGTCGCTGAAATCCGTATTCATTTTCCCTTCCATCTCCCCGCGCAGCTCTTCAGGCATCGACGCGCCGCTTCCTTTGCTGCTGTTCAGCGTGCTTTCAAATTGCGGCGTGACTTCCGGCACATCTCCCTCGTGCTTCGCTTGCACCTCGCTGGTCGATACGGGCGTGATCGGTGAAACCGTTTCGTTGTTCACCACTTGCCGCGCGATCTGGTCGGCTTGCTTTTCCTGCGGATCGGAAGGATGGCTCACGCCGAGGCTGTTTCCCCATTCGCGCAATTCGGGCGGCGTGTCGCGGTAAAGCGCGCCGTCGTTCTTCGCGCGTATTTTGGCCTGGTCTTTTTTCAGCTGCTCTTCTTCTTCCCGCAGGATGCGGTCATCTTGCGCGCGGGAGCGGCGCTTGTCTTCGGGACTTTGATCGAATTTAAAATGGAGGCGTGCCATCGCTTAAGGTTAATAAAGGTTTAACCAGGCGGTTTACACCTGGTGCGGACGGCAGAAGGAAAGATAGTGCATTCAGCAGCGAAAAGCAAGTGTCGCCCCGGGGTGAGCAGGTGCGGGTCAAGGCCGGTATTCCGTAAAACTCTCGTAAAGAAGGAAGAAACTTCCAAATTCCCGGAACGGATTTTAGCGCCAGGGTTTTCCGCTTAACACCGTTTAACACACCGCTGTCAATAATTGCCCGGCGCTTGCGTTTTCTCCGCGGAAAGCTTCAACTTTTTTTGTATTATCTTTGTTCTTCAGAACGGATGGACAACCAGAACCAGAGCGAATTTCAGGCCGGCGAGCTGCTCGGCCGGATCAACAGCCCCGCCGACCTCCGCCGATTGAACGAAGAGCAGCTGGCCCAGGTCTGCAAAGAATTGCGCCAGTACATCATCGACCTGGTTTCCGTCAAAGGCGGGCACTTCGGGGCCAGCCTGGGCGTGGTGGAACTGACCGTCGCCCTACATTACATCTTCAATACGCCTTACGATCAGCTCGTGTGGGACGTGGGCCACCAGGCTTACGGGCACAAGATCCTCACCGGCCGCCGCGACGTGTTTCACACCAACCGCCGCTACAAAGGCATCAGCGGTTTTCCCAAGCGCAGCGAAAGCGAATACGACACCTTCGGCGTGGGCCATTCGTCCACTTCCATCTCCGGCGCGCTGGGCATGGCGGTGGCTTCGCGCTACAAAAAAGAGAAAGACCGTCACGTCGTGGCCGTGATCGGCGACGGGGCGATGACCGCGGGCATGGCTTTCGAAGGCCTGAACCACGCCGGCATCGAGAAGAGCGACCTGCTCGTCATCCTCAACGACAATTGCATGAGCATCGACCCCAACGTGGGCGCGCTCAAGGATTACCTCAACGACATCACCACTTCGCACACGTACAACAAAGTGAAGGACGAGGTGTGGAAGCTGCTCGGCAAGATCAGCAAGTTCGGCCCCGACGCGCAGAAGATCGCCTCCAAGGTGAGCGACGCGATGAAGACCGCCCTGCTCAAGCAAAGCAATCTGTTCGAGTCGCTGCAGTTCCGCTACTTCGGCCCCATCGACGGGCACGACGTGGATCGCCTCGTGAAAGTGCTGAACGACCTGAAAGACATTCCCGGCCCCAAGCTGCTGCACGTGCTGACGACCAAGGGCAAGGGCTTCAAATTTTCCGAACAAGGCAATCCCACGCTCTGGCACGCGCCGGGGTTGTTCGACAAGAAAACGGGCAAGATCGTCAAGGCGCACAGCAACGAGCCGCAGCCGCCGAAGTACCAGGATGTGTTCGGCCACACCATCGTGGAGCTGGCGGAAAAAAATCCGAAGATCATGGGCATCACGCCCGCCATGCCTTCCGGCTGCTCGCTCAACATCATGATGAAAGCCATGCCCGATCGCGCGTTCGACGTGGGCATCGCCGAGCAGCATGCGGTGACGTTCAGCGCAGGCCTGGCCACGCAGGGACTTGTTCCGTTCTGCAATATTTATTCTTCGTTCATGCAGCGCGCGTACGACCAGGTCGTGCACGACGTGGCGCTGCAGAACCTGCACGTCGTTTTCTGCCTCGATCGCGGCGGGCTGGCGGGTGCGGACGGGCCCACGCATCACGGCGCGTTCGACCTGGCGTATTTCCGCTGCATCCCGAACATGATCGTGTCCGCGCCGATGAACGAGCAGGAACTGCGCAACCTGATGTACACCGCGCAGCTGAAAGATCAAGGACCGTTTTCCATCCGCTACCCGCGCGGAACCGGCGTCATGCCCGAGTGGCGCACGCCTTTCGAAGAGATCGAGATCGGCAAAGGACGCAAGCTGCGCGAGGGAAAAGACATCGCGATCCTGTCCATCGGTCATCCCGGAAATTTTGTGACGGAGGCTTGCGAAGCTCTGCAGAAAAAAGGCATCAGCGCCGCGCATTACGACATGCGTTTCGTGAAGCCGATCGATGAAGCGCTGCTGCACGAAGTGTTTGAAAATTTCTCGCGCGTGATCACCGTCGAGGACGGCTGCATCGTGGGCGGCATGGGCAGCGCGGTGCTGGAGTTCATGGCCGACAACGGCTACAGCGCGCAGGTGAAGCGCCTGGGCATCCCCGACGAGTTCATCGAGCATGGCGAGCAGCCCGAGCTCTGGGCGCAATGCGGCTTCGACGCGGAGCACATCGCTGCGGCGGCCGAGGCGCTGATCAGCCAGCCGGGGCGGTTCGTGCTCGGATAATTCCGTAAGGTTTCTTGTGAAATAAAAGCTCCGTGTTCACGGATAGATACTGTGTTGGCGGCAGTCGGAAGTTTGGTGGTTTTACGTTCGGGCGAAAAATTCCTTTCACCTTTTTCAGGAAAGAAGCGTAACGATTTAATTGCCAGCTGCCGCCGTCCGCGACTTCATTTCCACCATTCGCTAATTTTTCCCCGGGCAGGCAGCACTTTTCCTTACCTTTTCGTTATAGGAAAAACGCTGTCCCCGATGCGCCACTTCTCCCTCCTGGCTTTTGCCCTGCTCGCCATGGCTTTGCCGCTCTCCGCCCAGCTTCCCGCGAAGCTCAGCGTTTACTTTGAAAGCAGCAGCGCCGCGCTCAGCCCCGTCTCGAAGCAGCGCCTGGATTCGCTGGTAAAAAGTTTGCACAACATCCCGCAAGCCTACGTGCTGACGATCAATGGTCACACCGACAACAGCGGCGGCGATCGGCCGAATGCGGAGCTCTCGAAACGGCGCGCGGCAAGCGTGGCGGATCATTTTGCGCAGAAAAATTTTCAACGCAGGCAGATGAAGCTGCGGGGCTTTGGTCCGCAGCAGCCGCGCGCAGGCAACGACACGGAGGAAGGCAAAGCGAGAAACCGCCGTACGGATCTCGTCATCGACCTTGCGCCGGTGGATGCGCAGCAGGCTTTAGGCATTCGACTTTCCACGGAGAAGAAATCTTTCAGCGCTTCGCAGGGCCTGGAATACAAAACAACGAACGGCTCCACGGTGCGCATCCCGCCCGGCGCGCTGCTCGACAAGAACGGGAAAACGGTCAGCGGCGAAGTGTGGCTGAATTTCCAGGAATACCGCGACGCAGCGGATTTCATTCTCGCCGGCATCCCGATGAGCACGATGCAGGGCGGACAATATTACGCCTTCAACTCCGCGGGCATGTTCACGCTGCGCGTCACGCAAAATAACGAAGAGCTGCAGCTGGCGCCGGGAAAAAGCGTGGAGATGGAATACGAGCAGGTGCAACTGCTGCCGAACGCGGCGGTATTTTATTTCGATTCGCTGGCGCACGAGTGGGAGCAGCAGCAGTCGGGCGTGCAGTCGTCCGTGAACACGCAGCAGATCATCAACGCCAGGCCGGTGTGCGGCTTCATCGGCGGACGCAAAACCTGCAACATGGACGCTTGCGAAGGATACACGTTCGCCGTGCGCTTCGGCGCGCAGTTGGTGGAAGAGAACGTAGCGATCGATCTGCAGGCGCCCGCGAAAACCTTCGCCGCCGTGATGCCGGAATACAAAGCGCCGGCGATCAGCTACAAGCTCGTCAAGCTGCGCACGAAGAAGAAGCACACCGAATTCGTGCTGCGTTCCGTTTCGGGCGACACGTCCGCAACGAACGGGCTGGAAGATTTCGTGTGGCTGCTCGACGAATCGAAGAACAAGGTCAAAGCTTCGTTCTGGAAAAAGAGCTGGATCGACGTGGCCGTTGCCGGCGAGCGGGAGCAGGGCAACCTCGAGCTGGTGATGCGCAGCAATACGGACACGGTCATGCTGCCGGTGAGCGTGCGGGCCGCGGCGAAAAAAACGAAGAAGCGAGAAGTCGGGCAAAAATTCACGGCCGCGCGCTCGGTGTTTCAAAGCAGCCGTTCGGAAATAGAAAGCAGGCAGCAGGAGTCGGTCGAAAAATTGCAGGAAAAGAACAAAGCGGATATTTCTTTCTCCGGCACGCTGCGCGATTCGCTGTTCTGCTTTTACGAGAACAGCCGCGCGTTCATGACGAAAGCCGACGGGGAGGACACGCTTGATTTCGCCGGCTGGATCGATTTTTTCAACGGCCACGCGGACGTGATGAAGAAACGCTACCTCGCGCTGTACAGCGGCAAAAACAATGCCCGTTACCTGCGCTGCGAGAAAGAGATCAACGAAAAGATCGCGGCGAAGATCGGTGCGACGACGGGACTCACGGGGCAGGACGCCATTGCCGTGGGCAGCCTCGTGCGCAGCCTGACGCTGCCGGATCTCGGCATCTGGAACTGCGACCAGCTGCAGCGCCTCAAGAGCCCCGAGTACGTGCGTGCCGAATACGAAGATGAAAACGGAGCGAAGCTGTCCATCATCCGCGTGTGCCTGATCGATCAGAACGTGAACGGCATGCTCACGTACGCCGGCCAGAATAGCGATCTCTGCCCCGCGCATTTTCCTTACAGCCCTTATTCGAGCAACGTGCTGCTGGCCTTCGACGCGGCAAACAAGGTGTACATTTTTCCGGCAGAAAAATTCAGCGAAGTCAGCGCCGCCAAGCCGAAACGCTACACGTTCCGCATGGAAGCGGTGGGCAAAACCACGAAAAAAGAATTGAGCGCGCGCCTGAAGGCGCGGCCGTGATCACTTCGTCACTCCATCCGTGATCTTCGCGTACTCTACGTCGTTCGGCTCCCAAAGCTCGATCTTGTTCCCTTCGGGATCCATGATGTGCACGAACTTGCCGTACTCGAAGGCTTCGATCTTGTCCACGACTGTCACGCCTTCTTTCTTCAGCTCTTCCACCAGCCATTCGATGTTCTCCACGCGGTAGTTGATCATGAATTCTTTCGTGGACGGCTCGAAGTATTTCGTCTCCTCGGCGAAGGGGCTCCATTGCGTGAAGCCTTTCTTCGTGCTGTCGGCGCCCTGGTACCATTGGAAATTGGTGCCGTACTGATCAGTGGCCAGGCCGAGATGCTTCGAATACCAGTCTCGCATTTTCCGGGGATCCTTGCACTTGAAGAAGATGCCCCCGATGGATGTGGCGCGTTTCATTTTTTTTCTCCGTGTTTTAGCTTGAACGAAAAATGCGCTGCATAACAGCAGCTGGCTGAAGCAAAACCGCAGCGCGAAAAAGCGCGGCGCTGAAAATCACTTCGTCGTCGCTCCCTCGATCTTCCCGTACACCTCGTCAATCGGTTCCCAGAGCTCGATCTTGTTTCCTTCCAGGTCCATGATGTGCAGGAATTTTCCGTAGTCGTAGCTTTGAATGCTGTCCGTGATCGTGACGCCTTCTTTTTTCAGCTCGGCAGCCAGCCACTCTAAATTCTCCACGCGGTAGTTGATCATGAACTCTTTCGTGGAAGGCAGGAAGTATTTCGTCTTTTCCGAGAAGGGGCTCCACTGCGTATAACCTTTCTTCGTGCTGTCCGCGCCCTGGTGCCACACGAACACGGTGCCGTATTTATCCGTATTCAGGCCGAGGTGTTTCGCGTACCATTCTTTCAGCGTCTTCGGATCCTTGCACTTGAAGAAGACGCCGCCGATGGAGGTGACGCGTTTCGGTTTTTTGTCTTCGGCTTTCGTTTGAACGAAATGCGCTGCGTAGCCGAGACCGAAAACGAGCAGGGCGGCAGGCAGGAGGAGGAGTGGTTTGCGCATGGCGATGTGTTGAGGAAGCTAACTTACAGAACTTCCTGCACAAAAAGCTTTAACCGAGGAGGTTCAGCCGCGCAAAAATCCATCGCGCCGCAGAGCTTCCCCCCCCAAAAAAATGTAATTACTACCGAAGATGAAAAAGCTCTGCGTCCTCCGCGGTTAAAGTTTTCTTGTGCAGATCTTTTTTCACAACGTATCGAGCAACGCAACCGTTTGCGCGGAGGCGAAACGTTTCGTCTTCTGCTGCGTGCCCGTTTTCCCGCTTTGCTCCATCGCTTTGCGAAAACTTTGCGGCGGCAGCATTTTTATTTCGAGCGGGCGCATCGCCTTTCCGCCGATAAGATCGCGGTAGCAGAGATTTTTGGCGACGAGCAATTCATCCAGCCGCGCGGCAAACGCCGCAAGCGACGCGGGCGCTTTTTCAAATTCGATGTACCAGCGGTGAAACGGAAGCGCGCCGTTCCCCGGCAGCACAGCCGCCAACGCGAAATCGGCGAGGCTGCAGCCGTGTTCGCGGCAGGCCTGCGCGATCAATGTTTCGCATTCGTGCACGGTGAGGTGCTCGCCGAGTACGTTCAAGATATTTCCCGCTCGCCCCAGGATGCGCACTTTCGCCGGGCGCAGCGAAGTGAACTCGACGAGATCGCCGGGCAGGTAGCTCCACAAGCCGGCGTTGGTTGAAATGACCAGCGCATACGGCACGTTCAGCTCCACTTCCGAAAGCAGGAAGCGTTTCGGCTGCGCGGCATTCATTTCGCTCTCCGGCACGAACTCGAAAAAAATGCCGTTCTGCGGCAGGAGCAAAATGGACGGATCATCCAGCGCATTCTGAAAACCGAAAAAACCTTCCGAGGAAGGATACGTCTGCAAATGCGCGAAGGGTTTCCCGATCAGCTCCTGCACGCTTTGCCGGTACGGCTCGAAGCTCATGCCGCTGGTGGAAAGCAGCCGAAAATGCGGGTACGTTTCCGCAAACGGCCTCCCGGAAATTTCCGGTACGCGTTTCAGGAACATGCTCAGCCAGGGCGGCAAGGCCACGATGCCGGTGATGCGTTTGCCCAGCGTTTCGCGCACCATCGCCGTTATTTTCTCGTCGTAATTTTTGAGCTGCTGGGTTTGCGGGCTGGGATAATCACGCTGCTTCACGAAGGAGGGCAAGGTGGAAGAAAGGATCGCGGAGATCGCCGCGGAAGGAATATCGCCGTGCTGCACGAAGTGATGGCTGTCGGCGAAGAGGATGAAATTTCCTTTGTGCACTTCGCCTAAGCCGAGCCGCGCGGTGAAATTGGCGGCGTGCAGCAAGCGTCCTCTTCGCTGCGCGTTCAACGAACCTTTCGTCACGGGAATGTGCTTCACGCCGGAGCTGGTGCCCGAGGACAGCGCGAAATAACCCGGCCGCCCGGGCCAGAGCACGTCGCTTTCTCCTGCAGCGATGCGCTCGATGTGCGGCTTTAATGCTTCGTAGGTGATCAGCGGCGTCGCTTTGCGAAAATCGTCGTAGCTGCGGATGGAAGAAAAGCCATACGACTTTCCGTAAGCCGTTCGCGCGCCCTGCCGCAGCAATTCGCCGAGCAGTTGTTTTTGAAGCGCCGCAGCATGGTCCAGCTGCGCGTAAAGTTTACGGCAAAGTCCTGCGGCGATCGGGGGAAAAAGCAGGCGGCGGAGCATCGGGGTAAAAGTCCAAAATAAAAATCCCAAATCCCAGCTGCGGCTCAATTTGGAATTGGAGATTTCAATTTTGGGATTTATACCCCGAGGTCCTTCAGCCAGCGCGGGATGAACACCATCGTTTCCATCAGCTGCTTCATCTGCGCCTCGTTCTTCGCGATGAAACCGCGTAGCAGGTGGAGGCGTTTCGTTTCGTCTTCCTGCTCGATGTATTGCGAAAGCAGGTTGAGGAACACGTGATCGAAAATTTTCGGATCCTCCTTGCGCTGCAGGACGAAACGCTTCAGCGAGCGGATGAGGCTTTCGGCCACTTCTTCGTCGTGCAGGTCGAGGTGCGCGATGATCTTCAGCAGCACGGTCATGTAATACGTTTCGTACTCGTCCTTGCAATTGCTGAAGCTGATCGAGCGGAAGGTGGTGCGGATCGCGTTCCTGCGGCTGCCCATCAGGTAATGGTTCAGCGCGATGTTGTAAAGCATCGCGTTGCGGCTCGAGGCGTAAAGGCTGGGCGAATGTTTCTGGATGAACGCCGCCGCTTTGCTTTCCAGGCGCACGACCTCCTGGTGACGGCCGGCTTTGCTGTTGACGTAGATCATCAGCGGCAGCAGGATGCGCTCGATGTGCTCGGCCACGTTCTGGTGCATGGGCCCGGTGTAGCGCGTACGCAGGCGGCGCAGCTGCGCGATGCATTCCAGCGCCGTGTTGATGCGCCCGAGACGTCCCGAATGCTGCGCGTGGAAAAAGAGCAGCAGCACATAATTGCTCGGTCGTTTTTCGATGAGCGCGGGATTCGTTTCATACACGCGGCGCTGCTCCTCGTTGCATTCGAAAGAAGCTTCGTAATCGTGCATCGAAGCGAGCAGGTGCGCTTTGGCGCGGAGGAAGATCGAGCGTTCGGAGGCGCCGGCATTCGGATCTTCGAGCGCATCCAGCTCTTCCTTCAGCTGCGCGTAGGTGCGCTGATCCGCTTTGTTCTTCGGGTAACCGCTGAGCTTGTAAATATTGCTCGTGCGCACGTGCAGGCTTTCCAGCTGCGCGATGTTCTGCATTACGGCAAGAATACGCTTGCGCTCGCCGATCAGCTGCGCAGCCTCGTCCAGCCCGTTGGGGTGTACGAATACGAGCAGCTCCTGCTCGAGGCCCAGCGCCTGCAGCTGCAGCTCGAACAGCTCGTTCGCCGCCGCTTCCTCGCGCACTTTGCGCGCAAAACGGATCGCCTGCGTGTACAGTCCTTTGTTGCGCAGGATGAATGCGTTCTGCAATTGCTTGTTCAGGCGCGAGTACGAAAAATTATCCGCGTGCAATTCACGCAGGCTGTCGAGGATCAGGTCGTTGAGGTGATGCTTTTCGACCGGAAGGTTTTTCAGCAGCAGCGGATCTTTCAGCTTGCGCTTCAGCTCCAGCGTGTCCGCGTTCTCGATGTTCTCGATGGCGTGGAAGAGCCGCAGGTAATTTTTTTCGCGGGATGTTTTGTAGCGCGCGGTGTGAATTTTAAAAAAACGCTTCTCGGGTTTGCTCAGGGAATGGACCAGCTCGATGGCCGGGTCTTTCTTTTTCATGTGTAGTCGGGAATTGCATTTGCCGCTGCAAAATTACCATTCCCTTTTTCGCATCGTGTTAATAAAACGCAAAGCGCCGTAGAAATACCATATAATAGGCAGCGCGCGTAAGCTCATCCGTTCTCAGCGGCGCAGCAGCTTGCCCACTGCGACGAAGGAGCCGTCGTCGCCCTGCAGCTCGAGGAAGTAAACGCCTTTCGCAGGCGCTTCGAGATCGAGCGTGAGGCGCCCGTTCTTCAGCGTGATCTCCTGTCGTTCCATGATCAGCCGTCCGCAGGCGTCGAGCAAACGGAGCTGGAAAATTCCTTCGCTGCAGGTGGGACAATACACCGTCACCGGCCCCTCGCCGGGATTCGGAAAAATGCTGAGCAGGCTTGTTTCTTTTTCCCCGGTTGAGATCGCCACGATGTTCGAGTGCGAGCTCATGCCGTTGTGATCGACCTGGCGCAGGCGGTAATAATTCGTTCCCGCCGGCGGATCGTGATCGATGAACGAATACGAGTGCGTCATGATGCTGTTGCCCGCGCCCGGCACCTGCCCGATGGAGCGGAACTGCAGGCTGGAATCGAGGCGCTCCACTTCGAAACGGTCGTTGTTCAGCTCGGCGCCCGTCTGCCACTCGAGCACGTTGCTGCCGCTGAGGTGATGCCCCGTGAACGAAAGCCAGAACACCGGCAGCGCCGTTTGCCCCGAGCAGGCGATGCGTCCCTCCCAGCCATTGCTTACGTGGATGCCGTCGCTCACGAAACGGAACGTGAGGCAGCCGCCGGGATGCGAAGAAGAAACCATGAAAGGCGCCTGCGCGCCCGCGTACGTGCCGATGAGCGGCGAAGAGGTGTTCGGCCCGTCGTACACGTACAGCGCATCGCTCCACTGCGCGAGGTTGAAGGTGTTGAACGTGACGTTGACGTAAGGCGTGCTCACGTCGCCGGAGCAGATCGTTTGCGTCACGTTCATGCCGTGCTGGTACGTGCCGAGCTTGCCGCCGCTGTCGTAATAAAAAGCGTCGCAGGTGTTCAGCGTGCCGGAAGCGATGGCGTATTCGGGAACGGCAGTGCAGGGCACGCAGTTCACCGCCGCGCTCCAGCCGGGAAAAAGATCCCAGCCGTCCTCGGTGAATTGCAGCGTGAGGCAACCGCCGGAATTCGCAGACGAAGCGCTGAGCGTGCCGCCGGGCGTGAGATCGTTGTACGCGGCCATCAGCGGCGCGGCCGTGGAGCTGCCGTCGTAGATGCGCAGGTAATCCCAGAGCGGCTCGATGTCCACCGTTCCGAAATTCAGCTGCACGCATTGTCCCGGCGTGGAAGGACAATACGTGGCGGACATGTTTTCACCGAGATGATAATTTCCCGCAGCGCCGCCGGAATCGTAAATGTTGCCGTTGCAGATGCTCTGCGTGCCGGGCTGCATCGCGTAATTCACCACCCCGCAGCCGCCGCAGCTCACCGTCGCCGCCCAGCCGGGATTCGTTTGTCCCCAGTTGCACACGAAGCGGAACGTGAGACAGCCGCTCGCGTTCGCCGAAGAAGCGCTGATGGTTCCGATGGACAGCGCGCCGGTGTACGATCCGATGAGCGGCGCGGAAGTGTTGGGCCCGTCGTACACCTGCAGGCGATCCCAATACATTTCCAGGTCGAAAGAAGTAAACGTGACGGAAATGCATTGCCCGGCGACGGAGGGGCAGAAGGTCATCGTGCTGTTTTCGCCGTTGCTGTAGTTGCCGCCTGCGCCGCCGGAGTCGTAGAAATTTCCGCCGCAGGTGGTAACCGTGCCGGGAGCCATCGTGTAGGTTTGCGCGTCGCAAGGCAGTGGCAGCAGGAAGAGCAGGAGGAGCGCGTGCAGCAGCAGGCGCGTGCGCGGCGGCGCGGGGTCGTAGCGGGTCATGGGTTCATGTGTTTGCCGCTCGCGAAATACGATCCACCGGGATGGCTGCGAAAATTTCTTTTTTTATAAAGCTTGGGGCTTAAGTCCTAAGGTTTCCGCTTATAAAGCGTTGATGTGCAGGAATTGTGCGGGTGCAGGGATTTGTGTTTCAGCTGTGAAAAATGATCCTGGAAAATGCGTTTGCTAAAAAGGCCCATGTCCGTTCGCCAACTGGCTCGCCGAATTTTTTGCGCAAGAAGACGGCCGCAAACCCTCGCAGCAAGGCATTTTTATTTCGAGCAGAAATTTCTTTGACCCGTATTGCTGAAGCAAAGCCGACTCGAGCTCCTTCTTCATGGGACAGGCTTCGCCGAGAGGAACGAGTACTAAACCAGCAGATTCCCAATCGCCGCCGAAATATCCGCGCAGTCATATGGCTTCTGCACGATCAAGCTGCGGCCGGGAAAAAGGCGGGCGGAAATTTTTGTGGGCGTGGAAATGACGGGCACGTTTTCCCTGATGCCGAGGCGGCGCAGCAGCGCGAGCGGATCTTGCTCGTTTTCCAAAGTACCGAGCACCACCACATCGGGTTGCTCTGCGGAATGGTCGCCCGGGAACAGCACGCGGTAGCCTTTTGTCTCGAGGTGGCGGTGCAGGGCCAGGCGTGTGACGCATTCCGCCTCCAGGATCAGCACGAGTCTTGAGCGCATGAGCGAAGGCAGGCATGGGGAGAGAGTCACGCTTGCCCGGCGAAAGGTTTGCAGCCTCGCAGGGAAAGGCAATCAAATTCACGGCTGCTTATTGCTGTTTCAGGAGAAACGTTCCCGGGATAAAAGCTTGCGGGTCAGCCGGTAGAGTGTTTAGAACGTTTGCGCTTTACCTTCAGCCGTTTTCCCGTGCGATGCCGCTCTGCAGGTGATGCGTCTTGCCGTTCTGCTCGAATTCGATCTCGAGCGGGAAAGCGGCGGCGGGAATTTGCGTGGGATACCAGTGCCGCTCTTTCGAGGAGAGGATGAAAAGCCCTTCGGCATTTCCCAGCGCGGCGAAATTTTCTCCCGGCGGCTGCTTCTCGTAATCGCTGAGGCCGTAACGCGTGTGCAGCTCCCGCCGCAATTGATCCACGTTGTCGGCGACAAGGCCGATCTCGCTGATGCAGCTGATCTGCTTCGCATCGAAAACCTGCCGCTCGGCCGCGTCGCTGAGATCGTAGCGCGCGATGAATTCGAGAATATTCCCGGCGGGATCGAAAAAATAAACGGACTTCGCGTTCCAGTTTTTGAAATCGGCGATCGCGCTGCCGTCGGCGTTCACGGGTAAAAGATTCGTGCGCAGCTTCAGCCAGGCCGTGGCTTTGATGAGCGTAACGGGCGGGATATTGAACGCGAAATGATAAACGGGCCGCACCTCTTCCGGGCAGGAATGAAAATGCAGCTCCGTCCACCCGGCCCTGATGCACAGATCACCGGCGCTGAGCTTTCCGCGGAAGCCGAGCGCCTGCAGGTAGAAGCGCTGCAGCGCGGGGAGCGAAGAGGTGAGCAGGACAAGACGGCGGATGCGCATGCTTAAAGTTACGCGTTATCGTCCAACGTAAAACCGCGAATTCATGCTGCGCTTCCCGGTTAACGGAAAAAATATCCGCCGGCCCTCGTATTGCTATCTTTACCACACATGTTCCTGCGTATTCTTAAGCTCCACCTTCCCTGGCTTTGCCTGGCTTTTTTTGGGCACGCCTCTGCGCAGCAGCCGGTAGCGATCAATTACACGATCGACGACGGGCTTCCTTCCAATGAAGTGTACGACGTGTTCGAGGACAGCCTGGGCTACCTCTGGTTCGCCACCGACCACGGCATCTCGCGCTTCGACGGCTACGAGTTCAAAAACTTTTCGACCGGCGACGGGCTGACGCACAACACCATCTTCGGATTTTTCGAGGACCGGCGGCACCGCGTGTGGATGCGCCTGTTCAACAGCACGCTCTGCTACATGGAGCACGGCCGCATTTATCCCTACGCGCACAACGACAGCCTGCGGCGCTTTCTCGGGAGGAATTTTATTCAAACGTTCGCGATCGATTCCGCGGGCGATCTCTGGTTCATGAGCATCCGCGAGCCGTTCGGCCTGTACCGGCAGGATCATGCGAGCGGCCGCATCGAGCGGATCCGGCTGCGGCCCGGTTTTAATGCCTTCATTCGCGAGCTGGACGGCGGCGCTTACATAGCAGGAGTTGATTTCTCCGGTGAGCAGGGCTATCCGGATGAAAAGAGCACTGCGCTCGTCTATGCCGATCACACCTGGATGTTCCGTACGCGCGAGGCGATCAGGCGGGGGCAGCGGGGGATCGTCCGTGTGGCCCGTTCGGGAGAAAGCCACTACCTGTTCGCCTATGAAAGCGAGCTGACGGAAATTGCGCAGGGCCGCGTGATGAATCGCCTCTCCCTGGGCAAGATCAATATCGTCACGCAGCTGCAGGCCGGGGCGCCCGGGGAATTTTGGGTGAGCTGTTTCGGCTTCCGCAAATACGCATCCGATACCGGCCGCATCTTTTTCCCAGGCACGGTCGTCAATTGCGTCCTGCGCGACAAGCGAGGCAGCTACTGGCTGGCGACCGGGGACAGGGGCGTGCTGTTCATTCCCGACATCAACATGATGGAATTGCCGGCCGGCGAGCTGCGGCTGATTGCGCAGCACGATGAAAAATTGTTCGCCGTAGACGGAAAAGCCCGCCTGAAAATTTTTCCGCTGGATCCTGCCGGGCCGCGAATGCCGGTGCGCGAGCTCGGCAACGACCGCAACGGCAGCACTACCCATCACCTGCTGGTCGACCGGCAGCGGGGGCAGCTGATCTACGCAGGGGATGTTTACGAGACAGAAGAACTGCTGCACGCGGACAGCTTCGCGCGCATACGGCCGAAAATGAATTTTGGGATGTACATCGGCTTCGCGCGCGACATTCTCGTCATTAGGGATCGGGTGCTTGTCGCGTCTAACGGCGCATGGGGGATAAGGGACAGGAAAGGACGGATATTTTACAATTCAAGCGATGAAGGTTTTTCCAGCTTCAGTACGGCCATCTGCAGTGATTCCTCGGGGCAGGTGTGGATCGGCACGGCGGACGGCTTGTACGTTTTCCGTGAAGGCCGCACGCAGCAGTTCAAGCCCGGCGACAGCCTGTTCCGGCAGCGCGTCACCGACATGGAATGCTTGCCCGGCGGGCAGGTGATCGTTTCCACGCGGGGCGGCGGTGTGATCGTGATCGAGGGAACGCGCACGTACAGCATTCGTGAAACCGACGGCCTGACGACCGATCTCTGCGGCAGGCTGCTCATCGAGAACGACCTGTTCTGGGTCTGCTCGAATAAAGGCCTGAACAAAGTGCAGCTCACGCGCGCGAAAGACGGGTTGAAATTCGGCATTACGCGCATCAACGTAAACCACGGGCTGCCGTCGAACCTCGTGAACGACGCGCTGCGCTTCGGGGATCAGCTTATTCTCGCCACGGGAAAAGGCCTGGCCTGGTTCGACGTGAAAAAATTCTCGCTCAACAGCTACAAGCCGCCGGTTTACATCAATGAGGTGCGCGCGAACGAGCGCCTGCTGGGCGCCGCATCCTTCCTGCAGCACAACGAGAACAACCTCAGCTTCTCGTTCACCGGCCTGCTGTACAACAATCCCGGCCGGGTGGACTACCGCTATCGTCTCGACGGGTATGAAAGCGATTGGCATTATACCTCGGAGCGCAGCGTGCGTTATTTCAATCTTCCCGCGGGCGATTACCGTTTTCTCGTCGCTGCGAAAAACGAGAACGGGGCGTGGAGCGAGCAGCCGGCCGTGTTCGCTTTTACGGTCCCGCTGCATTTCTCGAAGACCTGGTGGTTTCGCAGCGTGCTTGCCCTGGCGATCGGCGTCATTATTTTTCTCGTCGTTCGCTATTACCTCGAGCAGCGCCGCCTGCGGGAGCGCATCACCTCCGACCTGCTGCTGGCGGAGCTGAACACGCTGCGCTCGCAGATGAAGCCGCATTTTATCTTCAATTCGCTCAATTCCATCCAGCATTTCATCCTGGAGCACGACGAAGAATCGGCGCACCTTTACCTGAGCCGTTTCTCGAGCCTGATGCGGAAGATCCTGGAGAATACGCGGCGCAACACGATCAGCCTGGCGCGCGAGATCGAGACGCTCGAACTTTATTTATCGCTGGAAAAGCTGCGTTTCGGCAAAAACTTCGACTATATTATAGAAGTTGCGCCCGAGCTGATCCGGGAAGCGATCGACATTCCGCCGATGCTGATCCAGCCGTATGCCGAGAACGCGATCTGGCACGGGCTGCTTCAGCAGCCGGATGATCCGCGGCTGGCCCTGCGCTTTTTCGCGGAAGACGGCGCGCTGGTCTGCGTGATCGAGGACAACGGCATCGGGCGCAAGCGCGCGGGGGAATTGCAGCAGGGGCGAACGCACGAATCCACCGGCATGAAAAATATCACTGAGCGCATCGCCATCCTCAACCGCGTCGGCCGCGCCCCGATCAGCGCAGAGATCATCGACCTGTACGATGCGGAAGGCAAGGCGGCGGGAACGAAAGTGGTGCTTAAATTCATGCAGGCATTGAACGAAGACAAACAACCATGATACGCACGCTGCTCATCGACGACGAAGAAAAAAGCATCCGCTCGCTTTCCACGCTGCTGACGCGCTACTGCCCGGAAGTGGAGGTGGTCGGCGAGGCCGGCTCCGCCGCGCGCGGCGTCGAGCTGATCCGCGAGCTGAAGCCGGATCTCGTATTCACCGACATCCTCATGCCCGACGGCACCGGCTTCGACGTGCTGGAGCGCTGCGGCGAGCAGAATTTCGGCGTGATCTTCGTCACCGCCTTCGAAGAGCATGCGCTGCGCGCGTTCCGTTTTTCCGCGCTGCACTACCTGCTCAAGCCCGTCAACTTCCAGGAGCTGCAGGCGGCCGTGGAGCGTTTTCAAAAAACCGGCGAACGCAGCGCAGGCTCCGCGCAGGAGCGTATCGAGATCGCGCGCAAGACCTACGGCGCCGCCGCGCCCGAGCGCATCGTGCTGCCCGCCCTCGACGGCTTCTCCGTGGTGCGCATGGCCGACATCGTGCGCTGCGAAGCCGACTCGAACTACACGAAGGTTATTTTCACCAATGGAAAATCGTTCCTCGCCTCGCGCAGCCTCTCGCACTTCGAGGAATTGCTCGCGGGCCTCTACTTCGCGCGCACGCACCACAAGCACCTCGTCAACCTCGCGCACGTGAAGCGCTACATCAAAGGCCGCGGCGGCTACGTGGAAATGGCCGACGGCACCTCGGTGGAAGTTTCGGCGCGCAAGAAAGAAGAGTTCCTCGGGATGATGGCGGCCTTCGCGCGGGGCGTGTAAGAAACGAACATAAAAAAGCGGCGGCGTAACAAATGCCGCCGCTTTTTTTATGCGGTTCCATTTAGTTTTTCTTCACCCGCACACTTGCGCATCGCGCGCGCACACTTGCGCAATCGTCGTATCTCATCGCTTACAATGATCGTTTCTTTGAGCACATAACAGGCCGCGCTGTAAAACCGGTATGCAAAAATTCCCCAGCCTTCTACCAGCTGTTTGCATACTCCCCCCGGCAAGGATCGGCAGGCCGCTCATAGTGCTGACCAATGAAACCGACTCTTGCCTTCCCCGCGCTCGCCGCGGCGCTCCTCTGTGCGCTCTTATTTTCCGCACCCCGCCTGCATGCGCAATGTTCCGGCTGCACGATCACGCTGAGCAGTAACTCGAGCACGAACTATACCGTCAGCGCAGGAACAGTGCTGTGCATCAACAGCGGCGTGACCTACTCGGGCACGATCACGCTCAACGGCGGCACGGTCTGCAACCTGGGCACCATTACAGGCACCGTCAACCAGAGCAGCGGAACGTTCAACAACTACGGCAGCGTCGGAACAGGCCTGGCGACGGGAACCCTGAACCTGAGCGGCGGCACAACGAACAACAACGGGAACATCGTAAGAACCTTCACGCAGAGCAACGGCTCGCTCGTCAACAACGCGACCTTCACGCCGACCTCATTTACGTATACCGGCGGGCAGTTCATCAACAACCCCGCCGCCACCGCCACCACACCGTCGTCGATGACGCAGTTCCTGCTCGACGGCTCGAACGAAGACATCACCAACAGCGGCACGCTCACCATCAACGGCGAGCTGAAACTCAACCACACCGGCGCGTCGCTCACTAACAGCGGCACGCTGAACCTCGGCACGTCCACGCAGAACCTTACAAAAACCAGCGGTACTGCTACAAACACGGGCACGATCAGCGCCAACATCATCACTTTCGGCGCAGGCACCGCGACGAACGATCGCACGATCAACTGCACCAGCATGACGGTGAACGGCAACGGCTCGTTTACCAATAACCGCACGCTCAACGTGACCGGCGCAGGCACGAACGACCTTAATATCGCCACCGGCAGCACCCTCACCAACGCCGGAAGCGGCGGCAATTTTGGCCTGATCACCGTGAGTGACGCGGTGGTCAACCTGGGTACGCTGAACATCAATAACGGCTCGCGGATCGTCTGCACGAACTTCGGGAACGTCAACACCGTCAACGGTCCTTCGCTCAATAACGGCTGCGGCGTGATCAGCATCAGCGCCACGTCCACGAACATGGGGGTGATCAACGGTTACGCCGACATCTGCGATGCCACGCCGCCCTCCGGCACCATCAAGATCGACAACAACTCCGGCACGGTGGCCGGCACGGTCACGTTCTGCGTGTGCTGCGTGCTCGCCACGCCATCCATCAGCGGCGTTTCTTCGATCTGCCTCGGCGCTTCCGCGAATCTCACCGCGAACTCCAGCGGCGGCGGCGGGCCGGGCGGCTACGCCTGGTCGCCGGGCGGCGGCGCTACGCAAACCGTGACCGTAACGCCGGTATCGACTACGACATATTCGGTGACGATGACGTATGCGAATTCCTGCACGCGTTCCGCGTCACATTTGCTAACGGTGAACCCGGTGCCGACGGCCAACGCAGGACCCGACCTGCTCATTGCCGTCGGCGCCAGCACCAACATCGGCGGCTCGCCCACGGCATCGGGCGGCAGCGGCGCACCTTATACCTACAGCTGGACGCCGACCACCGGGCTCACGACGCCCACCAGCGCCAACCCCAGCGCGAATCCCGGCGTGACGACGACCTACACCGTCGTCGTGACCGACGTGCAGGGCTGCACCGCGACGGACAACATGCTGCTGGTCGTGCCTGCGTATTTCGCGGTGCCGGCCAGGAAGCTCGACGCGGGTTATTACGAAGTGAAGGACAACCGCGTCTTCTTCTCTTTCCAGGAAGAGTATAAGGAAACCGTTGCCAACCTGAGCTACGCGATCTACACCGACCAGCATGCGCTGGTGAGCGGCCTGCCCGCGCTGCCGGAAGCGTACGGCGACAACCGCTACGCGCTCGACGTCACTTCGCTGCTGACGCCTGGCTACTACGTGCTGGAGATCGCCAATGAGAAAAACGAGAAATGGTACCTGCGCATTAAAAAGTAACCCCGGTTATGAAACGATTTTTTTTCCCGGCTGTTTTCGTGCTGCTCGCGGCCGCTGTCGCCGGCAGCTACTGGTTCGCCGCGCTGCGCGCGCCGAAGCTGGCGTACATCAACATGGAAGAGCTCTACAATGAATTCCCGCTGAAAAAAGAGCTGGAGAAAAAGCTGGAGCAGGTGCGCACGCAGCGCCAGGTGCAGCTCGACAGCTTGCGCTACAGCGTCGACCTGCTTTCGGTGCGCCTGCAGAGCGCGGTGAAGAGCGATCCCGCCGCGCAGCTCGAGCTGGAAGAATTGCGGCGCAGGTATTTCACGCAGGAGCAGCAGGCCGCGCAAAGCAACCAAGCGACGGCGGAGCAATACACGGAGCAGATCTGGGGGCAGCTGAACCAGTACGTCAAAGATTTCGGCGCGGCGCACGATTACCAGTTCATTTTCGGTGCGGCCGGCGAGGGGCGGATGATGTATGCCCAGGACGGCGTCAACATCACGCCCGAGATCAAGCAATATGTAAATGCGCGTTACCATGGACAAGCGAAAGAATAGCGGTTTTTTTTTCAGCGTGCTGCTGTGCATCGTTCTCTCCGGCTGCGCGAGGAACGAATTAGCGCCCGCCGAGTACGAAGCCTGGTACGTCGAGGAAAAAAAATCGCTGCAGGCGGAGAAGCAGGTGGGCGAGCTGAAGTTCGAGCTGCAATACCGTCCCGCCGATCACGTGCTGCTGCTCGATACGAAGAACATGCAGCTCTCTGCCGCGGAGCTGGAAGCGCGGCGGCGCGAGCTGGCGGGATTGCAGCATTTCACGCTGCGGCTTTCTGCGGAAGGGCACACCGACGACCTGCTCAAATTCCGCTTGAGCAATGCGGGCGAGTACGCTTCGCGCGTGGAATATTTCGCGTTCGGCCTGCAAAAAGAACTGAAGCTGGTGGAAGACGGCGACACGCTGCCGTGCGTGCTGTTCCAGTACGAGCGCACGTTCGGTGTTTCGCCCTACAGCACCTTCGTGCTCGCGTTTCCCGCGCGTGAGCCGAAGAAAAAATCCGCGCAGGACAAGACGCTTATTTATAACGACGTGATTTTCGGTTCCGGTCCCGTGAAGCTTACCGTCAGGGGCGAGCGGATCGATGAGGTGCCACAACTAACCTTGAAATGAAATGCTGAAGAAGATCAGAACAAGCTGGTGGGGCCGCGCAACTGCGGCGTACCTGGCATTGAGCCTGCTGGCAGAAATCATCGCACCCGCCGCCGCTTACGCGCTCACCGGCGGCCCCAGCCAGCCCGAAGTACAGAGCTTCGAGCCCGTGGCCACTTCTGAAATGGTCGATCCGTTCACCGGCGATTTCAATTACAACATCCCGCTGCTCGACGTGGGCGGCTACCCGATCAACCTCAGCTATCATTCGGGGCAAACGATGGACCAGGAAGCGAGCTGGGTCGGGCTCGGCTGGAACATCAACCCCGGCGCCGTGGTGCGCAACAAGCGCGGCATGCCCGACGATTTCGACGGCGACATCATTACGAAAAAAATGAACATGAAGCCGAACCGCACCTGGGGATTGAACGCGGGCATCGGCGCGGAAGTGTACGGCTTCGACAACCTGAGCATCGGTTACGGCTTAGGCATCAGCTACAACAATTACAACGGCATCGGCTTCGAGCAATCGCTCGACATTTCGATCACTTCGGGCAAAGGCGGAAAAGGTCCGCTCACGGGCGGGCTCGGCATCACCAGCGGCGCGGATGGTTTGTCGCTGTCGCCGAGCGTTTCATTTTCGCATAAAGTCGCCAAGGCGGAAGGCGGCGACCTGAAGCTCGGCGGTTCGATCGGGCTCAACTTCAACTCGCGCGCCGGCTTGAAAAGCTTAACGCTGAATGCGAATGCCAAGCTTGACGATGCCGTTGCGACGGATAAGAATGGAAAAGTGACAGGCACGTACGACGCCGATCTCGACAGCCGCACGGCGCGCTGGAGCTTTGGTCTGCCCACGTACAGCCCGCAGATGAACATGGAGATGCTGAATACCTCGGTGAATCTTTCGTTCAAGATGGGCGTGCACATTTTCGGCGGCGACGGCACCTTCGACGTGGGCGGTTATTATTCCGAGCAGCGGCTGAAAGATAAAATGCTGCAGCTGCCCGCGTACGGTTACATGAACAGCGAAAAAGCGATGCCGTACAACAACGCGCTGCTGGATTTCAACCGCGAGAAAGACGGATCGTTCTCGCAGAATACGCCCGCGCTGCCGGTGACGAATCACACGTACGACGTTTACTCGGTGAGCGGGCAAGGCATCGGCGGCTCGTACCGCCCCTTCCGCAGCGACATGGGTTACGTGTACGACAACGAATCCGGCACGTTCAGCGACAGCTACGCGCTCGGCGTGGAGATTTCGGGCACGCAGGCCCTGCACGGCGGCGTCGACATTTCATTCACCGGCGTGAGCACCGAGTCGGGACGCTGGACGCAGGACAACGCCGCCGAGCAGCGCCTGCAATTCCGCGGCTCGACGGGCAATGCGGCATACAACCCGTTGTACGAGCCGTATTATCTCAAGGACGCCGGCGAAAAAAGCGTCGACTCCGATCCCACGTTCTTCAGCAACACCGGCGGCTTCGATCCCGTGCAGGTGGGCCTGGAAGATGCGGGCGGCATGCTGGTGCGCGGGAAAGATTTTTTCGTTCGCAAAACTTCCCCGCAGTCCACGACCACGCAAACCATTCCCACGAACAATTACCGCGCAGCGCGGCAGAAGCGGAACCAGCCCATCACGCAGCTGACCAAAGCCGAAGCGAAAGAATTCGGCCTGCAGAAAAGCATTTACATCACCGGCACCGGCGCGCATCCCACGATGCCGGTCAATGCCGCAGCG
>Ga0196978_1000175_pt1 | contig 33304 bp, 30 predicted proteins | sample S3v_2013CmetaG_FD_155491 | JGI IMG/M metagenome (GOLD analysis project Ga0196978, IMG submission 155491) | Soil microbial communities from Anza Borrego desert, Southern California, United States - S3+v_20-13C | ecosystem: Environmental > Terrestrial > Soil > Desert | place: USA: California... | reverse complement strand
ACAAGAGCCAGGGCTCGGAGTTCGGCGAGGTGCTGATCGTGCTGCCGCCGGAGCTCTCGCCCGTGCTGAGCCGCGAGCTCGTCTACACCGGCATCACGCGCGCGATGCGCGGGGTCGAAGTCTGGGGTACCGAAGCGGTGTTCGCCGCCGCGATCGAGCGGCGGCTGACGCGGGCGTCGGCATTACAAGAAAAATTGTGGGGAGCGAGGTCGCGAGCGAAGATCGCGGCCGCGCCGTAGGTTTTACTGCGGCGCCTTGGGCGCTTCCTTCCGCATCTCGATCGAGCGCGCGGTGAGCTTGCCGTCCGCGCCCTTGTCCGCGAGCAGGCTCACGTACGAGTCCTTCACGAGCTGCGAGCGCTCGCCGGGCACGAGGTTGCTGATCTGCGCGGTTTTCGCGATCACCACTTTCTGCGAGCCGCCTTCGTACGTGAGCTGAAGCTCGGGGCCGCTCACGCCCTTGGCGGTACCGGATACCGCGGCGTTGGTCATCGTCTGGTCGGCGAGCCCGTCGAACGGCCGGTGCCCCGGATTCACCGGCTTCGGAAAGCGGCGCACGTCGTACGCCATGAGCGTGCCTTCCTTGCGCTTGAGCGAAGTTACGCCCAGAAAATCGCCGGGTTTGATATCGGACAGCGCGATCGGCTGCGCGAACACGAGACGCGTCTTGTCGCCCACTTCGATCTGGTAATCGTTTCCGTTCGTCCCCTTCACGCCGATCGTGTTGCTGGAAACGGACGTGACGGTGCCGCGCACCCGCATCGGCGCGTCCGACGATGCGGCGGCGAGAAACACGATGGAAGCGGCGGCTGCGAGTAACGTTCTTGTCATGGGTGCCTCCCTGGCAGGTGTGGTCGTGCCGCTAACGCGGCGCCTTGTGTCATTATTCCGCTCCCCGAAGTCGAGGAGGACCCATGAAATCTTACTGGATCGTCACGAACGGCGATAAGGCGAGCGTCGAGCCGCGCGAGGTGCCGGTGCCGCAGCCGAAGGCCGGCGAGATCCTGATGAAGGTGCAGGCGAGCGCGCTCAATCGCGGCGAGCTGTTCGTGGGCGGCGTGATGCACGGCGGTCCCGAGAAGCTCGGCGGCAACGAGGGCGCGGGTATCGTCCACGCGGTCGGGCCCGGCGTGACCGCATTCAAGGCCGGTGACCGTGTCATGGGCCGCGCGCGCGGCTGCTGGGCCGAATACGCGATCATCGAGGAAGCGCAGGCGTTCGCGGTTCCCGATTACATGAGCGCGGAGGAGGCGGCTGCGGCCGCGCTCACGATGCTCACCGCGTATGAAGGCGTGGTGACCTACGGCAGGCTCCAGCCCGGCGAATGGCTGCTGATCCTGGGCGCGTCCTCCGGCGCCGGGGTCGCGTGCATACAGACCGCGCAGGTCATCGGCGCGAAGACGATCGGCACCTCCGGCTCCGCGGAGAAGCTCGCAAAGCTGAAGTCGATCGGACTCGATGTCGGCATCCGGACGCGCGCGCCGGATTTCGCGGCGCAGGTGAAGGAAGCGACGGGCGGCAAAGGCGCGGACGTCGCGGTGAATCTCGTCGGCGGCACGTACTTTCCCGAGATCCTGCGCGCGCTCGCGCGCAAGGGGCGCGTGGCGATCGTGGGCTACGTCGACAACGCCCACCATGCCGAGATCGACTTGAACGCCGTGCATGCCAATCGTTTCGAGATCTTCGGCATCTCGAACGCGAAGCTCACCGCCGCGGAGAAAGCCGAAGCCGTGCGCGGATTCAAGCGCGACATCTGGCCGGGCTACGTGCAGAAGAAGATGGCGCCGCTCATCGACCGCGTGTTCGCGCTCGACGAGCTGCCGGCCGCGAAAGCGCACATGGAAGCGAACGCGATGACCGGGAAGATCGTCGTCAGGATCGCGTAGTTTCGGCTTTCGGCTGCCGCGGAGGCGAGCCGTCCCGCCTCATGGAGCCGCAAACCCGTCCTCCAAGCGCGACGATCCCGTCGCGGCGGGCGGTCAACACACGACCACCCGCCACGAACGGCCCGCTTCGATGACTGCGGCTCAAATCGGCGAGCCGGCTCGCCTCCGCGGCGTCAAACGCCGTCATTCCCGCGAAGGCGGGAATCCAGGACCAAGCCACCGCTGCATTGGGTGTGGACTTCGCGTCCCTTAGACGGCGCCCGAGGAGCGCAGCCCGTAGCGTGCGCTGGTAGCGCACCGCTCGGTGGGCCATCGGCCCACCCTACGTGGCGCGAGCGCCGTCGCGCTTGCGGGTAACGAGCGACCCCCCGCCCAGCAGCATCGCGCACGTCCAGAAAATCGGCGCCACGCCGAGTGCCGCGCCGACCGCGCCGAACACCGGCGGGATCACCACGTGCGCGCCGTAGCTCACCGCGAGCCGCATCGCGATCGCCTCCGCCGCGCGCGCGGGCGGCGCCGCGTTGAACGACAGGATCATCGTCAGCGGCTGGCCGGCACCTATCCCTAAACCGATCAGAAACGACGCGAGCGCGAGAAACGGCGCGTAGTGCATGAACGGCACTGCGACGAAGCCGATCGCCGCGAGCACCAGCGCGCCGGTGATCATCGCGTGCTCGCCCCAGCGTCGCGTGATCGGCGGAATGGCGAGCCGGGTGATGAACGCGGCGGCGCCGAACGCGCCCATGATGAGGCCGATCGCGGTCGCGCTCAGGCCCAGGCCGTGGGTATAGATCGGCATGTACAGGTTGAAGAGGTCGAGCCCGGTCATGACGATGCCGTTCGCGATGAGCGCGTTGCGCAGCGCGGGCAGGGCGAGTAGATCCTTCGCGCTCCCCCTCGCCTTGCGCTCGGCGTGCGGGACCGTGTTCGGGATCAGGCGGCTGCGCGCGAAAAGGATCACGAGACAGACCGCGCACACGAGCGTCAGCATCAGAAACGTGCGCGGATGCGCGAACGCGTCGATGCACACGCCGACCAGGATCGGGCCGCCGACGGCGGCCGTCGATTCGCCGAGGCTGTAGTAGCTGAAGTAGCGCGTGCGTTTCTCGGGCCCGGAGAGCACGCCCACCAGGTTCTGCGACGCGACCACGAAGATCATGCTGGTCAGCCCGCCGGCTGCGGCCGATATGTAGAGCGCGGTCATCGAGGGAAAGAGCCATGGCAGCGCGAGGCTTCCGGTGAAGCCCCACAGACCGTAGTACATGATGCGCCGGTTGTCGAAGCGGTCCGCGAGCCGTCCCGCCCACACCGAGAGCACGAACGGAAACAAGCCCCACAGTGCGAACACGACTGCGATTTCGAACGGTCCGGCGCCGAGACTCGCCGCAAAGAGCGTCGCGAGGACGCGGAAGCCCTTGGTGCAGACGAACGAGAGGCTGGAGAGAGTAAGTACTACAGCGATAGGCATGAAGAGCGGCCGATTATAAGGGTCGCGCCTATAATTCTTCGTGGCTCAGCTTCCCGGCTTCAAGCCGCCGCCGCGCGGCGACGTATCGCACCTCCTGCGTCTCGGACGTTTTCTCCTGCCGTATCGCACGCGCATCGCGGTGGCGCTCGTTGCGCTCATCGTCGCCGCGAGCTGCGTGCTCGCGGTCGGGCAGGGACTGCGGCACGTGATCGATGCCGGCTTCGGCAGCGGCGACCCGCAGCTCCTCAACGCGGCGCTCATCGCGATGATCGCGGTCGCGCTGATCCTCGCCGCCGCGACGTGGACGCGCTTCTATCTCATGATGAGCGTCGGCGAGCGCGTGATCGCCGATCTGCGCCGCGCGGTGTTCTCGCACGTGCTCGCGCTGACACCCGCTTTCTTCGACTCGGCGCGCACCGGCGAGATCGCTTCGCGGCTCACCAACGACAGCGAGCAGTTGCGCCAGGTGATCGGCTTCGGCTTCTCGATGTTCCTGCGCAACGGGCTCATGATGCTCGGCGCGCTCGTGATGCTGTTCCTGACCAGCGTCAAGCTCGCGGCGCTGATCGTGCTCGGCGTGCCTGCGACCGTCGTTCCGATTCTCCTGATGGGCCGGCATGTGCGCAGCCTCGCGCGCGTGAACCAGGATCGCGTGGCCGACGTCTCTTCACACATCGACGAATCGCTGCACGAGGTGCGCACGGTGCAGGCGTACGGACATGAGGCGCGCACCCGCGAGCAGTTCGATGCCGCGGTCGAGTCCGCGTACGAAGCCGGCGTGGACCGCATCCGGGTCAAAGCATGGCTCATCGCGCTCGTGCTGCTGATCGGCTTCTGCGCGGTGGGCGTGATTCTCTGGATCGGCGGGCACGACGTGCTCGCGGGCCGCATCACGGCGGGCGAGCTCTCCGCCTTCGTCTTCTACGCGGCGATCGTCGCGAGCGGCGCCGGTACGGTGTCCGAGGTCTGGGGTGAGATCCAGCGCGCCGCCGGCGCGACCGAGCGGCTCATGGAGCTGCTCGACACGCAGCCCATGCTGAGCGCGGCCGCGCCCGTGATCAATCTGCCCCCGCGCATCGCCGGCGCGATCCGTTTCGACAACGTGACGTTTTCGTATCCGGCGCGGCCGGAGAACGTCGCGCTCGGCCCGCTCTCCTTCGACGTTCGGCCGGGCGAGCGTGTAGCGCTCGTGGGACCCTCCGGCGCAGGCAAATCCACCGTCTTCGGATTGATCCTGCGCTTCTACGATCCGGGGTCGGGCCGCGTGCTCATCGATGGCGCGGACATCCGCCATTGCGATCCGCTCAGGGTGCGGCGCGCGATCGCGCTGGTGCCGCAGGATCCGGTGATCTTCGCGGCCAGCGTGACCGAGAACGTGCGCTTCGGCCGACCCGACGCGTCGTTCGATGACATCCGCGAAGCCTGCATCGCCGCGCACGCGCTGGAGTTCATCGAGCAGCTTCCGCAACGCTGGGATACGAATCTCGGCGAGCGCGGCGTGAAGCTCTCCGGCGGACAGCGTCAACGGATCTCGATCGCGCGCGCATTGCTCGCCGACCGGCCGATTCTGCTGCTGGACGAAGCGACGAGCTCGCTCGACGCGGAAAGCGAGCGGCAGGTCGCGCAGGCGCTGGAGCGTCTCGCGCGCGGGCGCACGACGCTCGTGATCGCGCACCGGCTCGCGACCGTGCGCAACGCCGACCGCATCATCGTGCTCGAGCGCGGGCGCATCCACGCGACCGGCACGCACCACGCGCTGCTGCGCGAGGACGGCCTGTACGCGCACCTCGCGCGGCTCCAGTTCATGGACGAAGCGGCGTGAGCGAAGAGCGCCGGACGCGACCGCCCACACCCGGGGCAGCCGAGCCGCCGGGCGCCGGCGCGCGCGGCGGGGTCACGCGCACGCTGTGGCGCTGGCTGGACGAAAACATATTCGGCCTCGGCCGCGAGATGCGGCTTTCGTATCTGCCGCCGCTGATGGTCTACATGGCCGCCGGCATCTCGGGGATCACGTCGATCGTCGGAACGTTTTTCGTGAAGGACTATCTCGGCGTCTCCGCCGCGTTCCTCGCGGGGCTCGGATTCTGGGCGGGGATCCCATGGGCGCTCAAGATGCCCGTCGGCCATCTGATCGATCTCATCTGGCGCTGGAAATACGCGCTGGTGTTCGTCGGTGCCGGGCTCATCGCCACGAGCCTGGTGATCATGTTCTTCCTGATCGGCCACCGCGACGCGATGACCGCGATCATGCCCGCCGAGGCGTGGTTCGTCATAAGCGTGCTGCTGGCGCCGATCGGCTATGTCGTGCAGGACGCGGTCGCCGACGCGATGACGGTGGAAGCGGTGCCGCGCGTCGACGAGCACGGCAACCCCGTCGATCCCGAGCAGCAGAAGCTCATGCACACGACGATGCAGACGCTCGGACGCGTGGCGATCATCGGCGGCACCGTGCTCGTCGCGACCGTGAATCTGTATCTCTTCGCCGACGTGCAGAAGATGTCGGAAGCGGACAAGGTCGCGGTCTACCGGCAGGTTTATCTGATGGCCCTGGGTATTCCGGCGATCTCGGTACTCGGCGTTGTCATCGCCGAGCTCCTGAAGATTCGGGACCGGCGGCGACTGATCGCGCAGGGCATGAGCGCCGCGCAGGCGCGGCACCTGCTGACCGACCGCGGCGAAAAGACCCAGCCCAACTGGTGGATCCTCGGCGGCAGCCTGGCGTTCGTCATCTTTACGGTGAGCATGGGACTCGCCGACTTCCAGTTCAGCCAGGAGATCATCTTCGCGGGCTCGTTCGCGATCGTGTCCTTCCTCGTGCTGCGGCTCACACGCGAGCTCGATCCGGTGTCACGCGAGACGCTCATCGGCACCGCGATCGTGATCTTCGTGTTCCGCGCGCTGCCGAGCGCCGGCCCCGGCGCCGGCTGGTGGACGATCGACGTGCTGGGTTTCGACCAGCAGTTCCTGAGCGTGCTCGATCTCACGGCGAGCGTGCTGACGCTCGCCGGCATGTTCATCTTCCGCCGCTTCATGGCCGATCACTCGATCACGTACATCGTCGGCGCGCTCACAATCGCCGGCTTCGTGCTGACGGTGCCGTACGTCGGCATGTACTACGGGCTGCACGAATGGACCGCACGTGTGACCGGCGGAGTCGTCGATGCGCGGTTCATCGCCTTCATCAACACCGCGCTCGAGTCTCCGCTCGGTCAGATCGCGATGATTCCGATGCTCGCGTGGATCGCGCGCAGCGCGCCGGCAAACCTCAAGGCCACGTACTTCGCGGTGATGGCCTCGTTCACCAATCTCGCGCTGTCGCTCTCGCAGCTCGGCACCAAGTACCTGAATCAGGTCTACACCGTCACGCGCGAGGTCAAGGACCCGAAGTCCGGTGTCGTGAGCGTGCCCGCGGATTACAGCCAGCTCGGCGAGCTGCTCATCGTCGCGACGGCGATCGGCTTGCTCCTGCCGTTTGCGGCGATCCTGATCGTGCGGCTGTCGAAGCTGCGCACGGTCTGACGTGGCGGCGAAGCGGCCGGCGAAAAAGCGGGCGCAATCGACAGCTCGCAGGGAGGGTGCAACCCACCAGAACCGTAGGGTGGGTGAAAGCCACCGGCCAAGCGAGTTGCTGGCGCAGCTCGCGGAAGCCCGCGACGACGTAGCGCTCGGCATCGACGGCGAGCGCGTCACGCTCACCAACCTCGACAAGGTGCTGTGGCCGGCGGACGCGGTCGCCGGCACACCTGCGTACACGCGCCGTGACTTCATGGCGTACCTGATCGAAGCCGGCCCTCACATGCTCCCGCACATGAAGGACCGGCCGCTCACGCTGATCCGGATGCCGTATGGCGTCGGCGGGCGGCGTTTCGTCCAGTTCCACTGGGAACAGAAGCTTCCCGCCTTCGTCGAGACGATCTCGATCTGGTCGGAGAAAAATTCGATCGCGGAGGAGTTCCTGCTCTGCAACAACATGGCGACGCTGCTGTGGCTCGCGCATGTCGGCACCCTCGAATTCCACGTCTGGCACTCGCGAGCGGATCCGGCGCCCGACGCGCGCGGCGCGAGCACCGATTTCACGAGCTCGGCGGCGGCGCTGCAGCGCTCGATCCTCAACTTTCCCGACTACATCGTCTTCGACATCGATCCGTACATCTATTCGGGACGCGAAGCGAAGGGCGATCAGCCCGAGTACAACGCGGCTGCTTTCGGGCAGGGCAAGGCGGTCGCGTTTCGCGTGAAGGCGCTGCTCGACGGCATGGGCCTCGCCTCCCGGGTGAAGACGTCCGGGAAGACGGGTCTGCACGTGCTGGTGCCGGTCGTGCGAACCATAGACTATGACGCCGCGCGCGCGCTCGCGGAGGCGATTGCACGCCATCTCGTGCGCGAGCACCCGGACGAGATCACCATCGACTGGGACACGCGGAAGCGCACCGGCAAGGTCTTCTTCGACTACACGATGAACGTGCGCGTGAAGACGCTCTCCGTGCCTTACTCGGTGCGCGCGGTGCCGGGCGCGCCGGTGTCGATGCCGCTCACGTGGAAAGAGCTCGAAAAGGCGACGCCGGAGCGCTACACCATCGCGGCAGTGCCGAAGCTGCTCGCAAAGCGCGGCGACATCTGGGGCGACATGCTGGAAGCGAAGCAGAAGCTCGAGAACGTCCTCGCCGGCGTCAGCTCCGCAGATCCTGGTGGATCCGCGTCGCCGCGATCGCGGCATGGCCCGTCGCCACGGCGATCTGGTTGAGATCGTTCGCGACGTCGCCCACGGCGAAAAGACCTTCGACGCTCGTGCGCAGCTTGTCGTCCACGACGATCTGACCGCTGCCGTCGCGCTCGGCGCCCACGGCGCGTGCAAGCTCGGAGCGCACCGTCGCACCCAGCGCCGAATACAACGTATCGAAGCGGTACGTCTTGCCGCTTTCCACGGTCAGGCCGCACACGGCGCCTGCTTCCGTGCAGACCTCGATCACGCGCTCGTCCACGACCGGTATGCCGGCCCGCTCCAGCGCGGCGCGGTCCTCGCCGGTGATCTCGTGCTCGGTGCCGAGCGTGAACAGCGTCAGTGCGTCGCTGTAGCCCCGGATGAATTGCGCTTCGTTCACGCCTTTCGCGCCGCGGCCGATGACGGCGATTTTCCTGTCGATCACTTCGTACGCGTCGCAGATGGGACAGTGACGCACGAGGCCGCTGCGGATCGCGTCTTTCACGTTCGGCAGCGGCGGCTCGACGTCGACCACACCGGTCGCGATCAGGACGGTGCGCGCTTCGACCGTTTCGGTGCCGCACCCGGCGATGAAGCCGCCGCTCGCGCGCTCCAGATGATCGACGCGTCCGGCTGTCAATACGGCCCCGTAGCGGCGCGCCTGCTCGCGCAGCCGGCGCAGAAGCTCGTTGCCGCCGATGCCGTCCGGAAAGCCCGGATAGTTGTGCGAGACGGGGATCAGCGCGGCGCGGCTCGACCCGGAATCGATCACGCGCACGCTGCGGCGAAAGCGCGTGAGGTAGATAGCGGCGGTCAACCCCGCGGGTCCGCCGCCGACGACGAGACAATCGAGAGTCAAGGGAGCGTCTATTCGAAAGGCATGAGTCCGCGTATCGCAAAGCGCGTGCCGATAGAACAATCCGCATGCGTGCGATATCATCTTCCCGCGAAGCAACGTAGGGTGCGCCAATGGCACACCGGCCGGTGCGCTGCCAGCGCACCCTACGGGGTTTACGAATTAAATCTGCTGGTCGGAGAAAAAGCTCGCCGGCCGCGGTCCCGGCCCGGCGTGGCGCCGCAGGAGCTCCGGCGCGCGCGGAAACGCGCTCTGCGGCATGCGATCCACCATGTAAGCCATGACGCGATCGCGCTGGTCGATCGAGAGCTCGGCGACGTCGAAGGCAAACGCACGGCGCGCCCGATCGATCACGACGATGCGCCAGTCACCGCCGTGCTGCTCGAGATAGATATCGGCGGCGTCGTTCCAGCGCACGACGTGGTCGAAGCGCAGGAATGCGTACGCGGCGCCGGATTCCTCGCTCACGCTCATCCGGTACGTCGCGACGTACACGCAGGCCCATGCGGCGAACACGACCGCGAGGCTGAGCGGCCAGCGGCGCTTCAGCTTGCGCGCGCGTACGACCGCGAACACGACGAGTGCTGCCGTCGCGGCCGCGAGCGCGATCGCGATCCACAGCGGATAGGTGAGCACGAGACCTTGCGCGCTCTCGGAGATCTGCACGAGCGAAATCATCGGCCGCGCATGATAGCATCACGGCGCTCCGGATCGAGACGCTCGCATGCCCGTTTTCGACACGCACTTCCACATCATCGACACACGTTTCCCGGTGATGGAGAACCAGGGTTTTCTCCCGCCGGTTTTCACGGTCGAAGACTATCTCGAGCGCACCCGGGGCCTCGACATCAAGGCAGGCACCGTCGTCGCCGGATCCTTCCAGGGGACGCAGACCGAGTACATGCTCGATGCGCTCGAGAAACTCGGCCCGCGCTTCGTCGGCGTGATCCAGCTCGCGGCCACCGTCACCGACGCCGAGATCATCAAGCTGAACGCGGCCGGCGTGCGCGCGCTGCGCTTCAACCTTTATCGCGGCGGCTCGGCCGGCATCGAGGACCTCGACCGTATGGCGCGCCGCGTTCACGACATCGCGGGCTGGCACGTCGAGCTGTACGCGGACGTCGCATCGATGGGGCCGATGTTCGAGACGATCGCCAGCCTGCCCGCAGTCAGCATCGATCATCTGGGCATGACGCAGGCCGGTTTGCCGGCGCTGCTCAAGCTCGCGGAGCGCGGCGTGAAGGTGAAGGCGACGGGATTCGGGCGCACCGAAGTCGACGTGCCGTCGGCACTGCGCGATCTCGCGCGCGCGAACCCGGAGTGCCTCATGTTCGGCACCGATCTGCCGTCCCAGCGCGCGCGGCGGCCTTTCGAGCCTGCCGACATGGACTTGATCCGGGACGTGCTCGGCGAGCCGCTGGCGCGCAAAGCCTTCTGGGACAACGCAGTCGCTTTCTACCGGCCGGCCGAGCTGCCGCCGCAATAGGTGCCATGGCAAGGAAGAACGGAGCGGCCGGAAAAGGCCGGGTGAAGCCGCAGGAAGTCGTGCTGCGCGGCGGCATGGCGCGGAATCTCGGCATTCGACTGACCGGCGTCTCGAAGAAAAGAGTCACCGCGGAAATGCCGGTGCTCGCAAGACATCTCAATCGTTCCGGCCGCGTGAACGGCGGCGCGCTCATGGCCTTCGCGGACGCACTCGGCGCTACCGGCACGGTCGCCAACCTGCCGCCGGGTCACCGCACGACAACCCTCGAATCGAAAACGAATTTCTTCGCGGCCGGCGAGGGGCCCGTGCTCAAGGCGGTATCCAGGCCTTTACACATCGGGCGCACGACCATGGTGTGGCAGACGACCATCCGCAATACCGACAAGCGTCTGGTCGCGATCGTCACGCAGACGCAGATGGTCTTACAGCCTAGGAAAAGTGACGAAGAAGAAGTGACGAAGAAGAGGTGACGAAGAAGAGTCGTAGGGTACGCTAATAGCGCACCGGCCTCAGCCGTAGCGTGCGCTGATACCGCACCAGCCTCAGCCCCGCGCCCGCCCCCGCGCGAGCATCACCTGCGTATTCGGGACGTAGAGCAGGTGCGCGATCTTGCGCACGAAGTGATCCTCGTGCCCGTGCAGGGCGCCGTCGGCGTACGCGACGCGCCACAGCACCTCGATCAGCAGAATGCGCTCCTCGAGCGACAGATCCCGCTTGATGACACTCACCAGCGGGTAATAGGACGTGAGCTGCCGCGCCTTCTCGCGCGCCTGCTCGAGCAGCGTCTCCGCTTCACCCTGTTCGATGCCGAACATGCGCACGAGCGCGGCTATCGCGGCGGGATGCTCCCGCGCGTCGTGGTCTTCGTCGACGCGCCGCGCCTCCTGCACCAGGCAGGCGATCGCGACACGGAGCTCGGCGATTTCCGCGGCCGAATGCGGCGTGCTCTCGAATTGCTGGAAGAAGTTGCTGAGGGCTTTGAGCATCAGGTGTTAGTGAGCGCGCGGCACGGCAGAGTTCCGCGCAGCCTTGTCGACCACGCTTGTATCCTCTGCCGATGCGGCCCAAACGCATTGTAGTACTCGGCGGCGCGGGCAACTTCGGCTCGCGTGTCTGCTGTGCGCTGTCGCGCGAACAAGATCTGGAGGTCATTGCGGCCGGCAGACGCGCAAGTCCCGGTCCGGCGCCGGTGGTGGAACTCGATTTCTGCCGGCACGACTTCGCCGCGCGTCTGATGCAGCTCGAGCCGCACATCGTCATCCATTGCGCGGGTCCTTTTCAGGATCAGGACTATCGGGTAGCGGAGGCATCGATCGCCGCTCGCGCGCACTATCTCGATCTTGCCGATGCACGTGACTTCGTCTGCAACTTCGCGGCTGCGATGGATGCCAGCGCTCGCCGGCACGACACGCTCGCCGTTTGCGGGGCCAGCAGCGTTCCCGCACTTTCATCAGCGGTCGTGGACCACCTCGCCCAGCGTTTTCGTCGCGTGGACGAGATCCAGATCGTGATCGCTCCCGCACAAACCGCGCCGCGCGGCGCCGCTACCATGGCCGCAGTGCTCAGCTATGCGGGCAGGTCCTTCAACTGGCTCACTGACGGCGAATGGCGGCAGGTTCGCGGCTGGCGGGAACTGCAGCGCGTACACTTGCATGGCCTGGGCCCGCGATGGGCTGCGGCGTGCAATGTCCCGGACCTGCAGCTCTTCCCCGCGCGTTACCGCACAGTACGCACGGTGCAATTCAGAGCGGCCTTGGAAAGCCGCGCCCAGCAGGGTGCGCTCTGGCTGCTCGCGACGCTTCGCGCAGCAGGCTTACCCTTGCACCTGGAGCGATATGGAAGGCAGCTCGACCGCGTCGCAAAGTTACACGATCATCGTGGAAGTGCGCGCGGCGGGATGATGGTCGTCGTGAAAGGCGTTCTCGTCGACGGTGCATCCGCAAGTTGTGAGTGGCATCTCACTGCCGACGACAATCACGGGCCGGAGGTGCCCTGCATGGCGGCGATACTGCTCGCGAAAAAACTGGTTAGAGAGGATGTAGGCGTGCGTGGCGCCTACGCTTGTGTCGGGCTGCTGTCTCTGGACGAATTCGAACCCGAGTTCGCACGCTGGGGTATGACTACTCGCGTCAGCGAGACGCCGGCATGACCTCGAGCGGCTCATGGCGCACCGCACGCTGAGATTCGTGATGCCGGCTCCCAGCGCTGCGGCGTTCGAGGCGTTTTTCAATCACTCCGAACGCTTGCGCTGGGACACGCTGCTCGACGTGTCCTACGTCGAAGCCGGTGGAACCCACCCGAGCGTCGGCGTTATCACGAGCAATGAAGGGCGCGGCTGGAAGAGGGCACTGTCCATGCGGACGCGATTTCTCACCTACAAGCCGCCGCATCAGGCGTCGGCCGTGCTGGTTGCGCCGATGGGCCCGTTCGCGAGCTGGGGCGCATCGATGCGCTTCGCCGACCGTTCCGACGGTCAGTGTGAGCTCGTCTACACGTTCACGCTGCACATGAGGCCGGCATGGCTTCGATGGCTCCTGGATCCGATCGCCGGCTTCCTGTTCGCACGCGAAACGCGGCAGCGGTTTCATGCAATGGCGGCGTTCTTGCGAGCGCGGTGCGATGGCAGACCGGCCTGACGATCTCTTGCGGCACATCGAGCGTATTTGCCGCTTTACCGTAGCGGGAATCTGGGCTTTTCAGGGTCTCGTTCCGAAGCTGCTCGGGCCAGACGCTGACGAGTTGCTCATGGCGTCCGCCTTTGGAATACGACCGGAGTTTCAGCACGCGGCCTCCTATGCCGCAGGGGCCGCAGAGCTGCTGCTTGCAGCATGCGTTTTGCTGTCGGGTCGGGTGTGGCCCTATCTGGCTTCGATTGCTGTTGCGGCGGGCCTGCTTGTATTCGTGCTGCTGTATGCCCCGCGTTATCTCGGCGCCGCTTTTAATCCCGTCGTGATGAACGTAGCGCTTGCGGCGCTCTCGGGGATCGGTGCGCTGGTGGCGCGAGCTCGACCAGCGCGTGAGCAAGCACCTTGAATCGGGACCGGAGATTTCCAGACGCCGCGCCGAGCTCGATGCACCGCGATATCAGACTGCGGCGGCCGGCGATTCCATGACGAATTTCTGCAGCGCCGAGCCGCGGCCGCGCTGGTCGTTCGACGCGACATAGAGGTCACCGCGTGAATCGACGCACAGGCCGTGCGGCGCCGTGAAGCGCCCGAGCGACCCGTGGTCGCTGCTGGTCCAGCGCGCGAGCAGCGTGCCGGCGGAGTCGAGAATGCTCAAGCGCCGGGGGAGCACGCTTTCGTCTCCGGCAGCCGCGCTCGAATCGAACTCCCAGCCGATCTCCGAGACATAGATGCGCCCGGAGCGATGGACGAAGACGCCGGTCGGGTGGGAAAACCCGGTCCATTGCGCGAGGTAGCGTCCGTCCAGGGTAAAGACCTGAATGCGTTTGTTATCACGATCGGCGACGAGCACGCGGCCATCCGCGGTCAGCGCAATGCCATGCGGCACCATGAACTGGCCGGGCCCCGAGCCCGGCTCGCCCCACGAGCGCACGAGCGTTCCGTCGCGTGAGAAGTGGTGCACGCGCGCGTTGCCGTAGCCGTCGGTGACGTACAGATCGCCGGTCGGCGCCACGGCGACTTTCGTCGGACGGTGAAACGGCGGGCCGGAGCGCGCGATCGTCGCGTTCTTCTCGAGCTGCGTGCGCCGGCGCATGTCGTAGCCGGTGTCCGACGGCTTCCTGCTCGTGCCGAGCGTCATGACGAGAGTGCCGTCCGGTTCGAACTTCCGAACGGTGTGGTCGAAGTCGTTCACGCAGTAGACGCATCCGTGCGCGTCGACGCTGATGCCGTGCGCGCGACCCGGATAGCGGTCTTCACCCCACGTGCGGATGAACGTGCCGTCCGGCTCGTAGACGAACACCGCCTGGTTGTCGCGCGAATACGCGTAGACGCGGTCCTGCGCGTCCACCGCGACGTCGGAGACTGCGCGATGTGTCACGCCCGCGGGCGGACGGGCCCATGACGCGAGCGCGCGATAACGCAGCGGCGCGCGCGTCACGTCCATGCTAGGGGAGCTTGCGGAAGATCGAATGCTTCCGGTTCGTCGTGTACGGGCGAATCATCTCTTTCCAGTCGCCCGTGTCGGAGGCTTTTTTCCATGCCGCGTTCTGCGGGATGTCCGGTGATGCGCAGCGATAGACCGCGAGATACTGCGGCATGCCGCTCTCGCTCGAATCTTCGAGCTTGTAACGCTCGACGCCCAGCACGCCCGGCACTTTCGTGATCTCCGGGACGTGCTGCGTGTCGTAGATGCGGTTGAAGTCGGCCTCGCGCTCGGGCGGGATGTCCATCTGCACCACGTAAATGCATTCGCTCACTGATCTCGCTCCAATGTGGCGCCGGCGTTGTCGCGGCTGGCGGGTTGAGGCTAGCATCGGGCTTCCATCCTCCGCAATCACGAAAGCCTTCAATGCTCGAGCGAATCAGGCTTGTCCTTGTACTCGGTTGCGCGCTCTGCGCGCAGCATGCCGCGGCGCAGGACGCAAGAAGCTATCCGACGAAGCCGATCCGCATGATCGTGCCGTACGCGCCCGGCGGCACGACCGATTTCGCCGCGCGCGTGCTGGCGCCGAAGCTTTCGGAAAGCTTCGGGCAATCCGTCGTCGTCGATAACCGTCCGGGTGCGGGCTCGACGATCGGCGTGGATGCTGCCGCAAAGGCAAACCCCGACGGCTACACGATCATCATGGTCGACACCGGCTTCGCGATCGCGCCGGGACTCTACGGGAAGCTCCCGTACGACGCCGACCGCGACTTCGCCGCGATATCCGAAGTGATTCGCGTCTCGAACTGGCTGGTCGTGAACCCGTCGGTGCCCGCGAAGTCGGTGAAGGAGCTCGTCGCGCTCGCGCGCGCGAAGCCGGGCAGCGTCAAGTACGCTTCCGGCGGCGTGGGCTCGCCGTTCCACATGGCCGGCGAGCAGTTCAAGCTCGCGTCGAAAGCCGACATCATCCACGTGCCGTACAAGGGCGGTGGCCCGGCGATCGCCGCGCTCGTCGGGGGCGAGGTGACGTACGCGTTCCCGACGATGACGGTCGCGCTGCCGCTCGTGAACGCCGGCAAGCTGCGCGCGCTCGCGGTCGTCGCGCCGAAGCGCGCATCGGTGCTGCCGGACGTGCCGACGATCGCCGAAGCCGGAATGCCCGAGGTGACGCTGACCTCGTGGTACGGCGTGCTCGCGCCGGCGAAGACGGCGAAGCCGCTGGTGGACAGGCTGCACACCGACATCGTGGCGGCGATCAAGGCGCCGGATGTCGCAAAGCGCTTCTCGTCTCAATCGGCGGAGGCGGTCGGCAGCAGCCCTCCGGCGTTCGCGAAGCTCATCCGCAGCGAGATCGCGACCTGGCGCGCCGTCGCGAAAGCCGGAAACATCAAGGCCGACTAGGAATAACGGCGGTCATTGCGAGGAGCGGAAGCGACGAAGCAATCCCGGAGCGTCCGCTGCGTGCGCCACGGGATCGCCACGTCGCTGCGCTCCTCGCGATGACGGACGCCCACTAGAAGCCGTAGAGCCGCGCCGGGTTGTCGACGAGCACTTTTTTTCGCTGTGCTTCGTCGGGCACCCAGTCGGCGAGCAGGTCCGCGAGATCGCCGTCGTTGGGCATCTTGTCGAGTCCCATCGGGTGCGGCCAGTCGGTCGCCCAGACGGTGCGCTCCGGGGCGCGCTCGACCACCGCGCGCGCGAGCGGGGCTACATCGGAGAAATTCGGATAACGCTCCGATACGAAGTACACGCCCATGATCTTGGCCCAGCAGTTGTCGCGGGAGACGAGTCTCAGCAGTGTCTGAAAAGACGGTGAGCCGGTGCCTTCGGCCGCGGGCGCGCGCCCGAAGTGGTCGAGCACGATGTCGATGTCGAGCGTTGTCAGGTGGTCTTCGAGCTCCGGCACTTTCTTGAAATCGACGAAGAACTGGAGGTGCCAGCCGAGCGGCTTGATGCGCGCGGCGAGCCGCGGCGCCTGGTCGAGCTTCAATCCCGGCGTCCACGCTGCGAGATTGATGCGCACGCCGCGCACGCCAGCCGCATGCAGGTCTTCGAGCTCGCGATCGGTGATGTTCTCGTCGACGACGGCCACGCCGCGAAACGGGAAGATGCCCGAGCGCAATGCGTCCAGCATCGCCGTGTTGTCCGTGCCATAGACGCTCGGCTGCACCAGCACCGCGCGATCGCAGCCGATCGTGCGCAGCATCCGTACGTAATCCTCAGGGGAAGCGTCGGGCGCGATGTACTTCGCGTCGTGCAGGAACGGGTACCGGCTCTGTGGTCCGAACACGTGCGCGTGGCAATCGCACGAGCCGGGCGGAAGCTTCAGTCTCGGTTTACGGGTGTCCGGCTGCGGGCCGGGGATGGTGAAAGCGCGCGACATTCGGTCTCTCGTTTAGTGCCGTGGCCGATCAGCCGCGCTCGTCGATGCCGCGGTACTCGCGCGATGCTGGGCCGTTGTACTCCGTGAGCGGTCGTATCAGGATGTTATTGGCGAGCTGCTCCATGACCTGCACCGTCCAGCCGGGAACGCGGCCCGCGGCGAAGATCGGCACGAACAGATCTTCGGCAATGCCATTGAGGAAATACACGACACCCGCGTAGAAGTCGACGTTCACGTTTACGCCGTGGCGCGCGTAGGGCTTCATCGCCGCGACGACGGCTTCGAGAATCTGATACCACTGCGGTTGTCCCATTTCGCGCGAGAGCTTCTCGACACCCGCCCGCATGTGCCGTGCGCGCGGGTCCTCGGCGCGATAGACGCGGTGGCCGAAGCCCATCACGGGCTCCTTGTCGGCGCGCTTGCGTTTCACGTAATCGGCGGCCTTCGATGCGTCCCCGATCTCCTGTGCCATGCGCATGACGTTCTCGGCGGCGCCGCCGTGCGCAGGTCCCGACAGCGCGGCGACCGCGGCGGTGATCGCAGCATGCAGATTCGCTTCGGTGCCCGCGACTACGCGCGCCGCGAACGACGAGGCATTGGCGCCATGCTCCGCGTGCAGGATCAGGTCCATGTCCATGAGGCGCGCCGCGTCGGCGCTGGGCGCCTCGCCCTTCAGCATGTACAGAAAGTTCGCCGCATGCGGCAGCCGCGAATCCGCGGGCACCGGCTCGCGGCCGCGGCGGATGTGCTCGTGCGCGGCGATGATGATCGGCACCTGCGAAGTGAGTCGCACGCCCTTGCGGCGGGTGGCTTCGAGCGACTTGTCCGACGTTTCCGCATCGAACGCGGCGAGCGCGGACACCGCGGTGCGCAGCACGTCCATCGGATGCGCATTCCGGATGGCGCGGATGACGTCGTAGATCGTCGCCGGCAGCGCGCGCGCCGTCCTGAGCTCGGCATCGAACGCTTCGAGCTGCGCGCGCGTCGGCAGCTCGCCTTCGAACAGGAGGTAGCACGTCTCTTCGAACGTCGAGCGCTGGGCGAGATCGTGGATGGAGTAGCCGCGATACCGGAGCTCGCCTGCGCGCCCGTCGATGTAACACACCGGCGAGCGATCGAAGTAGACGCCTTTGAGGCCGCGATGGATCTGGATGCTTTCCGTCTCTTCAGCCATTGATCGATACCTTCAATGCGGCGTGATTCCGGCCGCGCGCACGACGCGACCCATCTTCTGCGTCTCCGCGCGCACGAACCGCTCGAACGCATCGGGCGACGAGGGTTTCGCCACGGCGCCGCGGAACGCGAGCTTCTCCTTCACGTCCGCGGAGCCGATGGCGCGAGCGACGTCGGCTGCGACGCGTTCGCGTACCGCACGCGGCGTGCCGCCGGGCGCGAAGATGCCGTACCACGTATCGAACTCGAAGCCCGGCACGCCCGCTTCGGCGACAGTGGGGACGTTCGGCAAAGCCGGCGAGCGCTGCGCCGTGGTCACGCCGAGCGCGACGAGGCGGCGGTCCTTGACCAGCGGCACGGCGAGGCCGATCGGCGAAAACACGAATTGAATGCGCCCGCCCTGCAGGTCGGTGAGCGCTTCCGGGCCGCCCTTGTACGGCACGTGAATCACGTCGATGCCGGAGGCGAGACGAAAGTGCTCGCCCGTCATGTGCATTCCACTGCCGACGCCGGCCGAGCCGTACGTGAGCTGGCCCGGTTTCTGTTTCGCCGCCGCGATCAGCTCCTTCACCGACTTGACCGGTTGCGCCGGCGTTACGACCAGCACGTTCGGCACGCCCGCAACCTGCGATACGGGGGCGAAGCCGCGATCCGCATCGTACGGCAGCTTCCCATAGATCCAGGGGATGATCGCCTGCGCCATCGACTGCATGAACAACGTGTAGCCGTCGGCCGGCGCCTGCGCGACGATGGTGCTGGCAAGCACGCCGCCCGCGCCGGGACGGTTATCGAAGACGACCTGCTGCCCCCACAGCTCGGCGAGCTTGAGCCCGACGATACGCGCGAGCTGGTCGGTCTCGCTGGCGGCGCTGAACGCGATGATCATGCGCACCGGCCGCGACGGATACGCCGATTGCGCGTGCGCGAGCGTTGCTGTCATCAATGCCGCAACCGTGACGAGTGCCAGACGCATTCTCTTGCCTCCTCTCGAGCCGCGGCCGGCGCTTCGATCAATAGGGAGCGTCGCCGGCCAGCGTGGTGCGATGCATGTGGCGGCGCACCGAGAAATCGTAATCGGACAACGCGTAATGCATCGTGCAGCGGTTGTCCCAGAAGACGAGGTCGTGCACGCGCCACTTGTGGCGGTAGACGAACTCGGGCCGCGTGGCGTGTCGGAACAGGAAATCGAGGATCGGCTGGCTTTCTTCCTCCGGCATGCCGACGATGCCGGTGGTGAAGCCGGGATTCACGTAGAGCGCCTTGCGGCCGGTCACCGGATGCGTGCGCACCATCGGATGCTCGACCGGCGGCGTTTTCGCGCGCTGCTCGGGCGTGAGCGGCGGACGCTCCTTGAGCTTGGCGAAGTACTTGTCGTAGGCGTTGCTGTAATCGTGGATCGCTTTGAGGCCGCCGATGAAATTTTTCATGACATCGGACAGCGTCTCGTACGCGATGTACATATTCGCCCACATCGTGTCGCCGCCGATCTCGGGCATCTCGTGACACAGGAGCAGCGAGCCCAGCGAGGGCTTCGCCATGTACGAGAGATCCGAGTGCCAATACTGCCCGGCATACACGGCGCCTTTGAGCTTGCCGTCTTCCTTCACGTTGGAGACAACGAAGATTTCCGGGTGCTCCTTCAGATTGAAGTCGCCCACGACGTGCGATTCCAGCGGGCCGAACTGGCGGCTGAATTCGATGTGCTGGTCGGGCGTGATATCGGCGCCCCGGAACAGGAGAATGCCGTTCTCGCCCAGCGCCTGGTGCAGCTCCTGCACGCGGTCGGGCCCGAGCGGACGCGCGATATCGAGGCCGCGGATTTCAGCGCCGACCGCGGGCGAGAGACGGTGTATCGATAGCATTGCTGTCACTCCGCAGGCGCTGTGGCAGACGCTTCGGGAATACGTTAACGCCGCGCGGCGTCGGCGTCACCTTCGTCCACGGCGACCTTGTGGACGTAAACCATGTGGCCGCCGAGCCAGCCGGACGCTACCAGCAGGACGATCGCGATGATCGAGAACGCAAGCGGCAGCCCGGCAATCGCACCGCCGTTCAGGCGCATGCCGAAATTCATCGCGTAAAGCACCACGATCGCGAGGTTGAGGCCCATGTGCGTGAGCGCGAGCTTCTTGGGCGTACCCCTGAGCGACAGCATGTCGATCACGCCGGGAACCGCCGCCACGACTGCGCTTGCGATGCCGAAGAGCATCGTCCAGAACGCGATGGACGCCCAGTGCGTCGCGCCTGCGCCAAGCACGAACGACAGATCGCAGATGAACGACACGATGAAACAGCCGATCGGCACCGGCACGAGCATCGGGTGGATCGGATGGCGGGCGATCGACGCAGGGGTTCGCATGCTCGGGCTCCTCGTGACGTTCTTGACGGCCCGGCTATGTTAGCCGAGCCGCGGTGAAGGCGATTCGTCGTGCCTCATGGTGCCGCAACCCCGTCCTCGAAGCGCGAAACCCGGTTCGCGGCGGGCGGTCAACACACGACCACCCGCACACGAACCGCGCGCTTCGATGACTGCGGCACAAATCGGCTGGCCGAATCACCTCCACCGCGGAACCTCGTCATTCCCGCGCAGGCGGGAATCCAGCACCGCGGTCGGTGCGCTACTAGCGCAGCCGACGGCTTACGAAGCCGACCAGCCGCCGCCGAGCGCCTTGTACAGGTCCACCACCGCTTCGAGCCGCGCCTGCCGGATCTGCTCGAGCTGGTCCTGGGCGCTGAAGAGCGTGCGCTGCGCGTCGAGCACGGTCAGCAGATCGTCCGCGCCTTCGCGGTAGCGGATCTCCGCGAGCCGCAGCGCTTCGCGCGCCTGCGCCTGCACTTCGGTCTGGATCGCTTCCTGCTGCGCGCGGCGGCTCGACGCGACGAGCGCGTCTTCGACTTCGCCGAACGCCGTCAGAATCGACTTGCGATAGTTTTCGACGAGCTCGCGCTCCTGCGATTGCGCGACGCTCACCTGGCCGCGCAGACGCCCGCCGTCGAAGATGGGCTGCAGCAGCGAAAGCCCGATCGACAGCGCCGAGGTCGTGCCGCCCGTGAGCACCGAAAGCAGCGCCGTGCTGGCCGCGCCCGCCGATCCCGTGAGCGAAATGCTCGGGAGCAGCGCCGCGCGTGCCGCAGAGACGTCGGCGTTCGCACCAGCTAGACGCGCTTCGGCGCTCGCGAGGTCCGGACGCCGCACGAGAAGCTGCGAAGGCAGGCCGGGATCGACGACCGGTACGCGCAGCTCGGCGACGCCGGGCGCTTTCACATTGAAGCCTTCCGGCAGCTTGCCGGTGAGGATCGCCAGCGCGGAGAGCGTCTGGCGCTCCTGCTGCTCGAGCGGGAGCAGCGCCGCGCGCTGCGAGAGCACTGCGGCCTGCTGGCGCGAAAGATCGAGCTGTGAGGCCGCACCGTTACGCACGCGTGAGGATACGACTTCCAGCACACGCTCCGAGATCGCGAGGTTTTCGCGGGCCACCGCAAGGCGGCTGCGCAGCGACAGCACGTCGAAGTACGCATTGGCAACGCCGGAGATGAGCGTGAGCCGCACCGTGTCGCGATCGAAGGTCGTCGCGGCGAGCGATGACTGCGCGCCACGCACGCCGGCGCGGTTGCGGCCCCACAGGTCGAGCTCGTAGCTCACCGACAGGTTCACGTTGCTCGCTTCGGTGCGCGTGGTGCGGCCATTGTCGGTTTGCCGCGCCGACGTGCCGTAGCCCAGGTCGAGCGTCGGGAACAGCGATGCGCCCGCGATGCGCACCTGCGCTTCGGCCTGACGCACGCGTTCGGTGGCGATCGCGAGGTCGGGGCTGCCGGCGAGCGCCTCGGCGACCAGCGACTGAAGCTCCGCGGAGCCGAAGGTGTTCCACCAGTCGGCGGTGACCGCCGTGGCGTTTGCGGGAGCGGCTTCGTTCCACGCGCCCGGCGCCGATACGTTCGGCTTGAGCATCGGGCTCGTCATGCTGCACGCACTCAGCGCGAGCGCAACGGCGGCGCACAGGGTTCTCACGGCAAGTTTGGTTTTCATGTTTGATTCCTCATTCAGAAGCGAGCGCTACTACGGGGTCCAGGCCTGCCGCTTTACGCGCGGGCATGTATCCGAAGACGAGACCGGTCGCGAACGCGCAGCCGAAGGCGAGCGCCACCGGGAACACCGAGAACTCCACCGGCGTGCCGAGCGCGCCGATGAGCGCGGCGGCACCCAGTCCGCCTGCGACACCGATCAGGCCGCCGAGCGCGGACACCGCCACGGCTTCGGTCAGGAACTGCTGGAGGATGTCGCGCATGCGCGCGCCCGTCGCCATGCGCACGCCGATCTCGCGCGTGCGCTCGGTCACGTTCACCAGCATGATGTTCATGACGCCGATCCCGCCGACCAGCAGCGAGATCGCCGCGATCGAGCCGAGCAGGATCGTGAGCGTGTTCTGCGTTTCGGTCGCGGTCTCCAGCAGCGAGGCCATGTTGCGGATCTGGAAATCGACCTTGCGGTGCCGCGCTTCGAGAAGCTGCTCGACGCGCGCCTGCGTTTCGTCGATGCGCGACACGTCGTCCACCGCGACGGTGATGTTGCGCAGGAAGCGTTGACCGAACAGACGCAGGCCGCCCGTCGTATACGGCACGAACACGACGTCGTCCTGATCGTTGCCGTTCGGCGATGCGCCCCGCTCGGACGCGATGCCGACCACCTGAAACAGCACGTTCTTCAATACAACGTGCTGTCCGATCGGGTCGGCTCCGTCGGGGAAGAGGTTGCGCGCGACCGTCTGACCCAGCACGACGACCGGCGCATACGCGCGAACGTCGGCGCGCGAGAAGAACGTGCCGCGCGCGATCGGCCAGTTACGCGCCACCGGAAACTCGGCGCTCGTGGACGTGACCTGTGTCTGGTAATCGATGCTGCCGTAGCGCGCCGTCACGCTGCCGCCGAGCTCGGGCACGGCCGCGAGAATGTTGGGAAGCGCTGCGATCGCCTCAGCGTCGTCCGGCGTCATGGTCGCCGCGCTGCCGCCGCTCTGCCCGCGCTGCCACGACAGCGGACGCACCAGCAGGAGATTGGTGCCCATGCCGCTGATGCGGTCGACCACCGCCTGCTTCGCGCCGTCGCCCACTGCGAGCATCGCGATCACGGAGCCGACACCGATCACGATGCCCAGCAGCGTGAGGCCGGTGCGAAAGAGGTTCGCGCGCAGCGCGCGGCCGGCGGCTTTGCCGGCTTCGACGAAGCCGCGGAAGCCGAGGCCTTTGTCTACACCACCCCCATCCCAACCTTCCCCCTGAGGGGGAAGGAGTGTTCCCTCCCTTTCAGGGGGAGGGCTGGGGTGGGGGTGGTTCACGCCCGGATCGCTCACGATCACCCCGTCCCGTATCTCGATCACCCGATGCGCGCGCGCCGCGACTTCGTGCGAGTGCGTGATGACGATGACGGTGTGACCCTTGCGCGAAAGATCGTTCAGGAGCGCGAGCACTTCCTCGCCGCTGCGGCTGTCGAGCGCGCCGGTCGGCTCGTCGGCGAGGATGATCTGGCCGCCGTTCATGAGCGCGCGCGCGATCGAGACGCGCTGCTGCTGGCCCCCGGAGAGCTGGTTGGGTTTGTGATCGAGGCGTTCTGCGAGACCCAGCGTCGAGAGCAGCGCTTCCGCGCGGGCATGGCGCTCGGCCGCCGGCAAGCCGGCGTAGATGGCCGGCACTTCCACGTTTTCGGTCGCGGTGGCGCCGCCGATCAGGTTGTAGCTCTGGAATACGAAGCCGAACGCTTCGCGGCGCAGCCGCGCGAGCTCGTCGCGTCCCAGTGTCGAGACGTCTTCGCCCATGAAGCGGTATGACCCGCTCGTCGGGCGGTCGAGGCAGCCGAGGATGTTCATGAGCGTCGACTTGCCCGAGCCGGACTGCCCCACGATCGCGACGAATTCGCCGGGGTGGATCGCGAGATCGATCCCGTGCAGCACCTGCACCGCGAGCTCGCCGGTGCGGTAGGTCTTGGTGACGCCGCGCAGCTCGATCAGGGGTACGGTTGCGCCCGCGCCCCGACTTGCCTCCGTTGCGGAGGCGGGCAGGCCGACGATGTTGGTATCCATTCCTTAAATCCTCGGCTGCATACGCGGCGCGTTGCCGCCTTTGGCCGCCGCGCTGCGCGGCGCCGACGGCTGCGCGGTGCCGGTCACGATCGTTTCGCCCGGCTCGAGCCCCGACACGATCTGCGCCGATACGCGGCTCACGACGCCCACGCGCACTTCGCGCGGCTCGATCGTGCCGTCGGCTTTAACGACGCGCACGACTGCGCGACCGTTCGCAAAGCGCGTGCGCGGATCGACGCCGCCTTCCACGCGCGTGCGGCCTGCGCCGCCTTTCGATGCGCCTTGCCCGCGGCCGCCTTTCGACTCGGCGACCTGCGCGCCGCCTTCCTCCGCCCCCTTTGCCGGGGAGGATTTAGGTGGGGGGGAGCCTTGCTCGCCTTTCGCGCGCGAGCCGCCCGTTCCAGTTGCGCGGCGGCGCTCGCCCGAACCCGCGCCCGGACCGCGCAACGCGCTGACCGGCACGATCACCGCGTCTTTCGCCTGCGCGATGACGAAGAACACCTGCGCCGTCATTTGCGTCATGAGCGCGCGATCGGGGTTCGCGACGTCGAAGAGCGCGTTGTAGAGCACGACGTTGTTCACGACCTCCGGAGTCGGGTTGATCTGCCGGAGCTTTCCGTGCCAGCGCTTGGTCTGGTTGCCGAGCGTCGTGAAATAGACTTCCTGCCCCACGCGCAGCCGCGAGACGTCCGCTTCCGAAACCTGCGACTGCACGGTCATCGTGGAGAGGTCCGCGATGCGCACGACGATCGGCGCCGACTGGTTCGCGTTCAGGGTCTGACCCTGCTTCGCGTTCTCCGACACGACCGTGCCCGCCATCGGCGCGTAGATCTTGGTGTAGTTCAGGTTCGCTTCGTCGCCGCGAAGGGTCGAGCGCGTCTGCTCGATCTGGGCGTTCAGCACGCCGATTTGCGCTTTAGCCTGCTTGAGCGCGGCTTCCGCCGTCTGCACGGCCTCGGCCGTCGTCGCGTTCTCGCGCTGCATGTTCACCTGGCGCTGGTACTGCTGCTCCGCGAGCTGGAGCTGGGCCTGGCGATCGACGAGCTGCGCCTGCTGGGTGCGAAGCTGCGCGCGATTCGCATCGACGCGCGTCATGTAAACGGTCGGATCGATCTCGGCGAGGAGCTGTCCCTGCTTGACGATGTCGCCGACGCGCACGTGGAGCTTCTTCAACTGCCCGGATACCTGCGTGCCGACGTCCACGTAGTCGCGCGGCTGGAGCACGCCGGTCGCGGTGACCGTGTCTTCGAGGTCGCCGCGCTGGACCACGGCGGTGACGAGCTGTGCGCTCTCGGTTCCGCCGTTCCATGCGTTCCAGCCGAAATAGCCGGCGGCGCCGAACGTGAGCGCGGCGCAGAGCGCAAGCGCGATGCGGGTCTTGCGGGCCTTCGGCAGCACTGTGCGCAAACGCTTCTTCCCTGCCGGTTGAAGCTGTTTTTCGTCGATCCTGTCCATGTCGTTACGCCTCGAAAGTGGCTTTTCCACGGCCGCCAGTCTGACGCCCGAAAGCGCACCGAATGTGGAAGGAATAAGGAAGTTGTGTAAGAGGTGACGCAGTGACGGAGTGACGCGGTGACGTACTCGTCATCCCCGCGCAGGCGGGGATCCAGGACCTTTCACAATGCTTCCCCATTTGGCGTTTAGGCTTGCCGCCATGGACAAAGCCCGCTTCGACCGCCTGTACCTGAAGCTCTTCGCCACGATCGCCGGCGCGATCGCGGTACTGACGCTGGGTGCTTACATGGTCTTCAGCTGGAGCTTCGAGCGCGGGTTCGTCGATTACCTCGAGCGCACCGACCAGGCGCGTCTCGAAGCTTTCGCCCAACGCCTCGGCGACATGTATGCGCGCGAAGGCAACTGGACTGCTGTCGCGGAGCGCGACCGCTGGATCACGCTGTCCCGCGAAGCGCTAGGCATTCCGCGTCCGAGCGAACGCACGGCAGGGTCGACGGCGCGGCGCGATCTGCCGCTCACGATCGATCCGCGGCTCATGCTGTTCGACGCCGGCCGCACGCAGCTCGCCGGCCGCAGCGAGTACGCCGCGCGAGCGCTGCTCAAGCCGATCCAGGCGCAGGGCGCGACCGTCGGCTATGTCGGTTACATCCCGCGGCCGGAAGTGATCGAGTCCCTGGAGCGTATCTACCTCGAGCGCCAGCGCGTCGCGTTCGCCGGCATCGCGATCGGCATGCTCGGCGCGGCGCTCGCCCTCGGCGCCGGTCTCGCCTACTGGATCACGCGCCGCATCCGGCAGCTCGCGCGCGGGACCGACGCCATGATCCACGGCGACTACGACGTGCGTCTGCCGGTCAACGGCAGCGACGAGCTCGCGCAGCTCGCGCGCGACTTCAACACGCTGGCGGTGACGCTGGCCGCCGCGCGCGATGCGCGCCAGCAATGGATCGCCGACATCGCGCACGAGCTGCGCACACCGCTCTCCGTGCTGCGCGGCGAGATCGAGTCGCTCCAGGACGGTGTGCGGCCGCTCGATCGCGCCGCGCTGGACTCGCTCGCCGCCGAGTCCGCGCGGCTCGCGCGCCTCGTCGAGGACCTCCACACGCTGTCGCTGTCGGACCTCGGCGCGCTCAGCTATTACAAGGAGCCGGCCGACGTGTCGGAGACCGTCTCGGACGTGCTCAACGCGCAGCGCCGCGCGATCGAAGAGCGCGGGCTCACGCTCGAGCTGCACACCGAAGCCGGTGCCGTCGTGCTGGCGGACGAGACGCGCCTCGAGCAGGTGTTCGGGAACCTGCTCCAGAACAGCCTGCGCTACACCGATGCGCCGGGCCGGCTCGCAGTCCGCGTGCACCGGCGCGCCGAGCGCGTGCTGATCGACTGGGAAGACAGCGCGCCGGGCGTTCCCCCGCACGAGCTGCCGCGTCTCACCGAGCGGCTCTATCGCGTCGAAGCCTCCCGCAACCGCGCGAGCGGCGGCTCGGGCCTGGGCCTCGCCATTGCGAGGGCGATCGTGGAAGGCCACGGTGGTACGCTCACGGCGCACGCGAGCGCGCTGGGTGGCCTCAGGATCGAGATCGCGCTGCCCGCGCACCGCACCAACGGACGGGAACGGCATGGCTGACCGCATTCTCATCGTCGAAGATGAAGCGAAGCTCGCGGCGCTGCTGCGCGATTACCTCGCGCAGGAAGGCTTTGACGTGAGCGTGCTCAACCGCGGCGACGAGGTGGAAGACTGGGTGCGCACGCACGGCGTCGATCTCCTGCTTCTCGACCTCATGCTCCCCGGCAAGAGCGGTCTGGACGTGACCAAGGCGCTGCGCGCATCGGGCGCGGACGTGTCGATCATCATGGTGACGGCGCGCGTGGACGAGATCGATCGCCTGCTCGGACTGGAGCTCGGCGCGGACGATTACATCTGCAAGCCGTTCAGTCCGCGCGAAGTCGTCGCGCGCGTGAAAGCGGTGCTGCGCCGCGCGAAGAAAAGTGAAGCGCTTCCGGACGCCGCGCTCAAGCTCGACGACGCCGGCTACAGGGCCACGCTCGCCGGCAGGGATCTCGGCTTGACCGCCGTCGAGTTCGAGCTCCTCAAAGTGCTCGCGTCGCAGCCGGGACGCATCTATACGCGCGAGCAACTGATGGACATGATGTATCGCGACCAGCGCGTCGTCTCCGATCGCACCGTCGACAGCCACATCAAGAAGATCCGCCGCAAGATCGCCTCGGTGGCCCCTGACCGCGAGCTCGTGCACTCGGTGTACGGCGTCGGCTACAAGTTCGAGCCGTGATTGCGCAACGAGCGTAAGTGCAGCGCGATGCGCTCCGTCGCGCGGTAGTCGAGGTTGAGCCGGTAGAGGATCGCGACGAGCGCAACGACGAGCAGCACGAGCGCGACGACGGGCGCGCGGATGCCGACCAGCAGAAACAGCACGAACGCCGCGATCGCGAGGCGCTGCGGCCGCATGAAAATCCTGTTGAGGCTGCGCACGTGCTCGTAGTCGCCGAGCGCGCGCTGGAGCGACGCCGCCGCGGCCGAAATGCGCTCCGCGTTTTCGTGAATCTGTGAGCAGTCGTGGTCGGCGACGGAAAGCCGCAGCGCGTTCTGGCAGGCTTCCTGTAGCGGCGGCACCGCGTCGAGCATGGCTTGCGCGGTCTCATCGTTGATACCGCTGCGCGCTTCCGGCGCGACTGCGAGCAGCGCCTCGAGACGTTCGCGCAGCATCCGCCGCGCGTCTTCTACGATGCGTGCGCGCGCCTCCTGCGACACCCCAAGCCGGTGCTTCTCCTGCGCCGCGTCGTCGCGCGCGGGCTTCATCAGGCGATGCATGACGAGCACGGCGACCGGATCGTCGGCTGCCTTGTCGTGCAGCGCCTCGAACCAGTCGCAATAGCCGCTCACCTCGGCGAGCACGGCGGTGATCTCGCCTCGCAGCCCGGCGACGTATCCCGCATCCGCCTGCGCGAGCAGCAGCGATGCGTTCACCGTCGCCTGTGCCGGGGCGGTCATGCGCATCGTGGCGCCGTACATCACGTCGTCGTAACTCACGACCTCGGCGTGATCGAATCCGGCAACCGCACGCGGTTTCTTGCGCCAGTCGAGCTCGGCTTTGCGCGCCGTGTGCCACAACTCGATGAAGTGGTCCCAGCTTTCTCGCCACCAGCGGTCGATCTCGCGCAGGTCGTCGTGGCCGGGTCCCGGGAATACCGTCAGCGCGCCGTCCCGATAGAGGCTGTCGAGCCAGCTCTGCGCGGCGGCGTCGCCGGCGATCGCCCTGCGCGCCGCTGCGAGGATCGCCGCGTCGCTCACCGGCTGTCCCTGCCATACCGGCGGGAGATCGGGCGCGGCCGCCACCAGGAATCGCAGCAGGCGCGCATCGTCCGACAGCGCACGATGCTCCAGCACGTCGCGCAGCTTGCGCAGGAGGTTGTGATCGTGAAGCTCGTGCTCGAGCCAGCTCGCGATCTGCCCGCGCACGAGGTCCTTCTTCGCCTCCTCCCAGTGCTTCGCGAGCGCGAGGGCGAGCTCCTGAACGGTGGTGCTCTCGCTCGAGCCGATGCGGTACGGCCGCGCGGCGCCGCCCGCGGTCTCTTCCGGCGCGGTCAATGCGGGATCGCCGGCCAGCCAGCGGCGCACTTCGTCGCCCGACCAGCGCCGCTTCGGGTCGCGCAGCAGCAGCCCGCGGCAGAGCTTTCTCAGCTCGTCGTCGTAAACGCCGCGCACGTCGATCGGCCGCGTGGCGAGGTGGTGATTGATCACGTGCTCGTTCAGCCCGTCGAACGGGTGGCGCCCCGCCGCGGCCTCGAGCACGATCATGCCGAGCGACCACCAGTCGGCTTTTTCGTCGATCACGCCGATCAGCGCCTCGGGCGCGGCGTACTTCGTCGTGCGCGCGGCGCTCGTGAAATGCTGGGTGGCCTCGGCGAGCGAGGAGATCCCGAAATCGGTCAGCGCGAGCCTGAGCGGCGCGCGCGAGCGCACCAGCACGTTCTCGGGCTTGATGTCGCGATGGAGAATGTGTTGCGCGTGGATGCCGTTCAGCGCATCCGCGAGCTCGCGCACGATCGCGACGATGTCGTCCCGCGGGAGGGGACCGGCGCGCATCACGTCCTGCAGCGTGCCGCCGGGGATGTATTCCAGCAGCTCGTATGCGACGCCTTCGGATACGCCGTGCGAGATGACGCGCACGACGGCGTCGCCGAGCGCCTGCGTCAGCAGCGACAGGAGCCGGAAGTCGGGCTCCAGGCCTTTGCGATAGAGCTTCGCGACACAGCGCTCATGCGTCTGAAGGTGCTCGACCAGGTAAAGGTCCGCTTCGCTGCCCGACACCGGAAACGCTTCGATGATGCGGTACTCGCGCGCCAGCGCGGCCGGCAGCGGTCGGGTGCCCGCGACGGTAGTCCGCGGCGGCTCGAGCGTGAGCGGCCGATCGCAGTAGACGCAGCGCGTTTCGCCAGGGGGATTGGGCTGGGCGCAGTCGGGGTGCGGGCAGGTTAGGGTGAGAGTAGGTTTCCCGTCACCCGCGCCCTCTCGGGGCTCCGCGGGGCGAGGGAGCGTTTGAGCTTGTTCCCAGTGGGCGGGCTGAGGGGACGCCTGCGCTCCCTCTCCCCGCGGTGTGGCGAGACGGTCGGGGTGAGGGGCAGCCTCTCGCTTGATCGAGAAGTCGACACCGGTGAGCAGCGCGCCGCACGCGCAGCGCGCGCGGTCGGGGGAATTCTCGGTTTCGCAGACGGGACAGACCCGGACGTATGCGCGGCCGGTTACCGCCGCCACGAAACGCTCTCCAGCGTGAGGCCGCGGCTCGCGCACAACGCTTCGACACGCGCCATATCGCCGCGTGCGGGGATCCCGATCATCCAGATGCGGCCGCCTTCGACCGCGGCCTGCATGCGCTTGTCCGCGGCCGCGGGCATGTTCACGTACTCGTCGTAGCGCTTACGTCCGCGCTCGGAGAGCGGCACGAGCGGCTGGTTGCTCGAGCCGCGCCAGATTCCGCCGAGCGGCAGCGCGTCGGCGTACGGCTCCGGCACGACTGCATCGACCAGCGCGAGCGTTTTCGCGTGATCGCGCTGGAGCGTCTTCAGCGGATAGCCGCTGTAGCAGAGGATGTCGAAGTCGAGCGCGGCTTTGCAACGCCACGCATGCAGCGCCCGAAGCAGCGCGGCGAGCGCCGCGGGCTGGTCGAAGGGCTCGCCGCCGCTGATCGTCACACCGTCCAGCGATCCTTGCGTCACGCGCTTGCACCAGCCGATGAGCTCACCCACTGCGATCGCCTTGCGCGGGTCCGCCGGCCACGTGTCCTGCGAGACGCACCCCTTGCAGTGGATCGAGCAGCCCTGCACCCATAAGCCGATGCGCCGGCCGCGACCGAGAACGGTCACGGGCCAGTGGGCTTTGTTGAGCTGGATGGTTGTCATTCGTCGTTGCCGGTGCGCTATCAGCGCACCCTACGTCACTTCGTCACTGCGTCACCGCGTCACTGCGTCACTGCAACGTGACCGTCATCACGCGATTCTCGTCTTCCGCGATACGCGTCACGGTAATGCTCGCACGCCCCTCCAGCGGAAAACGGAACAGCGCGCGCGAGAGCGGGTTCACGAACAAGGATTCGAGCTGGTTGCCGATGCCGCGTCCGCCGTTGGAAAGGTCCTTCGTGCACCACTCGCAGAGCTGCGCGCGAACTTCGGGCGCGAGCTCCAGCGCGAGCTTGTGCTCCTCGCGCACGCGGTTCATGACGTTCTTCAGCATGCCCTCGAAGATCTGCGCGCCGACGGTCGCCGTGATGAATCCGAACACGACGATGTTGTCCCCGATGCGGTTCAGGATCTCCGGGCGCGAGAGGTGGTACTTGAAATAGTCCTGGATCGCGCCGCGCACGCGGGACTCCACGAGCTCCGGCGGATCCTGCGGCGTTACGCTCTGCACGCGGCGACCGTGCTCGTCCTGCACGACGATGCCGAGGTTCGACGTGAAAACGAGGATCGTCTCCGAGAAGTACGCGGTCTCGCCGCGCCCGTCGGTGAGCCGGCCGTCTTCCAGGATCTGGAGAAACTTGTCGAGGATGCGCGGGTGCGCTTTTTCGACCTCGTCGAAGAGCACGACCGAGAACGGCTTCTCGCGCACCGCGTTCGTGAGCTCGCCGCCCGCGTCGTATCCGATGTAGCCCGGCGGTGCGCCGAGGAGCCGCGCGCCGGTGTGCTCCTCCGCGAATTCGCTCATGTCGAAACGGATGTACGCGCGCTCGTCGCCGAAGACGAGCTGCGTGAGCGTCTTTGCGAGCTCGGTTTTGCCGACGCCCGTCGGGCCCGCGAAAAAGAGCACGCCGCGCGGCCGGTTGCCGCCGGAGCGCGCCTGCGCGCCGGTGAGCCCCATCACCGAGCGCATGAGGATGTCCACCGTCTTGGTCACCGCGGCGTGCTGGCCGCGCACGCGCTCCTCGATGAACGGCACCGCGTTCGCGATGCGCTCGCGCAGGTAGGTCTTCTTCCACGGGTTCTCGGTGACGCCGACCTTGTACGACTGCACCGCGTCGTCGATGTCGCGGAACGCGATGCCCTGCCGGTCCGCGAGCTGCGCGATGTCCGCGAGCGCCACGAGCGGCAGCCCGTCGGTGTTCTGCGCGAAGATCTCGACGAAGCGACGGCGCTCCTCTTCACTCCCGCCGTCGTAGCCGCTGAAGAGCGGGCCGAGGTGCCGCGCCGCCTCCAGCCGCACTTCGTAATCGGGCAGCCCGATATTGATCACGCTGACGCGGGTCGAATCGATCGTGAGCCACGACGGCAGGTCCTGCGCCCGGTTCGTGAGCCACAGCACCGGGTTGAAGCGGGGCTTGCCGGCGGCAGTCGCGACATCCGCCCCCTTGGGCACGATCGGGTTCGCTGCGAGCGCGAGCCGCTCGGCCGCGACGAAGAAACGGTGCTCGGCGGGATCGAGGTGATCCGGCTGGCGCGGGATGCGTGACGCGAAGTCGACGACCATCGCACAGCGCGCTTCGCGCTGCGTGACCACCTTCTTCATCGTCGCGACGAGGTTCTCCAGGCTCATCGGCATGACGCCGTCGGTCAGCTTGAGCTCGAAGAGCCGCGTCGCCTGCTCGACGATTCCCGGCTCGTTCGGGTACGGCCGCAGGCCTTCGACCGGGTCGTATACCAGCAGAAACCGGTAGTCGAGCCTCGCCAGATGTACCCAGAGACAGCGCAGCAGCGGCGCGAGCGTGGCGCGGTGTTCGAGCGGCGTGAGAAAGCTGTCGCGGATGTTGCCGGCGACGACGAACTGCGAGCGGATCGCGACGAGCCGCGTGAGATCGCGGATCCAGCGCGGCGTCATTGGAGCGGTCTTGCTTTCAGCTTGCCGCGCGAACGCCGCTCTTCGTCGTTCGCCGCGCTCGGCAGGCTCGCCGCGTCGACTACCTGCACCGGCACCGCGCCCGCGTCGAGGCGACGCCTCACGTCGAGCGTGATACCGCGCGCTTCGAGCGTCTGCATGAGCCGCGGAAATTCGGCGCACCATCGATCTTCGGCCAGCGCGTCGATCCGCCTTCGCTCGGCCGTGTCTTCGTCGCCGCTCGCCCGCACGACGTTGAAATTCGCGGTGCGCTCCGCGGCGTTCACGCGCATGCGCACGTAATAGCTTTCCCAGCCGCGGCGGGTGAAGTGCACGACGCCGCCGTCGGCGAAGAGCGTCGATTCGATGTCGTCGACCTCGTAGCCGAGATCGCGCAGCGATTCCTGGAGCACGTATGCCGCGGCCGCATGCTCGCGTTCAGCCTGCTCGGCTGCGA
>Ga0196978_1000174_pt1 | contig 33329 bp, 27 predicted proteins | sample S3v_2013CmetaG_FD_155491 | JGI IMG/M metagenome (GOLD analysis project Ga0196978, IMG submission 155491) | Soil microbial communities from Anza Borrego desert, Southern California, United States - S3+v_20-13C | ecosystem: Environmental > Terrestrial > Soil > Desert | place: USA: California... | reverse complement strand
AGCTCATACAGCGCACGGAGCTTCTCTTCGACCGACACGTCGGTCTTTTCGTCTGCTTTTGCCTTGGTCTTGGTCGTCATGTCAGAAATGATAGTTGATCGGATTGGTGTTTATTCCGCTTAAGCGGAGGGCAAAGGTAGGAAATTTTTTCCTGATCAAGCCTTCCAGCAGCTCTTTGGTGAACTGCTCGCTTTCATAGTGCCCGATGTCGGCGATCACGATGCGGCCTTCCCCGTCGAAGAACTGGTGGTACTTGAAGTCGGCCGTCACCAGCACGTCCGCCCCCGCGCCCAGCGCCGCCCCCAGCAGGAAGCTGCCCGCGCCCCCGCACACCGCCACCTTCTTGACCGTTTTTCCCTCGACAGGTGTGTAGCGGATGCAGGCCGTTCGCATGTCGCTCTTCAGCTTGTCGAGGAAAGCTTTCAGCGGCAGCTCTTCCGGCAGCTCGCCGATCATGCCCGAGCCCGCCTGCGCCCAGCTGTTCGCCAGCGGCACCAGGTCGAAAGCCACTTCCTCGTAAGGATGCGCCGCGAACAAAGCTTTCAGCAGCGCGCTTTCCAGGTGCGCCGGGTAAATGACCTCGATCTTCGTCTCCGCCTCGAAATGCCGTTTTCCTTTTTCGCCCACGAACGGATCGCTTCCTTCGCCCGCGCGGAACGTGCCGGTGCCTTCGGTGTTGTAGCTGCACTCGTCGTAATTGCCGATGTGGCCCGCGCCTGCGCCGAACAAAGCGGTGCGCACTTCGTCCGCCTGCTGCTGCGGGCAAAACGTGATCAGCTTGCGCAGCACACCGCTTTTCGCCGCGAGGATGCGCGTGTTCTGCAAGCCTAAACGCTCGCAGATCTTTCCATTCACGCCGCCGGGCACGTTGTCGAGGTTCGTGTGGATGGCGTAGATGGCGATGTCGTGCTTGATGGCTTTGATGATTACGCGCTCGACGTAATTTTTCCCGTTGATCTTTTTCAGCCCGCCGAACACGATGGGATGATGCGCGATGATCAGGTTGCAGCCGTTGGCGATCGCTTCATCCACGACGGCTTCGGTGCAGTCGAGCGTGAGCAGCGCGGAGGAGATCTCCATGCCGCGCTGGCCGGTGAGCAGGCCGGAGTTGTCGTAGCTTTCCTGCAGGGCGGGCGGGGCGATGGATTCGAGGTGATCGAGAAGTGTGGCGAGCTTCATTTTAAGAATCGTTGTGGAGCAAATGTACGAAAGGAGGCAGGCGCGGGCGCAGGAAGCAGTGCCGGGTATGTTCTTTACTGCATTCGTTCTCTACCTTTATGCTGCATGAACTATTTTTTTCTCTGTCTGCCGTCCCTGCTGTTCCCGTTTTTTTTAAATGCCCAAACCTGGCAGCAGCTCCCCGATTTCCCCGGCCCCGCGCGCGACGACGGCGCGGCTTTCGTGATCGGCAACAAAGCGTATTGCGGAACGGGCCTGGCCGTGGGCTGGGTGACCACGAATGATTTTTACGTGTTCGACATGAGCACGGAAACCTGGGCGAACGCGCCTTCCCTTCCCACGGGAGAAGAGCGGCAATACGCCTGCGGCTTCAGCGACGGAACGAAAGGCTACATTTTCGGCGGGCTCGACGGCGCGGGCAATTTCCTGAACGATCTCTGGTGCTTCGATACGCTGGCGCAAAGCTGGACCTCGAAATCTTTTTTGCCCGGCGCGGGCCGCAGCGGCGCGAGCTGTTTCGTGCTCGGCGATTCGGCTTACGTCATCGGCGGTATGACAACGAGCAGCACGGCGAGCAATGAAGTGTGGAAGTACCGCTTCAGCACAGACACCTGGACGCAGCTCGCTAATTTTCCCGCAGGATGCTGGAGAGGATCGGCGGCGAGCAATGGCGTTACTGGTTACTCGCTGTTCGGCCGCGATGCGGGAAATAATTTCGCAGGCGAGTTCCGCGTCTACGATCCCGGCTTCGACGTGTGGCTGACGCAAAATTCTTTTCCCGCTCCCGGCCGCGCATACGCAGCGATGCAGATCATCAACGGGAAAGCCGTCGTGTTCGCCGGCATAGACACGAGCCAAACCGTGCACGGCGACTGCTGGACGTTCACGCTTTCGAATTGGCAATGGACGCAGCAGCCGCCCATCCCCTCCGTCGCGCGCAAAGGCGGCATGAGCTTTACCAACGGCATCGATTTTTATTACACGACAGGCATCGACCAGTTCAACACGCGGCTGGCGGAGACCTGGAAGCTGAGCGACCCGACGAGCGTGAAAGAAATTTCTGCGAAAACTTTTCTTGAGATTTTTCCGAATCCCGCGAGTGAGTTGGTGACGTTGCGTTTCCCTTTTTGCAATAAAGCAACGCTGCGCGTGAGCGATCTCTCGGGAGAAATTTTGCAGGAAGAAACGCTCGCAGGTGATCGCTTTTTTCTTTCCCTTGAAAAAATTCCGCCGGGCATTTACCTCGTGACGCTGCAGGGCGAAAGCCGGATGATCGCGCAGAAACTGGTCGTTGCAAAGCGATAAAGTCGCCCGTCGTGGCAATTTTTATCTTTGAGTGAGCCTGCACCCCGATGAAAAAATTATTCCTGCTTCTGCTGCTTCCCGGTTTCTTCTGCTCACGCCTCGGGGCGGAAAACACCGGTTACGGCGAGCACATGAGCTACACGATCCAGTTCAGCTTTGCCAGGTACGCGGGGCCTGCTCCCATTCATAATTTCGGCGGCGGCTTCGGGCTCATGTTCCCGTACAGCGACAAGCTGAGCGTGAACTTCAACGCCAGCCTGTACGGCGGAGGAAAGCTCCACTTTACGGATAGCGCTCGCGCCTTCAGCTCGTCCACTTCGCCGCAAACGATGCCGGTCGGCATCCGGCAGAAAATTTCCAGCGGCTGCGGCGAGCTGGGCCTGCGCTATTACCTCATCGGCCAGAACGATTACATAGGGGGCGTTTACGGTATCCTGGGCGCCGGGGCAACGCTGATGCGGATCAAGACCGTTTCCGTCGACGCTTATGACCAGGCGCTGTACGCTTATCAAACGGTCCGGAATGCAGGCGAGCGGGACGCCGCAACAGGATTGACAGGAAACGTGGGGATCGGCGGCGAATTGCCCGGTTTCTACTTTTACTTTTTCGGTAACGTCCGCTATCATTTTCCACTGGCCGCGAATGTTCCGTCGAGCGCCGGTTTCCCGGAATTCCCTTCCTCCATTTCGTTCGAAGCAGGGTTTCGCGTTCCGCTTGAAGATTGAGTTTTCACGAAATCAAAAAACGCTTCAGCTCTCGCGGAAAAATCGCTCGCAGTTGCAGTTGACCGTTTCAGAAGCTGCTGCCAACTGCCGACTGTACGTGCTCCCGCTCCTAGTCTCTAAGTTCGTATCTTCGCCCCGCGTGAAAGTTCTCCGCATACTCGCCTACCCTTTCGCCCTTTTATACGGCCTGATCGCCCTGCTGCGCAACAAGCTGTATGATCTCGGCATTTTCCCCGCGCGCGAGCACAACGGCGTCGCGCTGATCCCTTCAGCTTTTCCCGAAATAATAACGAAAGCCGAGGCGCAGGCTGGTTTGCGGAGTTGCCACCGGCTGGGGCGAGCCATAACGGGTATACGCCCGGCTTACCGGGAGAGTTGCGCCGGGGATCAGCAGCAGATCAGATCGCTCGCTCAACGAGCAGCTCAGCGGAAAATAAAGGCCGAAGTGAAGCTTTGAGTATGCCCCGGAAGCTTCGGGCGACTCACTGGACGTGGACGAATAAACCGGCCCGGGCTGGCCGTAGGAAAAATACCGGGTCTCGTCGTGACGCCAATAGCTGCGTGTTATCGAGCGGCTCCATCCTGCTTCAGCTCCGAGCCCCGCCCGAAAACGTCCGAAAGCATATTCCCACTGACCGTGAAAAAAAACGCCGAGCACCAGGTACTTGTAGTAATATTCACGGATATCCAGCCAGGATTGTCCCTGCGGCAGGTGCGGATCGCCGCCATAATGAGCAGTGCTTCGTTCGTACGCGGCAAAATGATCCAGCAGCAGGCCGAGGCCCCAGGAAAAACTGTGCTTCAGCCGGAAGCCGCAAGCCAGCCGCCCGCAGTATGAGCGGCGGTAACCGGCAGACATCGTATCACGGAGAAATTCCGAAGCATCGCCGGCGCTGAGCAAACAAAATCCCGCTTCGGCTCTGAAGTAGCTTTGCCACTGCAACGTATCGCGTGCTCCCTGGGAATTCAGGCAGAAGCAAAACAGGAAGCACAACAGCGAATAATACTTTTTCATGCGTGCTGTAAATGTACGCCTGTTATACTTGCTGCCCGGGCGTTCTTTTGCCCGAATGTGCAACTGTGCGATCCCGTCGCGCAACTGTGCAAAGACGTGCGGCGGCCGCGCGCTTCTGCGTACCTATTTGTATCTTCGCCCCGCTTGAAATTCCTCCGCATACTCGCTTATCCCCTTGCCCTGCTCTACGGCCTGATCGCCCTGCTGCGCAACAAGCTGTATGATCTCGGCATTTTCCCCGCGCGCGAGCACAACGGCGTCGCGCTGATCGGCGTGGGGAACATGAACGTGGGCGGCACCGGCAAAACGCCGCACGTGGAATACATCGCGCGCCTGCTGATGAGCAAGTACCGCATCGCCACGCTGAGCCGCGGGTACGGGAGAAAAACGTCCGGCTTTCTCCTCGCCGAACCCGGATCCACCACCTTCGAAGTGGGCGATGAGCCGAAGCAGTTTCGCCACCGCTTTCCCGAAGAAGTCCCCGTGGCCGTCGACGGCAAGCGCAACCGCGGCATCAAAAAGCTGCGCCAGGCTTTTCCCGATCTGCAGGTGATCGTGCTCGACGACGTGTTCCAGCACCGCAGCGTGAAGCCCGGGCTCAACATCCTGCTCACCGATTATTCACAGCTGTTCTACACCGACCAGATGCTGCCCACCGGCAACCTGCGCGAGCCCAAGTCGGGCGCCCGGCGCGCGGACATCATCGTGGTGACGAAAACGCCCGCGATCTTCTCCCCGCTCGAGCGCAAGCGCATCATCAAGGACATTCGCCCGCAGCCGTACCAGCACGTTTATTTTTCCTACATCCGCTACGGTAATTTCGTTCCCTTCGGCAACAAGCCGGGCCGCCGCCTCATCAGCAAGGAATTTTATTTCGAGCGGAAGTATTCCATCGTGCTGCTGACGGGCATCGCCAATTCGCATTCGCTGGAGTATTACCTCAAGGACAAGGTGAAGCAGCTCATTCCCTTCCGCTTTAAGGATCACCACGAATTTTCGGAGCGGGACATCAAGCGGCTGCGGGAGATCTTCGACGGCATCAGCAGCGAGAACAAGCTCATCCTGACCACGGAAAAAGACGCGATGCGACTGGAAAAGCCGGGGCTGAAAGAGTTGCTCGAAGGGCTGCCGCTCTTCTACATTCCCATCGAGATCGCCTTCCACGACAAAGAAGAAGAAGCATTCGATCAACAAATCCTCGACTATGTACGATCAAATCAAAGCCACCGCCGACTTCATAAAGCAGAGCACGCGGTTTGAGCCCCAGGTGGGCATCATCCTCGGCACGGGCCTCGGCGGGCTGGTGCAGGAAATTTCCATCGAGCATACGCTGAAGTACGAAGACATTCCCAACTTCCCGCTCTCGACCGTGGAAGGCCATTCCGGCCAGCTCATCTTCGGCACGCTGGGCGGGAAAAAAGTGGTGGCGATGAAAGGCCGCTTTCATTTTTACGAAGGCTATACGCTGCAGCAGGTCGTGTTTCCCGTGCGCGTGATGAAGCTGCTCGGCATCACGAACCTGTTCGTCTCCAACGCCAGCGGCGGCGTGAACCCTTTCTTCGAGATCGGCGACCTGATGATCATTAACGACCACATCAACTTCATGCCGGGCAACCCGCTGATGGGCGGCAACATATCGGCCTTCGGCCCGCGCTTCCCCGACATGAGCGAGCCGTACGAACGCGCGCTGATCGAAAAAGCGAAAGCGATCGCGGAGAAGCACAGCATCAAACTGCAGGAAGGCGTGTACCTCGGCCTCAGCGGCCCCACCTTCGAGACGCCCGCCGAATACCGCATGGTCCGCATCCTCGGCGCCGATACCGTAGGCATGAGCACCGTGCCCGAAGTGATCGCCGCGCGCCACGCCGGCATCAGCTGCTTCGGCATCTCCATCATCACCGATCTCGGCGTGCCGGGAAAAATTGTCGAAGTGACGCACGAAGAAGTGCAGCAGGTGGCCGCCCAGGCGGAGAAGAAGATGACGCTGGTCATGAAGGAAATGATCGCTGCTCTTTAACCGCTTGAACAAGTCATTGCGATGATCACGAATCTTTAACGCGACCACGTAGTCTTACCAGTCATCGCGATGATCACGAATCTTTAACGCGCCCGCACAGTCTTACCAGTCATCGCGAGCGCAGCGAAGCGATCTCTTTCATCGACCGGTGGAGCGAAGCGGAAACGGTCGATGAATTCCGGTCCCTGAACATGCGTGGACAAGGATCACGGACTAGCAGCCGTTGGTCTCGCTTCCCCGCGCATTCCCTCACACGCTCGAAAGAGATCGCTTCACTTCGCTGCGCTACGTTCGCGATGACTGTTCAGGTGGGAGGGTGTGCGTCGCGATGACTGTTCAGGTAGTAAGGTTCAGCAGTAGATTTTCGTACCTTTATCTCTATGAGAAAACTCTACACCCTGCTCTTCTCCGTGATGACCTTCAGCGCGTTCGCGCAGAACTACGCTTCGCAGAACGTCACGCTGCTCGGCCACTTCAACGATCCTTCGGTGCAGCCGGAGCCGGCTTACGGCATCCGCTACCAGGGCGTCTGGGGCTGGAAGGATACGGCGAACGGGAATGAATACGGCATCATCGGCGCGACCGACGGTGTGTACTTCATCAACGTGACGAATCCCGCCAGCCCCGTGCAGTGCGATTACGTCCCGGGCGTGCACACGGCCTGCATCTGGCGCGAGATCAAGACGTACAAGAATTACGTCTACATGGTGAGCGACGACGGCGGCGTGCAGCCCAACAGCTTCATGATCGCCGACCTCAGCTACCTGCCCGACTCGGTGCACGTGGTGCACAACGGCACGAGCATCTTCGAGCGCTGCCACACGATCTACGTCGACGGGCAATACCTCTACGGCGGCAGCGTGACGCGCTCGAACAACAGCTACATGTCCATGGCCGTGTACGACCTCGAGCCGAATCCCGCCTACCCGGATTTCCTGCGCGCGCTCGACCAGGATTATCCCATTCCTTCCACCGTGCACGACATGTTCGTGCGCAACGACACCGTGTACGCTTCCGGCGGCTTCGACGGGCTGCACATTTTCAAGTTCAACGGCCAGTCGCCGTTCCAGCAGCTGGGCACGCTCACGCAGTATCCCGAACAAGGCTACAACCACAGCAGCTTCCTCACGCCCGACGGCAACACGCTTATTTTTATGGACGAGGTGCCTTCCGGTCTCGGCGTGAAAGCGCTCGACGTGAGCAACCTTCAGAACCTTTCCGTGCCCACGACGAACGTGTTCCGCTCCACCGCCGGCTGCACGCCGCACAACCCGTACATCATGGGCGCGAACAGGCTGATCGCTGCGTATTACCAGGACGGCCTGCAGATCTTCGACATCTCGAATCCCGCGAACGTGGTGCGCACCGGCTACTTCGACACCGATACGCTGAACGGCGTGCAGAACAATTATCCCGATCCGTACCACGGCTGCTGGGGCGCGTACACCGATCTGCCCAGCGGGAACGTGCTGGCGTCCGACATGCAGAACGGCCTCTACATTTTCGACGTGACGAATGCGCTCAGCGTGCCCGTGCCGCAGCCGCAGCTCAACAGCCTTTCGGCTTACCCGAATCCCTTCAACCATGATTTTTCCGTGAGCATCGGTCTCGACAAGGGGCAAAACGTGACGTACGAAGTGTACGACAACAGCGGCCGCCTCGTGATCAGCGAGCAGGTGACGCTGCCGCCGGGAAATTCTTTGCTCGAGGTGAAAGCGGAAGCGCTGGCCCCCGGGCATTACAATGTGCGCGTGAGCGGCGAGACGCTGAACGGCACGGTGAAGCTGGTGAAATTGCAGTAACTGCTTTTCGTTTTAGCGGTGAATTTTAATGTCCTGTGTCCATCGCATTTACAGTGCGGCGAATGCTCATCGCTTGACAAGCGCCCTCTTCAATACGTACTTTTAGAAATTGCTTTTGATTTAGAATTTCATCCGTCCGGATCTAGGTGCGCAAACCTTCCGGCGACTCCAAAATTTTAAAACACATTTTATCCCGTACACCATGAGCGAGGAGCAGAACCCCGACGCGTATTTCAAAGGACGCGGCGCCCAGATCAATACGCATAACCGTTTTCTCAAGCAGCGCGTCGTGCAGGAGCACATGGAGGTGATCGACGAGCCCTTCCTGCAGAATGAAAAAACGGAGATCATCCAGACGCACCCGAAGACGATCATCAACAAGGTGGAGAGCCCCGACCTGCGCGGCTTGTCGATGAACCCGTATCAAGGCTGCGAGCACGGCTGCATTTATTGCTACGCGCGCAACGCGCACGAGTACTGGGGCTTCAGCGCGGGGCTGGATTTCGAGCGCAAGATCATCGTGAAGATGAACGCGCCCGAGCTGCTCGAAAAAGAATTGAGCAACCCGCGCCACCAGCCCGAGCCCATCATGTTCTCCGGCAACACCGATTGCTACCAGCCGCAGGAACGAAAGCTCGAGCTCACACGAAAAATGCTGCAGGTGCTGCTGAAGTTCCGCCACCCCGCCTCGATGATCACCAAGAACAGCCTCATCCTGCGCGACCTCGACGTGCTGAAGGAAATGGCGGAGCACCGCCTCGTGCACGTGATGGTGAGCATCACCGGCCTCGACGAAAAAATGCGCATGAAGCTGGAGCCGCGCACCGCGACGTACAAAAATCGTCTCGCCACCGTTCGCGAGTTGGCGAAAGCGAACATCCCCGTCGGCGTGATGGTGGCGCCCATTATTCCCGGCATCAACAGTCACGAGGTGGCGGACGTGGTCGCTGCGGCGGCGGAGGCGGGCGCGAAATCGGCGGGCTACACGATCGTGCGGCTGAACGGGCAGATCGGGGAGATCTTCAAAGACTGGCTGGAAAAGAATTTTCCCGATCGCGCTGCGAAAGTCTGGAACCAGATCTGCGAATGCCACGGCGGGAAAGTGAACGACAGCCGCTGGGGCGTGCGCATGCGTGGGGAAGGGCAGGTGGCTTCGGCCATCAAGCAGCTTTTCCACCTCGCCGTGCAAAAGCACGGATTGAACCGCGACGAGTTCGAGTTCAACCTGGTGGATTTTAATCCGAACGCGGGGAAGGCGCAGTTGAGATTGTTCTAAAGAACTTTAGCCGCAGAGGACGCGGAGGTTTCGGCCACACCTGCTCGCGCGCCGCAGAGGACGCAGGGCTTTTCTAAAAAAATGCAATTACTTACCGCAGGTGAAAAAGCTCTGCGTAGGGCAGGCTTGCGCGAAGCACTCTGCGCCGGGCGGCCTTTTTGCGGGAAGGGCTCTGCGGTTAAAATTTTTTGTAACTACTCCTCCACTTTCTTCAACGATCCCACCGGGAACGTTCCTTCTTTCAGATCATTCCCGTCGAACCATTGGCAGATCGCGTCACCCTCTTTGAAGCCTTTCATCTTGATGACCTCGTCGGCCATTTTCATGATCATATTTTCCTTGTCCGCGCCGAGCAGGCGCAGCACCGTCATCTTCGGGCCGCCGGATTTCAATTGAACGGTATCGTTTTTCTGGATCGTAGTTTCCATCGCGCGTCATTTTTGTGAATGATTAAAGTTACGCAATCCCGCAGGCATTCGCGTTTGGGGGTTGGAATTTTAGTTTTGGAATTTTCACCCGTAACTTTATCTCATGAAGCGTTTCGCCATCCGCGTCACCGGCAAGGTGCAGGGCGTTTTTTTCCGGCAGTCCACGAAGGAGAAAGCGGACGAGCTCGGCCTCTGCGGCTTCGTGCGCAACGAGGACGACGGCAGCGTGTACCTCGAAGCCGAAGGCGAAAAAGCGCAGCTGGAAAAAATGATCGACTGGTGCCGCCGCGGCCCCTCCCGCGCCCGCGTCGACAGCGTTCACACCGAAGAAAAAAACCTCGAGCATGACCGCGATTTCAACGTACGCCGTTAATCTTCTTCTCCTCCTGCTGCTTTCCGCCCCGCTCTGCGCGCAGCGCTGCATGACCTTTCAAGACGGAGAAAAGAACGGATTCACCGTCGCGAAGCTCGACAGCCTTTATCCCAGCGCGATGCACGCGGATTCCACCAAAGCCGTTTTCCAGGGAAAGGACGCGGAGAAATTTTCTGCGGCCTGGGGGAAATTTTACGAGGAGCTTTTCGCGTACTGCAACAAGCAGGGACTGCGCTGGGCTTCGCCGACCTGGTGCTTCAACAAAATTTATTTTTCGAAAGACGGGCGCATCGAGTACTGGCTGTTCAATTTCCGCAAGAGCGACAATATTCCCGCCGAGGTGCAATCGGCTTATCTCGACGCGATCGCGAAATTCAGCAGGAAGCACAAGATCCGCATCAAGGCTTCCACGCCGTTCACGCAGTGCGGCTCGGTGACGTTCGTCAACAGGGAGGATCTCGGAAAGTGACGCGCCTCTTCCTGCTTTTTCTCCCGCTTGCTTTCCTGCGCATCTCCTGCGCGCCGGCTCACGACGAAGCGCCCGCCGCTGAGACGAAAGACCGCTCCAGCCTCGCCAGCCTGTATCATTACGATCTCGATCAGCCCGCCGCGCGCCACAAGCTGCCGGACATCCTGCACGAGATTTCCGGCATGGCCTGGCTCGGCGATTCCACGGTGGCCTGCGTGCAGGATGAGCTGGGCACGATCTTCTTCTACCGGCTCGACGAAAAAACGATCACGCGCAAAATCCCCTTCAGCGCCGGCGGCGATTACGAAGGCCTCACGCTCGTCGATTCGCTCATCTACGTGCTCGAAAGCAAAGGCACGCTGCTCGAGATCGACCCGGCGAAAAAAATTCCGCTGATCGATTCGTACACGCTCGACATTCCCACCTCGAACAACGAAGGCCTCGTGCACGATCCGCGCAACGGCCGCCTGCTCGTCGCCGCCAAAAGCAAGCCCGGCAAAGGCCCGCAGTACAAGGACAGCCGCATGGTGTACGGCTTCGACCTGCGGAAAAAAGAATTGTTTCCCGCTCCCGTTCTGAACATCGACGTGCAGGCCATCCGCGATTTCGCCGGAAAAAAAAATCTCGATCTCCCGAAAAAGCAGAATAAAAAAACCGGCTCCTGGCGCGATGCCTTGCGCTTTTTTCCCTCCGCCGTCGCCGTGCATCCCTTCACGCAGGAGATGTACATCCTCTCCGCCAACGATCACACCGTCGCCGTGTTCGATGCGCAAGGAAATGTGACCGCGTACGCGCTGCTCGATGCGGCGCTCTTCAACAAGCCCGAAAGCCTCACCTTCCTGCCGAACGGCGACATGATCATCGGCAACGAAGGACAGGGAGGCGTACCCACGCTGCTCGTTTTTCATTGGAAAAACTGAGCGGCGCTTCGCGTATTGGACGATGCGCATGCGGGCTTGCACAATCACACCGGCATTTTTCGGATCTCTTGCACGAAGCGCAGGATGTGCTGCACATTCGCCGCCGCCGGTAAAATGCGCGCGGCATTGATGCTAATTTTTCTCCACCAGAGGAAAGAAAAGATGAAGAACAGGAACCAATTAGCTATCGCCGCGCTGCTGCTGTGCTGCACGGCCGGCGCGCAAACGGAATTCCAGCGCACGCTGGGCGGACCCGGGATCGAATTCTGCTGGGACATCAAAGCCACCGCGGACAGCGCTTTCGTCTTCGCGGGAAATACGAACTACGGGCAGTTCGGCGGCAACATCTACCTCTGCAAGATCGACATGCACGGCGATACGATCTGGTCGCGGGCCCTGGGCGGCAACAGCTCCGAAAGCGGCTACGGCGTGGGCCAGGGCGCCGACGGCGGCTTTCTCGTGGCGGGCATCACCTACAGCTTCGGCGCGGGCTGGTCGGATGCGTACGCGATCAAAACGGACGGCAGCGGAAATCCAACCTGGTCGAAAACTTACGGCGGCGTCAACGCGGAAGATATTCTCGCCGTGACAGGAACGGCCGACGGCGGTTTCGTGCTGCTGGGCTCCACGTCTTCGTTCGGCGCCGGGTCGTTCGACATTTATATGCTTCGCGTCAACCTGAACGGCGATACGCTGTGGACGAAAACGATCGGCGGACTGGCTGAAGACGACGGCATGGCGCTGCAGCAGACGAGCGACGGCGGGTTCATCGTCACCGGCCAGACAAAAAGTTTCGGTGCGGGCGCAGAAGATGCGTACCTGCTGCGCACCACCGGCAGCGGCGGCCTGCTCTGGATGAAAACGTACGGCGATTCGGTCAGCGAAACGGGGCTCGGCGTGGTGCAAACCCCGGACGGCGGTTTCCTGATGGCGGGCCTGTCAACCTCGTTCTCCTCCGATGCCGACGCGTTTCTCATCCGCACCGATGCGTCCGGCGATACGCTCTGGACAAAAAGATACCGCGGGGTAAGCTCGGACGTGTTCAAGCATGTGCTGCAAACGAGCGACGGCGGTTTCCTGCTCACGGGCGAAAGCTACAGCTTCGGTACAGGCGGCGACGGTTTCGCGGTGCGCACGGACAGCCTGGGCAACCTGCTCTGGGCGAAAGCTTACGGCGGCCCGAGCCACGATCATTTCGAAACGGCGGCCCTGACGCCCGACGGTTTTCTCCTGGCCGGCGAAGAAGGCTCCGGTTTCGGCGCGGGCCTGCTCGACGTATACCTCGTGCGCACCGACAGCCTCGGCAACAGCGGCTGCAACGAGCTCGCGGCTTCTCCCGTCGTGTCTTCAGCGCCGATGCAAGTGTTCACCGCATCACCCCTGGTCTCCGGCACCGCCACGATCATCACGGCGCCTTCGACGCTGGCCGGTCACGGCGGCATGCAAAGCACGCTCTGCAGCAGCACGGTCGGCATGCCTGAAAATGCTGCAGAAGAAATTTTTGCCGTTTACCCGAATCCCGCGCAGGCCGCGCAAACGCTCAGCATCCGCGCCGACGGAATTTCCGGCGAATGCCGCGTGCAGATCAGCAATGCGATCGGGCAACGGCTTTTTCAGCAGCGCAGCCGCAAAACTTCGAACGAGCTGCTCAGCTTCACGCTGCCGGAACTTTCCGCCGGGCTTTATTTCATCACGCTCGAAGCGGGAGGAAAAAAGCGCACGCAGCGCCTGGTCATCCTGCCGTAAATTTTCCTGCACGCAAAAAAAGAGCGGCCTCCACATGGCCGCTTTTTTTTGCGTGCAGGAAAAAACAGGATTGATCTTTTTCCCCGGAAGGATTTTAAACAAGCCGGGCAAACAGTAAGAAATTGGATTTAGCGCTATTTTCATCGCATGAGCGGAAGCATTCGCATCCTCCCTTATTCCTCTTCACAGCAGGCAGCCATCGATCGCATGATGGCGGAGATACAAGAAGAATTTTCAGAGGTTTTCACTTCGCCCGGTGCAAAATCCATCCGCGAGCTTTCGCGATCGCCGCGTGAAATTTTCTGGACGGCCATCGCGGGCGAGGAGCTGGCGGGAACGGTCGGACTCGTGCTGCTGGAAAATAATCACGCCGCGCTGAAGCGCATGTTCGTGGCGAAAAAATTTCGCGGGAAAGAACATCGCACGGCGGAGCTGCTGCTGCAGGCCGCGATGCAATGCGTGCACGCGCACGGCATCCGCACGCTGTACCTCGGCACGATGCAGCAGTTCGCCGCTGCGCAGAAATTTTACCTGAAGCACGGCTTCCGCGCGATCAGCCGCGGAGAATTGCCTCCCGACTTCTTGCCGAATCCCGTCGACGTGGTTTTCTACGCGCTCGATTGCAGGCGCTGAGATAGGACGAACGCGACGCGGGCTTGCACATTCGAAACCCGCGCCGCACAAGCGATTGGACAGAGCGTTGGATGTCCTGCACATCCCGTACCTGCGCTTGATCGCGCGCTTCTTTCCGCTCTATCTTCATGGCATACTAATTCTGAGAAGAAAAAAAACGTGCAGCCATGAACACAAAAAAACTCACTTACCTCCTCTCCGGCGCGCTCATCCTGGCGCCTGCGCTGACCAACGCCCAGTGGAGCCAGGTCCGCTTCGACCAGGTCAACAGCTTCAACCTCGTCGCCGCCCCCGCATCCAACACGGTTTTCGCCGTCGGCAACGAATGGATGGGCAATTACTTCGTGATGCGCAGCAACAACGGCGGCGCCAGCTGGGACTCGATCCCTCTTAATACGGTGAACGATACGTACCTGGCCATGGAAGTATTTTTCACCGACGTGAACACCGGCTTCATCGGCGGCTTCAAGAACAACTCGACGCAGGCCCTGCTGAAAACGCTGGACAACGGCACGACCTGGACGGACATCACACCCGCCCCGGCCTCCGCCGACGGCATCACCGCCGTTTATTTCCTCAACGATCAGCAAGGCTTCGCCTCCAGCGGCACTACCTTGTACTCGACTACGGACGGCGGCGCCAATTGGTCTTCGCAAAATTTATTCTTCACCGTCAACGACCTGAATTTTTCCGACATGAGCAACGGCTTCGCTGCCGGGTACATCGTCGGCAACAACGCGGTATTCGCGCAAACGAGCGACGGCGGGCAAACCTGGAACAGCGTGCTGTCGGTGCTCGACCCGATGGTCTTCGCCAGCAGTTTCGGCAAGATCGACGTGATCAGCCCCGGCGTGATGTACACGAACCTGCAGTTCACGAACAAGCTGTACCGCACGCTGAACAACGGCCTCAGCTGGGACACGATCGTGGTGGATTCCGTGATGGCCGTGCATGATTTCGATTACGTCAGCACGACGCACGGCCACGTGCTCTCCAGCATGGGACAAATCTACGCCAAGGAGAACAGCGCTCCCTGGACGCTGGAATATGCCACCGCATGGGGCTTTTACGGCCCGCTGATCAACCTCTACGCGATCGTGTTCACCGAAGAAACGGGCTACGTGGTCGGCAACAGCGGGCTGATCAAAAAACATGAGGAAACGACTTCCATCAGCGATGCGAGCGCGAATGCGCAGCTGCACGTTTACCCGAATCCTTCGGAAAGCGCGCAGCAATTGTTGGTAAAAACGGAAGGCATTTCCGGCGACGGCCAATTGCAGCTCGTGAACGCGGTGGGACAAATCGTTTTCCGCCAGGCGTTCAACAACATGGAAACGCAGCCTCTGCTCACGCTGCCCGCCTTGCAGCTCGCGCCCGGCGCGTACTTCCTCAGCCTGGAAACGCAGGGACAGCGCAGCGTGCAGAAGCTGATGATCACGAAATAAAAGAACTGTTTTGGTTTGATGTTGTGTCCGGCGGCTCCGAAAGGAGCCGCTTTTTTTTGATCTTTTTTCGTCACGCCATTTTTTTTCGCCGCTCACCCGGAACGGGGTTCCATCACCCGGGAAAGCGGTTTTGCTCATTGGTCCGCATCACGGGTTTTTACCGGCATAGCTTGGGGTTAAACTTTAAAACTCTTCGCTATGAAAATCAAGCTTGCAGTACCCGTCATCGCGCTGGCCCTCGCCGCCGGCCTCAGCTCCTGTGAAAAAACCGAGATCCGGGAACCCGCGCCCCCGGCAACGTCCGCGCCGCTCGCCGCACCCGGCGGACCCGGGTTGATGTATTTCGGAACGCCTTACGAAATGCTGGGAGGCATTTACTGCACGACTCCCTGCGGCGTCTGCCACGTCGTCCACCGGGCGCCCGACTATTTTCCGGACATGAGCAATCCCGACAACAATGAAGCGGTCACCGACGTGCACCTGAATGCGCAAGGCCACCTGGTGCTCTCCGTTCACCTCGAAGGCGTGAGCCAGTTTTACACCGGCGAGATCGAAGCCTCGCACCATCTCCCCGTCGCGCAGCCCACGACGATCCCGCAGTCGCTTTCCGACCTGGCCTGCGACGCAGCCGGCGCGCCACGCTTCCAATCGGTGATGATCCCTGCGGGCAATTACCCGGTGCAGGTCGATCCCGCGCCGCAGTACACGAAGCTCGACATGGAAGGCGCGCTCGCGCCGGACGGCAGCTGGATCTGGACCTTCCACATGTACTGATCACACGCTGAAATTTTTTTCCGCGCACGCCGGCGCACGGCCGGCGGACCGGATCATTCGTCAACGTTTAAAACTCAACCGTTATGAAAAACATCGCTTCAAAAGCCGTCATCGCGCTGCTGTTCGCCGGTGCGCTCGGCAGCTGCCAAAAGAGCGACATCAACGCTCCCGCTTCGCCGGCGCAGCCGGCCCTGCCCGCGGCGATCGACAACATCGATCCCTGGGCGATCGGTGATCAGCACAATGCCATGATGAACCACCTGATCGCGCAAATGGACGGCGTCGAGAATCAAACTACGGAAGAAGCCGACTTGCTGGCGGGAATGGTCGGCATGAGCTTCGTCACGCAGAACTACCCGCAGTACAATGCCACGCAGGATCAGATGGATTGGGCGCTGGCGTTCAAGAACAGCCTGTACAACGAGTCGAATTTTCACAGCATTCCTGTGACGGGCATTCTCCAGGCGCATCTCGGGCCGCTGGAGCAGGAAGGTTTGCTCTCGCCCGGCGAGTACCAAATCCTCACCACGATGTTCACCGGCCTGGAAGCCGCGCGCGACAACGGCGAAGGGGTTCCGCAGCTTTCGCTCATCATTCAGCAGGCCGAGCAGGCTTGGTACGCGCACGGGTATAATCCCGCGCTGCACCAGGGCTTTGTCAGCGCCTGCGCGATCTCCGTGGCGAAAAAGTCGCTCAACTTCTGGGAGAATTACCCGGACATCGTACCGCCGCCTTCGGGAGATGAGATCGTAGCTATTCCGCCCTGGGTGATCATCGACGGCATCGGCGCGGCGGCAGGCGCAGGCGCTTCGCTCTGGTCGCAGCGCAACAACCCGGACACGGACTGGGGCGACGTCGGCGGGCAGGCCCTGATCGGCGGTGCAGGCGCATCACTGGGCGGCTCTTCCAAAGTGATCAAATACCTCAGCCGTTTTTAGCACCTCAACACGACACGTCATGAAAAACAACATCCAGCCGTTCGGCCTGTTGCTGGCCACAGCAGCTATCGTTTGCGTCACGTTCTTCGCTTCCTGCAGGAAAGACATCGCAGGAGCGGGCGACACGATCTCGCCGCAACCGCAGGCACCTGCACTTTACGCTCCGTGCCCCGGCGTGGAGAATCCCGCCAATCCATTCGACCAGGCCGGCGCAGCCCACAACGAAGGACTGAACTACATTCTTCAGCACCGCGATCAGTGGGTTTGCGGCGACGAGCCGATGAAGCAGGTGCTCGTCGATCTCACCGCGGAATACCTCTGCAACGTGATGAGCAGCGGCGCGCCGGAGAATTGCAGCGAAGCGGCGAGCGAGCTTGCAGCTGTCGTCAGCTCGGATCTCAGCGATGAATCCGTCATCGCCGCCTTCGGCTCGGCAGCAGCGCAGGCCTACGCGCAGCAGCTGCTCGATCTCGTGGCGAACTACGATGACTCGACGCAGATCGTCACGCTGCTCGACGACATCAAGCTGCTGGAGGGCACGGTAATGACGGCAGGGCTGATCCCGTCCGAAGAGCAGGCGTTCCTGCAGTGCGCATCCATCGCGCGCTACAGCCTCTGCTATTGGTTCCAGGATTACCAGCAGCAGGGCGACGAGTGGAACAATTGCCCCGGCGCGTTCTCCGCGAAGCCGTGGATCAAAACGGTGATCATCGTGCGAAAAGATATCGTCGGGGGAATGCGGGGCTGCGGGCATCCGTGGCCCTGGCCCTGGCGGGTGCGCGGCATTTCCATCGTGTATTCCGCGCTGGGCGCCTTCGGGTACTGGCCCTGGTAATGAATGATAAAAAAAATTGTCACCATAAAACAAAAGCCATCATGAAAAACAACGTCAAACGTTTCAGCCTCTTGCTCGCAGTTGCGGCCATCGGCTCTATCGCATTCTTCGCTTCGTGCAGGAAAGAAAACCCCGCGCCCGGCTCAACGCCGCAGCCGCTGCAGGCGCTCGTCCCGTACGTGCCTTGCCCCGGCGTAGAAAATCCCGCCAACCCTTTCGACCAGGCGGGTGTCGCGCACAACGCGGGACTTGAGTACATGCTCCTGCATCGCGGCGAGTGGTCCTGCGATCCCGAGCAGATGAAGCAGGCGCTCGTCAACCAGGCGGCCGCATTCGCCTGCGGGCAGATGAGCTACGGCACGCCTCCACCCGACTGCCACCAGGCAGCGATCGCGCAATTCACTTTCGCAGCGAACGACGAGCAGACGATCAGCCAGATGATCGCCGGCTACGGCTCCGCGGCCGGGCAGCAATACGCGCAGCAGCTGGCGGATCTCCTGCTGAACTATGAAGATTCCACGCAGATCATCACGCTGCTGGATGCGATCAAGCTGCTCGAGAGCAACGTCATGTCCTCAGGTCTCGCACCGGATGAGCTGCAGGGTTTTCTCCAGGCTTCTTCCATCGCGCGCTACAGCATCTGCTATTGGTTCCAGCAGTATGCGCAGGACGCAGATTCCGGCTGGTATCCCTGTGACGAAGCGCCCGCGGCCGGCGGCAAGTTCAAGGACTGGTGGAAAAAACATTGGAAAGAAGTGGTGGGTACCGCCTGCGTCGACGCGCTTGGCGCCTGGCACGGTTCTGCAGCCGGCCCCTGGGGCGCTGTGGGCATGGGCCTGCTCGAGTCGGCCGTGCACGTATTGACCATGTAAAAAATGTGCAGCAGGGACCCGGACGCGAACAGCCGTGCGAGAAATTTCTTCGTGCGGCTGTTCGCATTTCGTCGTGATAAAAAATTTACAAACGCATCAGCGCATTCAGCAATTCCTCCTTGCGCCTCGGCGAAACCGTCAGCTCCGCGTTGTTTCTCATGATCACGCTGCCGCCCGCGGTCTTCACAAAACGCCGCACGTGCGAGAGGTTGATGAGATATGATTGATGAATGCGCAAAAAACCTTGCTCGTGCAGCAGCAGCTCGCTGTCTTTTAATGTGCGCGAGACCACGAGCTTTTTTCCGCCGGAAGGATAATAGATCGTGTAGTTCCCGCTGGCTTCGCAGTAAATGATCTCGGCCGGCTGCACGATCTCGTACCCTTCGGAAGTCGGCAGCGCGATGAGCGAAGGCTGGCTGCTCGTGCGCATCGACTGGGTCAGCAGGTCCAGCCGCCCGTTCAGCGGCGCGCGGTCGCGGCGGAAGCGCTCGATGGCCGTGCGCAGCTCGGAAAGCACCAGGGGCTTGAGCAGGTAATCGAGCGCGGCGTAACGGATCGCGCGGATCGCGTACTGATCGTAGCTCGTGGTGAAGATGATGCGGAAAGGTATTTCCGTGTAGCGCTGCAGCAGCGAGAACGCGTCGCCGCCTGCCAGCTCGATGTCGAGCAGCACGAGATCGGGGCGCTGCGCCTCGCAGCGCTCGGCCGCTTCGTCGGGTGTCGCAGCCTCGCCCACGACCTGCACGTCGGGGCAATACGTGTCCAGCAGCCTGCGCAGCAGGTCGCGGCTCCTGGGCTCATCTTCGACGATGAGCGTGCGGATGGAAGAGTGAACGGCGCTCATAAAAAAGGGAATTGAAGTTCGACGTGCATGCCGCAGGATCTTCCCGCCGCATCGGTAAGCTCGTTCAGCCGGAGCAAGGCGCGCTGATCGCGCGTGAGGTGCCGCAGGCGTTCGCGGATCAGCTGCAGGCTGCGCGACACGTGGCGTTTCGCACGCGCAGGACGCTCCGTTTTTCCCGCGCCGTCGTTGATCACCTCGCAGAGAAAAAGATCGCCGCGCGCGCGGAAGCGGACCGTCAACGCCCCGCCCTGCGGCAACCCGGCGATGCCGTGCACGATCGCGTTTTCGATCAGCGGCTGGATCAGCATCACCGGCACGCGCGTATCGGCCGGCAGCGCGGGATCGCATTCCATCGTATAGCGGAAGCGCTCGCCGAAACGCAGCTGCTCGATTTCCAAATAGCGCCGCAGGAAATCGAGCTCCTCCTCCAGCGTGATCAGGTCCGTCTGCGCATAATCCAGCGTGCTGCGGATGAGCTCCGCGAAACGCCCGAGGTAATGTCCCGCCATCTCGCTGTCGTGGCGCGACATGTAATACTGGATCGCGTTCAGCGCATTGAAAACGAAATGCGGGTTCATCTGCATGCGCAGCGCCTTGTTCTGCGACTCGAGCAGCACGTGCTTCATCTTGTAATGACGGCGCAGCGCGCGGATGCGCAGGCGGATGCCCAGCATTAATAGCCCGAGGCCGGTCACGCCCAGCAGCGAATAGAAATAACCCGTTCGCCAGAACGGCGGCGGCACGCTGATCATCAGCAAGGTTCCGCTCGAACGAAAACCCCCGCTGCTCCGCCCTTCGAAGTACAGGCGGTAATCACCCGGCGCGAACGAAGCGAATGAAAGCACCGGGCTCTCCGTCCACGCGCTCCAGGCGCTGTCGCCGTTCACCCTGTAGCGGTACAGGTAGCGCTCGGGGAAACGATCGTCAGGCATGCACAGGTGAATGTTGATCCCCTGCTCGAGATGATCGATCTCGATGCCTGCACCGTTGTCCAAATCTTCAGCGAGCACGCTCCCGCCCGCTTCCACGCGATCGATGAGCAGGCGCGAGAGCGCGTACGCGTTATCGGGCCCTTGCGGCTCTACGAGACTCAGCCCGTTGGCGCCCGCCACGGCCACGCCGTTTCCCGGCAGCAGGGCGATACCGACAAACGAGAGATCGGAGGAGATCAGCCCGTCGCGCTCATCGTAATAGCGGAAGCCGCCCTCGCCGTTCAATTGCAGCAGGCCTTTCTCCGTCACCGCCCAGCATTGTCCCAGCTTGTCGGTGCGCAGCGCGTACACGGAGAGACCGCTCTCGCTCATCCGTTCGCTGCGCCCGCTCTGCGGGTTGAATGCCAGCAGCCCGTCATACTGCGCGCCGATGTAATACATGCCGTTGCGCCCGCGGCTGATCCCCCAGCATTGATCGTGCGTCACCGCGAGCAGCGCCGCCAGCTCGGGCCGCCCGGTATCGGGCTTGAGAATGCGCATGTCCAGGTAATGAATGCCGTCCGAAGCAGCCAGCAGCAGCACCTCGTCTTCCACGAACATGTCATACACTTTTAGCGAATGCCCTTTCACCTGCAGCGGTATGCTTTCACAGGTGTCGGCGTGCGGCTGCAGGCGCCACAGGGATCCCACGCTCGAGCCGAACCACAAACAGCCGTTCTTGTCTTCACGAATGGACCAAACGCAAAGCGGCGGGTATTCCCGCACCGTTCCTCCGCGGGGATCCGTGCAGAGCAGCGTGCCGTTCCTGCCCAGCCAGAGCCTGCCGCGCCGGTCGCGGTGCATCACGTTCACCACGTTGAGCTGCGTGACGGGCCGCTCGAGAAATAATTCCGTGCGCCAGCTTTTTCCTTCCCGCACCGAGCGGTAGACGGAACAATTGCTCGCGCCGCTGAAGATCGTATCGTTTCCCGCCGCCGCAATGCTGCGCAGCCTGGGCAGGCGGATGCCGGTGATGCCCGGCAGATTCAGCGAGAGACGCAGCAGGCCGCGCCAGGTTCCGCACCAGAGCACGCCGGGAGCGGTGAGGCAACACGAATACACCGCGCAATACGGCACCGCCTGGAATTGCTCGTCGAACCACTCGGGGCGCGCCAAGGTTCCGGATGCGATATCGTAGCGCAGCACGCCGTTCAAAGTGCCCAGGATGATGCCGCCGTTGCCGTCGGCCACGGGCTTGGCGGTGAACACGAGCTTGCTGTCGAAGCGGTGCAGGTCGGCGCGGCGCGTGATCGCGCCGGAAGGCGAGAGCGACAGCAGCAGCGTATCCTGCGCCGTGATCCAGAGCGTGCCGCCGGCGTCGACGCAAAAGCCGGACAAGCCGTCGACCGTTTTCTCTACGGGCAGCAGCTCGTCTCCCCGCAGGCGGAAGATCCCTTCATTGCAGGCCAGCAGGATGCCGCCGGCTTGCGGCAGCAGCGCGCCGTACGCTCCGCAAACGTGCTTCATTGTTAATGCTGCATGACCGGGCGTGTAAACGCAAAGCCCCGAGCTCGTGCAGAGCCAGATGCGGCCCGCATCATCTTCGCACATGTCGCTCAGCAGGTATTCGCCCGCGGGCAGGCGCGCCAGGAGACTGTCGTGGCGGCGGTGCCCGGATAATTTCAGCCGGTGCAGTTCGCCCGTGCGGGTCGTGTAAACCATGCTGCCGTCGCGCAGCGGCAAGAGATACAGCCCGGGATTGGAATTGGCGATCGACCGGAAGCGCCCGCCGTCGAAGCGCTGCAGCCCGCCGGTGGAAACTGCCCACAAACGGTTTTCTTTGTCGCTGAGCACTTGCGTGAAATGAAAACCGCGCAGCCCGTCTTTTTCCTTGAAGCTTCCCACGCGCCACTGCGCTGTTGAAACGGCAGAGAAAAGCAGGCAGATGAAAAAAATACCTGCCCGCAAAAGCCACGTCGTTCTCATACGCCGGTATTTGCTGCCGGGAACGTGAAGCGCGTACGCCACGCCTCTGCCGGCACGGTTACAAAATTTACTGCGGGGCGATTTTTTTCAGAGACAGTGCGTGGGAGGGAAACTCGCACTGTGTATGCTCACTTCTAAAATATTACACTTTTCCTTGATAACAAAATGAAGTTTCGCTGACGGGATCGCCCGCCCGTCCTCCTCTTAAAATCCGTAACTTCGCGCGTCATCCACACCGTGAACGAAAACGTGAGCATTTACGATAAATACGAGGCCGTCATCGGTCTCGAAGTACATACGCAGCTGCTGACCAAAAGCAAAGCCTACTCCGGCGACGCCGCCGAGTACGGCGCATTGCCCAATTCTCTTGTCAGCCCCGTCACCCTCGGTCACCCCGGCACCTTGCCGCGCGCCAACAAGCGCGTGATCGAATTCGCCGTGCGCCTCGGACTGGCCCTGCGCTGCACGATCCGCGAGCGCAACGAGTACGCGCGCAAAAATTATTTCTACGCCGACTTGCCGAAAGGCTACCAGATCACGCAGGACAAAACGCCCATCTGCACGAACGGGCAGCTCGTGATCAAGGACGCGGACGGCAACGAAAAAACGATCCGCATCCAGCGCATCCACATGGAAGAGGACGCCGGGAAAAGCATCCACGACCAGGATCCGTACGACACGCTCGTCGATCTCAACCGCGCGGGCGTGCCCCTGCTCGAGATCGTCAGCGAGCCCGACCTGCGCAGCGCCGACGAAGCCTACCGCTACCTGACCGAAGTGCGCAAGCTCGTGCGCTACCTCGACATCTGCGACGGCAACATGGAAGAAGGCAGCCTGCGCTGCGACGCCAACGTTTCCGTACGCCTGAAGGGCACCGAAAAATTCGGCCGCCGCGTGGAGGTGAAGAACATGAACTCGATCAGCAACGTGAAGCGCGCCATCGAGCACGAGATCAAACGCCACATCGACATCATCGAGGCCGGCGGCGCCGTCGACCAGGACACGCGCAGCTTCGAGGCGCTGAGCGGAACGACTTTTTCGCTGCGCAGCAAAGAGGCGGCGAACGACTACCGCTATTTCCCCGAGCCCGACCTCGTGCCCGTGATGGTGCCGCAGGCTTACATAGAAACCGTGCGCGCCGCCATGCCCCCGCTGCCCGACGAGCTGTTCAAAAAATACACCGCCGCGCTCAGCCTCTCCGCCTACGACGCGGGCGTGCTCACCGATACGAAAGAGATCGCGCTGTACTTCGAGGAAGTGCTCAGGCACACGGGCAACGCGAAAGCCGCCGCCAACTGGGTGATGGGCCCGGTGAAATCGTACCTGAACGAGCAGGCCCTGCACGTTTCCGAATTTCCCGTGCAGCCCGCGCGACTGGCCGAGCTCATCGGGCTGGTGGAAGGCAACCAGCTCAGCTTCGCGATCGCCGCGCAGCGCATTTTCCCCGAGCTGGCGAAAGCGCAGGGCAAAACGGCGAAGCAGATCGCGGAAGAGATGAACCTGCTGCAGGACAGCAACGAAGACACGCTGCTCGAGCTCATCCGCCAGGCCGTCGGAAAATATCCCGACAAGGTGGCCGAATACAAAGGCGGCAAAAAAGGCAACCTCAATCTTTTCATGGGCGAAGTGATGAAGCTCTCGAAAGGAAAAGCCGATCCGAAACGAACCAATCAACTCCTGACGAAAGTTCTCGACGAACAATCATCCGAATGAAAAAATACCTCCTCCTCGCGCTGCCGCTCGTGCTGGCCGCCTGCTCCTCGAAACCCGGGAAAGAAACCGCTACCGCGGAAAACGCGACCTTCAAAGGGCAGCTGAAAAACAGCAAAGGCGACACGCTCTACCTGGTCAACATCAGCCAGGGCCAGCCCGATCCCATCGACACGGCGGTGGCCGATGCGCAAGGCGTTTTTTATTTCACCCGTCCCGTGCCCGGCGTCGGTTACTACAACCTCGAGATCAACGGGCAAAACCTCGTCACGCTCATCCTCGATTCCACCGAGCGCTACGAGTTCACCGCCGATGCGGCCAACCTCGCCAACACGTACGAGGTGAAAGGCTCCGACGAGAACAAGCGCTTCAAGGAGTTCAACGAGTACGCCGCGGCTTTTCACAAGAAGAAAACGGCGATGATCGACGAGCTCAAGCAGATCCAGAGCGACTACAGCATGCAGGCCATGGCGCACCAGAACGATCCGGCGGTCATGCAGCAGATGGAAAAAGAGGTGGAAGGAAAATTCAACGCCATCCAGGAGAAGGCCATGAAGCTGGATGAAGAAGCCCGCGCGTACCTGCGCAAGTTCATCACCGACAAGCCCGCCTCGATGGCGAACATTCCCGCGCTCTACCTCACCTCCGAGCCGCAAGCGCGCCAGCTCCTGCTCGACGAGTACGACAATTTCAACTACTTCGACACGACCGCCAAAGCGCTGAAGCAGAAATACCCGAACGCGCCGAACGTCCAGCTGCTCGCCGCGCAGGTGGAAAAAATTCGCCCGCTTGCCTCCGGCGCGCTCGCCCCCGACATCACGCTGAACGATCCCGGCGGGAAACCGATGAGCCTCTCCTCGCTGCGCGGCCGCGTGGTGCTGCTCGACTTCTGGGCGTCCTGGTGCGCGCCCTGCCGCTCGGAAATGCCCAACGTGGTGGCCGCTTACAAGAAATATAAAAGCAAAGGCTTCGAAGTCTTCAGCGTTTCCCTCGACGCCGACAAAAGCCGCTGGGTGGAAGCGATCCGCAGCGACGGCATGACCTGGCCTTACCACGTCAGCGACCTGCGCCAGTGGCAATCCTCGGTGGTGCCGCTGTACGACATCAAAGGCATCCCGCTCACCTTCCTGCTCGACAAGGACGGAAAGATCATCGCGCGCGGCCTGCGCGGCATCGCGCTCGAGCAAAAGCTGAAAGAAATTTTCGGCGGCTGAATTTTTCCCGGATGAACCGCAAGCGCTTTATGAAACGATTCGCCTGCCTGTTTTTTTTGCTCCTCGCCTTGCACACCGCCGCGCAGGAGAAAGCGTATTTCCAGCAGCGCGTCGCGTACAACATCCAAGTGTCGCTCGACGACGTGAACCATGAGCTGGCGGGCTTCGAGACGCTGGAGTACGAGAACAATTCGCCCGACGTTTTACCTTTCATCTGGATGCACCTCTGGCCGAACGCGTACAGGCAGAACGGCACCGCGCTGGAAAAGCAGCTCACGGCAAGCGGCGAAACCGCCCTGCACTACGAAGCCGACACGAGCTCGCTCAGCAACGACCGCGGCTGGATCGACCGGCTCGATTTCCAGGTGGACGGCAGAACGGCGAAGACCGAGCCGCACCCGCAGCACATCGACATCATCAAGCTCGTGCTGAACGAGCCGCTGAAGCCCGGCGGAAAAATTACGATCACCACGCCTTTCCGCGTGCGGATTCCCGGCGGCCAGTTCTCGCGCCTCGGCCACATCAGGCAGCAATACCAAATCACGCAATGGTACCCGAAGCCCGCCGTGTACGACCGCAACGGCTGGAACGAAATGCCCTACCTCGACCAGGGTGAATTTTATTCCGAGTTCGGAACGTACGACGTGTACATCAAGGTGCCGAAGAATTACGTCGTCGGTGCGACGGGCGATCTGCAAAACGCCGAAGAACGCCGCTGGCTCGATTCGCTGGCGGCGCTGAAAGGCTTGCGCTTCGAGCCGAAAGAACCTGCGCCGGCTTCTTCTTCCGAAACGAAAACGCTGCACTTCCACCAGGAGAACGTGCACGACTTCGCCTGGTTCTGCGACAAGACGTACAACGTGCGCAAGAGCGAGGTCGAGCTCCCGCACTCCGGCCGCAAGGTCACGACCTGGGCGATGTACACCTCGAAATTCGACGCGCTGTGGAAGAATGCGACGGAGTACATCAACGACGCGGTTTATTATTACTCGCTCTGGAACGGCGATTACCCGTACAACCATTGCACGGCTGTCGACGGCGCGCTGAGCGCTGGCGGCGGGATGGAGTACCCGAACATCACCGTGATCGGCGGCGTGGAAAGCACGTATACGCTCGAAGTGGTGATCATGCACGAGGTCGGGCACAACTGGTTCTACGGCATTCTCGGCAGCAACGAGCGCGAGCATCCCTGGATGGATGAAGGATTGAATTCGTACAACGAGCTGCGCTACCAGGAAACGAAGTACCCGAACAAAGCCCTGCTCGGCGATACCGCCGGCCCGAACCGCGGCGCGAAAATTCTCGGCGTCGAGCGCTACAAGCAGAAAGCGCAGTACTACCAGCTCTACGCCTTCTCCTGCCGCCAGCACCTCGACCAGCCCATCGAGCTTCCCGCGGAAGAATACACGAGCATCAACTACGCCGGCATCGTGTATTACAAATCGGCGCTGGCTTTCGATTACATGCGCGGCTACCTCGGCGATGCGCTGATGGACCAATGCATGCAGGCGTATTTCGAACGCTGGAAGTTCAAGCACCCGCAGCCCGCCGACCTGCGCAATGTATTCGAAGAGGTCACCGGCAAAAATCTCTCCTGGTTCTTCGACGATCTCATCGGCACGACGAAAAAGCTCGACTACAAGATCGGCGCCGCGAAAAAATTACCCGACGGCTCCTGGGAAGTGAAAGTGAAAAATACCGGCGCGATCAAAGGCCCCGTTCCCCTCTGCGGCGTGAAAGACGGCAAAATGCGCGGCGTCGTCTGGTACGAAGGTTTCGAAGGAAAGCAGACGCTGAGCTTCCCCGCCGCCGACGTGGATCATTTCGTGATCGATTGCCACGAAGACGTGCCGGAATACAATCGCAAGAACAACCGCAGCTACACGCGGGGCCTGCTCAGGCGCGCGGAGCCGTTCAAGCTGCAATGGCTGGCGAGCCTCGACGATCCCACGCACACGCAGCTCTTCTGGACGCCCGTCGCCGGCTGGAATTATTACAACGGCTTCATGGCCGGCGTTGCGCTCTACAACCACGCCGTGCCGCAGAAACGTTTCGAATGGATGCTGATGCCGATGTTCGGCTTCAGGAACGGCAACGTGGCGGGACATGCGGATGCGTTCTTTCATTTCAACCCGCGAAAAATTTTCCAGCAGATCGATCTCGGCGCGAACTTCAACCGCTACTGCTACCTGAACGAGCCGCTGATCGATCAGAACTTCAACAAGCTCGCGCCGGAGCTGAACCTGCAGATCAAAAAGAAACGCCTGCGCAGCCCGCTCAGCCAGAACATCCGCATCCGCAACATCATTCTTTACAACGAGGGCGTCACCGGCAATTATCTTTTCACGCCGCCGATCTACGATTACACCACGAGCACGCGCAGCTTCTACGAGCTCTCGTACACGCTGCGCAACGCGCGCAAGATCCATCCCTTCGGTTTCACCGCCGTGCTGCAGCAAGGCGACGGCATGGTGAAAACGACGTTTACCGGCGACGGGCGCCTCAACGTCAATGAAAAGAAAGGCATCGACTGGCGCGTGTTCGCCGGCACGTTCATCGACAACGATAACACGGGCGGCGATTACCGTTTCCGCATGAGCGGCTGGCGCGGCTACCAGGATTATCTTTTCGACCACGTTTACCTCGGCCGTTCGGAAACGCGCGGGCTGGGCGCGAACCAGGTGGTCGTCGGGGACGGCGGCTTCAAGTTGTACACGCCACTCGGACAAAGCTACCAGTGGCTGGCGGCGCTCAACCTGAAAGCGGATCTGCCTTTCGACGTGAAGCTGCTGAACAACATCCAGCTCTTCGCCGACATCGGCACCTGCGCGCCCGACGGGTTGCGCAGCGACCCGGACGCCGACAAAATCCTGTACGATGCCGGCGTGAGCCTGCGCCTGTTCCGCGGGCTGGGCGAGATCTTCGTGCCGCTGCTCATGTCGGAAAATCTGAAAGACGCTGTAGAAGTGAACAACTGGACCTTCATCGAGACCGTCCGCTTCAGCTTCCGCTTCGAGCAGCTCGCGCCGCAACGGATCATCAAATCGATCTCGTTCTGATGAACGGAAAGAAAATTTATTTCGCTTCCGATTTTCACCTCGGCATCCCCGACCGGGCGGCCAGCCTGGAGCGTGAGAAGCGCGTGGTGCGCTGGCTGGACGAGGCGGCGAAAGATGCGGCTGAGATTTTTCTCGTCGGCGATCTCTTCGATGCCTGGTTCGAATACAAGCGCGCCGTTCCGAAAGGCTACGTGCGCCTGCTCGGCAAGATCGCGGAGCTCTGCGATAAAGGATTGCCCGTGCACATCTTCACCGGCAACCACGACATGTGGATGTTCGGCTACCTCGAAGAAGAATGCGGCGCGAAATTGCACCGCGAGCCCATCGGGCGCGAGTGGAACGGGAAAAAGTTTCTCATCGGCCACGGCGACGGCTTAGGCCCCGGCGACAAGGGCTACAAATTCATCAAGAAAGTTTTTCGCAACAAAGCCTGCCAGTGGCTCTACGCCCGCCTGCATCCGAACTTCGGCATCTGGCTCGCCGAATATTTTTCAAGAAAAGGCTACGACAAAAAAGAAGCCCAGCGCCAATACCTCGGCGACGACAAGGAATACCTCGTGCAGTATTGCAAAAGCGCGCTGAAAGAAAAGCAGGTCGATTATTTTATTTTCGGCCACCGTCACCTCCCGCTCGACGTGAAAGTCGGAGAGCACAGCAGGTACATCAATCTCGGCGATTGGCTGGCGTACAATACGTACGCGGTGTTCGACGGAACCGATGTTCAGCTGAAAACCTTCGAGGGATAATTCCCGGCATTTTTATAACTAAGACAGCCGCTCACCGGGAAGGCGAGCGGCTGCTCAGCAGGAGATCGATCAATTTTCAGAACGCGGCGATCACTTCACCGCGATGCGATGCGTTGAAACGTTTTCACCGTGCCGCACCTTGAGCAGGTAGACGCCGGCTTCCAGCTCATCGCCGAGCTCAACCTGGAGCTGCGCTTGTCCGTCGGCGAGCGCAGCCTGTTTTTTCCAGACGAGCTGACCGATCGTATTCCACAGCTCGAGCTGCACCTCACCGGCGGCGGGCGCTTCGAAGAGCAGGCTCACGACGGCGTGATCACGCGAAACAGGGTTCGGGAAAAGCTCCGTTCCCGGCAGGCTGCTCGCCGACTGGTCATCCGGCGCGATCCGCGCGTTGCTTCCTCCTCCCACGACGGGCATAAAGCAGATCTGGAAATCCTGCATCGGAGCGACGTTGATCGTAAGGTTGGCCCAGACCAGGTTCGCGACGATCATCGGCGGATGCGGACCGTTGAACATCGGGCCCGGCATCCAGGGCGGCGCAACCACGTTGTAGTTGCAAGCGGTCACGCCGTTGAAGTACGCCTTGACGAGATAGAAATCATTCGCGCCGAGCGGGAACGACCACATCGTGTTGCCGTACATGGACAAGCCGTCGTTGTTCGGGCCGAGGCCGTTGTACTGGTCGAGCTGGGCCGCGGATTCGAAGCCCGGCCCGCCGTAAGTGAATTCTCCGCCTGCCGGAACAGGTACGCCCGAAAAATCGAGCTTGTTGACGACCGCATCGGTAGCGCCGAATATGCCATTGGCCGTGACACCGCCGAGGTAGTATTCAAACCCGTTCACCATGCTGAAACGCTCGATGATGTCATACGCTTCATCGTTGTTCCCCACGATCGAATAATCGACGAGCGTGGAGAAACCGATCGCCACGCCGGGCGGATCGAATTTCAGCGCCCAGAAGTCGTTGTTGCCGGTGGCGGGATTGAACGAGTAGCCGCCGGCCACGAATCCCGGCGGGCAGCCGAAGCCGTTCGCCGAGATCTCGATCGCATCCAGGCCGGAGTTGTCCACCGGCGTTCCGTAAGTGTTGATGGGCGAAGTGTTCGCACCCGTCGTGGATGAAACGGTAAAGAAGCAACCGTTCTCCACCGGGGCGCCCGGCAATCTCAAATGACCGACGAGCGCCAGGTCGGGAACGCCGCTGGACGTGGGGTACGGTGACTCGACAATGTCCATCGCCGTCCAATCGGATCCCGGCGGAGCCGCGTACTGCGACGACCACACGATCGCGCCCGTAGCGATGTTGAGGCACATCACGACAGGGTAACGCAATCCGGCGGCATCTCTCGCCCAGCCGCAGACGAAAAAGTTATTCAGCTGCGTAGGCGACAGGCACATCGAGGTGGCCTCCACTTCCATCGGCCCCCACGGAAGCGTATATCGCCGCGCGAAGACCGGCCCGCCGCCCGGATTGAGCTGCAGGTAAAAGAACTGCGTGGACAGCGCGCCGGCCGCGTTCGAATAATCGCCCCAGACGAGGATGCGTCCGCTGTTGTGCTGCACCAGCCTTCGCGCCTGCGTGTTCTGCGGCACGCCGCCCTGGAAGAGCTGGTAACGGTTGTTGAAGAAAGGCACGACGGCAGGAATGTTGCCGTTCAGATCGGTGCGCGTCACCATGACGGCATTCATCGCGGCGATGCCCGAATTCGTGTAGCCGGCCATCACGTGTCCCTGCGGACCGGCCGCCAGGTTGGCGTTCACGCCCGATTCCAGGACATCCTGGTTGTTGGGCAAGCCGTAAGTGTGCTGAAAATACTGCGCATGTGCTGCGCCTCCGCTCACCAGCAAGGCGAGCAGAAATAGTTTGATTTTTTTCATAACGTGTAGGTTTGAAAAAATTAAAACACTTAAAAAAAACAGTGATTTGCAGGCGGCTGCCTCTCCTGCGAACAGCCGGCCTGCGGAAGAGAACTTGATGATCGATTACGTAAGCTGAAAGTATAGCTGTATGCTCCGGAACAATTTTTTCCACCTGGCGATGCGCCTGTGCATCAGCTCACGAACGAAATAGCGGAAGAAAAAGAATGTCCCGGCGTTTTGCAGAGCAGTAAGCGCAGGCGCGTGGCCTTAGCAAACAGTACGGGGGAGGGCGCCGGCGAAACAAACTGCAGAGCAATTGAACCGCCGGGGGAGCAGATTGAAATGGAAAGCGCGCATCAGGCTGACCCCGTTCGCGCAGACCGCGCGGCCAGGATCAATCCGGCAACAATAAATTGGAAGAGCTTCGTCATGGGTATTGATTTAATTCTTCCGAAAGATATAGTCGAACTTTCGCGAAACGTATGATCTGTTTATAATATTTATGAGAATTATAAAGCCTGAAATGAGGTTCCTGAATTTTACATGGAATAAAAATAAAAATCTACCGCGCTGTTTATGAATGACCTGCCGGGCAAAAACAGATGTAAGTTTTTTCTTTCCCGGCAAAAAACAGGCGCAAAATCCCGCTCCTCCGCTGAGGAATTATTTCCACAGCACCTCTTCGTACAAAAAATATTCTAGATCAAAGCGGGCTGCCGCGTTTGCCGGCATAGATGAGCGATCGCACTAAGCGCTACCGCATTAAAAAAGCTGCATGCGAAATATCACCGAACCGATGAGCTTTCGCCTGTCAGCTGCTGGAAAACTAATACCCTGTTCTTCTACTGCAGAGCTTTACGTCCACTGCCCCATGCGTACCACCAGGTCGGCGAGGCGATTGGAGTAGCCCATCTCGTTATCGTACCAGCCCATCACCTTCACCATGTCGCCGACAATGGAAGTGAACTCCGCGTCGTAAATGCAGGAATTCGGATTGCCCACGATGTCGACGGACACGATAGGATCTTCGGTGTATTCGAGAATGCCTTTGAGCGGACCTTCCGCCGCCGCTTTGAATGCCGCGTTGATCTCCGCCACGCTCGCTTCTTTTTTCAGCTGGCAGGTGATGTCGGTGAGCGAGCCGTCGGGCACGGGGACGCGGATGCCGCAGCCGCCCAGCTTGCCGTCGAGATGCGGGAAAATTTTCGTGATCGCTTTGGCTGCGCCGGTGGAAGTGGGCACCATGGAGAGCGCGGCGGCGCGCGCGCGGCGCAGGTCTTTGTGCGGGGCATCGTGCAGGCGCTGATCGCTCGTGTACGAATGCACGGTGGTGATGTACCCGTCGATGATGCCCCAGCTGTCGTCCAGCACCTTGATCATGGGGGCTGCGCAATTCGTCGTGCAGGAAGCGTTCGACACGACCAGGTCGTCCGCCGTCAGCACTTCGTCGTTGATGCCGAGCACCAGCGTTTTGATGTCGCCTTTCGGGGGAGCGGAAAGCACCACGCGCTTCGCACCCGCCGCGATGTGCTTCATCGCGCCTTCGCGATCGAGAAAACGCCCCGTGGATTCAACGACCACGTCCACGCCGATTTTTTTCCAGGGCAGCAGCGACGGATCTTTCTCCGCCGAGACGGGAATTTTTTTACCGTTGATGATCAATCCTTCCGCATCGTGCGACACCTCGCCTTCGAAGCGCCCGTGCACGGAATCGTATTTGAACAGGTGCGCGAGCGTACGGCTGTCGGTAAGATCATTGATCGCAACGACCTCGATGCCGGGGCGCTTCAGCAGCACGCGCAGGCTCATGCGGCCGATGCGGCCGAAACCGTTGATGGCGACGCGGGTGGTTTTCATAAGCGTTGATTTAGAAAAGCAGCAGCAAAGTTAGCGAGAACTAAACAAGCGGGAACGAAAGGATGTTCGCGCAAGCTCCCGTTCTTGTTCAGCAGCCTGAAAAGCAGAACAGCCATCCCTGCGGATGGCTGTTCTGCTTTTTTAAAGCTTGTGCTGCTTAGTGGAGCTTCACGAAGCGCGAAGTGCCTACGCGCTTGCTGCTGCTCGTCACGTTGACCAGGTACGTGCCGCTGCGCAGCGTTTCAGCAGAGAAACGGATCGTGTTCTCGCCGCTGCTCAGCTGCCTGTACACCTGGCTGAATACGCGCTTGCCCTGCAGGTCGTAGATCTCCAGCGTGGCATCGCCGGCCTTGTCGAGCTTGAAGCTCACGTTGGCGCCGTCCACAACCG
>Ga0196978_1000171_pt1 | contig 33397 bp, 27 predicted proteins | sample S3v_2013CmetaG_FD_155491 | JGI IMG/M metagenome (GOLD analysis project Ga0196978, IMG submission 155491) | Soil microbial communities from Anza Borrego desert, Southern California, United States - S3+v_20-13C | ecosystem: Environmental > Terrestrial > Soil > Desert | place: USA: California... | reverse complement strand
CCTTTGGATCCGCCGAAGCCGAAGCCGGAGGAAAGAACGGCGCAGAAGGTGCCGCTCGATAAGTCACCGCCTCTCCGCGAGCGGCGGATCTCTCCCGAGCAGCTTCCCCCGATGTTTTCCGAAGATGAGAAAACGCACATCGTGGAGACGGCGACGCTGGAACATGCGCACATCGTGGAGGAGCGCGCCGCGCGCATCGCCGCGGAGCGCAGCTACGACGAGGTCGTGACGCGCTATGAGGCGTCGCTCGCCGACGCGAGCAAGACCAACAGCGAAGTCGAGCAACTACGCCGCCAGGTCGAGGATCAGGCGGTCGCACTCCGCTCGTTGCAGGAACGCGAGCGTCTGAGTGAAGCGGCGATTGCGAGTCAGCTCGAGGCCGAGGAGCGCAGGCTCGCAAGCGCGCGCTCGGAGGGCAGCCTCGCTCCGGAGGTGCTGACGCAACGCGAGCAGCAGATCGCGCAGCAACGGGAAGAGCTGCGGCGTCTGCAGCGTGAGCGCGAGGAGACCGCGCGTCTTCGCGCCGAGGTGGAAAGCGCCCGCGCGACGGCGATCGCCGAAGTCGAACGCCGCCGCAGCGAAGCAGAAGCGCAGGCCGCGCAGTTGCGGCAACAGATCGCCGAGGAGCGGGCTCGCGCGGCGCAGTCGGAGGCCGAGCTGGCGCGTGCGCGCGAGGAACTGGCGCGGCGCGATGAGATCAACCGTGCGCGCATCGACGCGATGCAGGCCGAGCTCGCGAAGCTCGCCCAGACGCGCAGCGACGAGCGCGGATTCATCGTGACGCTGCCGGGTCTCTTCTTCGACTCCGCGAAGTCGGTGCTGAAGCCGGGTGCACGGAACACGCTGACGAAGATCGCTGAGCAGCTTCGTCGCGATCCGGATGCGCACATCGAGATCGAAGGTCACACGGACAGCGTCGGCAGCGACTCGATGAACCAGGCGCTCTCCGAGAAGCGGGCGGCAGCCGTCCGCGATTTCCTCGCCGCGCGCGGTGTTCCCGCCGTGCGCATCACGTTCTCCGGTCGCGGCGAAAGTACGCCGGTCGCGTCGAACGATACCCCCGCCGGGCGCCAGCAGAACCGCCGCGTGGAGCTGGTGATCGTACCCGCGCACCGAGTCTCCTCGAACCAATAGCGTCGGGCGCTACGCGATCACGCACGGACGACGGGCACGCGGCGCGGCATGCGGTGACGAACTCATATCCGTCGACGCGCGGCATCATCAGGTCGACCAGCGCGACGGAAAGCAGCTGATGCGTCACGCGCGTGTCGCGTCAATGGGCGTGCTGATCGTGCGGCAATGCGATGCGTGGATCGGCAGAGGGCGTGAGCGCGAGCACTTCCCCGACGAGCTCATCGAGATCGAACGGCTTCCGCATCACCCGCCGCACGAGCTTGCCGTCCGCGAAATCGCGCAGCGTGTGATCGGAAAGAGCGGTCAGCACGATGGTGCGATCCAGAACAGCTCGATCGCGGTGCTTGATCTCACGGATGATGTCGAAGCCGTTCGGACCGGGAATCATCAGATCGAGGACGAGCACGTGGTAGTGCCTGCGACGAAGGAGGCGCAGCGCCGCGTGACCGTCTCCCGTGCATTCGACCGCGACATCGCGCCGCCGGAAAATCGCCTTCATGAGGAGCTGCACGGCCTGGTCGTCATCGACGACGAGGAGTCTGACGGCCGAATCAACGATTCCGTTGTCCATGATGGGACCATGCGCAGAGTGAGGCCCCGACGCCGCGAAGTCGGTACGCCACAGTACCGTTCGCCCGATTCACACAAATCGCAATTCGGCGAGGCGTAGGCCGGTTCGCGTCAGTGCGGTCCCTTTCTTCGGCATCCGGCCACTGACCCCGAACGCCCGGGTGTCTCGCTCCGAGTGTCGTCGCGGTTTCCAACCCGGCGCGACAGGAGTGAACATGACCACCACGATGCCCCCGGCGCGCGGCCCGAGCGGCAACGCATTGTTGAACAGCTTCCCCGCCGAGGTACGGCAACGGCTCGACATCAAGGAAGAACGACACAGCAGCTACGATGTGCTGTTCAAGGCCGACGAGCTGCCTCAGTGGGCGCACTTCCCGCATCGCGGCACCGTGATTTCCCTGACGCGCACGACCGAAGCCGGTACGACGGTGGAGGTTGGCATCGTCGGTTTCGAAGGCGTCGCGGCCGTGCAGAGCCTGCTGCTACCGCAGCCGGCTGGCTCGGAAGCCGTGGTGCAGGTTCCGGGCGACGTCTCGCGTGTGAAGCTGGAGATGCTGCGGACCGTGATGAACGAAGACGCTCCGGTTCGGACAGGATTGCTTGCCTTCGCCGGCCAGTTCCTCGACCAGGTGTCGCAGCATGCGACCTGCAATCGCGTGCACTCGATCGAGCAACGGCTCGCCAAGTGGCTGCTCGCCGTTCGCGACCGCATCGAGAAGGACGAAGTGGAGCTGACGCACGACTTTCTTGCGCACATGCTCGGCACGCGCCGAGCCGGAGTGACCGTCGCCGTCGGAGCGCTCACGCTGGATGGAATCGTGAAGCAACACCGCGGAGGCGTCCGGATCATGGACCGCGAGGGGCTGGAACTACGCTCCTGCGAGTGTTACCGCGCCCTGCCCTGAGGAGCGTGGTCCTGCCCACACCTGGCATGGTCTGAGCTGTGCAAAGCGGGTCGTCCCCGGATTTGCACGTGATGAAACGAACGCTTGCCGCGTTTTTCACGCTTCTCGCACTCACCGGTTGTCCATCCAACCGCAGGGCCCAGACCACTCTCACCGGTTCCGCGGTGCCCGTGCCGCCTCCGATGCGCGTCCCCGCGCCGCCCGCGCTGTCGATCATCACCCACCTGCGCGGCCCGGAGTCGGTGCTCTACGACGCCGCGCAGGACGTTTACTTCATCAGTAATCTCAATGGCGGTCTGCTGACCGTCGACAACAACGGCTTCATCTCCCGCGTCGACGCGAAAACGCTCGCCGTGACGTTGAAGTGGATCGAGAGCGGAAAAGACGGCGTACGGCTCGACGCGCCGAAAGGGATGGCAATCGCCGGCGACACGCTCTACGTCAGCGACGTTACCGCGGTCCGCAAATTCAATCGTCGCACGGGGAAAACACTCGGCGAGATCGCCCTCGCTGGCGCGACCCTGATCAACGACATCACCACTGACGGCACGAGCGTCTACGTTTCCGATACCGGACTGCGCACGGGACCCGGCAACACCTTCATTCCCACGGGCACAGATGCGATCTGGAAAATCACGGACAGCCGCGCGGAGAAGATCGCGTCAGGACCGCAACTGCGCCATCCCAATGGTCTCGCATTCGTCGATGGTAAAGTGTGGGCGGTGACGTTCGGGCCGAACGAGGTGTACGCGGTCGACGAAGGCAAACCATCGAACATCGCCACGCTGCCCGCCGGTCAACTCGATGGCATGGTGCGCCTCGGCGACGGAAGCATCCTGGTCTCGAGTTGGCTCGGCGAAGGAATCTATCGCGGGAAACCCGGCCGCCGCTTCCACCCGATTCTCACCGGCACCGACGCGCCCGCCGATCTCGGCTACGACACGAAGCGCGGCCGGCTACTCGTCCCCATTCCAGCGCTGAATCAGGTGACGATCCATGCGTTGCGATAAACGTCTCGCCATCATCACCATCGTTTTCACCATCGCGTGCGACATGCCGGAGCAACCGTCGCAGCCCGCCGGCGTGGCCAAACATGCCGGAAGCGGGAAAGCGATCATCCCGCCCGCGGCCGCGGCGCCCGAGGATGGCCAGTGGGTGCGCGTGCAGAAGGATCATGCGAACACGCGCTTCAGCGGATTGCAGCAGATCAACCTGTCGAACATCGACCAGTTGAAAGCGGTCACCACCTTCTCGACCGGAATGGTGCGCGGCCATGAAGCGACGCCGCTGGTCATCGGCGACACGATGTATCTCGTCACGCCGTTCCCGAACGTGCTCTTTGCGCTCGATCTGAAGGAGCCCGGCGGCGCCACGAAGTGGGTGTATCGCCCCGATCCCGACCCGGCCGCGCAAGGCGTGGCCTGTTGTGACGTCGTCAATCGCGGCGCGGCGTACGGCGACGGCAAGGTGATCATCAACACGCTCGACAACCACACTATCGCCGTCAATGCCGCGACCGGCGAGGAAGTCTGGAACACGAAGCTCGGCGACATCAACCGCGGCGAAACGATGACCATGGCGCCGCTGGTGGTGAAGGACAAGGTGCTCGTCGGCAACAGCGGCGGCGAGATGGGCGTGCGCGGCTGGATGACCGCCCTCGATTTGAAGAGCGGCAAGATCGTGTGGCGTGCGTACAGCACCGGGCCGGACAACGAGGTGCTCATCGGTCCGCGCTTCAAACCGTTCTACCCGATGGATCAGGGACGCGACCTCGGCGTGAAATCGTGGCCGCCCGATGCGTGGAAGATCGGCGGCGGAACGGTGTGGGGATGGATCTCATACGATCCCGAATCGAATCTCATCTTCTATGGCACCGGCAATCCGGGCCCGTGGAATGCCGAACAGCGTCCCGGCGACAACAAGTGGACCTCCGCGCTTTTCGCGCGCGACGCGGACACGGGCGAGGCGGTATGGGCGTACCAGCTCGTGCCGCACGATGTGTTCGATTACGACTCCGTCAACGAGTCGATCCTGCTCGATCTCGAGCTCGGCGGCCGCAAGCGCAAAGTGCTCGTGCGTCCGGAGCGCAACGGCTACGTCTATGTGATCGACCGGCTCACCGGAGAAGTGTTGTCCGCGAATCCATTCGGCCACATCAACTCTTCCTTCGGCGTCGATCTGAAGACCGGCCGCGTGCGCGAGAACAAAACCAAGGAGCCGAAGATGGGCAGGGTCGTGCGCGACATCTGTCCCGCCGCTCCCGGCACCAAGGACTGGCAGCCCTCGGCATTTTCGCCGCGCACGGGCCTGATCTACATCACGCATCAGAACCTCTGCATGGACTTCGAAGGCGTCGAGGCGAATTACATCGCCGGCACACCGTTCGTCGGCGCCAACGTGAAGATGTACCCGGGCCCGGGCGGCCATCGCGGCGAAGTGACGGCGTGGGATCCGGTGGCCGGACGCGCGGTGTGGAAGATCCGCGAGAACTTTCCGGTGTGGAGTGGCGCGCTCGCAACAGCGGGCGATCTCGTTTTCTACGGGACGATGGACGGCTGGGCCAAAGCCATCGACGCGCGCACCGGAACGGAGCGATGGAAGTTCAAAGTCGGCTCCGGAATCATCGCGCCTCCGATGACGTATCGCGGGCCGGACGGCAAGCAGTACATCGCCTTTCTGTCCGGCGTGGGAGGCTGGGCGGGCGCAATCGTCGCGGGTGATCTCGACCCGCGCGACGCCACCGCGGCGCTCGGGTTCGCGAACGCAATGGCGGACCTGAAGAAGGCCACGACGCGAGGAGGGATGCTCTATGTCTTCTCGCTTTAGCTCTTCTCGCTTTAGAGCACTCGCGCTTCTTCTCTTTGCACTGAATCTCTCCGCCGCCGAATTGCGCGTCTGTTCGGATCCCAACAACCTCCCCTTCTCGAATCAGCGCGAGGAAGGCTTCGAGAACAAGCTCGCACGACTCATCGCGCGCGACCTCGGCGCGAAAGTGACCTACTACTGGTGGGCGCAGCGGCGCGGCTTCGTGCGCAACACGCTGGGCGCGGAAAAGTGCGACGTGATCATGGGCGTGCCGAGCAGCTTCGAGCTCGCGCTGACCACGCGTCCCTACTACCGCTCCGGATACGTCTTCGTGACCCGCCGCGATCGCCGGCTCGACATCAACTCGCTCGACGATCCGCGGCTGCGCCGTCTCAAAGTCGGAGTCCAGATCATCGGCGACGACTATGCCAGCTCCCCTCCCGCGCACGCGCTGGCCAATCGCGGCATCACCGAGAACATCGTCGGCTACAGCGTCTACGGCGACTATTCGAAAGACAGTCCGCCGCGGCGCATCGTCGATGCCGTGGCGAAACGCGAGGTGGATCTCAGCGCGGTCTGGGGACCCACGGCCGGCTACTTCGCGCGCAAGAGCAGCGTTCCGCTCGTGCTGACGCGCTTCACACCCGAGATCGACCTCCCCTTCCTTCCCTTCGTCTTCGATATCTCGATGGCCGTACGGCGGGGCGACACCGCACTGCGCGATCGTCTCGATCGCATCATCATGCGTCGCCGCGCGGAAATCGACGCGATCCTGCGCGAGTACGGCGTGCCGCGCATGGATGACTTCGGGGATGAGCCATGAAGCGCGTGCTCGTCGTCCTGGCGGCCCTGACGCTTATTTCCTGCGAGCGCGAAGAACGCAAGTTCCGGCAGACGCCCGCCGAGGCTGCGCTGCAGAAACGGGAACGGCTCGTTTCACTCGTGGCGGGTCCGTATACGCCGGATGTGAAGATCGACGGCCCGTACGCGTACAACGCACATGGGATCTCCGAGGGGAAGCGGCTTTTCAGTTGGTACAACTGCGTGGGGTGTCACGCGAACGGCGGCGGCGGCATGGGTCCGCCGCTGATGGACGAGCGCTGGATCTACGGCAGCGACCCGGAACAGATCTTCGCCACGATCGTCGAAGGACGCCCGAACGGTATGCCCTCGTTCCGCGGAAAGATCCCGGACCATCAAGTCTGGCAGCTTGTCGCGTATGTGCAATCACTGAGCGGCAACGTCCCGAAGGATGCCGCCGGTGGCCGTCAGGAAAACATGCAGGTGCGCAAGCAGGAGCAATCGATTCCTGACCTCGAGCCCGAGAAAGCGCCGGCGGAACATCCATGACGATCGTGCTCATGACCGGCATTCAGTCCGCGCTGAATCCCGCCGGCGTGCAGGCGGAGAAGATCGCGCGGCTGTGGGACTTGTTCTTCTGGGTCAGCGCCGTGGTGTACGTGCTGGTGATGATTTTTCTGCTCGCCGCGCTGCTGCGGCGCCGGCCGGAGATCGTACCGAACGCCACCTCTCCACGCGTGCGCGCGGCGGTCTCGATCGCAACGGGGCTCACTGTCCTCACGCTGTTCGCGCTGCTGACAGCAAGCATCTTCACGGGCCGCAGTCTCTCCGATGTTCCGGAGCGCGCGATTCAGATCGGCGTCACCGGCAAACAGTGGTGGTGGCACATCGAGTATGACGACACGGACAAAAGCAAACGGATCACGACTGCGAACGAGATCACCATTCCCGTCGGCATGCCGGTGACGGTGCATCTGCAGACGAGCGACGTCATTCACAGCTTCTGGGTGCCGAACCTCCACGGCAAGCGCGATCTGATTCCCGGGAGGCGACTCACATGGACCTTCAGCGCCGATCGTCCCGGCGTGTATCGCGGCCAGTGCGCGGAGTTCTGCGGCTATCAACACGCGAAGATGGCGCTCTGGATCAACGCGCTTCCGGCCGCGGAGTACGCGAGCTGGCTCGAGGCCTCGCGCAAGTCCTCGAAGATCCCGTCGACGCCGGAGGAACGCAAAGGGCAGGAGGTCTTCATGAGCTCTCCCTGCCCGCTCTGCCACACGATCGGCGGGACTGAAGCAGCAGGAAAGACGGGACCGGATCTCACGCACTTCGCCTCGCGCCGCTCGATCGGCGCGGCCTCGGTTCCCAACCGGCGCGAGTTTCTCGCGCACTGGATCGTCGACGCGCAGCACTTCAAGCCGGGAAGCCTGATGCCGTCGATGACGCTCGAACCGGGACAGCTCGAGCCGCTGGTCGTGTATCTGGAGAGCCTGCGATGAGCGGCACGCGCGTCATCGATGAAGCATCCCCGCTCACCCAACCCTCTCCCCCGCGGGGGAGAGGGCAGGGTGAGGGGGCAGGGCCGTACTCGCTTCCGGGCGATCACGGCCTGCACCGCCAGCTCGAGAAGACCTGGTCGCCCGCGACCGGCCCGCTGCGCTGGTTCATGCAGATCGATCATCACGTCATCGGCAAGCGTTTCATCATCACCGCCTTCATCTGGTTCGCCCTCGGCGGTGTGCTCGCGGCGCTGATGCGCATCCAGCTCTCGCGGCCGGGGAACACCTTCCTTTCCGCCGATCTCTACAACCAGATCTTCACCATGCACGGCACGACGATGATGTTTCTCTTCGCCGTCCCGGTCATGGAGGCGGTGGCGATCTACATGATCCCGCTGCTCGTGGGATCACGCGCGCTCGCTTTCCCGCGGCTGACCGCCTTCTCGTATTACATGTTCCTCTTCGGCGGAATCATGCTTTACACGGCGTTCTTCCTGAACATCGGGCCGGACGCGGGATGGTTCTCATACGTTCCGCTGGCATCACCCGAGTTTGCGCCGGGCAAGCGCGTCGACATCTGGTCGCAGCTCGTCAACTTCACCGAGATCTCCGCCATCGCGGTGGCCATCGAGTTGATCGTGACCATCCTCAAGCAGCGGACGCCGGGGATGTCGGTGAACCGGATGCCGCTGTATGTCTGGTCGATGCTGGTGACCGCGTTCATGATCATTTTCGCGATGCCGGCGGTGATGGTGGGCAGCTTGTACCTGCTGCTCGACCGTCTCGTCGGCACGCATCTCTTCAATGTTGCGGAAGGCGGCGACCCGCTGCTGTGGCAGCACCTGTTCTGGTTCTTCGGACATCCGGAGGTCTACATCATCTTCATTCCGGCGCTGGGCATGGTGTCCTCGATCATCACGACCTTCTGCCGGCGCCCGGTGTTCGGCTACACGGCCATGGTGCTTTCGCAGGTGGCGACAGGCTTCATCGGCTTCGGGCTGTGGGTGCATCACATGTTCACGACCGGCCTGCCGCAATCGGGCGAGAGTTTCTTCACCGCGGCGAGCATGATGATCGCCATTCCCAGTGGCATTCAGATCTTCTGCTGGATCGCCACGATCTGGATGGGCAGACCGGTCTACAAACCGCCTCTCATGTTCGTCCTCGGCTTCGTGGCCATCTTCGTCCTGGGCGGCTTGTCCGGAGTCATGGTCGCCTCGATTCCGATCGACCTGCAGGTGCACGACACCTTCTTCGTCGTCGCGCATCTCCATTACGTGCTGATCGGCGGCGCGGTCTTTCCGCTGCTCGGCGCGCTGTATTACTGGTTCCCGAAGATCACCGGCAGGCTGATGAACGATCGCGCGGGACACGTCAGCTTCTGGCTCATCTTCATCGGCTTCAACCTGACGTTCTTTCCGATGCACAAGCTCGGGCTGATCGGGATGCCGCGCCGTGTTTACACGTATCTCTCCGAAACAGGCTGGGGCCAGCTCAATCTGCTCGCCACGATCGGCTCGGTCGTCCTCGCGCTGGGCTTTCTCACGTACTTCATCAATGCACTCGTCTGCGCAAAGCGCGGCGAATTCGCCGGGGCGAATCCGTGGGACGGACCGACGCTCGAGTGGGCGACCGACTCCCCGCCGCCGCACTACAACTTCATCCACATGCCGGTCGTGTCGAGCACGGAGCCGTTGTGGCACGCGCCGGAGCACGCGCCGCTCGTCACGGGGCTCTCGACGACGGCGAAGGAAGTGCTCATCACCAGAACGTTCGACGCGGAGCCGGATCATCGATACACCTATCCGGCGCCGTCGGCCTGGCCGTTTCTCACCGCGCTGGCGACGGCCGGCATCTTCCTCGGCCTGCTCTTCACGCCGTGGGCGTTCGTGATCGGGCTTCCGATCGCATCGCTCATGGCCGTTGGCTGGTTCTGGCCGACCACGCCGCAGAAAGAAGGCGACGCGCCGCAGGACAGCGCTACGGCCAGCGAGGCTGTCGCATGATCCGCAGACAGACCATCGACGTGGGCGCGCTGCCCGATCACGCGTTCGGCAACCGCAGCATCATGTGGTGGGCGACGATGACCATCATCGCCATCGAAGGCACCGTCTTCGCGATGGCCATCGCCAGCTACTTCTATCTGCAGGGGAACGAAGAGACCTGGCCGCCTGCCGATACGCCGCTACCCGGCCTGATGTGGCCGACCGTCAACGTGATCATCCTGTTGGCCAGCCTCTTTCCCAATCACAAAGTGAAGACGGCCGCCGAGGACATGAACCTCGGGCAGGTGCGCTTGTGGAGCGTGATCGCCGATACGTTCGCCGTCGCATTCGTGGTCGTGCGTGTGTTCGAGTTTCGTGAGCTGAATGTGAGCTGGGACAGCAACGCTTACGGCTCGGTCACCTGGACGCTGCTCGGATTACACAGCGTGCATCTCCTCACCGATCTGATCGACAGCGTCGTGCTCACGGTGCTCATGTTCACGCGGCATGGCGACGAGCCACGGCGTTTCGTCGACGTCTCCGAGAACTGCTTCTACTGGAACTTCGTCGTATTGTCGTGGCTGCCGATCTATGCCGTGCTCTATTGGACGCCACGTCTTTTGTGAGGATGCGATGGCGAAGCCGAAGAACCTGAAGACCGACTTCCGGCCGCACGACAAGTGGCTCGTGACCGCGTTCACGCTCGGCCCGATGTCCGCTCTCATGAATCTGACGACGAGCTACTTCCTGACGCCGGAGAGTTGCGTGCAAGGGTCAAAGCTGATGCTGCACATCAGCGCCGCGGCGTTCCTGCTGCTGTCTTCGCTCGCGGCGTTCATTGCGTGGCGCGTCCGCGAAAAAATTGGAGCGCCGCAAACCGATCCGCTGCACGAACGGACGCATTGGCTGGCAAACTCCGCAATCGTGCTGGCCATCGGCTCGGCCGTGGTCATCGTAGCCATGGAGATTCCGAACCTCATTCTGCGGAGCTGCGACTGATGCGCTCCGCGACAGCGCTCTCGCTTGCCGCGATCGGCGTGCTTTACATCCTTGGCCTTGCGCGATTGTGGAGCCGCGAGGGCGGACGCCACACCATTCGCAAGTGGCAGGCCGCGGCGTTTTTCGCCGGCTGGGCCGCAACCGGCCTGGCGCTGCTCTCGATACTCGATCGCTGGAGCGACATCCTCTTGTCCGCGCACATGACTCAACACGAAATCCTGATGCTCATCAGCGCGCCGCTGATGGTGCTCGGACGCCCGTTCATCGTCACGTTGTGGGGCTTGCCGGCGCATGCGCGCGGCGCGCTCGCGACATTCGCACGCCAGCGCACGATTGGACGCGCATGGGAGCTTCTCACCGGGCCGGTGACCGTGCTCGTTCTCCACGCGCTCATTCTGTGGATCTGGCACGTGCCGACCCTGTTCGAGGCCGCGCTGCACGACGAAACGATTCACGCGTTCCAGCACCTCGGATTCTTCCTCACCGCCGCACTCTTCTGGTGGGCACTCATTCACGGGCGCTACGGCCGCCTCGGATATGGCGTAGCCATCCTCTACGTTTTCGCAACCGCGATGCATACGCAGATCCTCGGCGCGCTGCTGACCTTCGGGTCCCGCAGTTGGTACCCGACTCACGCCGCACGCACGGCCGCGGCAGGCGTGAATGCCGTCGCCGATCAGCAGCTCGCCGGAATCGTGATGTGGATCCCGTTCGGCATGGTCTTCCTGTGCGTCGCACTGGCGCTCTTCTCGGCATGGCTGGGCGAGGCCGAGCGGCGCGTCGCATTCACGTCGGCGGATAAGGCCACTCGCACGCTGGCCGGATTGCTCATGCTCCTGTTCCTGACGGCGTGTTCACCCGAGGTTGAACAGCATGCGCATGCGCGTCCGGTGGCGCCGCCTCCTGCTGCGACGCTCGCGCCACAGGATCGCGACTTCCTGGAGCGCGCGGCGAAGGGAAGCAATGCCGAGATCGCGATGGGGACGCTTGCCGAGAAACAGGCGCTGAAGCCGGAGGTGATCGCGTTCGGACGGCGGATGGTTGCGGATCACGGCGCGATCAATCGTCAGCTGGCCTCCATCGCCGCGCGTCATCACATCGCGCTGCCGGCGTCCCTCGGCGACCATCAGGCGAGCTTCGATCGCATCGTCGATCTGCGCCGCGAACCGTTCGACCGCGAGTTCATCAAGGTGATGAATGAGGATCACGACATGGCCCTCGTGTTGTTTCAGGGCGAAGCGAATGGCGGCGTTGATCCGGCGCTGCGCGCGTTCGCTGCATCGACGCTGCCGCTGATCGAGGCGCACCTCGCGCACGCAAAGGCGCTGAAGTGAAAATCGTCCTGACGCTCCTGCTCGCGCTTCCGCTGTTCGCCGATCGCCTGTACGTCTCCAACGAGCGCTCCGGCACGATTCAGATCATCGACACCTCCACCGATCGCGTGATCGGCACCGCCAAGATCGGCGATCGCCCGCGCGGGCTCGCGCTGTCGCCCGACGGCAAGCGTCTCTATGCCGCGGTGAGCTGGTGGCGCGACGGCAAACGCGCGCGAACGGGCCAGGAACGCATCGCCGCATTCGATGCGCAGACGTTGAAATTGATTCGCGATTACGCGTCCGGAACCGATCCGGAATGCGTGGCGGTTTCCACCGACGGGGCACGCCTTTACATCTCGAACGAAGACGCCGGAACCGCGTCGATCATCGATGCCGGCACGGGAAAGCACCGCGCCACGCTCGTCGTCGGCACTGAGCCGGAGGGAGTGACGGCGAGTCCGGACGGCCGTTGGGTGTATGTCACCGCCGAAACGAGCAACGTCGTGACCGTGATCGACACGAAGCAGGAGCGCGTGGCGGCGAATATCCTGGTCGATCCGCGTCCGCGCGTCTCGATCTTCACCAAGGACGGAAGCCGTGCGTGGGTCAGCGCGGAGATCGGCGGCACGGTGCAGCTCGTCGACGCAAAGAAACATCGCATCGTGAAACGCGTCCGTCTCGGCCCCGCCGACAAGCCGGTCGGGATGGTGCTCTCGCCGGATGAGAAGCGACTGTACGTGGCCACCGGCCGCGGCAACGGCGTCGCCGTCGTGGACACGGTGTCCATGCGTGTGATCGCGACGATCCCGACAGGTGTTCGCGTATGGGGCATCGCCCTCACCCGCGACGGCCGCAAGCTCTACGCGGCGAACAGCCTTTCGAACACCATCTCGGTCATCAATACGGCCACGAACCGCGTCGTGAAGACGATCAAAACGGATGACGGACCGTGGGCGCTGGTGAGTCAGCGATAGACATTTCCTTCAACACCCACTCATCGGGATCGAGCAACACCTCCGACGGGCGCGACTCGCTCTTCAGTTCAAATCGCTCGGTGCGCTCGTCGATGACGACGTTCTCGCGATGCGCTACGTTTTCGCCGCGGAGCTCGATCACGACGGGAACACGGAAGATCGTGCCGCTCTGCTTTTGCGTGACTTCGAGCGCCACTTTGCCGTCCTGCCACGTCCATGACGTGGCGAAGACCGGATGGCCGCGCTCGAAGATCCATTGTTGGAAGAACCAATCGAGCGGTTGCCCCGCGTGGCGCTCCATGATCACGCGCAGCTCGCCCGTCGACGCGTTGCGGTCGCGATAGGCATCGTAGTAATCACGCACCGCTGCGAAGAATGCACGATCGCCCATGAGGCCGCGCAGCATGTGCAGCACCCACGCGCCCTTGTCGTACGTGAAGCCGCCGAGGAGCCTGGAAAGGTCGGTGATGGTGGGATCGTGAATGGCGCGCGGGCTCTTGCGCTGCGCCTCGAGGTAATCGTTGCGGTCCTTGCGCATCCGCTCGAGGAACTTCGCGCGGCCATCCGCATGCTCGAAGAAGAGATTGCAGAAATACGTGGCGAAGCCTTCGCTGAGCCACAGGTCATGCCATTCGCGCTGCGTGACCGAGTCGCCGAACCATTGATGGGCAATCTCGTGCGCGGCCAGCGGCTCCAAGGACGCCTCGCTGCCGATGCGCTTCTCGTCGAGAAAAATCGCGCTCGCGTTTTCCATCCCGCCGAACTTCGTGGATGACTCGACCAGCGCGAGCTTGTCGTAGGGATACGGGCCGATGGTCGAGGTGAAGTACGCGAGTATCTGCGGCACGCGTCCGAACTGCATGGCGCCGCGCTCGCGATCGCGCGGATACAGCCAGTACGTGATGGAATCAACCGGAGCGACGAGCTCGAAATCCGTAGCTCCGATGACCATGCAGTGCACCGGAATGGGAGTCGATTCGCTCCAGTGCGTGCGCTTCGTGCCGTCCGGCAGGACCGTCGTCGATTGCATCGAGCCATTGGCGATGACGTCGAACGCGGCCGGAGCCGTGACGAGAAACTCGACGGTCGCCTTGTCGGAGGGGTGATCGATCGATGGAATCCAGTAATGCGCGCGGTTCGGCCAGTTGTCGGCGAACACGCCCGCGTCGCCGTGTTTCGTATTCTGGAGAAAGAGCCCATCGGCCGGTTTGCCGTGATAGCGGATGGCCACGCGAAACGGCTCCGCGGTTTCCCGCGCCGTGGTGATGGTGAGCCGGTCTTTGTCGCGCGCGTAACGCGCCGGCTTGCCGTCGAGGGTGACGGCGTCGACGGTCAGGCCGGCGAAGTCGAGCTGCAGTTGATCGAGCGTCCGGGCAATCGGACGGATGGTGAGCTCGGCCGTCGCGTCGATCTCCGTGCCTTTGATGGTGATGTCGATGCGGTAGTGCAGCACGTCGACGCTCGCGCCGATCGGAAACGCCAGGAGAACGAGGACGACCGCTCTCAGAAGCATCGGTGCAGGATACGCCGTCGCTCCAGACGGGGTTGTATGCTGCCTCTCGTCATGCACGTCCTCGCTCTCATCGTCGTCCTGGCCGACGTGCAGTCGGTCTCCGACGCCGAACGTGCCGCCGTGCAGATCGCCGCCGACTATCTGAGCCGCGGGCCTGCAGCCGTCGCGGAACAACTCGCGGTGACGTCGCCGCTGCGCAAGCTCGCACCCGCCGAGCAGCTCGCCGATCTCGAGGTGCGACTCGGCCCGTATCGCGGCGCGCAGTGGGAACTGAAGACTGCCACCAGGAAAGGCTTTGCGGTTTTCGCCGTCACCTATCCCGCCGGATTCGAGGATCACATCGCGTTCGACCTCGTCAACGAAGGTGGGGCGTTCAAAGTCGGCGACGTGCGGTTTCTGGCGTTGGCGGCGGAGAATGCGGCAACCCCTCATCCGCCTTCGGCACCTTCTCCCCTCGTGGAGGGGAGAAGGCTACCGATCGCGCTTCCTGTCGTTGCGGCGGCGCTCGTTGCGATGCTCGTCACCGCTACGCTCATTCAGGCCATGCGGCACAAGCGTGTGCGTGCGCTGATCGGAGTTACAGTCGCCATGGCGATCATCGGCGCCGTGCTGATCATCGGCGACGTCCGCCTCCGCAGTCGCAAGGTCAACATGGCGTCAGTCGCCCCGAAAGCGTCCGCGGGACCCGTATCACTCGCCTCGCTGCTGCCGATGCGACGTGCGCTGTGCGAAGGCACCGGCGACGTCGCCGCCGCATATCGCTCCGTCGATCGCACATCGGGCCGCGGCGCGATCGCCGACCTCTGGAAGATCGAAGCGGACCTGCTGCAGACCAGCGCTGCGCCCGCAAAGTCAGCGCTTGCGAATTTTCGGATGCCGTACGACAGGCCGCTCGCGGAGCTGCTGCGCGGCCGCCTCGCATTGCTCGAGAACGACGCCGTCACTGCCGCACTGGCATTCGAGAACGCGATGCAGCTCAGCGCCGGCAGCGACGCATTGCTCTTCGAAAACGCCGAGCTCCTCTACAGCCTCGGCTTCGAAGACCGCGCGAAGGAATACTACGAAAAACTCGCCGCGCTCGGCTCGCGTGAAGCCGACGTCTACTACGCGCTCTCCGCCATCGCCGCCGAAGCGATGAAGGACGAAGATGCCGAGAAGTACCTGCGTCGCGCATGGGCGATGCGTCCCGTCGAGCGCGCGCAACTCATGGGCACCGGCTCATTCTGGGCGATGGTGCGCCGTCCCGGCGTCGCGCAACTGATCGGCTTCAGCGCGCCATCCGAACGTCTCGTGGCATCGCCGAACACCGGCAAACGCGCGATTCGTCTGCCGGCCGGAGCCGAGTCGCGCACGTCCGGCGAATACCTGCAGATCGCGATCGGCGAACAGCAACTGCGCATCCCCGGTGGGGCCGAACTCGCGCCGATCGGCACGCCTGCCGTCGAAGCAACCGTGTGGGCGGAAGCGGAACGCGAGCGCCGCCTCTCCGATCTGCAGGCGCTGCTCGCCGTCGGCACGAACGCCGCCGCGTACGCGCAACCCGCGCTGCGCGAGCGCATCAGCGGAACCGCGGAAGTCCTCGCGACGCGCAACCGCTGGGCCGATCTCGTGAAGCTCACCGAAGGCCTGTCTCCTGCGGCCGAGCACGTGCCGCCGTCGATCTTCTTCCTGCGCAGCGTCGGCCTGCAGCGCGTGCAGCGCGGCCCTGAAGCGCGGCAGTTGCTGACACAAGTCGCGACGAGCCGCGTCCTGCAACGCAGGCGCGATGCGAACGAGCTGATGCAGCTCGCCGAGCTCTTTTCCGGCCACGATCTCTTCGACGCGTCGGTCAAGATGTACGACCGCGCCGCGCGCATCGAGCCGAGCACCGCCATCGACGATCGCGTGCGGCAGATTCGCATGAACCAGCGTCTGGCGACCAGCTATTCGACGCGCAGGACGCCGCACTTCGAGATTCACTTTCCGCCCGACGTCAGCATCGCCGGCGCGGAGCGCCTCGGCCAGATTCTCGAGGACGAGTTCCGGCGGCTGCAGTCGTGGATCCCGGTCTCGAACATGCCGATGGTGGTCGTGAATGTGGTGTGGTGGCAGGAGTTCCGTTCGACCTACACCGGCAGCGACTACATCCTCGGTTTCTACAACGGCAAGATCACACTGCCGTTTGCCGGCGTGGACGTGCGTTCGGAGATCATCCCTATCCTCGCGCACGAGCTCGCGCACGCGATGATCGCGCACGCGACGGCCGATCAGGCGCCGCGCTGGTTCCACGAAGGCTTTGCGCAACGCGTGCAAGGCAGCCGCTACTCCGCGAACGCATTCAACATGTACGACGATGACAAGCTGTTGCCGCTGGCGCTGCTCGACGCCGTGCTCTCCGGTTCGCCCGATCCGGAGATGATCGGCGCGGCGTACATCGTCTCGCAGACCGACATCCGCTTCATCGAAGCGAAACTCGGCCGCAGCGGGCTGCACAAGATGCTGGCCGCATTTCGCGCCGGTGCGACGACCGAGGAAGCAATCCGCGAAGTGTTCCGGAAGCCGATGCCGGAGGTAGAGCGGGAGCTGCGGGAATGGGGGCGGAGTGAGCGGAGAGTGTTTGAAAACTGAGTACCTCGTGCCGGGTTCCTCGGGTTCCTCGGGTTCCTCGGGGGGAGCCTAAAACTTCGAGCCCCTCCGAGGTACTCCGAGGTACCGAGGTACTCCGAGGTACTGTTCTACGGCTCGATCGTCAGCGTGACCGAGGTCTGCTTGCCCGGCGAGTAATTGCAAGGTCCGCCGTAGAACGCGAAGATCGTGACGGTGCCGGGACCCTTTGTGTCGTGATACGGGATCGAGCATTTGCGATCGACGCATGAGAAACCGGACTGCACCAGGTCGTCGTAACGTGCGGAACTGCTGGTGTCCAGGCTGACGAATTCGACGTCGCGCTCCCATGAGAACGTGAGCGTCGTGAACCCTCCCGCCTTGATCGTGCTGTGTGCGGCCTTGAAGTCTGAAATCTCGGGCTCGCCCATGACGTAGACGAGCGTTTGGTCGAAAGCGTCGCACGCGCCATCCTCGTGCGTCGTACGGACGGAGAGCTTCGCATCGGTGCCTTCAACGCCCTGGAACGTGATCTCGCTCGTGCCTTGTCCGCTGAGGATCGTTCCACCTTCGATCGACCATGCGATCGCCGGATTTCCGGTCAGACCTGCCGCTAGTTTCGCGGTGCCGATGTTCGTGGCGCACAGCACGATGTCCGAGGCGTCGCGGTCGATCTGCACCGGCGGTCGGAGGGCGACGCGGCCGGTGTCGTTCCTGATGTCAAGCTGATTGCATCTCTTCGCGGTGGCGCGAACGACTCGATACTCAGCCAGCGGCACGGAGATGTTGACCGGGCGGATGGCGGACCCGCGGTCGTGCGTAGTGGTGATGACGCCATCGTTCCATTCGATGGTGAACGGAGGTTCGCCGCCGTAGAGATTCACCCGGATATATGCGAGCGCCTGATCGCCGTACTGGCACGCCGTCTCTTCTTCGACGTCCACGGTGGTCGGTTCGACGATGTTCAGAAAGTTCGAATGTTCGGCGACATTCTGACACCTGGCGTCGCGCAATGCGTGCAGGTACCACGGCCACGGCGTGGTCGCCGCGCGCTCGATCTGATATTCATTCGTGACGAACTTCACGCCATCGTTCCATTCGCCCTCGAACGGCGGCATGCCGGTGAAGGTGGCCACGACCTTCGTGTCCGGCGTCGCGCATTCGCCACCGCTGCTCGTCAGCGTGACGGTCGGCTTCACGCTGTCGACTCTTGCGTTCCGCGTGACGATGCCGCTGCACAGCGCGTCGCGGAAATTCAGGATGGTGAAGGTGCCGAGCGACGACACCTCTTTCGTGATCGATGTGCTCGACGTCTCGAACGTGGTCTGGTCATGCCACATGCCGCGGAACGGCGGCGTACCGGTGAACATCACCTGAATGGTCGCCTTGTCGCACGTCTGCGATGCGACGGACAACGCCGCAGTGGGTGGTGCCGTCGCACACGACGCACGCGACTTGACCACGAGGTCCAGCGACGCGCTCGCCGCGCAAGTCGTGCCGCGAGTGATCGTGACGTTCACCCTCATCGGTTTCTCGTCGTCGTTCGCGCGCACTTCGACTTGCGGCAGATAGTCCGGCGTGAGCAGCGTGCCGTTGGTGACGCTCCACGAAACCGAGTCGATCGCGAGGACCTCGACGGAGGCCACGAACGACGACCCGGACTCGACGATTTCGGGCATCAGGATCTGCGGCGTACCGAGCGTGCAGCCGCGGAGCTCGACCTTCTTCACCATCTTCGCGGATGGACACTGCGTCGCGGTGGCGAGCGTCGAGCCGACGGCACGGCGTTTTCCTTTCGGCGCGACGGGCGGCTTGATGGTCGGCGCCAGGCTCGCGACCAGCTCGACGTTGCGCGTGCCTCCGGCGGCCGGCGTGAATGTGTAGGTCCGTTTTTCTGGTGAGAGCAACACCGGCTGCGCAAACGCGTCCCCCATCAGCAGCTGCGCGCCCGGCACGACGTCGCCGGCATAGCTCCACGTGATCGTGAGCGGCTTCGCAGCCTCGGCCTCGACCGGCACGTTCAGTTCGTGAATGACGAGCGGCTTGCGGATGGCGATGATGCCCACCGCTTCGGTGCTGCAGCCGTCATTGCGGGTGATGACGCACGTGAGCTTCGCCGTTGCGGTCGCGCCGAGGTTGACGGTGACTTTGTTCGTGTTCGCACCGGTGGCGATCAGGGCATTCTCCGCGAGCCATGAATACGTGGCGTCTTCGACCGGTGGCACCGAGGCGGTGGCGACGCCGCGCTCGCACGCGAAGAGCGGTGCGCTCATCGTGACCGAAGGACAACTCGTGTCTTCACTCTCGAATCGCTGCTCCGTTTCGCCGCCGGTCTCCAGTGTCAGGAGAGGCAGCGTGGATTCGAGCTGCGGCGACGTGCAGAGGCCGGTGACGGCGACGTCGTGCACGGCTTCCGGCTCGAGGCGAAGCTCGCGAATGAAGTCGCCGCAAACGAGCTTCGTGTCGACGGGAACAGGATGCGGATTGACGAGACGAAGGCCGGAATCCGGCCGCAGCGTCAGGGCGACGGAGAGAAGAACGGAAGCTGTCAGCATGTAGGGACCGGGCGCGCAGAATAACATTATCGAACCTTCGGGAATGGCCGCGCGCGCCCCGGTGCTATACTCCGCGACTTCTGATGAACACTACGACGACGACCGGACAGACGCGAACGACGAGCCTCGTCTCGTTGCCCTGCCGATGATCGTCTGCTGAAATCAACAATCCGATGATCGCGAGACAGGGCCTCCCGGCCCTGTCTTTTGTTTTTCTGCGAGGTCTGAACATGAACGTACAACTTCCTGACGGATCGCTCCGAGAAGTCCCTGAGAACGCCACCGTGGCCGACGTGGCCGCGGCCATTGGCAAGCGGCTGGCCAAAGACGCCATCGCCGGCAAGGTGAACGGCAAGACCGTCGACGTCTACGCGCCCGTCCCCGACGGCGCGAAGGTGGAGATCGTCACCGCAAAGACGGAAGCAGGACTCGACACCATCCGCCACTCCACCGCCCACCTCATGGCCATGGCGGTGCAGGAGCTCTTCCCCGGCACGCAGGTCACCATCGGTCCGGTGATCGAGAACGGCTTCTATTACGACTTCGCGACCGATCGCGCGTTCACCGAAGAGGACCTGCGCCGCATCGAAGAGAAGATGCAGGAGATCGTGAAGCGCGATCTTCCGATCCGCCGCGAGGAGCTGAGCCGCGACGAAGCGATCGCCACGTTCGACAAGATCGGCGAGAAGTACAAGGTCGAGATCATTTCCGCGATCCCCGGCGACGAGACTCTGTCCATGTATCGGCAGGGCGACTGGTTCGATCTCTGCCGCGGACCGCACGTCCCTTCCACCGGCCGCCTCGGCGCATTCAAGCTGATGACCGTCGCGGGCGCGTACTGGCGCGGCGACAACCGCAACGCGATGCTGCAACGCATCTACGGCACCGCGTGGGCGGACAAGGAGCAGCTCGAAGCGCACATCAAGCAGCTGGAGGAAGCGAAAGCGCGGGATCACCGCAAGCTCGGTAAGGAGCTGGACCTCTTTCACTTCCATTCGTTCGCGCCGGGCGCCGCGTTCTGGACTCCGAAAGGCACCGTTCTCTACAACTTGTTGTCGCAGTCGATGCGCGAGCTGTTGCTGTCGAACGGCTACCTCGAGATCAAGACGCCGCTGCTCTTCAACAAAGGGCTGTGGGAGATCAGCGGCCACTGGGGCAAGTACAAAGAGAACATGTTCCTCGTGCTCGACACCGAGACGAAGGAGCACGACTTCTCGACGAAGCCGATGAACTGCCCGTCGCACTATCTGTACTACGGCATGAAACGGCACAGCTACCGCGAGCTGCCGATGCGGTTTCACACGCAGGACGTGCTGCACCGCAACGAATCCTCGGGCACTCTCAGCGGCCTCACTCGCGTGCGGCAGTTTGCGCAGGACGATGGACACATCATCTGCATGGAAGCGCAGGTGCCGGACGAGGTGAAGCGCTTCGTGGCGTTGCTCGACAAGGTCTATGCATCGGTCGGTCTCGAGTACACGGCGAAGTTCGCGACTCGTCCGCCCGAGCGCATCGGCGACGACGCGCTATGGGATCGCGCCGAGAGTCTCCTCAAGAGCGCCCTCGACGCCCTCGGCCGTCCGTACGAGCTCAAGCCGGGCGACGGCGCGTTCTACGGACCGAAGATCGACTTCGAAGTATCGGACAGCATCGGCCGCAAGTGGCAGCTCGGAACCATTCAGCTCGACTACAACGCGCCGGAGCGTTTCGACCTCACCTACATCGGCGAAGACAACTCCGAGCATCGTCCGGCGGTGTTGCATCGTGCGATCTATGGCTCGTTCGAGCGCTTCATCGCCATCCTGATCGAGCACTTCGCCGGCGCGTTCCCGATGTGGCTCGCGCCGGTGCAGGCGATCGTGCTGCCGCTGTCGGAGAAGTTCGTCGACTACGCGGCCGAGGTGGAGAAGAAGCTGAAGGCGGGCGGATTGCGCGTCGAGGTCGATGCCAGCAACGAGAAGCTCGGCGCGAAGATCCGCCTCGCGCAATTGCAGAAGATCCCGTTCATGCTGATCGTCGGCGAGAAGGAAGCGTCGGCCGGCACCGCCAGCCTGCGTTTGCGCAGCGGCGGCGATCAGGGAAGTGTTCCGGTCGAGGAGATCGTCGCGCGGGCGCAGGAGCTCATCCGAACCCGTGCGTTGACTTTGTGACGGCTTTGTCCGTATGGTTGTCCACCCGAAAACCTAAGAGGAGATTCGTATTTTCCCACCACGTCGTAATCCACGATTCGATCGCAGACCTGTCGAACCTGAAAACCGCATCAACGATCTGATCCGCTCCGCTGAGGTGCGCCTGATCGATTCCGAAGGGAAGCAAGTCGGAATCGTTCCCATCGCGCAGGCCCAGGAAATGGCCCGTGAGAAGGACCTCGACCTGGTCGAGATCTCCGCGACCGCCACTCCGCCCGTCTGCAAGATCATGGACTACGGCAAGTACCTCTTCGAGCAGAAGAAGAAACAGGCCGAGGCGAAGAAGAAGCAGAAAGTCATCGTCGTGAAGGAGGTGCAGTTCCGCCCCCGCATCGATGAACACGACTTCGATTTCAAGAAGAACAACGTCATCCGCTTCCTCGAGCATGGAGACAAGGTCAAGTGCATCGTCCGCTTCCGCGGCCGTGAGATGACGCACATGGAGCTCGGCAAGGCCGTGCTCGACCGCCTGCTCGAAGAGGTGCGCGAGCACGGCGCGTCGGAAAGCCCGAATCCGGACCTGCAGGGCAACCGGATGTCGGTCGTGATCGCTCCCGTGAAGTAAGTACCTCGGAGTCCCTCGGGTACCTCGGAGTTCCTCGGGGGGGATCCGACTCACTCCCCTCCGAGGAACTCCGAGGTACTCCGAGGAACCCGAGGTACTCGTTTCAAGGGAATCCAGCACCGATCCGGCTGGTTACCAGCCAGGCTTAAGGGGACAGCTATGCCTAAGATGAAGACACACCGTGGAGCGGCCAAGCGTTTCTCGAAAACGGGAAGCGGCAAGCTGCAGCGCAATCACGCCTTCCACTCGCACATCCTGACCAAGAAGTCGCCCGGACGGAAGTCGCGTCTCGCCGGCGAAGTCGAAGTCTCGCCTGCGAATGCGAAGACCGTGCGGCGCATGATTCCGTACAAGTAGCTCGCACTTTTCCGAGTTACGCAACGGAGCGCGCCGGGTAAACACCACTCCTGACCCGGCCGCTCGAAACGAAAGGAAAACGAGGAGAACATGCCGAGAGTCAAACGAGGTCCAAAAAGAAAAGACCGCCGCAAAAAAGTCCTGAAGCTCGCCAAGGGCTTCTACGGGATGAGGTCGCGCGGTCATCGCATCGCCCAGCAGGCCGTCGACAAGGCGCTCAACTCCGCCTTCACCGGCCGCAAGGATCGCAAGGGTGATTTCCGCAAGCTCTGGATTACCCGCATCAACGCCGCCGCGCGCCTGAACGGGCTGTCCTACTCCCAGTTCATCGCCGGCCTGAAGGCCGCGGGCAACACGCTCGACCGCAAGGTGCTGGCCGACCTCGCCGTCCGCGATGCAGCTGCTTTCGCCACGCTGGCAGAGGCCGCGAAGTCGGGACTGGAACAGCAGAAGAACGCCGCGAAGTAACTCGATCGCAGTGATGCGAAAAGGGCCGGGCGCCACGCCCGGCCTTTTTGTTTTTCGCTACGATCTGCGGGAAAGGACGATGAATGCGTAACGTCATCCTGCAGGAGTTCATCAGTCTCGACGGTCTCGCTTCCGGTCCGAACGGCTCGACGGAGTTCATTCCGGCCGCGCTGGACGGCGACGACAGTTTCGTCTGGCGACAGTCGCGGTTTCTCGACGCTGTCGACCTCCTTCTCCTCGGCCGCGTGACGCATCAGATGTTCGCCGAATACTGGCCGAACGTCACCGAAGGCAAGGAAAAGGAGTTCGCCGACAAGTTGAATGCGACCGGCAGGGTCGTTTTCTCGCGCACTCTGGATCGCGCGCCGTGGGGAAAGTGGAACGAGTCGCGGATCGTGCGGACCGATCCCGTTCAGGAAGTGCGCTCACTGAAAGCACAGCCGGGCAAGGACATGGTGATCTGGGGGAGTCTCACCCTCGCACGATCGCTGATGGCGGAACGCCTGATCGATCAGTATCAACTCGTCGCGCTGCCCGTCGTGCTGGGAAAAGGAACGCCCCTGTTCGGCAAGGAGGTGGAGCCCTTTCGACTGAAACGGAAAGAGTCGAAGGCGTTCGCTCGCGGCGCCGTGCTTTCGACGTACGAACCGTCATGATCGCCGCACTCGCGCTCCTCCTCGCCATCACGCCGCACGCGATGCGCGCACACGTGAACTTTCTCGCGAGCGACGTCGTCGAAGGCCGCGAGGCCGGTACGCGCGGCTATGACATCGCGGCCGCGTACGTCGCGGCGCAGTTCGAAGCGATCGGCGCCGAGCCTGCCGGCGACGACGGCACGTACTTTCAGCAGGTCCGGTTCCGCACCTATCTTCTCGCTCCCGCGAAATCATCGTTTGCCATCGAGGGAAAGACGTTCGAGCATCGCAAGGACGTGCTGATTCAACCCGGATTGGAGAGCACAAGTGAGGTCGACGCACCGGTCGTCTTCGCCGGATTCGGCATCGTCGCCCCCGACCTCGTGCACGACGACTACGCGAACATCGACGTGCGCGGCAAGATCGTGGCGATCCTCGCCGGCGCGCCGCCACGCTTTCCGCACAGCCAGCGCGCGTATTACTCGAGCGGCACCGTGAAGTTTGCAAATGCCGCGGAGCGCGGCGCCGTCGGCGTGCTCCTCATCCGCACGCTCGACTCCGAACGCCGCTTCTCGTGGGCGCGCACGATCTCGCCCGGCGAATCGGTGCGCATGCGTGCGCTCGATCGGAATGGGCAGCCGTTCGAAACCTTCCCGCAGCTCCGCGGCGGCGCCACGCTCGGACCCGTCGCCGCGCAGGCGCTCTTCGCGGGCGAGCGCACATCACTCGACGAAATCCTCGCCGGCGCGGAGAAAGGAATCGCGCAGCCATTCGCGCTGCGGAAGCGCGTCACGATTCGTGCGACGGCGACGGTCGGCGCGGCGACCAGTCCGAATGTCGTCGCGATCGTGCGCGGCTCCGAGCTCCCGAACGAGCACGTGGTCATCACCGCGCACCTCGACCACCTCGGCATCACCGACCGCGGCGAAGACCGCATCCGCAACGGCGCGCTCGACAATGCGTCCGGCATCGCCGCGCTGATCGAGATCGCGCGCAGCGTCGCCGCAATGAAGCCACGGCCACGCCGCTCCATCGTCTTCGCAGCGGTAACCGCGGAAGAGAAAGGGCTGCAAGGTTCAATGGCCTTCGCCGATCGACCGAGCGTCGACGGGACGATCGTCGCGAACGTGAACATGGACATGATCACCATGCTCTTTCCGATGAAGAGCGTGGTCATCCTCGGCCTCGAGCACTCCACGCTCGCTCCGGTCGCGCGCGCGGCCGCCGAGCGCAACGGCTTCACGATTCAGGACGATCCTGTGCCGGAGGAAGTGCGCTTCATCCGCAGCGATCAGTTTTCGTTCGTCGAGAAAGGCATTCCCGCCATCACGTACAAGGGCGGTTTTGTGAGTGCCGATCCAGCGATCGACGGCGAGAAGCTCACGCGCGAGTGGCTGCGCAATGTCTATCACTCCGGCGCCGACGAGTCCGATCAGAAAATCGACTACGCGAGCGGCGTCCGATGGGCGCGCACGAACCTCGATCTCGCCGTGGCCATCGCGAATGCGAAGGAGAGACCGCGGTGGAATGAGGGAGATTTTTTTGGGATGAGGTTTGGGCGGTGAATGAAGAAGGCCGGGCTTGCGCCCGGCCTTCGAGCGCGGCAGCTGTGCTGCCGCACTCCATAGCGCTATGAGTGGAAGGGGCGTTTCTTGCCGGTGCGCGCGTCCCACATCACCAGTTTGCGCGACGCGTCCATGCCGATCAGCGTCGCCTCGTCCGGAAACTCGCGCAGCACCGGTCCGTTCCATGACGGTACCGGGCCGAGCACCTGATCGACCGTGGTCACGACCTTGTGCGTCGTGAGATCCACGATCAGCATCCGCCACTGCTTCGGGTTCTGGCCGGTGACGCCGAGGAGCAGTTTCGATGCTCCGATCTGGGCAGCGACGCCGGCGCGCTGCACCGGCAGCGGAATCTCGGCCACGAGAGCTCCATTGCGATCGAAGTGATAGAGCTTCGAGTCGCGCGTGACGATCGCCGAGCCGTCGCGCAACATCGCGTTGAAGAACGGCTTGTCCGACGTCAGCGGCAGCGTCACCAGCGTCGCGCCCGTGCGCGCGTCGATGATCGTGCCCTCGCGGCGAAGGAAAACGCGCGAGCCGTCGGCGGTGAGCTGAAGGCCCGCGGCGTGGCCCGGCCTGTGCGGCCGGTCCGGCGTCCTGGTGAACTTCTTCGTCGCGACGTCGAACTCCGCCATTCCGATGGCGCTCGGACTACGGCGTTCCACCATGCGCACGAGGTTCGGGGCGGCGAAGATCATCGACTCGAGGTCGCCCGTCGTCACGGTAGCGGCGCCGAGAAGGTTCCCGGTCGCGATCTCGTAGACCTGGATCTGATTCGCGCGGATGATCGCGATCCGCGACGCATCATCCGACAACGCCGCTTCCCGCGGCATCGGCAACTCCAGCGGTGACACCACCGGCTCCGCTCCCGTCTCGAGGCGACGCGTGTAGAGGCGGAACGTATGTCCGCGCGGCAGCAGCAGCTCCGCCGGCTCCAACCAGGCGATCGTCCTGCCGTCGTTCGAAAAGTGCACGCGGCTCCACGGGGAGACCATGATCCGCTCGCGATCCTTCGTGCTCGTATTCACGATGAACGACGCGAGGTACTGGCCGCGTCCCGGTGTCTGACCGGAGACGTACACCCAATCGCCTGCCCGCGACTGCTCGACCGCGAAATGTTCGGTCATGCTGTCGATCGGCGGCGTGATCACCCACCAGGTGTACGCCGCACATGCGATCAACACGATCGCAGCGCCACTCCAGAGGAACGTCGACAGCGCTCGGTGATTGGCGCGGAGATCGATGCGGCCCTGCGCCAGTTGCCACGCCGGCGCGATCGCAAACAACAGCAGCATCGCCAGTGCCGCGATCGCGAGCATTCCCAATACGAGATCGCGTCCGCCGCCGAGGAGGAGCGGGCGAGCCAGCGAGAACATCGTGATCGCGCTGATCGCGATCATCGCGAAGTCGAGCGCCAGCATCGCCGAGCGCGAACGAAGCAGCGTCGAGACCGCGTGCCCGACGAAGAAGAGCATGATGCTCATGCCGGTCGCGTACGCGATCACTGGTTTGCCGCCGGCCGACCACATGTCCTGCCAGCCGCGATGTGCGAATACGTACGCCGGCAGGATCACGATCACGCCGGCGCCCAGCACCGTAAGCAGCGCGGACACCGCTTTGCCGGCCCAGATCGATGGAGCGGACACCGGCTTCGCGAACAGAAACGAGAGGCGCCGCTCGGTCAGCTCGCGGCCGACGGTCGACACACCGAGCATCAACGCAAGGCTGCACGTGTACGCCGCCGCGATGAATGCAGCAACGGTCGCGATGGCGAGCGGCCGGTTCTCGCGCACGGTGAACACGGCCGCGAACGGCACGATGGCCATCGCCGCGGCGATGACGAAAAGACGCGAACGGTCGCGCAGCTCGCGCGACGCAATCAGGACCGCTGCTTTCATGACCTGACTCCTGCTTCCTCGCCCACCACGGCGATGAAGATTTCTTCGAGAGTCATCGGCGACACGTCCGCCACCGGCATCTCGGATTCGTTCCGCAGCCGCGCAAACGCGACGTCGTCATAGTTCGACACCACCGCCTCGGTACCCGTTCCCCACTGCCGCACCGTCGCCGCTTCGAAGTTCGCCTGCGCGAGCGCCATCGGCGGATTGGCGAAGCGGATGCGGCGGAAGCGCGCCTTCAGGGTCTCCACTTCTTCATCGAGCACGAGTCGTCCGCGATCGAGCATGCCTACGCGATCGGCGATTGCTTCGACGGGACCGAGGTCGTGCGTCGTCACCAGCACGGTGATGCCGCGATCGGCCATGTCGCCGAGCACTTCCTCGAAGAGCGACTTGCGCGCGACGACGTCGAGGCCGAGGGTCGGATCGTCGAGGACCAGGATCTCGGGCGACGTCGCCAGCGCGAGCGCAAGCGATACCTGCTTCTTCTGACCTTTCGACAGCTCGCCGAAACGCGATGCGGTGTCGATGGCGAAGCGCTGCATGCGCCGGTCGAATGCGATCTTGTCCCAGCGCGAGTAGATACACGACGAGAACCACGCCAGATCGCGCACGCGCGACTCCGGCGGCGCATCCGGATCCTCGGGCACCACGCCGACGCGCTCCATGAGCCGCGCGCGATGCTTCCACACGTCTTCGCCGAAGAGCGAGACGTGTCCCGCCGCCGCGCGCAACTGTCCGAGGACGCAGCGCACCAGCGAGGATTTGCCGGAGCCGTTGCGGCCGAGGAGCGCGTAGACGGTGCCGGAGCCGACGTTCAGCGTCACCTCGTCGACGGCCTTCTTCTTTCCATAGCGGATCGTCAGGTCCGCCGCTTCAATGGTGGCACTCATGCCTTTCTCCTATGCTCGCGTGTCAGGCGCTCGAAACCGGATTCCAGTTCCGTGGTGGCCTGCTCGAGCGTTGCGCCGATCGACAGCGCGGTGCCCGCGTAGCGGCCCGCCGCTTCGCGCAGCGCTTCATTTCGTTCGGACTTCTTGAGTTGCGACGGCGACTCCGACACGAACGTCCCCTCCCCGCGCCGCACCGTGAACAGACCCGCATCCGTGAGGCGCTGGTACGCGCGCGCGACGGTGTTCGGGTTGACGCGGAGCTGCTGGGCGAGGTCGCGCACGGAAGGCACGGCCCCGCCGGGAGAGAGGGTGCCGAGGGAGATCATCCGCCGCATCCCTTCTTCGATTTGCCGCCAGATGGGGTCGGCATTGACTGGATTGATATCGAACATTCACTGACTCGCTGTATTAGATGACTAATACAGTAAGTCAGCGTTCGGGAGTTGTCAAGAGGGGATCGTTCTCCTGTCGCACGAACATTGCCCGGGTGCCGCTTTTGCACGCCGTGCAACCGGAGGAGGTCGCCGTCATGACACGGGCTCCCAGGCTGTTGGTCGTTGCGCTGTGCTGTTCCATCCTGATGCTGGCGGGGTGTGAATACGCCCGCCTGCTGCGGCCGAGCGTGCTCAAGCAGCTCAATCCGCGCGTGGTGCGGCTGGTCAACGAGCTGCCGGAAGTCGATCACCCGAACGAGGCCATCGTGGCCCGGCTCTTCGCGCACGGCGGACTTTCGCACGCGAAGCTCGGCAGCGACGGCGTCTTCCGCGATCGCGTTTACGTTCCGAAGAATCAGTACATCTGGTATCCGGCCATCGTGGTCATGGAGCGCGGCGGAGAGCTGGAGCTGGAGTTCTCGAATGATGACGTGGTTACGCACGCGGCCTTCGTGCCCAGCGACGGCGATCGCCAGGTCGTGTTATTGCCCGTGCATCAGGCCGGCAAAGTGCGGGTGACGCTCAATCATCCGGGCCTGTACTGGTTCGGCTGTCCGATCTCCAACCACGCCGGACGCGGGATGCTCGGCCTGGTCATGGTGAAAGGGGAAACGCCCGCCGAAGCGAAGCTCGACCGGCCGAAGCAGGACAGACCGTAACGAGGTGAACGCGATGAAAACGACCGTCGTGGTCTCGCTCTCTCTTTTCCTCTCCGCGGCATGCACGCACTATCCCTCCCATCCGGTGACGCAGACGCAGACGCCGTTCGGCGGAATGAACGAGGCGGCGCGGCAGACCGCGCCCGACGTGACGCGCACCGTCGATTTCACCCGCATCCGCAACGCGCGCAGCGAACCGCAGAACTGGCTCACTTACTACGGCGCGTACGACGGGCAGCGTTACAGCACGCTGGATCAGATCGACACATCGAACGTGCGCCAACTCCGTCCGGCATGGCAGTTCCAGTTCGGCGTGATCGGGCTGGTCCCGAATCCGGCGACGTATTCGTTCGAGGCCGCACCTATTGTGGTCGACGGAGTGATGTTCGTGTCGGGATGGGACGGATACGTCTGGGCGATCGACGCGACCGATGGCAGTCTGCTCTGGCAATACAAGCACTCCATCCCGCTCGACACGCCGCTCTGCTGCGGCAACGTCAACCGCGGCGTGGCCGTCGCAAATGGCCGCGTGTATCTGGCGACACAGAACGGCCACCTCGTCGCACTCGACGCGACGAACGGACGGAAAGTGTGGGAGCAGGTATTCGCGGACGTGCGCGCGGGCGAGAGCGCAACGGCCGCGCCGCTGGTCGTGAAGGATCTGATCATCGCCGGCTCGTCCGGCGCCGAGTACGGCGTACGAGGTCATATCGACGCGTTCGATCTCGCGACGGGCGCGCGGCGCTGGCGGCGCTACAACGTGCCGAAGCCGGGTGAACCGGGCTCGGAGACGTGGCAGAGCGACGAATGGCAGCGCGGCGGCGGCAGCAGTTGGATCACCGGTACGTATGACCCCGAGCTCGATCTCGTTTACTGGGGTACCGGCAATCCCGGTCCCGACTTCGACGGCTCGGTCCGTCCCGGCGACAACCTCTACACATCCTCGGTCGTCGCATTCGATCCCGATGACGGCTCGCTCCGCTGGCACTATCAATGGACGCCGCACGACGTCTGGGACTACGACGGCGTGAATGAGAACATCCTCTTCGAAGAAGGCGGCCGCAAGCTCCTCGGCCATTTCGACAAGAACGGCTACTTCTTCGTCCTCGATCGCAGCAACGGCAACTTCGTTCGTGCGACGAAGTTCGCGCGCGCGACCTGGGGCGACATCGATCCGGCCACCGGCCGCGTCACGGCGCGGATCGGACCCACGAAGGAGGGCGTGGCCATCTGTCCCGGCCCCGCGGGTGCGAAGGAATGGCCACACGCGTCGTACAGTCCGGCCACGCGTCTGTTCTACACGCCCGTCGTCGAAGCATGCGGCACGTTCAAACTGATCCCGCAGCAGTTCAAGGAAGGAATGGCGTACTGGGGCGGCGAGGTGGCCATCGACAAGCAGCAGTGGGGGCACGTGAAAGCTTACGATCCCGCGACCGGACGCGAGGTGTGGTCGTGGCGAGCAACGCATCCGATTCTCGCGTCGCTGCTGACCACGGCGGGCAATCTCTTGTTTGCCGGCGAGCCGAACGGCCATTTCAACGCGTTCGACGCGCGCAGCGGCGAGCTGCTGTGGCGCTTCCAGACCGGCAGCGGCATTCACAGCAACCCGGTCACGTACAGCGTGAACGGGAAACAATACGTCGCCGTCCCGACCGGCTGGGGCGGCTGGGTCGAAGGTTATGCGCCGGAGATGTACGGCGCGCCACGAGGCACCGCGCTGGTCGTGTTCGCGTTGCCATGATGTAAGCGAACCGCCAGCGCGCGCACGTGAAACGGTTTCGGGCCGAACGTCACTACCTCGCCGATTGCAAATCGACCGTGGAGGAAAAAGGAATGATTCGCCCGATGCGCCTGGTCCTGCTCTCGTTGTTCACCGTCGCTTTCGCCGCACCTGCTTCCGCGCTGGACGTCGTCAACACGTCATGGACCGTCAACTGCCTCTTCAGCACGACCTGCAGCGTCTCCGTGACCGATTACATTTCCGAGTTCGCCGTCAGCGGAGGCAGTGGCAATGCCCGGCTGCAGTCGCGTGTCTTCCAGGGACAGCCCGGTTCGACGGCGGCGGGCAAGTGGGCCTACGAATATCGCATCAACCTCGGGCCGGTGGCCGGCCTCACCTACTTGCCCTACGCCGATCAGTTGGCGATCGACCGCTGGGGAGCGGTGCGCGAGTACGACTACAACGGCGACGGAGTGGCCACGGATGACGTCTTCAACGTTACCAGCGGCGGCCTCGGGACGAAGGCAGTGACGTCGTCGGTAGTGTGGGCGCCGTGGACCTACTTCGTGCTCAGCAATCCGGTCTACGCCGGGAGCTATCCGGGCGGTGGCGAGAGCAGTTACTTCTTCGGCCTCGTCTCCGACCGCGCTCCCGTCCTGCGGATGATGTGGGTCCACACCGACAGCGGATGGGTGTCGGTGACCGGATACGCGCCGCCACTTCCGTGACACCGGGCGTGTCAGCCCATCTGTTCCCGGCGAGACGGGTAGGGAACCGGGAGCGTGGAGCACTCCTACAGATGGGACCATAGCCCACATCGATGGCAGATCATCACGATCATGAGCGGGAGACGGCCAGTGAGCGCGTTCGCCACTGGCTCATCGTCACGTCACTGACTTTTCTCGGCCTGCTCGTCGCCGAGCTGCCGGTGCTTTCGCAGACCCGGGACCGCGTCTACCTCTGGCTTCAGGAGCGACTCGTCCGCTCGCACAAGACCGTCGTGGTCGTGGCGATCGACGACGACGATTTCTGGCGGGAACTGCGAGGAGCGCGTCCTCTCGATCGAGACTATCTGACGCGCCTCCTCGCAAAGGTCGCTGATGCCAATCCCGCCGCCATCGGACTCGACGTCGGGCTGGAGATGAACAGGCCCGATGTGCGGCCGCAATGGAATCTGCTCACCGGCGATGAACAGGCGTTCCTCCGCGCCGTCGATGCCGCCGCGAAACGCTGCCCGGTGATCCTTCCGCGAACGATTACAGGCAGCGAACACCTCGCGAGTCGCTACGATCTCTTCGACGCGATCGCATTCAGCGGCGACGCGGCCGTAGCCTACGGGCATACCAGCAGCGCTCGCGATCCACGACAAATCCCGACTCGCGTGAGGGTCGACAAAATTGATCTGCTCGACTCGTTCGCGATGGCCGTATTTCGGACGGTCACGCGCGAGGTTCCCGCGAAACTCGACGATCCAGACCATGCGTGGCCGTATTCGTTCTTCCTGCCGACGTCGACCTTCGTTCCGAAGGACGCGCCGGTGGGACGCGACGGTCTGCTGACCGCAAGGGCGGTGCTGTCCGCGTCGCCTGCGCAAGCGAAACGCTGGCTGGAGCGGCAAGTGGTCCTCATCGGGGGTACATGGCGCGTCGCCCCGCACGACGGCAGCGATTTCGCTGACGCGCATCGCACGCCGATGGGGACGCTTCCCGGCGTCGTCGTCCACGCCAACTACGTGCAGTCGCTCCTGTGGGACGCGATGTACGCAATGCCGCGCACGTGGCGTCTCGCACTCGAGATCGTGCTGGCACTGGCAATCTCCGTCGGCTTCCTCATCGCGCGCGGCTGGTGGCGGCTCGCGCTCGTCGTTGCAACGTTAGTCACGGTCGTGCTCCTCACCTGGGTGTTCAGCTCCGCGATCGGCCTCTTCTTCGACATGGTCATTCCCGTCGCATTCCTCGGCGTGCACGCGCTGTGGGAGCAGTCGTCCGAGGAGCTGCGCCTCGACTTCCGGCGCAAGTTCCGATATGCCGACCACGTGTTCTCGGGCGTCGCCGTAGCCGCGGTCCTGATCAGCGGCTTCCTTTTCGTTCGCCACGAAATCCACGCCAATGAAAGGGAGCTCAGGACCGAAGACCGACTGCAGGTGACGGAGCTCACGCCACCGCCACCGCCTTCGCTTCCGCCAGCGGATGGCTTGCCGCAGGAGATGTACGCGCAGAAATCGCCCGAGGTAGAGAAGACCGGTCCTCCTTTGGATCCGCCGAAGCCGAAGCCGGAGGAAAGAACGGCGCAGAAGGTGCCGCTCGATAAGTCACCGCCTCTCCGCGAGCGGCGGATCTCTCCCGAGCAGCTTCCCCCGATGTTTTCCGAAGATG
>Ga0196978_1000170_pt1 | contig 33473 bp, 34 predicted proteins | sample S3v_2013CmetaG_FD_155491 | JGI IMG/M metagenome (GOLD analysis project Ga0196978, IMG submission 155491) | Soil microbial communities from Anza Borrego desert, Southern California, United States - S3+v_20-13C | ecosystem: Environmental > Terrestrial > Soil > Desert | place: USA: California... | reverse complement strand
CGACGATCATATGCGGCGACGGCCGAAAGCGCGTAAGGCTTCGGCATCGGGAGAGAATCATGACCGAAGTCCCATCGCGGGCAGCGACCCAGGCTTCGGCCAGATGGGCGGGCGGGCTCTACCTTCTCGTCATCGCGGCCGGGATTTTCGCCGAGGTCGGCGTTCGGGAGGTCCTCATCGTTCGCGGCGACTCGGCGGCGACGGCGGCGAACATCGCTTCATCCGAATCGCTGTTCCGCCTAGGCTTCGTCGCCGACCTGGTCTCGGCCGGCGCCTATGCCGCGGTCGCCTTCCTTCTCTACGCCCTCTTTCGGGAGGCTTCCCCGCGGCTCGCCTTGTCGTCGGCCCTGCTCGGGACGGCGGGGAGCCTGGCGATGATCGTCAACCTCGCCCATTTGCTCGAGGCCCTGTCCTGGCTGGGCGACGCCCCCTATCTCGCTTCCTTCGCAATCGAGCAGCGCCAGGCGCTCGCCATGGCTTCGCTGCGGTCGCACGGCCTCGGCTACATGGTCGCCGGAATCGTGTTCGGCGCTCACCTGCTCGTGCTCGCCATCCTCATCCTGAGGTCGGGGTTGCTTCCGCGCCTGCTCGGGGCGCTGCTCGCCCTGGCCTGGCTCGGCAGCTGGACCAACGCCCTGGCGAGCTTCCTCGCCTTGCCGTTCGCTTCCTCGCTTTTCCCGTGGATCCTGCTGCCCAATCTGGTCGCCGAGGGCGGCCTTGCGCTGTGGCTGCTGGCGATAGGAGTCAGGAAGGCGAGAGCGGAATGAACGACGAAGCCGGCGCGAAGAGCGTTCAATTCCACGCGAGGACGGCGGGCTTCCTCTACCTGTCGGCAATGGCGGCCTACGTGGCGCCGCTCGTCGTCCTCGGCGGGTTGGACGTGCCGGGCGACTTTGCCCGGACCGCCCAAAACATCGCCGCCTCGGAGACGCAGGTGCGCCTGGCTCTGACCGGCCTGCTCGTCGGCTTCGTCGCGATCCTCGGACTGGCCTGGGCGCTCTACGTCGTCCTGCGTCGAGTCGACCCCCGGCTTGCCTTGCTCGCCCTGCTGTGCCGGGCGGTGGAGGCGGCGCTGATGGCGGTGAGCACCTTGATCTGGTTCGCAGCGCTCGGCAACTACCTTGCCCCCGGCGAGCTCGCCGTCCGGCAGCTGCTCGACCGCCTGCTGACGGCCGGGATCAACACCGCCTTTCACTTCGCGATGATCTGCTCATCGGTCGGTTCGATCCTGTTCTTCTGGCTGCTGTACAGGTCGCGGGGCATTCCGCGTCCGCTGGCCGGGTTCGACCTGCTGGCCTCGGCGCTGGCTCTGGCCTTCGCTTTCGCCCTGCTGCTCGCACCGGACAGCGTCGCCCGGTTCGGGCTGGCGGGCTGGGGGCCGATCTTCCTCGCGGAGATCGCCACCGGGTTGTGGCTGCTCGCTGTCGGGGTCAGGCCCGGCGAGCGCGCCTGAAGCGGTTCAGTGCGCGCGCCCCCGCATCTCGCCGGGGCTCTTGCCGGTCCAGCGCTTGAAGGCGCGGGAGAAGGCCGCGGGGTCGGAAAAGCCGAGCCGATAGGCCGCTTCCTTGACCGGAAGGCCCTGGTCGACGACCAGCCTAAGGGCGAGCCGGCGGCGAAGGCCGTCGAGCAGCGCAGCGAACGTGATCCCCTCGGCCTTGAGCCGGCGGTAGAGCGTCTGCCGGCTGTAGCCGAGCGCTCGGGCGACCTGGTCGATCCCCACCGACCCCGTGGCCAGCATCGGCTCGACCTGCCGCTCGACGTCGCGGCGGAATGAATCCGGCCGCGGCTTCGAGCGGTTATCGACGGCCCTGGCGATCTCGCCGAGGAAGGCGATGAACGGGTTCCTCGGCCGCGGCGGCGACTCCCCCGCCCCGGCCGACGGGCGGGCGGCGCGCAAGGCGAAGCCGAGAGCCTCCGGCCAGACGAAGGCGCAATCGTCCCGTCGGTCGCAGCCGCGGCAGGAATCCTGCCTCATCCGCGCGATGCAACCTGCGATCATGATTTTGGTCCTCCCGGTCATGGCCTGGGTGTGTTGCTTCTGTAATACTCCAAGACGGCGACGAACCAAAGGGAAAAGTCATGAACGCCTTGACGATGGTGCATGTAGCGGCGGGGAGCCTGGCCCTGCTCGCCGGCGGAGCGGCGCTTTCGGTGCGCAAGGGCTCGCCGGTCCACGCCCAAGTGGGAACGGCGTTCTTCGGGGCGATGCTCGTGATGGGCGGAGCCGGCGCGGTGATGGCGATGCTCCGGCCGGAGCGGGGCACGGCGGCGATCGGCCTGTTCACCTGCTATCTGGTGGCGACGTCGTGGGCGACGGCGCGGCGCCGGGACGCGACCGCCGGAGGCTTCGAGCGGCTCGCGCTCGCCGCCGCGCTCGGCTGCGCGGCCGCCTTCCTCGGCTTCACCGTCCAGGGCGCGACCAGCCCGACCGGGCACGTGGACTCGCTGCCCACCGCCCTCCATGTCCCCTTCGCTCTGCTCGCCGGTCTGGCGGCGGCCCTCGACCTCAGCTTCATCCTGCGCCGCCGCCTCTCGCGCGCCCAGCGCATCGCCCGCCATTTGTGGCGGATGTGCGCCGCCTTGCTGATCGCGGCCTTCTCCTTCTTCCTCGGCCAGCAGAAGGTCATGCCCGAGCTCATCCAGGGATCGCCCTTGCTGTTCGTGCCGCCGCTCGCCGTGCTCGGAGCGATGATCTTCTGGATCCTTCGGCTGCGCTTCGCGAAAGCCTGGGCCGGGGCGCGGCGGCCTCCAGGCGCGCGGGCGACGACAGCGCCGGCGCGGCCGGAGACGGTCCGCGCCTGACCTGCAACCTCAGGACACGTCTTTGAGCCCGAGGATCATGGTCACGAGTGTCTTAGGCGAATAACACGGCAGCCAGGAACCCGCGCAGCCCGCGCGACAGCAGGAGGGTAAGCGATGCGCCGCTCGATGAGGAACTTGCTGGCCACCGTGGCGGCCGCCGCCGCCTTCGCCGCGCCGGCCTCGGCCGACACCGTGTGCGAATGGATGGACCTGGCCAACCGACTGGGCGCCGCCTCGCAGGCCGCCGCGACTCCGCAGACTCCGGATCAGGCGCGGGCGACGACGCGCACCGCGCTCGCCATCTTCGAAGCGGTGAACGCGATCGACCGGCGCTATCAGAGCTACCTGGCGCTGGCGGCCGCCGATCCCGCGGCCTCGCAAGAGGCGGCCGCGGCGACCGCCGCCTACCAGGTTCTCATCCACCATTATCCCGCCCAGCGCACGCAGCTCGAGGAGAGCTATAGCCTGGCGATGTCCTCGATTCCCGACGAGCGCGCCCGCGAGGCGGGCCGGGCCGTCGGCGAGGCCGCGGCGGCCGCCGCCAATGTCGCGGGCGGGATCGACCCCGCCGTCGTCCAGGAGCCGTACCGCCCGCGAACGACGCCCGGCGAGTGGATCGGGGCGTCGCTGCCGTCGCTGGAACCCTATTGGGCCGCGTTCCGGCCCTGGGTCGTGCCGAGCCCCGAGGCGTTGCGGCCGCCGCCCCCGGTGGCGCTGTCGAGCGAGCGCTGGGCGCGCGACTATGACGAGGTCCGGCGACTGGGCGGCCGAACCAGCACCGAGCGGACTCCTCACCAGACCCTGGTCGCGCGCTACCGGCAGGCGTTCGACACCATGCCGTCGATGCGCCTCGTCGCGGACGCTCCGGGACGAACGCCGGTCCAGAACGCACGCCTGTTCGCCGTCTACCAGATGGCGTTCGACGATGCGGCGCAGGCGATGATCGTCGCCAAGCACCATTATAATTTCTGGCGGCCGATCACCGCGATCCGCAACGGCGCCGCCGACGGCAACGACTCCACCCAGCCCGATCCCGCCTGGCTGCCGCTGCTGCCGACGCCGAACTTCTCGGAATATCCGTGCGGCCATTGCACCGTGGCGGCGGCGATCGCCGAAGTGATGACGGCCGAGACCGGCAATCGCCCCGCCGGCGGCGTGAGGATCATGTCGCAGGCGATCCCCACTTCGGTTGTCCAGGCCTTTCCGAGCTGGGACTCCTGGGCCCAGGAAGTGTCGGATTCGCGAATCTATGGCGGCGTCCACTTTCGCTTCTCGAACGAGGCGGGCGAGCAGATCGGCCGCCGCGCCGCCCGAGCGGTGCTCGAGCGGGCGCTTCAGCCGCTTCCCGGGCGGCGGGCGCGGCGGGCACGGCGCTAAGGCCCCGCCCCGCTGACGGCGTCGAATCCCGCCGGGCCTAGCGCAGGTAGCGCCCGGCCGCGGCGACGAGCGCGGTTCGGATTTCCGGGTCGGTGATCCGCATGTCGCAATCGGTATCGGCGTAGCGGCGGAACCAGATGTTGGCGCGATGGGCGACGTCCTCGCTGACGAAGCCGCGGGCGGCCTCACGGAAGCCGAGGGTGACGACGGCCCGGCCCTCGGCGGTCTCCTTGAGCCACGGATCGAGGATGGCGAGGCCGGGGCCGTGAAGGTCGCCGCCATAGGCCCGCCGCTGTCCCGCCCAGTCGCCGCCGTCATAGGCATAATCGGCGGCGTGGCCGGGCCGGCCGTGAGGATAGCCGGAAGCGCAGGCGCCGAGGCCAGACGCCGCCAGCGCCGCCAGCAGTGAAACGAACGCGCTCTGCCGCATGGCCCAGCTCCTTCAATTGGCGGATCGGGCCCAATCTAGCATGTTCCAGGCGCTCAATCGCGCCTTTGCAGCATTTGCCGTGCCAGCTGTTCCATTTCGGGACGTTCCGGCGGAGGACCGGCGGGAAGCGAGGCGGCGAGGCTCTCGGCGACCCGGCCGAGCGCGGCGATCCGCGCCGCTTTCTTGTCGTTGCCGTCGATCGCGAACCAGGGCGCCCAGCGCGTGTCGGTGGCGGCGAACATGTCCTTGATCGCGGCCAGATAGTCGGCGCGGCGGCCGCGGTTGCGAAGATCCTCCTCGGTCACCTTCCAGCTCTTCCAGGGATGGTCGAGCCGAGCCCGAAGCCGCTCGTCCTGGGTCTCCTGGGTGACGTGGAAGAAGAGCTTCACGATCGTCGTCCCGTCGGCGCAGAGCTGGGCCTCGAACTCGTTCAGCTCGTCATAGGCTCGGCGCCATTCGGCCTCGCCGGCGAAGCCCTCGACCCGCTCGACCAGGACCCGGCCGTACCAGCTGCGGTCGAAGATGGCGACCTCGCCCGCCCCGGGCAGCCGCCGCCAGAAGCGCCAGAGATAATGGTGCGCCTTCTCCTCCTCGCTCGGCGCGGCGATCGGCCAGACCCGGTAGGTGCGCGGGTCGCAGGCCGCGGTGAGCCGCTGGATCGCCCCGCCCTTGCCGCTCGCGTCCCAGCCCTCGCAGACGATGACCGCCTTGCGCCGGTGGAGCAGGTTGGCGACGAACAGCCGGGCGATCCGCTCCTGAAGCGCCTCGAGCGAGTCCTTGTAGCGGCCCTCGAACGGGGCGCCGGCCTCAAAGTCCCACAGGTCGATCGCCATGGCGCGGCCCTAGCAGCCGCTTCATTCGAGCGCCACGACCCGGGCCGGGTCGGTGGCCGCGGTGCCGGCCGGGGGAACGACCCGGATGTGGAGCTCGCGAAGCTGCCTTGCGGTCACCTCGCCGGGCGCGCCCATCATCAGGTCCTCGGCGCGCTGGTTCATCGGGAAGAGGACGACCTCGCGAAGATTGGGCTCGTCGGCGAGCAGCATGACGATCCGGTCGATGCCCGGCGCCGAGCCGCCATGGGGCGGAGCGCCATATTTGAAGGCGTTGATCATCCCCGAGAAATTGGTGTCGACGTCGGCCTGGCTGTAGCCGGCTATCTCGAACGCCTTGTACATGATGTCGGGCCGGTGGTTGCGGATCGCGCCCGAGCTCAATTCGACGCCGTTGCAGACGATGTCGTACTGGAAGGCGAGGATGTCGAGCGGGTCCTTGCCCGCCAGCGCCTCGAGCCCGCCCTGCGGCATCGAGAAGGGGTTGTGGCTGAAGTCGACCGCCTTTCGCTCCTCGTCATATTCGTACATCGGGAAGTCGACGATCCAGCAGAAGCGGAAGGCGTCGCCCTCGATCAGGCCGAGCTCCTCGGCGACCCGGGTGCGGGCGGCGCCGGCGAGCTTCGCCGCCTGCTCGGCCTTGCCGGCGGCGAAGAAGACGCCGTCGTCGGGGCCCAGGCCGAGTGCCGCGATCACCCCGGCCGCCGCTTCCTCGCCGAGATTCTTGGCGATCGGCCCGCCCGGCTCGCCGCCCTTCAGGTTGATGTAGCCGAGCCCGGCATGGCCTTCGGAGCGGGCCCAGTCGTTCATTCCGTCGAAGAAGCTGCGCGGGCGCGTTCCGGCCGACGGAGCGGGTACGGCGCGGACGACCCCGCCGCCCTCGACGATCCGGGCGAACAGGCCGAAGCCGCCGCCGCGGAAATGCTCGGTGACGTCGCTGATCAAGAGCGGGTTCCTGAGGTCGGGCTTGTCGGAGCCGTATCTGAGCATCGCCTCGCGATAGGGAATGCGCGGAAACGCTCCGGCCGGAGTCACCGACCTGCCCCGGGCGAATTCCTCGAACACTCCGGCGAGCACCGGCTCGATCGCCGCGAAGACATCCTCCTGGGTGACGAAGCTCATCTCGAAATCGAGCTGATAGAATTCCCCCGGGCTGCGGTCGGCGCGGGCGTCCTCGTCGCGGAAGCAGGGGGCGATCTGGAAATAGCGGTCGAAGCCGGCGACCATGATCAGCTGCTTGAACATCTGCGGCGCCTGCGGAAGCGCGTAGAACTTGCCGGGATGGACCCGGCTCGGGACCAGATAGTCGCGCGCGCCCTCCGGGCTCGAGGCGGTCAGGATCGGAGTCTGGAATTCGGTGAAGCCGGACTCGATCATCCGCCGCCGGATCGAGCTGATCACCCGGCTGCGCAGCAGGATATTGTCGTGCAGCCGCTCGCGCCTCAGGTCGAGATAGCGGTAGCGGAGTCTGATCTCCTCGGGATATTCCTGGTCGCCGAACACCGGCAGCGGCAGCTCCTGGGCGTGGGACTGGACCTCGACGGAGTCGGCATGGACCTCGATCCGGCCGGTGGCGAGGTTCGGATTGACCGCCTCAGGGTCGCGCCCGACCACCTCGCCCTCGACCGTGATCACCGATTCGACCCGAACCGATTCGAGCGTCGCGAAGGCGGCGTCGGCGACGTCGGCGACGATCTGGGTCAGCCCGTAATGGTCGCGAAGGTCGACGAACAGGAGGTTGCCGTGGTCGCGCTTGCGGTGGACCCAGCCCGACAGCTTGACTCGCTCGCCGACATGGCTGTCGCGCAATTCCCCGCAGCTATGGGTGCGATAGGCGTGCATCGTCGGGCTCTCGATTCAGCTGGTGGCTTAAAAACGCGCGCGAGCGCTTCGCTTCACGGAACGCGCTTTGTCAAGCGACGCGCCGCCGCTATGAGGGCCGCCAATGCGTATCCACCCGCTGATAACCGACACCGATTCCCTCGAACAGCTCTGCGAACGGCTCGCCCGATCGGACTTCGTCGCGATCGACACCGAGTTCATGCGCGAGAACACCTACTGGCCTGACCTGTGCCTGTTCCAGGTCGCCAGCCGCGACGAAGCGGCCGCGATCGACCCCAAGGCCGAGGGCATCGACCTGACCGCCCTGCTCAACCTCCTGGTCAATAACGAGCATGTGCTGAAGGTCGTCCACGCCGGCGGCCAGGATATCGAGATCATCTTCAACCTGACCGGAGGCACCCCTCATCCCCTGTTCGACACCCAGATCGCGGCGATGGCCCTCGGGCTCGGCGAGCAGGTCGGCTATTCCAATCTCGTCGAATCGCTGCTCGGGCGGAACCTCGACAAGGGCGCCCGCTTCACCGACTGGGCGCGCCGGCCGCTCGACCGGCGCCAGATCGATTATGCGATCGGCGACGTCACCCACCTCGCCGAGCTGTTCCCGAGGATGCTCGAACGGCTTCGGCGGACCGGCCGCGGCGAATGGCTCGACCAGGAAATGGAGCGGATCTCGGACCCGGCCCATTATGTCAACGATCCGGCCCAGGCCTGGAAGAAGGTCAAGATCCAGAGCCGCAAGCCCGAGGTGCTCGGCCGGCTGAAGGCGCTCGCGGCCTGGCGCGAGCTCGAGGCGCGATCGAAGAACCTGCCGCGCGGCCGGATCATGAAGGACGAGACGATGGCCGACGTCGCCATGCATCCGCCCGCCAGCCAGGAGGCGCTGAGCCAGGTCCGAGGCCTGTCCGGCGCCTGGCGGGGCAACGATATCGGCTCGCGGATGATGGAGGCTCTGGCCAATGCCGACCCGCTGCCGCCCTCCGAGCTGCCGCCTCGCGAGGAGCGCGGGCCCGGCCTCGGCCGCGAAGGCGCTCTGGTCGCGGATTTGCTGAAGCTGCTGCTCAAGATCAGGGCGCGCGAGAGCAATGTCGCGCCTCGGCTGGTCGCCCGCTCCGAGGAGCTGGAGCAGCTGGCGGCGGGGCGGCGCGAAGGGCTGGCGATCCTCGAGGGCTGGCGCTTCGAGGAGTTCGGCCGCGACGCTCTCGACCTGGTCGAAGGCCGCCTCGCCTTCGCCATCCGGGGCGGCAAGCTGGTGATGACCCGGACCGAGGTGGAGACGACGACATGAGGCTGGCCGCGGCTGCGATCGCCCTGTTGACGGTGGCGTGCACGACGGTGCCGACGGAGGAGTCGCCGGCGCCGACGCAGGAGCCGCCGGCCGCCGGCGAGGGCGGCGCGCCCTGCTCCATCGCCGGTCTCGAGCCGCTGCTCGGGCGGGCGGCCGCCGAAGCGCTCGGCGCCGAGGCGCTGAGGCGCAGCGGCGCCGGCGCTCTGCGCTGGATCAGGCCGGGCGACATGGTGACGATGGACTATCGCGAGGACCGGCTGAACATCCACCTCGACTCCGCCGGCAGGGTCGAGCGCTTCGCCTGCGGCTAGCCGCCGACCGCCGTCTGCGGGCGCAGGTCGAGGGCGTTGGCGAGCGTCTTCAGCCGCCGCTCGACGGCCTCCCCGACCAGGGTCGCGTCCTCGCCTTCCAGCTCGAGTCGAAGCACGCCGTCGCGGCGGCACAGGCGGCTCCGCTCGAGGCCGGCGGCGACCCCGCCGCTGAGGCGCTGGCCGAGCCGAATCGCATAGCCCCACAAGGCCGAGCGCCGAAGCTGCTTGGGCGTGCACAAGGCGGCGATGTCTGCATAAGGCAGGTCCGGCCCGCCCCCGAAGCTGGAGAACAAGGCCAGAGCGAGCATCACCCGCCCGGGCGCGTCGATCCCGACCCAGTTGCCGTGGAGGGCCATGTCGATGCCGCGCTCGGCCCGGAAATCGGGATGGGCGGCCCAGGCGATGTCGGCGAGCAGGCAAGCGGCGAGCCTCAATCGGGCCGCGAGCGGAGAATCGTCGAATGCAGGCGCGATCCACCGGTCGAGCAGCTCGCCGTGCTGGGCGAAGCGGCCGAGCCCCGCCCCGGCTTCGCGCGCCGCCTCGATCAGCGGATCGAGCCGGCGGCACTCGTCGTCGAGCTCGTCGTAGAGCAGCCCTTCGCGGATGCCGAGGCTGGAGACCACCAATTGGCTCGGCCGAAGCGCTTCGACCACGGCCTCGAGCAGCTGGTTCGCGAGCGGCAGGGTCGGCATCCGGCCCAGCGACAGCGAGGGGATGTCGCGCAGGTCGTCCTTGCCGATCCGGCGCAGAGCCTCGCGCAGCTGGCGCGGCCGAGCGGTCTCCATCGAATGCTGGTGGGTGATCGGCAGCGGATGGCCGGACAGCGCCATCTCGACTCGGGCGAGGGCGCGCCAGCTGCCGCCGACCAGGTAGAATGGCCTTCCCTCGGCGGCTCCGGCGAAGCCCGCCGCCGCGACCGCCTTGCCGACCTTCCGGGCGAAGTCCGCCTCGCCCTGCGCGGCCAGGGCCTCGAGCCGGAGCACGCCCAGCGGAAGCGAGGCGCTGCGCTCGATCGAGCGCTCCGCCAGCTCGACCAGCTCGAGGCTGCCGCCGCCGAGGTCGCCGGCGATTCCGGCCGCGTCGGGAATGCCGGAGATGACCCCCTGCCCGGCCAGCCGGCCCTCCTCCTCGCCCGAGAGGATCCGGGGCTCGAAGCCGAGCGCGCGCACCTCCTCGAGGAAGGCCGCTCCGTTCGAAGCCTCGCGCACCGCCGCCGTGGCGACGACCCGGGTTCGGACGACTCCCATCTGCCGGGTCAGCAGGCGGAAGCGCGCCAGCGCGTCGAGCGCCCGGCGGCGCGCCTGGGGGCCGAGCGCGCCGGTCTCGCCCATGTCGCGGCCGAGCCCGGCCATGACCTTCTCGTTGAAGATGACGGAAGGGATCCGCTTGGCGCCCGAATAGACGACGAGACGCACGGAATTGGAACCGATGTCGATGATCGCGACCGGCCGCTCGGCGAACATCGGGCTCAGTGCGGGCCGCGCGGCAGCTGCAGCTTCTTCGGGAAGGCGCCGCTCGACTGAAGCGCCGCGCCCCTTCCCGAGAGCGAGGGATTGGTCATGAAATAATGGTGGAGATTGAACGGCTTGTCCTCGGCGCCGGGACGGAGCCGGGTGTAGCTGCCGTCGGCGTTCAGCCGCCAGCTCTGTTCGTTGTCGATCATGTTGGCCACCATGACCTGGTCGACCAGCTGCGCCTTCACCGTCTCGTTGCGGATCGGGACGGCGATCTCCACCCGCCGGTCGAAGTTGCGCGGCATCCAGTCGGCCGAGCTGATATAGACTTCGGAATCGCGGTTCGGAAGCTCGCCGCCATTGCCGAAGCACCAGATGCGGCTGTGCTCGAGGAAGCGGCCGACGATCGACTTGACCCGGATGTTGTCCGAGAGGCCGGCCGCTCCCGGCCTGAGGCAGCAGATGCCGCGGATCACGAGGTCGATCTCGACCCCCGCCCGGCTCGCCTCGTAGAGCTTGGCGATGATCGCCGGGTCGACCAGCGAGTTCATCTTCGCCCAGATCGATCCGGGCCGGCCGGCGCGGACGTGGTCGATTTCGCGCTCGATGAGCCGGCAAAGGCTGTCGCGCAGATTGCCCGGCGACATGGTGAGCAGCTCGAGGCCGCGAGGCTCGATATAGCCGGTGATGTAGTTGAAGATGTGCGAGACGTCGCGGCCCACCCTGGGGTCGGCGGTGAAGAAGCTGAGGTCGGTGTAGATCCTCGCGGTGACCGGGTGGTAATTGCCGGTGCCGAGGTGGCAGTAGGTGCGGTAGCCGGTCCCCTCCCGCCGAACCACCATCGACATCTTGGCGTGGGTCTTCCACTCGATGAAGCCGTAGACGACCTGGACTCCGGCGCGTTCGAGCGCGCTCGCCCACATCAGGTTCTGCTCCTCGTCGAACCGCGCCTTGAGCTCGACCACGGCGGTCACCGACTTGCCCGCCTCGGCGGCGTCGATCAGGGCGCGGATCACCGCCGATTGCTTGCCTGCGCGGTAGAGCGCCTGCTTGATCGCGACGACGTCCGGATCGGCGGCGGCCTGGCGAAGGAAGGCGAGGACGACGTCGAAGCTCTCATAGGGGTGGTGGACGAGGATGTCCTTGGCCCGGATCGCGGCGAAGCAATCGCCGTCATATTCGCGGATCCGTTCCGGGAATCGCGGGCTGAAGGGCGGGAACTTGAGGTCGGGCCGGTCCTCCTCGACGAGCAGTTCGAGATCGGCGATCCCGAGGAATCCGGTCGATTCGTAGACCAGCGCCTGGCTCGCATCGACGCCTTCGCGGACCAGGGCGACGAGGTCGTCGGGCATGTCGGCCTCGAGCTTGAGCCGGATCACCCGACCGCGCCGGCGCCGCTTGATCGCGGAGCGGAAGTAGCGGACGAGGTCCTCGGCCTCCTCCTCGATCTCGATGTCGCTGTCGCGGATGATCCGGAAGGCGCCGCCGCCGAGCAGCTCGTAGCCGGGGAACAAGGTCCCGATCTGGCGGCGGATGACGGTCTCGATCGCGACGAAATGCGCGGCCTCCCCCGGGATCCGGATGAAGCGCGGAAGCGTCGAGGGGACCATCAGGAGCTCGCGGATCGGCTCGCCGTCGGCGATCCGCCTGAGGTCGAAGATCAGCGAAAAGCCCTTGTTCGGGATGAACGGGAAGGGATGGGCCGGATCGATCGCCTGGGGAGTGAGGACCGGGAAGATGTGATCCTGGAAATGGCGCTCGAGCCAGGCGCCTTCCTCTTCGCCGATCTCGTCCTTGCCGAGCACGGCGAGGCCGGCTTCGCGAAGCAGCCGGCGAAGGGCCGCCCAGACCTCCTGCTGGCTGGCGGTCAGGGCGTCGGCCTCGGCGGCGATCGCGGCGAGCTGCTGGACCGCGTTGAGCCCGTCCGCCGAAGGCTCCTCGACGCCGAGCAGCTGCTGAGCCTTGAGGCCGGCGACCCGGACCATGAAGAATTCGTCGAGATTGTTGCCGGAGATGGAAAGGAAGCGAAGCCGCTCGAGCAACGGGTGGGCGCCGTTGCACGCTTCCTCGAGCACCCTTCGGTTGAAGGCGAGCCAGGAAAGCTCGCGGTTGAAATAAGGCGGCGGCGTCGGCTCGGCCGGACTCGGCGGAGCGGCGTCGTTGGCGGCCTTGGCGGCGGCTCCGTCCATGTTCAAGCGCGGCCTTTCGCTGGTCTGATCAATCCGGCCTCGTCCAGCGCTCGCTTGGCCAGCGGGACCGTCATCCGCTTTTGATGCGAAAGTGTGACTCGATCGAGTACGTCCACCACGCTCAGAACGGCCACGTGGCTTCGTTCGATCCGCGGCACCAGATAATCGGCGAGCTCGGGCGGCGCCGCGATGCCGCGGTCGCCGAGCAGCTTGACGATCAGGTCCCCGATCAGGGCGTCGTCGGGCGGGCCGATCTCGACCTGGGGCGTGGCGGCCAAGCGGGATCGAAGGTCGGGCAGCGCGACCTGCCAGCTCGGCGGCGGCGAATCGGCGACGATGAGCAGCGGCCGGCGCCGAGCCTGGGCGTCGTTCCAGGCGTGGAACAGGGATTCCTCGTCATGACTCTCGGCATTGTCGAACAGCCGGCCGCCGGTCTTGCGGACGAAGATCCGGCCGAGCAGGCTTCGGCCGGACTTGCGCGGGCCGGTGAGCAGGCTCGCCATCACCGGCCAAAGCGACCAGCGGCGCAGATGGTCGAACGCGGCCCGGTTGGACGTGGAGAGGAGGAAGTCCTCCTCCCGATCCGCCACCGGCCAGTCGAGCGGCAGCGCGATCTGGTTCGGCGGCGACCCCACCCTCAGCGCGAAATCCTCAGGGTGCTGCCGCCGACGACCTGGACCTGCCAGCCCTGGGCCTGAAGCGCCGACTGAAGCGCGGCGGCGTCGCCGGCATAGGTCACGCGCATGATCGAGGTTCCGCCCAGCGCCAGGCTGGTGGTGATCGCCGAGGTCACTCCTTCGACCCGGCTGACCGAGATTTCGGCGCGCTGGACCGCGCCCGGGTCAGGCGTGTCGACCTGGATGTTGAAGGCGGCCGCGCTGGTGTAGAACGGGACCGGGCCGCTTTCCTCGGGCGCCTCGCTCTCGGGAGCGGCTTCCTCGACCTCCTCGCGGACCTCGGGCGCGATGATCACCAGAGTCGGATCGGGCTGCAGAAGGCCGGCCTCGAGCGCCCTCGTATAGACGGCGTCCATCCGGCGCACGCCTTCGTCGAGCATCCGAGGCACCTGGGCGCTGTCGGGGACTCGAAGGCGGAAGCGGCCGAGCACCTGGCCGTCGGGGCCGAAGCGGGCGGTGAACAGGCCGAGGGCTGGGCCGCCCGGGTATAGGCGCCTCAGCTCGACCTCGGCGGTGACGATGTCGGCGGCGCCATATTGGTCGAGGATCATTCGCCACCAGCCGCGCCCTCGGCGCCGGCTCTGGGCGAGGTTGAGGAGCAGCGGATCGATCCCCGCCCCCGACGTGCGGACATAGTCGATCGGGCTGCCGGCGGTCCGGAACTGGGCCCAGGCGCGCTGCCACTCGTTGCGGAACTCGAAGCTGTAGGCGCTCGAGCCGGTGGTCATGACGGGGATGACGAGGACCGGGGCGGAGCGGCGGACCAGGCCCTGGACGCCGAGCATCTGGCCGGTTCGGGCGCGGTCGAACAGCACGCCGAGGCGCGCGATGTAGCGGCGCGGCCCGATCTGCTCCTGCTCGATGATGATTCCCGAGACGATCGAGTTCAGCACCGAATCGGACAGCCTCGGCGCCTGCGCCGGGGGGCGGCTGGTGGTTCGCGACCAGAGCATCTTCCAGCCCTCGGCCTGGGCTCGCCGCCAGCCTTCGAGCCGCGCCTTCTCCGAAGTCTCGGCGGTCACGTCGACCTCGACCCCGAGCACCTCGAAGCTGCTCGTGCTGTCGATCGGGGCGATGCCGCGGTCGGCGCCGTCGAGCTGGGCGTAGACCAGGCCCGCGCCCGCCACGGCGAGAGCGGCCGCCACGGGAATCGCGAAGCGGGACAGGCGGCGGGCGGGCGTCACGCGCGTCTTTTGGCGAGTTGATCGTGGAAATCCAAGCGGGTTGTGGGCTAGGCAGGGGGAGAGACACATCCGTCTCCGCTCACCCTGAGGAGCCGCCCGGCCCCTGCCCCGGAACGAGCGGCCGAGCGCGAGGACCAGCGACGTTGAGCGAGCCCGAAGCCTATACTTACGCCGGAGCGGGGGTCGACATCGCCGCCGGCAACGCGCTGGTCCGGGCGATCGCCCCGCTCGCCCGGGCGACGGCCCGGCCCGGCGCCGACGCCTCGCTGGGCGGGTTCGGAGGCTTCTTCGACCTCAAGGCGGCGGGCTATCGCGATCCGCTCCTCGTCGCCGCCAATGACGGCGTCGGCACCAAGCTCAAGCTCGCCATCGGCCACGACCGCCACGAAGGGGTCGGCATCGACCTTGTCGCGATGTGCGCCAACGATCTCGTCGTGCAGGGCGCCGAGCCGCTCTTCTTCCTCGATTATTTCGCCACAGGAAGCCTCGAGCCGGCGATCGCCGAGCGGGTGATCGCCTCGATCGCCGCTGGCTGCAGGATCGCCGGCTGCGCCCTGATCGGCGGCGAGACGGCGGAGATGCCAGGCATGTACGCGCCCGGCGACTACGACCTCGCCGGCTTCTGCGTCGGCGCCGTCGAGCGCGGCGAGGCGATCACCGGCGAGCGCCTGAGGGCCGGCGACCTCATCCTCGGACTCGCTTCCTCGGGGGTCCATTCCAACGGCTTCTCGCTGGTTCGAAGGCTCGCCGCCGACAAGGCATGGAAGCTGGAGCGGCCGGCCCCGTTCGACCGCGACCGGCTGCTGATCGAGGCGCTTCTCGAGCCGACCCGGATCTACGTTCGGGCGCTCCTCCCGGCGATTCGGAGCGGCAGGGTCGCGGCGCTCGCCCACATTACCGGCGGCGGGCTGCTCGAGAATATCCCGAGGGTCCTGCCGGCCGGCCTCCATGCCGTCGTCGACGCCGATTCCTGGCCCCAGCCGCCGCTCATGGCGTTTCTCCAGGCCCAGGGGAATATCGAGCCGGAAGAATTGGCCCGAACCTTCAATTGCGGCGTCGGAATGGCCGTGCTGGTCTCCGAAGACGATGTGAAGGACGTCACCGAGGTCCTTGAGAAGGCCGGCGAAACAGTCTTCCCTATCGGCCGGGTGGAGCCCGGCCGGCGGGGCTGCACGGTCGCCGGCTCGGCGGGCATCTGGAGCGGGCGGGCGGCCTGGACCGCCACCCACCATGGCTGAGAAGGTCCGGGTCGCGGTCCTGATCTCCGGACGCGGGTCCAACATGCTCGCCCTGTCGGAATATAAGCGGCGTGACCCGGAGCGCGCCTACGAGCTCGTCCTCGTCGCCTCCAACGTTCCCGAAGCGCGCGGCCTGGTGCTGGCGAGGCGGCTCGGGATCCCGACCTGGGCGCTCAGCCACCAGGGCATGGCCCGCCGGGAATTCGACATGAAGCTCGACTCGGCGCTGCGCGAGCACGGCGCCGAGGTCGTCGCCCTCGCCGGCTATATGCGCCTGCTCTCGCCCGAGTTCGTCGCCGCCTGGGAAGGCCGGATCCTCAACGTCCACCCTTCCCTGCTGCCGCTCCACAAGGGCCTGGACACCCATCGCCGGGCGATCCTGGCCGGCGACGAGTTCGGCGGCTGCTCGGTGCACGTCGTCACCGCCGACCTCGATTCCGGCCCGGTCATCGCCCGCACCCGGGTCAGGATCCTGCCTCGCGACGATTCCGACAGCCTCGCCGAGCGGGTGCTCGAGGCCGAGCACGCGCTCTACCCGGTGGCGCTCGAGGAATTTGCGCGCGCGCTTCGCGGCGGGCATCAGGTGGCTCATGATTCCTGACGACCCAGCGCCGCTCCCGCTCGCCGAGGCCGAGGCCGCCGCCGACGCGGCGGCGGTCCGCCGGCGCTGGATCACCCTGGCCGAGATACTCGGAGTCATCGCCGTCCTCATCTCCGCGCTGACCTTGTGGAACAACTACCAGCAGCGCGCCGGCGAGGAAGCGGCGAAGGAGGCGGAGCGGCGGGAAGCCTCGGCCGCGGCTCAGGCGCTGCTGCTTCGGGCGACTCCGGACCGCGAGGGCGGCCTGCTCGCTCTCGCGCCGGCCGACCCAGCCCAGACGATCCAGAGCCAGACCATCGCTTTCCCGTCCGCGCTCGGAGCGCCGCCGGTGGAAACGGTGATCGAACCGCGCATCGAGGCCCGCTGGTTCGAGCGGGCGCTGCTGCGCGCCCGGACCGCGAACGGCGCGCCCGGCGAAAGCCGCGGCGACGAGCGGCTGCCGGTGGCGATCGCGACGACCTTCTACAGCGGCGGCGAGGCCCACCGCGACACCGCCCTCTACGATATCGGCTATCGGGTGACCGGCGGCGGCCTGCTCGGCGACCGCGACATCAGGCTGCGCGGCCTGTCGCGCCTCGAGGGCGTCGCCGAGGCCCGCCTCGGCGCCCGCCTCGACTCGATCTGGCGTTCGCGCCACCCGGGCCGGCCGGCCGAGCGGAGCGACTGATCTAAAGCTGCGTCCGGCGGCAAGGCTGGGCCTAGCCGACGATTTCCTCGGGCTTGAAGAAGAAGTCGATCTCGACCCGCGCATTGTCCGCGCTGTCGGAGCCGTGGACGCTGTTGGCCTCGATCGATTCGGCGAAGGTCTTGCGGATCGTGCCTTCGTCGGCCTGGGCCGGGTTGGTCGCGCCCATCACCGCGCGGTTCCTCGCCACCGCATCCTCGCCTTCGAGCACCTGGACGACGACCGGCCCCGACGTCATGAAGGCGACGAGGTCGTTGAAGAAGGGGCGCTCGCGGTGGACGGCGTAGAAGCCCTCGGCCTGGTCGCGGGTCATCCGGATCCGGCGCGAGGCGACGACCCGAAGCCCGGCTTCCTCGAGCATCCTGGTGATCGCGCCGGTGAGGTTGCGGCGGGTCGCGTCGGGCTTGATGATCGAAAAGGTGCGTTCGGTCGCCATGGCCGAGGAGCTCCGTGCCTGAAAAAGGGGGAAAGGATGGCGCGCTCTCTAGGGGGCGCGCCGGACGAGGGCAAGGCTTGGGAAAAGGGGCTTGCTCAGCCTTCGTGATTGGCGGCGACGTAGCGGTCGAGCAGAGCCACGCCGTAGCCGGTGGCGCCCTTGTCGTAGAGGTGGCTCGGCTTGTCGGCCCAGACCATTCCGGCAACGTCGAGATGGGCCCAGCGGACGCCGTCCTCGACGAAGCGGCCGAGGAAGCAGGCCGCCGTGATCGAGCCGCCCTCGCGTCCGGCGCTGTTCTTCACGTCGGCGATCTGGGAATCGATGATCTTGTCATAGGCCTCGCCCATCGGCAGCCGCCACAGCTTGTCGCCGCTCTGGTCGCCGGCCTCGACCAGCCGCTGGGCGAGCTTGTCGTCATTGGCGAACAGGCCGGCATATTCGTGGCCGAGGCTGATGATCATCGCCCCGGTCAGGGTGGCGAGGTCGATCATCACCTCCGGCTTGTACTGGCGCTGGGTCCAGGTCATCGCGTCGGCGAGAACGAGCCGCCCCTCGGCGTCGGTGTTGATCACCTCGATGGTCTGGCCCGACATCGAGGTGACGATGTCGCCCGGCCGCTGCGCGTTGCCGTCCGGCATGTTCTCGGCCAGAGCGCAGACTCCGACGACATTGGCCCTGGCCTTGCGGCGGGCGAGCGCCATCATCGCGCCCGCCACCGCACCGGCGCCGCCCATGTCCCACTTCATCGCCTCCATTCCGAGCGCCGGCTTGATCGAGATTCCGCCGGTGTCGAAGGTGATGCCCTTGCCGATCAGGGCCACGGTCCGGCGCGAGGGGGCGGCGCCCGACCAGCGCATCGCGAGCAGCCGCGGCGGCCGCACCGAGCCCTGGGCCACGCCGAGCAGGGCGCCCATGCCAAGCTCGCGCATCTCCGCTTCGCCGAGCACCTCGAAGGCAATTCCGAGCGGCTCGAGCGCTTCGCGGCAACGCTCGACGAACGTCTCGGGATAGACGATGTTGGGCGGATCGCTGACCAGGGCGCGGGTCAGTTCGAGGCCGGCCAGAACCGCCTCCTCATGCGCCCATTCCGCCTCGGCGCCCCCCTCGGCGCCGACCACCACCACTTCCTCGAGCGTCGGCTTCTGCTTGCGGCCCAGCTTGGTGCGATAGCGGTCGTGGCGCCAGCTGCGCGCCGCGGCGCCGAAGGCGAGCCGAGCCGCCGATCGCGGGCTGAGGCCGGTCGCGTCGATCACCAGCCTGGTCTCGCCGGAGGTCAGAAGCCGGGCGGTCAGCGCCCCGCCCACCCGCTCGTGGATCGCCACCTCGTCCTGCTTGGCGCCATAGCCGACCAGGAGCAGCCGCCGGACCAGCTTGCCGTCCTCGACGAAGGTCTCGGCGATCGCGCCGACCTCGCGCTCGAAGCGCTGCGCTTCGGCCGAGCGGACGGCGAGCGTCCGGGCGGCCTCGGTGAGCCCGGCCAGGCGGTCGTGCAGCATGTCTTCGCTGCGCACCGGGACGGCCAGCGCATAGGCGCCGTCCGGACGCTGGGCCGCAAAACTGACCTTGATCACGGACGGCTTCTCCTCGGGACGGGGCGACAGGCGCTGCCGCCATTGCAGGGAGCGGGCTCAGGTGCAATAGGCTGGCCCTCGGGTGACGCCAGGGCAGCGGGATTAGTGAGCACATTTCGAACGATCTGCCGCGGCGCCCTGCCTCTGCTGCTGACCGCTTCGAGCGCGGCGCTGGCGCAGGAAAGCGAGGCCGTTCCGGCCGCGGCCGCCGACGAGATCGCGTTCAGCGCCGATCGCCTCGTCTACGAGCGGGATTCCGACACCGTCACCGCCGCCGGCCAGGTCCGGATGAACCGCGAAGGCTATCATCTGCGCGCCGACAGCGTGACCTGGAACCGGGTCACCGGCGAGGTCCGAGCTCAAGGCAATGTCCGCGTCGCCAGCCCCGAAGGCGATGTCGCTTATGGCGACGACGTCGTTCTCGAGGACAATCTTCGCGACGGGATCGTCCAGAACCTGCTGCTCGTCCTCAACGACGGCGGCAGGCTTGCGGCCGCCGAGGCGCGCCGCGAGAACGGCTATACGATCCTGGAGCGCGCCGCCTACTCGCCCTGCGCGGTCGTCGACGAGCATGGCTGCCCGCGCGATCCGACCTGGCATATCAACGCCGTCCGGGTGACCCACGATCCGGTCCGGCATCGAATCACCTATGAGGGCGCCAGCCTCAACCTGTTCGGGACGCCGATCTTCGCCTTGCCCGGCCTTTCCCATCCCGACGGCAGCCAGGGCGGCGGCAGCGGCGTTCTGGTCCCGGAAGTGCGCTTCAGCCGCCGCAACGGACTGGAGCTCAGCGTCCCTTACTACATGCGGCTCGCCCCCAATCGCGACCTCACGGTGACCCCTCACGTCTACACCGAGGTGCTGCCGATGCTCGAGGCCGAGTATCGCCAGCTGACCCCGCTCGGGCCGTTCCAGCTGCGCGGCTACGTCACCTACGGCTCCCGGCTTCTGATCGACCCGCTTCCCCTGCCTTCGGTGGACCGCAACCGCGGCGTCAGGGCTTATGTCGAGGGCAACGGACGCTTCCAGCTCGACCCGCGCTGGAGCATCACCGCCTCCGGCCGCTACGTCACCGACCGCACTTTCCTTCGCCGTTACGACATATCGCGCGACGACCGGCTGCGCTCGATGATCGAGGCCGAGCGGATCACCGCCGACAGCTACGTCTCGATCGCCGGCTGGGCCTTTCAGGGCCTTCGGGTCACCGACGCGCCGGGCCAGCAGCCGATCGCTCTGCCCGCGATCGACGCGCGCTGGCGGATGGCCGATCCCTGGCTGGGCGGCGGCTTCGAGCTTCAGGCGAACAGCCTCGCCATCCTTCGCACCGAGGGACAGGACAGCCAGCGCGCCTTCGCCAGCGCTCGCTGGGAGCGGCGAAGCATCACTCCGCTCGGCCAGGAGCTGACCCTCACCGCCTTCGGCCGCGGCGACGTCTATCACGCCAACGACACCGCTCTCACCGACACCGTCATCTATCGCGGCGAGGAGGGCTGGAACGCTCGGCTGATCGGCGCCCTCGCCGCCGATCTGCGCTGGCCGCTGGTCGGCACCTTCCTCGGCGGCAGCCAGCGGCTCACTCCGCGGGTCCAGTTCGTCGCCTCGCCGCCGACCGAAAATCTCGACATCCCCAACGAGGACGCCCGAGCCGTCGACCTCGAGGATTCGAACCTGTTCGCGCTCAACCGATTCCCGGGCCACGACCGCTGGGAGGACGGAGTCCGGGTCACTTACGGCGCCGACTGGGCGCTCGACCTTCCCGGCGTCTCGCTGCGCACCAATGTCGGCCAGAGCTACCGGCTGAGCACCCGAGCGACGATCCTGCCGCCGGGAACCGGACTTTCCGGCCGCTTCTCCGATTTCGTCGGCCGAACCACGCTGCGGGTCGGAAGGCTGGTCAACTTCGTCCACCGGTTCCGGATCGACAAGGACAGCCTTGCGATCCGCCGCAACGAGATCGACGCCACCGTCGGCGGCCGGCAGACCTACGCCACCGTCGGCTATCTCAGGCTCGATCGGGACATCGACGCCTCGATCGAGGATCTGCGCGACCGCGAGGAGCTGCGCCTCGGCGGCAGGGTGGCGTTCGCGCGCTACTGGTCGGTGTTCGGCTCGACCGTCATCGACCTCACCAGCCGCCGCGAGGACCCCTTCTCGCTCGCCGACGGCTTCGATCCGGTGCGGCACCGGATCGGCATCCTTTACGACGACGACTGCATCGAGCTTGGCCTCACCTGGCGGCGCGACTATGAGGCGACAGGCGATGCTCGGCGGGGCAACACCTTCCTGATCCGGGTGGCGCTCAAGAATTTGGGGCGTTAGGGGTTGCCGGGCGACCGGGCGCAATTCGCCTATCCACTTTTGCCGGTGGCCCGCTAAGCTGGGGTTCAGCAAATCTCGCGCAGGGTAGAGGCCTGCTTTTACTGGAGGAATGATGAAGCTCGGAAGGTTCCCAAGGGCGGCGATGGTGCTCGCCGCCTCCTTGCTGTCGGTGGTGGCGGCGGCGCAGGGCGGAAGCCAGGCCTCCGAAGGCCCCGGCCTCGACATTCCCGACAACGTCCAGTTCGTCGGCAAGCAGCAGACCGGCGTTCGCAAGGCGACGGCGATCGTCAACGGCGAAGTGATCACCGAGACCGACATCGATCATCGCCTCGCCCTCCTGCTCGCCTCCAACCGGGTCACCCTGCCGCCCGAGGAGGTGCAGCGGGTGCGCGCCCAGGTGCTTCGCAACCTGATCGACGAGACTCTCCAGATCCAGGCCGCGGCCCAGGAGGAGATCACCGTCGAGGATAGCGAGATCAACCAGTATTTCGCGCGCGTGGCGCAGGGCTTCAGCCAGACCCCGGAGGCCTTCTCCGCCTATCTTCGCACGATCGGCTCGTCGGAGCGCTCGATGAAGCGCCAGATCCGCGGCGAGATATCCTGGCAGCGCGTGCAGAGGCGCCGGATCGAGCCGTTCGTCACCGTCGGCGAGGAGGAGGTCCGGGCGATCATCGAGCGGCTCAACGCCTCGCGCGGAACCGCCGAATATCGAGTCGCCGAAATCTTCATCTCGGCGACTCCGGAGACGGCCGCCGAGGCGCGCGCCAACGCGACCCGGATCGTCCAGCAGATACGCGGCGGCGCCTCCTTCCAGGCCTATGCCCGCCAATTCTCCGAAGCCTCGACCGCCGCTTTGGGCGGCGAGCTCGGCTGGGTGCGCGCCGAGCAGCTTCCGCCCGAGCTGGCGACTCTGGTCACCCAGATGCCGGTCGGGACGATCAGCGACCCGATCGAGGTGCCGGGCGGCTACTCGATCGTTCTGCTCGGCGACAAGCGGCAGATTCTGGTCGCCGATCCGCGCGACGCGGTGCTGAGCCTGATGCAGCTGTCGGTCGACATGGCCCCGGGAACCGCCCAGGCGCAGGCGCAGGCGCGGGCACGCCAGCTCGCCGACGCCACCCAGTCGATGGGCGGCTGCGGCCGCGCCAGCGAGGTCGCCACTTCGCTCGGCGCCGAGCTGATCTCGAACGACCAGGTCCGGGTGCGCGAGCTGCCGCCGCCGCTCCAGGCGATGCTGCTCGACCTCAATATCGGCCAGGCGACGCCGCCTTTCGGATCGGCCGAGCGAGTCAGCGTCCTGGTCCTGTGCGGCCGCGACGATCCCGACCAGAGCGCCGGTCCGAGCTTCGACCAGGTCTATGCCCAGATCAACGACGACAGGGTGAGCCGACGCGCCCAGCGCTACCTTCGCGACCTCCGGCGCGACGCGGTGGTCGACTATCGCTGACATGGCCGAGGCGCCGCTCGCGGTCTCGCTGGGCGACCCGGCCGGAATCGGCGCCGAAGTCACCGCCAAAAGCTGGGAAAGGCGCGAGGAGCATTCGCTCCCGCCTTTCTTCGCGGTCGGCGACAGCGCCGCCGTCGAGGCGGTGTGGGACGGCCCGCTGGCGCTGATCGACGACCCGGCCGAGGCCGCGGGCCTGTTCGCCACCGCCTTCCCGCTGCTCAGGGTCGCCGATGCGACGGCGCCGCCCGGCGGGCTCGGCCTGGTCGGCGCCCGCAACGCGCTCGACGCCCTCGAGATGGCGGTCGGACTGACCCGTTCGGGAGCCGCGTCGGCGCTGGTCACCGGTCCGGTGTCGAAGGCCAGGCTCTATGCGGTCGGCTTCACCCATCCCGGCCAGACCGAGTTCGTCGCCGAGCGCTGCGGAGTCGCCGGGGACCTCACCGCAATGATGCTGGCCGGGCCGACCCTCCGGGTGATCCCGGTGACGACCCACATGCCGCTCCGGGCCGTCGCCGAGGCGCTGACCGCCGATCTCATCGTCGCCAAGGGCCGGGCCGCCGCGCGCGGGCTCCAGCGCCAGTTCGGGATCGCCGAGCCGCGGCTCGCCGTCGCCGGCCTCAACCCGCATGCGGGCGAGGAGGGCGCGCTCGGCCGCGAGGAGATCGACGTCATCATCCCCGCCATCGAGCGGCTCCGCGCCGAAGGCTATCGGGTGAGCGGGCCGCATCCGCCCGACATCATGTTCCAGGAGCGCCGGCGGCAAGGCTATGACGCGGCCTTGTGCATGTATCACGACCAGGCGCTGATCCCGCTCAAGACCCTCCACTTCGACGAGGGCATCAACGTCACCCTCGGCCTTCCCATCGTCCGCACCTCGCCCGATCACGGCACCGCCTTCGACATTGCCGGCCGCAACCTCGCCGACCCCAGGGCGATGATCGCGGCCATCCGGACCGCGGGCGAATGCGCTCGGCGCCTCGCCGCGGCGTGAGGGACCTGCCGCCGCTGCGCGAGGTCATCGCCCGCCACGGGCTCGGAGCCTCGAAGGCGCTCGGCCAGAACTTCATCCTCGACGAGCAGCTTCTCGACCGGATCGCGAAGATCCCGGGCCGGCTCGACGGGGCGGCCGTCTACGAGGTCGGCCCCGGCCCCGGCGGCCTGACCCGGGCGCTGCTTCGCGCCGGAGCGCGAGTGGTCGCGGTCGAGCGCGACCGGCGCTTCCTTCCTCCGCTGGGCGAGCTCGCCGAGGCCGCCGAGGGACGGCTGAGGATCATCGAAGGCGACGCGCTGGCCGTCGACGAGGCGGCCGAGGCCGGCGGCGCCCACGTCGTCGCCAACCTGCCCTACAATGTCGGCACCGCGCTGCTCGTCCGCTGGCTCGGCGGCGAGGCCTGGCCGCCCTGGTGGCGGTCGCTCACCTTGATGTTCCAGCGCGAGGTCGCCGAGCGGATCGTCGCTCAGCCGGGCGGCGGCGCCTACGGGCGGCTGGCGGTGCTCGCCCAGTGGCGCTCGGAGCCGCGGCTGGCGATGAAGCTTCACCGCTCCGCCTTCGTCCCGCCGCCCAAGGTGATGTCGGCGGCCGTGCACATCCTGCCCAAGCCGCAGCCCGAGGGGGTCGGCGCCGGATCGCTCGAGCGGCTCACCGCCGCCGCCTTCGGCCAGCGCCGCAAGATGCTTCGCCGCGCCCTCGCCGGAATGCCGGCGGCGCTCGAGGCGCTCGCCCGGCTCGGCATCGATCCCGAGCGCCGCGCCGAGACCCTCGCCGTCGGGGACTTCGTCGCGGTGGCAAGAGAGATGGGCGGCTGACCCTTCCCTTGGGCTCGGGGGGCGGCATTCCCGGCTTGCATCCGGCCCAAAGTGTATTATTGTAGCAACACAGCGGCGCCGCTGAAGGGGCTCACGAACATGATCCGGACATCCGTCACCACCTACACCCGAGCCGTGGGAATATTCCTCATCCTCTCGATGTTCGGCGGGTGGTTCGGCGAGATGTACGTGCCCTCGGTGATGCTGACCGGCGACGCCGCGACGACGGCCGCCCAGCTCAGGCTCAACGACGGCCTGTTCCGACTAGGCTTCGCCGCCTACCTCGTCGAAGCGTTCAGCGACGTCGTCCTCGCCTGGCTGTTCTACATCCTCTTGAGGCCGGTCCACCGCGACCTCGCTTTGCTTTCGGCCTTCTTCGGGCTGGTCTCGATGCTGGTCTTCGCGGTCACCAAATTGCTCTATTTCGCGGCCCCGACCTTCCTCAGCGGCAACCGCTATCTGACCGCCTTCCCGCCCGACCAGGCCGATGCCCTGGCCAGCCTGTTCCTGTCGCTCTACGCGGGCCTCAGCGGAGTCTCGATGCTGTTCTACGGGACCGCCTGGATCATCCGCGGCTGGCTCGCCTACCGTTCGACCTACCTGCCGCGCTGGCTCGGAGCGCTGATGGCCGCGGCCGGCCTCGGCTTCGCCGTCAAGACGATCACCCAGATCCTCGCCCCGGCCTTGTCGTCGGACCTCCTGCTCGCGCCGATGTTCCTCAACGCCCTCGCCCTCGCCATCTGGATGCTCGCCAACGGCGTCGACCGCGACAAATGGGACCGGGCGAACCCGGGCTCGGTCAGCGATACGCTTCGCGCCGATGCGCCACCCGGACGACGAGGATCGTGATCCGCTCGTCCTCGATCCGGGCGACGACCCGATAGTCGCCGATCCGCCAGCGCCAATAGCCTTCCTGTCCGCCCTTGAGCGGGGCGCCGAGGCCGCGCGGGTCGTCGAGCGGGGCGATCCGGGCTTCGAGCGTCCGGACGATCCGCGCGGCGACGCCGCGGTCGAGCTTCTTCAGCTCCTTCGCCGCGTCGGGATGGAACTCGATGAGCCAGGCCACTCCGTTCCCCGGACAGGGCTAGGGATTTCGGGGGGACGTGCGTCCCTGGCTCATCCAAGGCCAAGCTCGGCCTTCAGCTGCTCGAGCGGGATGGCATCGCCCTCGCGGAAGCCGCTCAGCCGCTCTTCGGCGAGGTAGAAATCCTCGAGGTCGTCGAGGTGCGCCTCGATCGCCTCGCGCGCGTAAAAGGTCTTGGTCCGCCCGGTCCGCGCCGCCAGCGCCTCCAGCCGCCTTTCCGTCGCTTCGTCAAGCCGCACCGCCAACATCGCGCGTCTCCTCGCTATACATGTATAGCGCGGGCCGGTCCGCGGCAAGGGCGAGGTGGCCGCAGATTTGGTCGGGCAGCCGTCGGCCAGGCGGTCGAGCACGTGTTCGCGCAGGGGCTGGTCGCGCTCGAGCCGCAATCCCGCCCAGGGCCGCGCCGCCGCCTGCTGCTGGGCGTAGGTCGGGCTGTAGCCGATCTTCGAGCCTCTATTGCGATCTCACACCGTTCCTCGGGCCTGATCCGGGACCGCCACGGCGACCCGCGACTTGGGGACACGTACTTTTTCGCGAAAAAGTACGTGTCCCCCATTGCCTCATTGCCCATTGCGGATTGCGGGGAGAATCGTGGACTGACACCATGGTTTTCGGCTAATGGAGCGCGATGCCGCGTGCCGCCCGCCTCGTCGTTCCCGGGATCCCCCATCACGTCACCCAGCGCGGCAATCGCTGCCAGAGGACCTTCTTCGGCCCGGACGATTATGCGCGCTACCTCAGGCTGCTTCGCTCCTCGTGCGCGAAGGCGGGGACGCAGGTCTGGGCGTGGTGCCTGATGCCCAACCACGTCCACCTCATCCTGGCGCCGCAACGGCCCGACGGACTGGCCGCCGCTCTGGCTCCGGTTCACCGGCGCTACACCTGGACCGTGAACCAGCGTGAAGGCTGGCGCGGCTTCCTCTGGCAGAGCCGGTTCGGGTCGGCGCCGATGGACGAAGCCCATCTCCACGCCTGCTTCCGCTATGTCGAGCTCAATCCGGTTCGCGCTGGCTTGGTCGATCGGGCCGAGCAATGGCGCTGGTCGAGCGCCCGCGCCCATCTCGGCATTGCGTCCGACCCGCTCACCGTCGTCGCCCCGGGTCGCGAGCGGATCGGAGATTGGCGCGCGCTGCTCGACTCCGGCCTCAGCGACGGCGAGCGCGCCGCGATCCGGGCCGGTGAACGCACCGGCCGTCCCCTCGGCGGACCCGCCTTCCTCGACCGCCTGTCCGCCGCCGTCGGACGTCCCCTGAGACCCGCGCCCAGGCAATGAGCTCAGTGACACGGAGCTCGGGGAAGCTCGGGGACACGTACTTTTTCGCGAAAAAGTACGTGTCCCCTTTTCACATGTCCCACTTGACGATCAGGTCGGAGCCGCCGAATCCGGCGCCACCCACCCCAGCCTTGCCTCGCGCGAGAACAGAAGCTCGCGTGAGTAGAACCGCAAAGGCCAGTCCCTCTTCCCCTCCTCCGCCAGCAGCACCGCGTTGACCCGCTCGCACAGCCCCCTGCCCTCGCTCCTCGCCAGCGCCGCCCGCACGGCTCGGATCGAGACCTGGGTGATCGTCTCGTGATAGCCCTCGGTATCGCTGTTCACCCCGCCGACGCTCTCATTGTAGCGGCGGATGAGGTCGGGCAGGTCGCGCTCGGGCGCGATGTCCGGGCGCTCGAGGATGAGCCAGGCGCAGGTGGCGAGATGGGCCTCGTGGGTCCATTCGGCGCGCGGCAAAGTGCGGGCGATCATCCGCTCGCCGAGGCTTCGGATGGCGGCGTCGTCGGCGAACAGCCGCGGTTCGTGGGCTTTGGTCATGGTCGAAGTCCCTGGGCAAATGAAGAGGAGTGCGCCGTCGCCGGCACGCTCCTCGTCGGCTGCCTCCCCCTCTCCCAGGGGAGAGGGGTAGGGGTGAGGGGCTCCGGCGGACGGCCGTAACCGCCAGCGCCGAACACCCTCACCCTGCCCTCTCCCTGAGGGAGAGGGAAATTCGGCTCAGGCGGCGCCGACGGCGGCGGCCGGCGCCCGTTGTCGGATCTCGGCGCCCGCCGCCCTCGGGGCGGCGGCCCGGACGCCTTCGTCGACATGGGCGGCGAAGCGCGCGAAATTGTCGTTGAACAATTTGACCAGCCGGGCCGCGGTGGCGTCGTAATCGGCCTTGTCGGCCCAGGTTCCGCGCGGATCGAGGATCGCGGTCTCGACTCCCGGCACCGCGACCGGAACCTCGAAGCCGAAATTCTCGTCGGTTCGGAACTCGGCGCCATTGAGGCTGCCGTCGAGCGCGGCATTGAGGAGCGCGCGCGTCGCCCTGATCGGCATCCGGCTGCCGATCCCGTATTTGCCGCCGGTCCAGCCGGTATTGACCAGCCAGCACGCCACTCCGCCCTTTGCGATCCGTTCCTTGAGGAGGTTGCCGTAGACGCTCGGGTGGCGCGGCATGAACGGCGCCCCGAAGCAGGTCGAGAAGGTCGCCTCGGGCTCGGTCACCCCGATCTCGGTGCCGGCGACCTTGGCGGTGTAGCCGGAGAGGAAATGGTACATCGCCTGGTCGGGGGTGAGGCGGGCGATCGGCGGGAGCACGCCGAAGGCGTCGGCGGTGAGGAAGACGACATTGCTCGGCACCGGCCCCATATTGGCGGCCGAGGCATTGGGGATGAAGTCGATCGGATAGGCGCCGCGCGTATTCTCGGCGAGGCTCGAATCGTCGAGGTCGAGCTCGCGCGTTTCGGGGTCGATGACGACATTCTCGAGCACGGTTCCGAAGCGCCTGGTGGTGGCGTAGATTTCCGGCTCGGCCTCGGGCGAGAGTCGGATCATCTTGGCGTAGCAGCCGCCCTCGAAGTTGAACACGGCGTCGTCGGACCAGCCATGCTCGTCGTCGCCGATCAGGGTCCGGCTGGCGTCGGCCGACAGCGTCGTCTTGCCGGTTCCGGAAAGGCCGAAGAAGACGGCGGTGTCGCCCTCGGGGCCGATATTGGCCGAGCAGTGCATCGGCATCACGCCCTCGGCCGGGAGCAGGTAATTGAGGATCCCGAACACCGACTTCTTCATCTCGCCGGCATAAGCGGTGCCGCCGATCAGGATCAGCCGCTCGCTCAGATTGACCGCGATCACCGTCTCCGAGCGGGTGCCGTGGCGCTCGGGATCGGCGGCGAAGCTGGGCAGGTCGATGATCGTGAACTCGGGCTCGAAGCCGGCCAGCTCGCTCGCCTCGGGGCGGACGAGCAGGGTGCGGATGAACAGATTGTGCCAGGCGAGCTCGTTGATCACCCGCACCCGAACCCGGTGCTCGGGCTGCGAGCCGCCATAGAGGTCGGCGACGAACAAAGTCTCCTTCGCCGCAAGCGCGGCGAGGAAGTCGGCCTTGAGGGCGGCGAAATGGGCCGGGCTCATCGCCTTGTTGCTGTCCCACCAGATCGTCCGCTCGGTCTCGGAGTCGCGGACGATATACTTGTCGTTGGCCGAGCGCCCGGTATGCCGGCCGGTGGCGACGACCAGCGGGCCTTCCTTGGCGAGGACTCCTTCGCCCCGGCAGAGCGCCTGCTCGACGAGCGGAGCGGTGCCGAGATTCCAGTGCAAGGCGGCGGGCGTGGCGATGCCCTGGCGGTGAAGATCGAATGACGGGACCCTTGTGGCCACCTGATTTCCCCTATTCGTGCAAATAGATATGATAAATGGAGCAGCCCCGGCGGGATGCCCGTTTCGTCCCCGGCCCATATCGGAGGGGCGCTGCCGCGTCAAAGGGGGCGCCTTCCCCGGCCCGCCTCGCTCGGCCATTGCCGGGGGCGGGCGGCGGGCCTAAACCCGCGCTGGGCAATTCGGAGCGGCCATGTCGATCACGATCGCGCTTGTCGACGACGACCGCAACATCCTGACCTCGCTGTCGGTGACCCTCCAGTCGGAGGGGTTCGTGACCCGGCTCTATTCGGACGGCGAGGCGGCGCTGAAGGCGCTCACCGACAATCCGCCCGATCTCGCCGTGCTCGACATCAAGATGCCGCGAATGGACGGCATGGAGCTGCTCCGCAGGCTTCGCGAGCGCTGCGAGTTTCCGGTCATCTTCCTGACCTCGAAGGACGAGGAGCTCGACGAGGCGCTCGGCCTCGCCATGGGCGCCGACGACTATATCACCAAGCCCTTCTCGCAACGCCTGCTCATCGCCCGCCTCCGCGCCGTGCTTCGGCGGACCGAGATGCGGGCCCGGCCGCCGGAGGAGAATGGCGCGGCGGAAGCGGCGCAGATCGTTCGCGGCCGGCTGCGCATGGATCCGGCCCGGCACCGGGTCAGCTGGGACGGGCGCGACGTCACCCTCACCGTCACCGAGTTCATGATCCTCGAGGCGCTGGCTCAGCGGCCCGGAGTCGTCAAGTCGCGCAACCAGCTGATGGACGTCGCCTATCAGGACGATATCTATGTCGACGACCGCACCATCGACAGCCACATCAAGCGGATGCGCCGCAAGTTCCGCGAAGCCGACCGCGAGTTCAGGTCCATCGAAACCCTCTACGGGGTCGGGTACCGCTTTGCCGAGGAATGAGGACCGGGACCTTCGCCTGAGCTGGTCCAAGCGGCTGTCGCTTCGCCAGCGAATCCTCGCGGTCAACATCTTCGCCATCGTCATCCTCGCCGGCAGCCTCTTCTACCTCGACGGCTTTCGCGGCCGCCTCACCCAGGCCCGGGTCAAGCAGTCCCAGTCCGAGGCGGTGATGATCGCTCACGTGCTTGCCGCCGTTCAGCCCGAGGCGAGGCAGCCCATCCTGGTCCGGCTCGGCCAGGATTCGGGCACCCGGCTTCGCACCTACCGCCGCGACGGCGCCAAGCAGGGCGACAGCTGGGCCGGGGCTCGGCCGACCTACGAGCTCCGCGATCCCGCCGCCGAGCCCTGGCATCGCGGCATCGCGCGCGCCCTCGACAACGCCTTCGACGCGATCGTCGGAGCGCCGCGCCGGCCCTTGTTCAGCGCGCCGGCCGCCGACACGCTCGCGGCCTGGCCCGAGGCGCAGTCGGCGCTCGCCGGGGGCGCTCCGGTCACCGAGATCAGGCGGGCGCCCGAAGGCACGCCCTATATCAGCGCGGCGGCGCCCATCGAGGGAGTCGGCAACGGCGTCCTCCTGCTCACCGTCAACGCCCGCGACATCCGCCGGGTGGTGAGGGCGGAGCGCCTGTCCTTGGGGGTGATCCTGGCCGGCACCATCCTGCTTTCGGTGCTGCTGTCGCGCTTCCTCGCCCGGACGATCGCCAACCCGCTGCGCCGGCTCGCCCTCGCCGCCCACCGGGTCCGGCTCGGGCGGGCGCGCGAGGTCCACGTGCCGGTGCTGCCCGCCCGCCGCGACGAGATCGGGCTGCTCGCCCGGGCCCTCCACGACATGACCCAGAGCCTTCGCCAGCGGATCGATTCGACCGAGGCCTTCGCCGCCGACGTCACCCACGAGCTCAAGAATCCGCTCGCCTCGCTCCGCTCCGCCGTCGACACGCTCGAACGGATCGAGGATCCGGCGTTGCGCCGCCAGCTGCTCGACGTGGTCCGCGAGGACGTGGCCCGGCTCGACCGGCTGGTGGTCGACATCGCCGAGACCTCGCGGCTCGACGCCGAGCTGTCGCGCGCCCGCTTCGAGCCGGTCGACCTCGGCACCCTGATCGAATCGATGCTCCCCATGTGGGAGAGCCGGAGCCAGGGCGCCGTCCAGATCGCCTTCGCCCGGCCGCGCACCGGGACGGCGGTCGTCCCCGGCGACGAATCGCGGCTGGCGCGGCTGATCGACAATCTGGTCGACAACGCCATCTCCTTCTCGCCGCCGGGAGGGGTCGTCGACATCCGTGCCTCCGAGGCCGGCGACGAGGTGCTGCTCAGCATCGAGGACGAGGGCCCGGGGGTCGCGCCGGAGGCCCGGACGGCGATCTTCAACCGCTTTCACAGCCTCAGGCCCGAGGAGGATTTCGGGCGCCATTCCGGCCTCGGCCTGGCCATCGCCAAGGCGATCGTCGAGGGGCATGACGGCCGGATCGAAGTCGAGGACCGGCATGACGGCCGCTCCGGCGCCCGCTTCGTGGTCCGCTTTTCGGGAGCCGCCGCATGACGACGCCACCGCTTTCCTCCGAGACCGTCCACGCGTCGAGCGTCGCCATCGCCGGCCGAGCCATTCTCATCGGCGGCCGCTCGGGCCGCGGCAAGTCCGATCTCGCGCTTCGTCTGATCGACCGCGGCGCCGAGCTTGTGAGCGACGATTATACCATCGTCAGGCGGGTCGAGGGGCGCCTGCTCGCCGCCGCTCCGGAGACGATCGCCGGCAAGATCGAGCTGCGCGGCATCGGCATCGTCGAGCTGCCCGCGGCGAGGGACGTTCCGGTGGCCTTGTTCGTCGACCTCGACATGGACTCGCTTCGCCTGCCGCGGTCCGGCGAGAAGCGGATGGTGGCGGGGATCGAGATCCCGGTCGTCGCCCTTGCCGGCCTCGAGCCCTCGGCGCCGCTCAAGGTGGAAGCCGCGCTCGAGCTGTTCGGACTTGCCGGCTAGTGGCCCGCGCCGCCGACCCGAAGAGGATCCTGCTCGTCACCGGCCTGTCCGGCGCCGGCAAGACGACCGTGCTCAAGACTCTCGAGGACCTCGGCTGGGAAGTGGTCGACAATCTTCCGCTTTCGCTCCTCGACCCCCTGCTCGCCATTCCGCTGCCTGCCCGGGCCGAGCGCGAGCGCCCGCTCGCCATCGGTCTCGACAGCCGCACCCGCGGCTTCGAGGGCGAGCGCATCGTCAAGCAGGTCAAGCGGCTCGCCCGCGAGCAGAATGCCGCGATCGAGACTCTCTATCTGGAATGCCAGACTCCCGAGCTTCTTCGCCGCTATTCGGAGACCCGGCGCCGCCATCCGCTGGCCCCGGACCGTCCCGCCACCGACGGCATCGCCGAGGAGCGCGAGATGACGGCTCCGCTCAAGCGCTGGGCCGATCACGTCATCGACACGACGGACAGCGATTCGAACCTGCTCCGGCAGCAGATCCGCGGCCGCTTCGGGGACGGCGGCGGCGACTCGCCGACCCTCGGCGTGATGTCCTTCGGCTTCGCCCGCGGCATACCGCGCAACGCCGACCTCGTCTTCGACATGCGCTTCCTCAGGAATCCGCACTGGGAAAAGGACCTCAAGGAGCTGACCGGCTTCGACCAGGCGGTGTGCGACCATATCGCGGGCGACGAGGTCTATGAGGATGCGCTGGGGCGGATCGAGGAGCTGCTGATCACCCTGCTCCCGCGCTACCGAGCCGAAGGCAAGGCCTATGTCTCGATCGCCTTCGGCTGCACCGGCGGGCGCCACCGCTCGGTCCATGTCGCGGAGCGAGTCGCTAGACGGTTGCGCGCAGCCGGTTTTTCGCCCACGGTGGATCATCGCGACCTCGCCTCGCCACCACGCGACGGCATCGAGCGATCCGCAGGGGGAAGTTCGGCAGCGACAGGTTCGGAGACTGGGGCGGACGACCGCTTTCAAGGTGGATGAATGATTGGTTTGGTGTTGGTGACCCATGGCCGGCTCGCGGCCGAGTTCGTCGTCGCCATGGAGCATGTCGTCGGTCCGCAGGAGCGGATCGAGCCGATCTGCATCGGCGCCGACGACGACATGGAGGCCCGCCGTGACGACATCGCGGCCGCCATCGCGGCCGTCGACGACGGCAGCGGCGTCATCGTCCTCACCGACCTGTTCGGCGGAACCCCGTCCAACCTCGCCATTTCGCTGATGAAGACCGAGAAGATCGAGGTGATCGCCGGAGTCAACCTGCCGATGCTGATCCGGCTCGAAGGCGCCCGCAAGACGATGGACGTTCGCGCCGCCGTCGCCGCCGCGCGCGAGGCGGGGCGGAAATATATCTCGGTCGCCTCGGAAATCCTCGGCGAGGCCGCGGCCTGAAGATGGTCAGCCGAACGGTC
>Ga0196978_1000169_pt1 | contig 33624 bp, 28 predicted proteins | sample S3v_2013CmetaG_FD_155491 | JGI IMG/M metagenome (GOLD analysis project Ga0196978, IMG submission 155491) | Soil microbial communities from Anza Borrego desert, Southern California, United States - S3+v_20-13C | ecosystem: Environmental > Terrestrial > Soil > Desert | place: USA: California... | reverse complement strand
CCGTCTTCCACGCGGCCGATGTGCGCCCCTTCTTCGGTGACGACGGAGATCGGCTCCATGAACTCGTCCGTCACGTTCTGGCCGTAGAACCGGCGCATCGTTTCGAGTGCGTCCTTCGTCTCGGTGCCGACGCCGAGAGTGAGCAGGTCATAGCCGCGCTGGACGCGCTCCCAGCGATGATCGCGATCCATCGTGAAGTAGCGGCCGACGACCGTAGCCAGGTGCGCGTTGGGCTTGTCGCGGATGTGCTCGAGCAAACGTCCGAGGTACGTCTCCGCTGATTTCGGCGGCGTGTCGCGGCCGTCGAGGATGGCGTGCACGAATACGTTTTTCGCGCCGAGCTCGAGCGCCGCGTCGATGAGGCCGTGCAGATGTTCCTGCAGTGAATGCACGCCGCCATCGGAGAGCAAGCCCGTAAAGTGCACGTTGCGCGCGTTCTTCACGGCATCGGCGAAGGTCGCGTTCTGCAGCAGCTCGCGATGCGCGATCGATTTGGAAATGCGCACGATGTCCTGATCGACGACGCGGCCCGCGCCGATATTCAGGTGCCCAACCTCCGAGTTCCCCATCTGCCCCTCGGGCAACCCGACCGCGAGACCCGACGCTTCGAGCGTGGTCCACGCGTGATCGCGATAGAGAGAGGTGAAGCGCGGTGTGTCGGCCGCGGCGATCGCGTTGTGCTCCCGTTCGCTGCGACAGCCGAAGCCGTCGAGGACGATCAGGATCAGGAAAGGGCGCTCGGCCATGGGCCGGCGAAGATACCAAAAATCAGGAAGCGGCGGCCTTCTCGCGCTTGAAGACCATGCCGATGTGATCCGTCGCGCCGGTCTTGAAGTTGATGGAGGTGATGCTCACCAGCTCCCACCCTTCATCGCCGAGACGGTTGAGCTCTTCGGCACGCCGCGGATCCATCGAATAATTCTCCGACCGGACATTGATGATCTTGTATTCCCAGGTCTTCATGGTCCGTGGCTCTCCCCCTCCCGGTAGCTGATGCGGGCGCAAGTGTAAACCGAATTGAAAATTGAAAATCGAAAAATAGGGAAGAGCTCGCGGCCCCTCCCCCCGTTTTTCAATTTTCAATTTTCAATTTTCAATTCCGCTTCTCCAGGCCACTGCCTCCGCTGGAAAATCCGTGATTACCCCATCGCATCCCAACTCACGCAAGCGCTCCCAGTCATGCCGCCGATTGGCCGTCCACGGCATCACGCGAATGCCGCGCGCCTGACATGACTCGACGAGCTCGCGATCGACGTAGCGGATTTGCGGGAAGCACCAGTCGGCGCCGAGGCGGGCGGCGTAGTCGGCGGTGTCAACGAGATAGCCGTCGATGGTGATGCCGAGCGGGATGGTCGCGCCGCGGCGGCGCATCTCGCGGATGATGGTGTGATCGAACGAGGAGATGATGATGTTCGGCCACTCGCTGACCATCGTGAGGATCGTTTCTTCCCAGCGCGCGCGTTTCACTTCGAGCACCATCATTCCGCGACCGGCGAACGTGGAGAGAGCGTCGAGGCGATCGATGACCGCGCCGCGTTCCGCGCATTGCGTGAACGTCAGCGATTCGATGTCCTCCTCGCGCAACTGATCGTCGTGAAAGAGCACGGCCGTGTGATCGAAGAGCAGCCGCAGGTCGGTCTCGAAGCCATCCGCGCCGGCGCGCAGCGTCTCCTCGAAAGACGCGAGTGTGTTCTCGGGAAATCGTTTCGGGCTGCCGCGATGCCCGAGGATCAAAAAGTGATCGGCTGCAGGTCGCATCTTCTTGTCCGCACTCCACCGCCGTGGTAGCTTGCTCGCATTCAGCGGAGCCAGATCAATGCCGAAAAAGATCCTTCTTGCGGATGACAGTATCACCATTCAGAAGGTCGTCGAGCTGACGTTTTCCGACGGCGATTACGAAGTCACGGCGGTCAACAACGGCGCGAAAGCGGTCCAGAAACTCGCTGAGATGCGGCCGGACATCATCCTCTCCGACATCATCATGCCGGAGAAGAATGGATACGAAGTCTGCGAGTACGTGAAGTCGCATCCCGAGTACCGCAACATCCCGGTCGTGCTGCTCACCGGCACGTTCGAGCCCTTCGATCCCGATCGCGCCGAGAAGGCGGGTTGCGATGCAGTGGTGACGAAGCCGTTCGAGTCGCAGAGCCTCATCCACAAAGTCGAAGAGCTGATCTCGCAGTCGCAGCAGTCGAGTCAGAACAGCGCGGCGAGCACGGTGGCCGTACCGATCGCGCAGCCCGCGGCGCCGTCGCCGTGGATGGAAGAGCCGCCCGCCGCGCCGGAGCCGTTCACGCACGACGCCGACATCTTCGGCGCCGCACCTCCGCAGTCGACGACCGAGATGCCATTCGAAGTGCCGCAGGCCGCGCCGTCATTCGGTTCGGATACGCCGTTCGGTGAAGAAGCTTCGGGCGGCGATGCCTTCGCCGGCGAGACGCGCGCATTCCCGCGCATGAGCTTCGAGGACATGCAGCAGATGGCCTCCGCGTCGTCGCCGGAAGCGATGCCGGTGCCGGAGCCATCACCGTGGGACGAGCCGGCATCGACGCCATCGTTCAGCGATTTCGCGGCGCCCGCGCCGGAGCCGGAACCGGAGCCGATCGTGGCGACGGAGCCGGAAGCCGATCCATTCGGTGCGTCCCCGGCCGCGGAAGAGTTCAGCAGCGAAACGCGCGCGATCCCGAAGATGACCATCGAAGAGCTGCGTGAGCTCGCGGCGCAGTCCACGCCGCAGCCGGAACCGCCCGCGCCGGAGCCGACGCCCGCCCCGTCGCCGTGGGACGAGCAGGAAGCGCCCGCGTTCGGCGGCGAGACCCGCGCGTTCCCGAAGATGAACTTCGACGACTTCCAGCAGCAGCCCGCCGCGGAATCGTCCGCCGCTTCGTGGGAAGCGCCGCCAGCATGGGAACCGCCGGCCGAGCCTGCGTGGGAAGCGCCTGCGTTCACGCCTGCGCCGGAGCCCGCGGATTCGCCGTTCGCGTCCGAGGGCGCGTCGCCGTTCGGTGAAGAGGAAGCGCCCGCGTATGCGGGCGAGACGCGTGCGTTCCCGAAGATGAACTTCGACGACTTCCAGGGAATGACCGCGACGCCGGAGCCGGGACCGGAGCCCGAGGTCGAAGCCGCTCCCGTCGAGTCATTCGCGTCGCCGATCGAAGAAGAAGCGACGCCGGACGAGATCCCAGCGGGCTTCAGCGATCAGCCGATGCCGGAGGAGATGCCGTTCTCCGCGCAGGCAGAAACGCCCGCGGAAGAGCCATCCTGGCTCGCTGCTGGTGCGAGCGAAGCGGCTGAAGCGGAAGCCGAGCCCGAAGAGCCGGCGGCCGCCTTTGCGCCACCGCCTCCGCCACCACCCGCGCTCGCGCCGGAAGCGCCGCCGATGGCGATCTCGGCGCGTAGCGAGTCCGCCGATCTCACCGACGAGCAGGTTGATCGCATTGCCCGCCGCGTCGTGGAGCTGCTGTCGGATCAGGTGGTGCGCAACATCGCGTGGGAGGTGATCCCGGACCTCGCGGAGATGGTGGTCAAGGAGCGCATCCGCCAACTGGAAGCAGAGGCCTAGCTCCCCGCGCGTGAAGATCTACACCCGCACCGGCGACCTCGGGCAAACCTCGCTCTTCGGCGGTGCACGCGTTGCCAAGAGCGATCCGCGCATCGAAGCCTACGGCACCGTCGACGAGCTCACCTCGCACATCGGCGTCGCGCGCACGACGCCGCTGCCGTCGGATGTCGACGCAATCCTGCATCAGGTGCAGATCGACTTGTTCGAAGTCGGCGCGCACCTCGCGTCGCCCGGCACGAGCCGCTTTCCAGGCGTCGATGCGACCCGCATCGAAGAGCTCGAGCGCGCGATCGATGCGATGGAAAAAGAGCTCGTGCCTCTGACGACGTTCATTCTGCCCGGTGGTTCATCGAGGGCGGCGCATCTGCACGTGGCGAGAACCGTGTGTCGCCGCGCGGAACGACTGGTGGTCGCGTTGCAGGATGAGACGCCCGCGACGATCTCGACGATTGCGTATCTGAATCGCCTGTCGGATTACCTCTTCGTCGCGGCGCGGTTCGCAAACAAACGCGCGGACATCGAAGACGTGCCGTGGAAAAGATAACCCCGCCATCGAAGCGACGGGCTCTCAGCCCGTCGTGGTGGCCGAGTGGACGGGCTGAGAGCCCGTCACTTCGGATCAGGTTGGTCGGGGCAAGAGGACTTGAACCTCCGACCTCACGGTCCCGAACCGTGCGCTCTACCAGGCTGAGCTATGCCCCGACGATCCGATCAAGCAGCCGCGAAGGACTCGCGGCGAAGGCGCGGATTCTAGTGATTTCGATCCGAGCGGTCAAACTAACGGCAGACCCCGCAGGTTCATTCCGCGAAAACACGAACTTGTGAACGCGGAATCGCTTCCGCGGGCGCCCCGTTGCGAACGTCGAAGGGAGCACCACCCATGAAACGACTCACTCCGATGCTGGCGCTGCTCGCGCTGACGATCCCGGCGTCCGCGCAGGAGCAGCCGCGCACGTTCGATGAACGGATCGACGTCAACGCCGTACTCCTCGACGTCATCGTCACCGACCGCAAAGGCAACCACATCCTCGGCCTCGGTCCCGACGACTTCATCATCAAAGAGAACGGCGTGCAGCAGAACGTCGACTCGGTCGACTACTTCACCAACCGCCGCCTCCTCGATCAACGGGAGGAACAGGCGCCGTTCAAAGTCGAGCGCGTGCGCGAAGAGCGCTACTTCATCTTCTTCTTCGACAAGCCGACGGAGCCGTCCGCGCTGTTCGACGATCTGACGCGCGCGCGCCTCTCGGTCAAGCGCTTCCTCGAAACGGAAATGCAGGACACGGATCTCGTGGCCATCGTCGGACATGACGTCCGCCTCAAGGTGTACAGCGACTTCACCAGCGACAAGAAACAGCTCGCGCGTGCGACCGATCAGGCGATGCTCTTCGGCCGCGGCCTGACGAAAGCGCCCGCCGGCGACGGCCCGTCGATCCTCCGCAACGTCGACGGACTGATCGACGACACCGGTACGGTCTACGAGGCGCTCGACGCGCTCGCGGACAGCGTGCGGTCCATCCGCGCGCGCAAGAATCTCGTGCTGTTCTCACCCGGTATCGCCACCCGCGATGAGCGTGTGATGGCGGGCGGCATGCTGTTGAGCCGCAGCCGCTACCTCGATCCCGCGCTCGAGTCGCTCAATGCGTCGAACGTCTCGGTGTACGGCGTGCAGTTGCAGCGCGACGTCGACTCGTCGCCGTACTTCCACCAGCGTCTCGACGAGCTTTCGTCCGCGACCGGCGGCCGTTACTTCCGCCTAAACGTCAGCTTCAACCCGGCGCTGCAGAAGATCGAGCAGACGAACAACGGCTATTACCTGCTCAGCTATCGCTCGCCGCACGCGAAGGGCGAGAAGGGCTTCCAGAAAGTCGAAGTAGACGTGAAGAACCGCGAGTTCAAAGTGATCTCGCGCCCCGGCTATTCGTTTGGCTCATAAGTCCGCAGCGTGACGCGCTCGCCCGGCACGAGCTGGGCGAGCTTCCACCGCTCCGACGTGATCACGGTCATCGGCTGCAGATAGCCGCCGGTGATCGGGTGATCCGGCCCCATCGCCACGAGCGATCCATCGGGATGCAGTTGGATGGTCCCGCACTGCATGCCGATCGAACGGAGATCGGCGGGGACGTCGATCTCGAGCTTTTGCAGCGGACGCAATCGGATTCCTACGCGATCGAGTTGTGGCGTGACTTCGCATTCGAGGTCGCGGATGCCGATGGCGTGAGGACCGGCGATCGCGAGGACCTGGTTCCTCGGAGTACCTCGGAGTACCTCGGAGTTCCTCGGAGGGGTTGCCGCGTCGCCGATGGCAAGGTACGCGCGAAGGCCGCCGGTGATTCTGCCGAATGTGCGTTCTTCGCCGGCGCGCACGTGTTCGATGCGGAGCGCGAGATCCGGCGTGCACCAGGCGATCACGGCGTCGCGGTGGAAGCGAAGACGCGGGCCGGTCATCGCGGATTCGAGGAGCTCGATGTTGCCCTCGACGGCGCTCATTGCTTTAGCTGCCGCGATGTCGTCGAAGGGACGTGTAGTCAGGATCGTCAGCGGCGAGGCGATGAGCTCCGACATCTGGAGCGAGGGGCTCTCAGCCCGTCGAGGCATCGGACGGGCTAAGAGCCCGTCCCTCCAGATGTCCATGGTGATGACGTCGCCGGGGACGAGTGCGTTCTCGAAATCGAAATCCGAGTGTCCCAGTACGTTCCAGCCGCCGGGCGTGTCGATGGGATAGAAGGCGGCGACGTTTCCCGCCACCGCAAACGTTCCGCGCGCAACAGGACGCGACGTCGCACGCCGCGGCATCGCCCACTCCTCCGGCCAGCCGTCGAGATAGCCGAAGCCACCGCGAAATCCGAGATAGCGCACCACCAGGCGCAGCTTCGCCACGCGCGCGAAAAACTCATCGCGCGGAACGCGCGCGAACAACTCCGGCAGGTCCTCGCCATCGAACGCCACGCGCACGCGTAGCTCGCGCGGCTCGCGCGTCTGCGTCGCTGACGCCGTGTCGCCGTCCCCGCGAATCACGTATAACGACGAGTGTCCGACGATGCACGCGACCACTCCCGGCTCGGCGCGCACGCGCGCGGCGGCGGCGTGCAGTTCGGCGGCCGTGACGTCGCCGAGCTCGATCAGTTCAGCGTTATCTCCGGCACGCGCGCGATGCATCGCATGGTGATAACGTCCCCGCTCATGAATCGCAAGCACGAAGAGCTCCTCGACGAAATCGCGCGGCAGGCCATGATCGACAAAGGCCTCCAGCCCGACTTCGACGCCGAGGTGCGCAGGCAACTGGCCGGCATCACCGGTCCCGCCCGTGACGACGTCCGCGACATGCGCGACCTGGGCTGGTGCTCGATCGACAACGACGACTCTCGCGACCTCGACCAGCTCACGTGGGGCGAAGACGCCGGTAACGGCAGCACGCGCATCTTCATCGCCGTCGCCGACGTCGACGCACTGGTGAAAAAAGACACGCCCATCGATCGGCGCGCGCAGCACAACACCACCTCCGTCTACACCGCGGCGCGCGTGTTCCCGATGCTCCCGGAGAAGTTGTCGACCGATCTCACGTCGCTGAACGAAGACGAGGATCGCATGGCAATGGTTGTCGAGATGACCGTGCGCGACGACGGCTCCGTCGAAGACGGCGGCGTGTACCACGCGCTCGTGCATAACCACGCAAAACTCGCGTACGACCGCGTGGCGGCATGGCTGGACGGCGAAGACGAGGAGCCGGAGAAGGTCGGAAAGGTCAAAGGACTCGCGGCGTCATTGCGTCTGCAGGACAAGGCCGCCGATCGCATGCGCGACCTGCGGCACGAGCACGGCGCGCTCGATCTCGAAACGATCGAGGCAAAGCCGGTGATCGTCGACGGACAAGTTGTCGATCTGCAGCAGTCGAAACGGAACAACGCGCGATTGCTGATCGAGGACTTCATGATCGCGGCGAACGGCGCGACCGCGCGGTTTCTCGCGAAGCATGGCTTCTCGAGCATCCGCCGCGTCGTACGCTCGCCGGAGCGTTGGGATCGCATCGAGCGGATCGCCGAGGAGCTCGGGGAGCGCTTGCCGCCGGAGCCGGATGCGCGCGCGCTCGAGGAGTTCCTGCGCCGCCGCAGGAAAGCGGATCCGGTGCGCTTCCCCGATTTGTCGCTGGCCATCGTCAAGGCGATGGGCGCGGGCGAATACATCGCCGAAGAAGCGAGCGACAAACCGATCGGACACTTCGGTCTGGCGGTGAAGGATTACACGCACTCGACCGCGCCGAACCGCCGCTATCCCGATCTCATCACGCATCGCCTCGTGAAGGCGGCGCTCGCGGGGAAGCCGCAGCCGTACAACAACGACGAGCTCGACGCGCTCGCCGAGCACTGCACGGCGCAGGAGGACGCGGCGAACAAGGTCGAGCGGCAGGTGCGCAAATCGGCGGCAGCCTACATGCTGCGCTCGCGCGTCGGCGATCGCTTCGACGGCATCGTCACCGGCGCCTCGCAGAAAGGCACGTGGGTGCGCATCTTCCGTCCACCGATCGAGGGAAAAGTCGTGCGCGGATGGGACGGTCTCGACATCGGCGACCGCGTGAAGGTGAAACTGCTGGACGTGGACGTCGACCGCGGCTTCATCGACTTCGGACGCGCGTGAGCGCAGCGTGGATTCGGCGCAGCTGCAACCATGAAGGTGGCCAGACGGGCGCCCGTCTGGCCACGTTTGCGGTCTACTCCCGAATGAACTGAATCTGCTTGGCGCATTCCGCACATTCCCGTGCGATCCGGCGCGTTATTTTGGCTTCCATTTGCCAGGCCTTTCCGCCGACAGCGCGCAGGTCCATGATTACGTTGCCGCCATTACGCAGAGTTTCCTTGACCGCCGCGCCGCTTGCCGCAAAGATCTCGCGCTCGGTGGCTCCCGGCGGTAGTTCTGCAACTGTATTCGCGCCGAACTGTGCTGCCTTCTTCATGAGGGTTTCTCTACTGCCCTGCCCAGTGCCCAGATAGAGGACAGGTTTTGCACCCCTGGCCACGGTCCGCGCGACGTGTCCGGCCAGAAATGCTCCCAACTGGTCGGCTGTCTTGTTCAGCGCAAAATCCCAGGCCGCGCTTTCCACGGCGCCGTCGAAGTCGCCGTCCACAGTCGCCTTGAACCAAGCCTCGGCAAACGGCATCGTTCGCTCGAACGCCGCCCGGAGAAACTCCGTGAGGATGCTCAGATCGTGCACAAACCGGTCGTGTTCTTCTCTTTGGGCACACCTGTCGTCACAGTCCCAGCCGACGATGTTGCCTTCTTCGTCATAAATCGGCGTCGAGTACTTCCCGGGCTCCTGGTCGATCGGTTGTGGTGCAGTACCGTCCTGTGGATCTTCGCGCGATAGTCCGGAGGGGTCCGTCCATCGGAGCGGGTTGTTGGTCACATACGCGTATCGATTCCAGCTCTGCGGCGTCCGTGGCTGTCCGCTGGCCATGAGCGGGTCAACGCTGATAAATCGACCTTGAGCGTTGGCGTAATAACGTGCACGGGCATAATCCAGCGAGATCTCGTGGTCGCGTTCGTAGCCCGTGAACTGTTGTCGGACGCCGTCGAACGTCGCGTACCCCCGACTGGCCGTTCTGCCATTCACCCCGGTGCTGATCTCCTCGCCAAACGGCAGGTAATCATGCCGACTGACTCCTTCGAGCGAGCCACTCTGATCGAAAATCAGACGCGGCGTTCCGGAGTAGTCTGCGACTAACCAGCGCAGTGTCGCCTGAGGCGGCGGCGTCACAATATCCGTACGGATGATTGTCAGCGCGACGCCAGTGCTGTCGTTTTCGATCGTGGCGTTCGTGCCGTCGCCAACGGATACGTCGATGGAGTCGCCGGCCCTAACTGCGCGCGAGATCGCAAATGGCACTTTCACGCCATAACCGCTCACGTGACCAGCGAACAATGAGATGCCGTTGTGATGGATCGCTACATCGGTCGAGGTCCCGGCCTTGTCCAGTCCCTGGAAGCGACCGGAGATTCGGTACGTTCCCGCAGTCGGGGCGGTCCAACGGATCACGCTGCGCTGGTCGGCGGCGCCGGGGTGAAGATTCAGTACATCCGGAGGATGGACGACCGACGGAGCGGTCGGATAGGTGTAGTTGGCGTCTGTGTTGTTGTAGAGGAGCTGCGGACAACACGCCACGCCTGCACGCCAGGCATTGGTCCCGGCGCCGTACGGGGTGCTCGCGCTCGTGTATGGAGTAAACGCCGCGCTGCCCGTCGCGCGATATCCGTACGACCACGGGCCGTTCGAGTTCGCCACCGCGGAAAAATCGGCGACGGCATCCCCGCTAAAGGCGCTTATCGTGACGGCGACGCCTGTACTATCGTTCGAATTGGTGTTGTTCGTGCCGTTGCCTACGGAAATCTCGATGACATCCCCTGCTGCTACGGAGCGCACGAGTGAGAAGGGAACTCTGGCCCCATACCCACTCACGTTTGTTGCAAACAAAGAAACGCCGTTGTGGTGGATGCTGCCGTCAGTGGTCGTACCAACGGTGTCGATCCCTTCAAAGCGGCCGGTGATCCGGTACGTCCCAGCAGCCGGAGCAGTCCAGCGAATGACTCCGCGCTGATCGAGAGAGGCTGGATGTACGTTGAGTACATCCGGCGGATGTACGACCGAGGGCACATTGGGATACGTATATGCTGCACCGGTGTTATTGACGACGATTTGTGGGCAGCATGCCGTCGAAGCCGTCCGCCACGCCTCGGCGCCCGGACCATAAGGCGTAGCCGCCGCGACAAATGCGGTAAACGGCCCGCCGGATGTTCTGTACCCATAAGACCAGACTCCAGACGGATTGGTGTCGGCGGAGAATTCCGCCACGGCATCGTGGGTGCCGCCTCCTGTCTCCGGGAGCGTTGCGGTGAAGACAATCTCCCCCGTCCTGTAGCCATATTCCACGCGTGGTGAGGTCGGTTGAGCGCCGGCATCGTATTCGGCGATCAGGTCTCCGCCGGCGTACACCTGCCAGCGCTCCTCACCGCCGCCGATACGGCGGACGCGGTTGCCTTCTCCGTCGTACGCGAAGAGCACGGTCGCGCCGGTGTTCGTCGTGGCCGTGACGATCCGTTGCTCGCCGTCGAAGGTTCGTGCGCCCGAGCCGCTATAACCATCGAACACCAGGTTGCCGGCACGGTCGTACCGCATGGCGCGCTGACCCTCGGCGCGGCCGAGATCTCCAGGCGCATAGACTCGATTGGTGGCCGGATCCACGGCAAACTGTGGCTCCGAAAACCCCGTGGTTGCAGCGGCGTTGATGGTGCGGTTTCCCCATTGATCGTAGTCGTAATCCTGAACCGACGTCGTGCCCGCAGTCTCACTTACGCGTGCCAACCGATTCAATCCGTCGTAGTTGTACGACTGCGTCATGAGATGAAACTTGCTCTCGTCTTCGTCGTCTTCAGGGATCCAGATCATCTGCTGGCGCAGGTTCCCGTTATTGCGCGGGCCGCTCGTGACGCGCTGCTCCCATGTCGGATTGTCCACATACGCGTACAGGAAGGCGCCGCGGTTCCAGGACGTATCGTTCGGAGTGGTCCCGACGCGGATGGCCTCCAGCTGCCCGCGCACGTTATAAAAGCGTTTGTGATAGACGCGCGCGGTTGTACCCAGCCACTCCTGAGCTTTCTGCCCATATCCATCGTAGGTAATGCCGCCGGCGTATGTGCGGACGATGCCGCCGCCAAGGTTACCGCTCGCGTTGATGAGGCGTCCGGCGGTGTCATAGGCGTAAGTGATCTTGTTTCCGGAGGGGTAGGTTTGTGAAAGGAGGTTGCCGGCGAGATCATAGGTCCGCTTTACTGCGAACGGCGCGCTCCAGGTACCGTTGAGAGCAAACTGCTGGGAGATCGACGTCTGCCGCCCAATGGTGTCGTATGCAATGGCGGTGCGGCGTTCCAAACCAACTCTGACGCCGTTTTGGAGCGTCGACACTTCCTGCGTCCATGGCTTGCCAATGCCGTTCACGGCGCCATCGTAGGTGGTGTTCACTTCGGGAGTGCCATCGGAGTAACGGGTGCGTACGACACGTCCGAGGCCGTCGAAGGTGTAGTCGGTACGCACGCCGCGCGGGTCGATGCGCGCGATGAGGTTCGACGCGTCGTACTCATTCGCGGAGGTCCACTGCGCATTGCCCGTGAACGGATCGGTACCGGCCAGCGCGGTGTTGACTGCCTGCTCCGGCAGTCGGCTGCGGATGAGCCGCGACAGCAGGTCGTACATGAAGAAGCGCTGCTGGCTACCCTGGACAACGGACCGAAGATTCCCCACCCCGTCGTAGTCATATGTCGTGAGCAGCTTCAGACCACCTTCACGCGCATCCTCGACGACCTCCACAAGCCGTCCCAGGCTGTCATAAGTCGATCGCTGCACTTTATTGTCAGGATCAGTCGAGGTCTGGGACCGGCCGCTATAAGCGACGTGATGCGTCGCGTTGTCCGGCTTGGCGACAATCCTGATCACGCGGCCGAGGCCGTCATAGACTGTCTCCCGCCAGCGGCCGGAAGGGTTGACGGCGCTTGCCGATCCGGCAGAGTTGTACGGACGGGATCGGCGGCTTTCGCGCCCGAGCTGGTCGTACTCGATGTCGACTGTCGCATAGAGTGCGCCGGCCGCTCCGCGCGTGCCGCTCACATGCTTGAACGTGCGACGGATGCGGCCCAGACCGTCGGTGAACTCCTTGGTCCACTCCGACTTCGTGGCGTCGATCTGGGTTTCTTTCTCGACCGCATACGTCCCGGACGGATTTCCGCTCTGGACCGCGTATCGATAGATCGTCGTCCGCCCGCCGGGAGGTGGCACCGTCCGTGTGAGCCGGCCGAGCGGGTCGTTGTACTCATGCGATGTCGTCTCGCCGTTTTCATCGACCTGGCGCGTCAACAACGACGTGAAATAGTCGTAGACCGCAGAAGATTGCTGTGGGAGCCCCGAGACCGCCGTCCCGGTGGCACTTGTAGTGGGGACGCGGGAGATCGTAATGGTTGGCAACGCAAACGTGTTGCGTGCAATGCCGTCCGAGTATCTGTCGCCATATTTTGCACGAGAGATCCGCTGATGGCCATCCCACGCGCGACGAGGATTCCCGACTTTGTCGTATTGCGTGTGCAGCTCAAAGGCTGTCCCCGCCGACGAGACGAGACCGCGCACGGTGGTCACGTTGCCGCGACGAGGAGTTTTCGGATCAGACCACCCGACGACCGACACGGCGGTGACCTCATCGTCGTGCGGTGATAGAAGCGGATAGGCGGCCTCGTCGTATCGTTGCTCGCTCTGCTTGTTGAGAACGGCCGCGCCGGACGCGCCGGGAGAAAATATCTGCACGAGCCGAACGAGGTTGCGCAGGTGCGGCGAAGCGAGAGTGCCGCCCGTGTATGCGATATCCGACAGGAACTCGCGGTGAGTATGCCGTAGTAAAGGACCCGGTACACCGACACCGTAGTCGAACTCACGCAGATCGACCATATTGTTGAACTGGTCGTACGCAAACGTCTGCTTCGATACTTGATTCGTATCCAGGAGAGTGACGATGGTCTGCGTGATCTGGGGGTCATTGGCCTTGGCGGAGTCGGACGTTTCTGGCTGGGCGAGCCGCCACGTCGTACCAACCGCCGGCTGCTGCCATGTGTGCTCCACGCGACGACGCAATACCGCTGCGCCATTGACGACGTCGAACGCTTCGCTTCTGTACTCTTTTCCGTTCTTCCAGGAGACGTATTCGATGGGTCCTGTGGGGCCGAGGTTCGTATTCGGGCTGCCGTAAAAGAAATGCCTGCTGAAGGCAAGGAGAGTCCCGGCAGGACTCTCCACGCGCACTGAAGCCGCAGCGCCGGTAACGTATCGCGTGATGCTTTCCAGGCTGTTGCGATTCGAGGCGTCCAGGTAAACCCGACGCGTGGTCAGGCGCTTCTCGATCTCCGATTCCGTGTGTTCGTAGATCCAGTCGTACTCGATGGCTCCGCCAGTCGGGAGAACCACGCGGGTGAGATCGCCGTACTCGCTGTATCGGAAGTGGTACGCACGACCGTCGGTCAATTCGACGCGTGCGACCTTGCGCGGGTTGTAGTGAGCGGTGTCGCTTCCACCCAGCATCTGGGGAAAGAGAGAGCGGTAGGTCTTCGTAATGATGCTATCGCCGGACTGCGTGTTCCGTAGTAGATCGCCCAAGCTGTCGTACCAAACGCGGATGACCCGTGATTGTCCGGCGTAGCCTTTGAACGAAATCTGGTCGTACGGGATCGATCCCGCCGCGGGAACGACGTCGAAACGCCTGCCCAGTGGATCGATCGCGGCCTGCCCCGTCCAGGTAATGGTGTTTCCGTTGCGATCACGGAGCGATGAGACTGCTCCTCCGTCGATTCGATATCGCGTCCCATCTTTCAGGAGTAGCTCCCCAGACGGGCCGAACTGCGAGATCACCTGAGGCATGTCGCCGTCGTCTCGATAGTCGGAAATCGGTTCATCCGAAATGAACGTGGCTGAAGTGCCGTCCGTCGAGACGAATACCGTCCCACGTGACGGCGTCACGTACTCGTCTCCCCGCTCCGGATACCACGTACCGGCAATCGGTTGCCCATTGGTCAGTTTGTCGCGCAGTTCGAACTCAGTGCCGTTCGGCGACTGGAAGGTGAGCCGTGTCAGCGTCCGCATCGAGATCTCACGAAGCATGGTGCTGCAGCCCTCACCGACGCCGTCACAGCCTCTCGTGTCGTAGGCCCGCCCATCCTCGACCACCGCCCGGCGTCCCGTGAGGCGTCCAGGACCATAGTCGGGCTCGCGTTCATCCCACCAGACGCCGATTGGCGTGTACTTCGGCTGTGAATTCGGCGCAGTGACCGCGATCAACTTCACGCGCCAGTTTTGCTCGATTGGCAATTTCATCATGTAGCTGGCCTGGCCTCGACCCCCGACAGCCACGAGCGGAACCGTGAAGTTCAAGTTGCCACTGAAAAAGCTGACGCTCTCGAAATCACTCAGTGAATACGCGCCGGCAGGCGCTCCCGGCGCCAGGCCTGGCGGGGTTGTGCCATCGGTATTCGTGCCCGCACCCGCGTCCATGCCCGCGAGACCGAGTAGGAGTAATAGACACCCGATCAGAACGCCGCGAGACGCGAACCGAGGAGTGGGGACCAGCCAGCATCGGGTTTTGGACTCAAAAGTCATTCGTTGTCCTTTTCTCTGAGTGAAGAGAAGGAAACACAGATTGACCGAGTCGCCCCCCCCCCAAAGAGGCATTTCTTGTAACATCCGCATGTTTGCCGCGAAGCGGACGAGCACCTGGCTGCCGAATCTGATCACCTGTTGGCCGACGGCGGGCGCGTTGAACGACCTAGACGAAGTGCGGGCCAGACGATCCCGACATCGGCCACCGGGCGTTCCGCCAGCACGAAGAACAGCGGGCCGAGGAGATGCGTGAGGACGCGCGGTGCGAGCCCTCGCATCGTGTCGAGGTTCCACGGCGACACGGCCACGGCCGTCGCATAGAGCACGAGCATCGGCACGATCACGATCGCGGCGAGTGCGTGTCCGCGCCGCGCGAAGATCCACGCGGTCGCGATCAGGATCATCACCAGGCCCCAGTCTTCGAGTGAAATCACGTTCGCGAACAGACGTCCGATGGAGCCTGCGAACCGTTCGATGTGCGATGGGACGTCGAGCATCGTGCGCGCGAAGTTTTCTTCGTCGGACCGCTCGATCCGCGCGCGCCAGATGACCAGGTGTGCGATGGCGATGACCGGCAGCACGAGCGCAATGGCGATGCGTTTGCGAAAGACGAACGCGCCCGCGACGAGTAGCAGCAGCGCGAGGGGCAGGCCTTCGTTTTTCGTGAGCGCCACGCATGCGACCCAGAAGCCGAATCGGATCGGCGCGCCGTTCTCGATCAGCTCGAAGAAGGCGCACGCGACAAAGGCGCCAAGGGCGATGTCGACGTAGGCGGAGAGCGCGCCGGAGGGGTCGATGAGGATCTGCGGCAGCCAGAGAAATGTGGCCGCGATCCAGCCACCGAGGCGGCGCCGAAGCTCGAGCGCGAACGCGACGGCGAAGAACGCGAAGAACCAGCGCGTGTGCCGATCGTCGAGATCACCAGCGAGCGTGAGGACGACAGCGGCATCGAGCGGCATCAGCAGCGGGTATTCATTGCGCGGGGTCGCGGCGGTGCGGCCCTGGAAGAACGGGCCGTCGATGGCTTGCTCGTGCGCGATGGCTTTGGCCTTCAGCATCCAGAACGCGCGTCCGTCGTAGTCGCTCAGCGGGAGGATCGTGGACGTGAAAAGGAGAAAGGCGATGGCGAGCGCGATGAAGACGTCAGGCAAGTGGAGCGCCGGCGTCCTCGCCGGCTGGCTCGGGAGCGTCTCGGTCCCGTTCCCCGATTCGGCGGCGGGACGCCGCCGAGCCAGCCGGCGGGACGCCAGCGCTCCGGCCGCGATCGCGAGCGCGATCACGGCCCAGAACATCGGCACGTGCCACACCATCGCCACGAACAGCACGATCCCCGTCACGCCCGTGCCGGCGAGCCACACATTCGCGCGCGGGACCGCCAGGCCGACCAGCACGAACAACAAGACGCCGATCATTCCGGCCACAGGAACCTCGTGCTCCCATCGCTCATCTTGGAAGAGGTGAACGAGAACAACGGCTGCACGGCATCGACGGACGTACCGGTCGACACGTGCAGCGCGCCGGCGGCGATCACTTCTTCGCGGCCATCGATGCGCGCGATGACCGGCGACGGACCAGGATTCAGCACGAACAACTTCTCGCCGCCGGCGAAGCGATGCGGCAGCGGCGGCACCTGCGTGACGAGCGGCACCGGCGCCGCGACTGCACGTGCGCGATTCACGAACCAGAACGCCGCGCGCACCGGCCGATCGGCATGTACGCGCAGCCACCCGGTGGTCATCGCGCCGAAAATCTCATGCACGACGTCGTTCAGGATCAATTGTCCATCGAGCACGTACGTCTTCGTCGCGCCGGACGGCATCAGCGTCAGCATCACCCGCGTCCCGCGCTCCCCCTCGATCACCGCCTGGGTCATGTAGCCGTCGCTGCCCTGCAGCGCGGCCACGATCGGCACGATGAATTCGCGATGTGCCTGCGACGACACGCGCGGCTCTTTCACGATCGTGCGCCGCACCGGTCCGTAAGCCTCCGTCACAAGCAGCGGACGCCGCGGCGCCTCGGCCGGCATCGCGCCGATGTAGAGACGCGACGCCCGCGGGTAGAGGTGATAGTTGATGAAGACCCCGCGGTCGACGGCGTTCGGGCCGAGGAGCAGCACGTTCACATCGCCGGGCGGCAGCGATTTTTCGACGGCCCGCAATGACGGATACATCTCCGTCAGCTCGCGATTGCGGCGCTCCTCGTACGGCAGCGGCGCGAGCTCGACCGCGCGCTGCAGCAACCGCACCGCGCCTGGAAGCGAAAAGAGAAAGGAGGCGAGAAAGACGCTAACGTTCAGCCAGCGCCACGATCCGGTTTTCACCGTCGAGCGTGATGAGCTTAGCGCGATGCGTGAGCGTCTGGCCGTCGTGCAGCACGCCCCACGAGAGGATGCTGATCACATCGCCGGCGCGCGCGTGCGGCACGATCACCTCGCCGCTGTTCTCCTCCGCCTCTTCCGCGAACGTGGTCGTGCGCTGCCCGGTGGCGTGATGCACGAGCTCCACTTCCTCGAGCGGCAGGATGTTCGCCGCGCGCAGGATCACAGGATCGACGCGCAGCGACTGCCCTTCGGCGCGCGTGACGGTTGCATTCTGAATGGCGGCGCGCACGAGGCGGCGCATCATCGCGGCACTCTCACGTTGTCGATCAGCCGCGTCTTCCCGACGCGCACCGCGCCGACCACCAGCACCTCGCGCTCGAAATCCATCGGCGGCGCGAACGTGAGCGGATCGACAACCGTGAGGTAGTCGACGTCGACGCCGCCTTCTTCAGTCACGACGCGATTCATCAGTTTCTCGAGATCGGCCACGCTGTGAATGCCGTGCGTGATCGCCTCCTCGCAGGCACGCAACGCGCGATATAGCACGGGCGCCTTCGCGCGCTCGTCGGTCGAGAGATACGCATTGCGCGACGACATCGCCAGGCCGCCGTCCTCGCGCAGCGTTTCTCCGAACACGAGGTTCACCGGCAGATCGAGATCGCGCACCATGCGCTCGATCACCGCGCACTGCTGCGCGTCCTTGCGTCCGAACGCGGCGACGTCCGGCTGCACGATGTTGAACAACTTCGCCACGACGGTGGCCACGCCGTCGAAATGACCGGGCCGTCGCTCGCCTTCGAGCGGCTTCGAAACGCCGCCGACGGTGATCATCGTCGACGCGCCGGCCGGATACATCACCTCCACCGGCGGCAGGAACAGCACATCGACGCCCGCGCTCTCGAGCATCGCGATGTCGCGTTCTTCATCGCGCGGATAACGCTCAAAGTCTTCGTTCGGTCCGAACTGTTTCGGATTCACGAAGATCGAGACGACGATGAATGTCGCACCGGCGTCGCGCGCAACGTTCACGAGCGAAAGATGCCCCGTGTGCAGAAAGCCCATCGTCGGCACGAAGCCGATGGTGTTCCCGCGACGGCGGGCGGCTGCGAACAATGAGCGAGTCTCCTCGATCGTGCGGGTGATGTGCATGCTGTGGAGTGCGGCAGCCGCAGCTGCCGCTTTGACTTTGCGAGCGAAAGCGGCAGCTGCGGCTGCCGCGTTCCATAGCTACTGCGCCTTGGGCATCTCGACGACCACGCCACCATCATCGCGCGATGCGTACAGCCGCTTCAGCTCCTCGTCGCTGGCCATGTGGAACGACTCCTTCTCTTCGTCCGGAAACGCACCGCTTCGCACATCCGCGAGGAACGTCTCCAGCGCGGCCTGCATGTCATCCGCGATGTGCGCGTACTGGCGCACGAACTTCGGCTTGTGACCGTCGTAGATGCCGAGGACGTCGTGGAACACCAACACCTGGCCGTCGCAGGAGGGGCCGGCGCCGATGCCGATGGTAGGGATGGTGATCTGTTCGGTGATGATCGCGGCGAGCTCGCTCGGCACGCCTTCGAGCACGAGTGAGAAACATCCGAGTCGCTCGAGCGCGACCGCTTCGTCGATGAGGCGCTTCGCGTCGTCAGCGTTCTTGCCCTGCAGCTTGAAGCCGCCCATGGCGTTCACCGACTGCGGCGTCAGGCCGATGTGCCCCATCACCGGCACCTCGGCATCCAGGATCGCTTCGATCGTTTTCAGGCGCCTCTGCTTTGCGCCTTCGATCTTCACCGCGTGCGCGCCGGCCTGCACGAAACGGCCGGCGTTGCGCACGGACTCCTCGATCGAGACGTGGTACGAGAGGTACGGCATGTCGCCGACGATGAGCGCCGACTTCGTGCCGCGCACGACGGCGCGCATGTGATGCAGCATGTCGTCGACGGTGACGCTGAGCGTGTCGGGGTGACCGAGGACGACCATGGCCAGGGAGTCGCCGACGAGGATGATGTCGGCGCCGGCATTGTCCGCGACGCGCGCGCTCGGATAGTCGTACGCGGTGAGCATCCCGATGCGCGACTTGCCCTTCATCGCGCGGATCATCGGGGCCGTGATCTTCTTGCGGGACTCGGTCATCGTCTCCTCCCTGGTGGGCCGGGAGGAGCGCGCACGTGTGAGCTCGGGGCGCATTGCGCCCGTCACTCAGCACTCACGTCGTTCGTCTCGGTCCGTCGACTCAGGATCCAAGCGGTACGTAGTACTGGGTGCCTTTTTGAGCATTGCGAACCTGTTCGACCAGTTGTTCGAAATGCTCGGGTGTGTTCACGAAATCGATCTCGTTCGTGTTCACGACCAGCAGTGGCGTCTCATCGTAACGATAAAAGTAATGCGAGTATGCCGCGCTGATCTCTTGCAAATACGATGACGAGATGGCTTTCTCGTAAGCCCGCCCGCGCTTCTTGATGCGCTTGAGCAGTGTATCAAGACTCCCCTGCAGGTAAATGACCAGCTCCGGCTTTGGCACCTGATCGAGCAGCAGGTCGTACAGCCGGTTGTAGATCATGAGCTCGGAATCGTCGAGGGTGAGGTGCGCGAAGATCTTGCTCTTCGCGAACGTGTAGTCCGCGATGATCAGCTCGGTGAACAGGTCGCGCTGCGCGACCTTGTTCTGCTGATCGTGACGCGCCAGCAGGAAGAACAGCTCCGTGCGAAAGGCCGCGCCGCGCTTGTCTTTGTAGAAGTCGTCGAGGAAGGGATTGTCCGCGTCCTCGAGCACCTTCGTCCCCCGAAACCGCTTCGCCAGCAGGTTCGTCAGCGACGTCTTCCCGACGCCGATCGGACCCTCGATGGCGATGTGGCGGAAGGGAAGGGCGGTCATTTGGGCGCAAGAATAAACGATGAATCAGTTCCTCGGAGTTCCTCGGGTCCCTCGGGTTCCTCGGAGGCGATATCGGAGTCGTCGAGGATCTCACTCCCCTCCGAGGAACCCCGAGGAACCCGAGGAACCCGTTGTGATACAACCGCCCGCCCATGCTCGCGATCGAAGAATACAAATTGCCCAACGGCCTCCGCGTCGTCCTCAACGAGGACCACTCCGCGCCGCTGGTGGCGGTCAATCTCTGGTACCACGTCGGCTCGAAGAATGAGCGCCCCGGCCGCACCGGCTTCGCGCACCTCTTCGAGCACATGCTGTTCTCGGGCTCCGAGAACGTCGGCAACAACGAGCACTTCCGCTACGTGCAATCGGTCGGCGGCGTGCTCAACGGCTCGACGTTCTTCGACCGCACGAACTACTACGAGACCCTCCCCTCGAACTACCTCGCCCTCGGCCTGTGGCTGGAGGCCGATCGCATGGGCTGGTTCGTCAACGCGCTCACGCAGGAGAAGCTCGACATTCAGCGCGAGGTCGTGAAGGAAGAGCGCCGCCAGCGCTACGACAACGTGCCGTACGGCACCGCATTCGAGCGGCTGTTGCGCCTCGCGTACGATCCCGACTACTCGTATCACTGGCCGACCATCGGCTCGATGGCGGACCTCGAGGCCGCGTCGCTCGACGACGTGCGCGACTTCTTCCGCGTCTGGTATCGCCCCGACAACTGCACGCTCACGATCGTCGGCGACTTCGCGCCGGATGAGGCGAAGCGGCTCGTCAATCAGTACTTCCTCGACATCGAGCCGGGCAGCTCGTTCCCGGAGTTCGCGCTGGAGCGCAAACCCGCCGGCCGCGAGATCCGCGAGACATTCGCGTCGCAGGTGCAACTGCCGCGGCTGTATCGGCTGTATCACCTGCCGAAGATGGGCGAACGTGACTGGATCCACGCCGACCTCCTGACGACCACCCTCGCGTCGGACAAAGCCAGCCGGCTCGATCGTGTGCTCGTGCACGAGAAGCAGATCGCGCAGGACGTCGCCGCATATGTGCTGCCGACCGAGGCGACGGGCATTCTGATGTTGCAGGCCACGGCGCGCGAAGGCATCGCCATCGAGGATGTCGAATCGGCGATCGATGAAGAGGTGATGAAGCTTGCCGTCGAAGGCGTCACCGACGATGAGCTCACGCGCGCGAAGAATCGCGCCGAAGTCGAGTTCGCACATCAGCTCGAAACCTTCGATGCGCGCGCCGACCTCCTCGGCATGATGTCGACGTACTTCGACGACCCGTCGTTGATTCAGCGGTGGCTCGATCCGTATCGCGCGGCGACGAAGAACGATCTCGCGCACGTCGCGCGGAAGTATCTGATCCCCGAGAACCGCGTCACGAGCGTGTTCGTGCCGGAGAGCGCATGACCCAGATGTTCGATCGTTCTGTCGCTCCGCTTCCGTCCGAGCCGCGGCCGTATCACTTCCCGCACATCACGCGCGTGACGCTGCCGAATGGACTGCGCGTGCTGGTCACGGAGAATCGCAACGCGCCGCTCGTGTCGCTGCGCGCGCTGGTGCGCTCCGGCGCCGATCACGACACCGCGAAGACCGCCGGCCTCGCATCGATCGTCGCGGACATGCTCGATGAAGGCGCAGGGGCACGCGATGCGATCCAGCTCGCCGAGGACATCGGCACGCTTGGCGCGTCGCTCGGTACCGGCGCCGACTGGGACGCGTCATACATCTCGCTCGATGTGCTGAGCCGCAATACCGCGCCGTCGGTTTCGATCTTCGGCGACGTCACCGTGCGGCCGACGCTGCCGGAAGACGGACTGGAACGTGTTCGCGCCGAGCGGATCAACGATCTGCTGCAACAACGCAACGAGCCGTCCGCGATCGCAGGAAAACGCTTCGCCAACCTGCTCTACGGCACGGGCGCATACGGGAACTCAGTCAGCGGCAACGCGGACAGCGTCGCGCGCATCAAGCTCGACGACGTGCGCACGTTCTACGAGCAGCACTATCTTCCGAACAACAGTTCCGTCGTCGTATCCGGCGACATCGACGCCGCCGCCGCAATCGAGCTCGTCACGCTCGCCCTCGGCACCTGGACTCCCGGCGTGGAGCCGCCGCGGCCTGTCGTCACGTCACAGCCGATCGGCGCAGCGAAGATCTACGTCGTCGATCGTCCGCAAGCCGTCCAATCCGAGATCCGCGTCGGCCACCTCGGCGTCCCGCGTTCGTGCGAGGACTACTTCCCGCTGTCGGTGATGAACGCGATCTTCGGCGGCGTATTCAACTCGCGCATCAACCTCAATCTGCGCGAGCGTCACGGCTACACGTACGGCGCGCGCTCGCAGTTCGCGTTCCGCCGCCAGGCCGGCCCGTTCGTGATCGCGGCGCCGGTGCGCAATGAAGTGACGCGCGAATCGGTGTCGGAGATCGTCGGCGAGCTGCGCCGCATCCGCACGGGCGACATCGACACGCGTGAGCTCGAAGACACGAAGAACTATCTGATGGGCGTCTTCCCCGCGACCGTGCAGACCGCGGCCGACATCGCCAGCCGCCTCGTGGACATGGAACTGTATGGATTGCCCGAGGATTACTTCGACCGCTATCGCGAGAACATCGCGGCGGTGACGAAGGACGAGATCACCCGCGTCGCGAACAAGTACCTCGATCCCGATCGCATCCTGATCGTGGTGGTCGGCAGCGCAAGCGCGATTCGCGAGCCGCTCGGGACGCTCGGGATGCCGATCCACGAGCTGGATATCGACGGCAACGCGTTGCCCGTCGGTTGAGGCGTACTGTAGCTACGACTATGCCGGCGAGCGCATAGGCGTGACAGAACGTCGAACGCGAACGTATATATACAGAGCCTTGCCATCGCACTTCCTGACCGGAGGATGATCGTGCGCGTTCAACAAACCATCCTGGGTATCGCATGTTTGCTGATCATTTCCGAGAGGGTGATCGCGCAGTGCGCGTGGCCCGAAATTACGCAGTTCGACGTCAGCACGCCGGACGCGAAAGAGCAGGCACGGTGACGATCGGCTGGTCGATTCTGCCGGCAGCGTGTTGTCCGAACCGCTACATTCATTCCGAGGGACCCAATTTCTGGGTTCACGACTTCGTTGCCCAACCTGTCGGCTCGTGGCCTTACTTCTACGACGTGTCATGCGCGGCGCCCGGACTCTATGAGTTCATGGCCTGGGCGAACTATGGAGCGCACAACTGCGGCGTATATTCGCCTACGGTCCGTGTGCCGTTTCTCGTATCGCCCGTCAACAAGAACCTCAAAGTGAGCCTGCGAAGATTGCCGCAAACGGGGAAAATCGAGGCCACGGTTTCCTATACCTTTCATCCGAACCGACCACATAACATCAACCTGGCGATCTCGTCATGGAGAGATGATCAGGGAGTGCTGCATACGACCGGTCCGCATCTGGCCTCGCATACAGCGCAGACGGACACGGGCCAATGGGTTCACGAATTCACGCCGCCCTCGTCCGCCCACTGGATGCAGGTGCGCGCGACCGCACCCCGCTGCAACGGCATCAGCGAGGCCTACGGCGATGTCAATTGCGCCACGTGTCCCGTCGGCGACCCGGTCTCGGTCGAAGACGGTGCGGTCACAATGGAGGACAACGATCCCCTCCCGTCGATGTTGCGCGGAACAGGGCTGCAGCGCACCTACATGAGCAGCGAGGGTGCGGCGGGTGCATTCGGCCGCGGATGGTTCACGATGTTCGACCGCATGTTGGCCACCGCCGCCTCTGCGGAAGGGCACGCCGTCACGTTGTCGACCGAAATGAATACCTTGATGACCTTCACCGGCCCCATCGGCGGGCCGTATGTACAAGCAGCTCCGCGTGCCGACGGGAATGCGGCGACACTGAAGTACAACGCATCGCTTGCGATCTACGAGCTGAGACGTCCGGGCGACACGATCGTATCGCGTTACAACTCCAGCGGGCGGTTCGTCGGATGGCGCGATCTTGCCACGGCCCGAACGGGCACCATCGCCTACGATGCCGCCGGGCTGCCTTCATCGGTCTCGGATTCCTGGAGTGGCCTGACCTGGACCGTCACGGCAGATCCGACCAGCCGGCGAGTCACATCCATTGCGATCTCCGGCACTCCAACCATTGTCTGGGACTATGCCTATGACGGCACCGGCAATCTGCAATCCGTGCAATTGAACGGTGCTGCGTGGCGGACGTACGAGTATGAAACAACCGCCTGACGGCCGCGCGCGACGCACTTGGCAATCTCATCGAGTCCCATACCTATGACGCCTATGGAAGGGCTACGTCATCTCTCGGCCCGTCCGATGAGATCACCCTGATCGAATACGACCTGCCCGGTGCGAATCCCGGCGAGACGATGACGCGAGTCACCACAGCAGACGGCGGTACAACGACGTTCGTCCTGAAGTCGCAGGGCACGACGTGGCAAACCATCAGCACCACAGGAGGGTGTTCGAGTTGCGGCGCAAGAGACCGCGTCTACACACATGATCGCGAAGGCCGCGTCCTGCGGGAACAGTCGGCCGATGGAACCATCACAACGTCCACATACGGCACTGACGGCAGACTCGTGTCGAAAACGGAACATCTCAAAACCGTCGGTTGTGATCCTGCGACCGACTCGAATCGTTGCCGTCTGAGTCCGGCCGCTCTGGCAACAGCGCAGCTCGAATCCACCGTTGCCACCATCACCACGAAATACGAGCGCAATGATCCGGCATGGCCGGACAAGGTCACGGCACTGGTCAGGCCCAGTCTGCGTGCGTCGAAATCGCGGCGCGAAGCGTGTACGTACCACCCGGTGAGTGGAGTTGTTACGAGCGCGAGTGTGTGCGGCTGGGCCCCGACCGGTCAGGCTTGCAGCGAGCGTGCGACGATCACCACTGTTTATGAAGCGGCAGGTGAAGGCCTTGCGCCTGCGTTCGATCCCGGCGGCACATTCCAGACCGCGTGGCTCGCCTTGCCGCAACCGGCGTTGCTCGTCCGTTCCGTCAATGGCCCCGCACGGACGCCGAGGACGTCACGGAGTTTGTCTACTATCCGGTCGACTCATCGGTGCCGGCGTTGCTCCGAGGACATTTAGCGGCCACAAAAGACGCGGCTGGTCAGATCACCCGCTACGAGACGTACGACGTTTTCGGCAACCCGACGCGCGTCATCGACGCCAATGACGTCGCGACCGAGCTCACCTTCGATCTGCTGGGCCGGTCCGCGACGACGACGATCAAGGGTATCGCCGGTTGCAACACGGCGGCCGATCCATTATGCGCTACAGACCTCACCTCCACACGCACATATGCACCGCTCGCGGGACCATTGGCACGTGAGGACCAGCCGCGTGGTGGTGTCACTTCGTACACCTACGACTCACGCGGCCGTATCCGGACCGTCTCACGCGGTCCGGCTCCCACGGATCTTCGCGAACGGATCGATACGAGCTATGGCGCTTCGGGAAAGAAGGCCCTCGAGCGGACGCTCGCATTCGAAGGCGGGGACTGGGTCGAAAAAACACGCGAAGCGTTTGCATACGATGCGGAGTCCCGGCTGCAAACCATTATGCATGCCGACGGTGCGACGATGCACTACGACTACGATCACGACGGCCGCATCGCGTCCGTGCGGGACGAGCGCCACGCTGCTCCGAATACGTTTTATACGTACGACATCGCCGGACGCCTGTCCACGGTTACTCAAACGCTCGCCGGCGCGCCAGCCGGCGTCATCGCCACGAGTTACGATTACGACGTCCACGGCAACATGACTTTGGTCACCGATCCGAACGGCAACGTCACGGCCTATGTCCACGACGACTTTGGCCAGATGGTCTCGCAACAGAGTCCTGTTACCGGCACCACGACGTATGCGTATGACAGCGCCGGTAATCTGACCCAGACCACCGATGCGAACGGCGCCACGACCACCCGGACGCACGATGCGAGCAATCGGATTCTGACGTCGGTGTCGGCGCGGTCGGGCACGACGGAAACGGTTTCGTGGAGGTACGACGGAACCGGCACGGACACGTACGGCATCGGGCGTGTCGCAACAATGGACGACCCGAGTGGAATCACCTCCTATGCCTATGACCGTCGCGGCCTCGTGCGCCAGGAGAACCGCACGATCCGGGGATCCACATATGTGCAGGGCTACGGATACGACGCCGACGGGAATCGCACCTCCATCGGCTATCCCTCGGGCCGCGTCGTCACATACGCGCACGACTATGCGGGCAGGCCGACCGCGGCCGCGGGAACGCACTCGGGACAGACCACGTCCTACGTCACGGCGGCGATGTATCTTCCGTTCGGCCCGATGAAGTCGCTGAGCCTGGGCAACGGCACGGTGGAAACTCGGACGTACAACTCGCGTTATCTGCCGCTGACCAATACGCTCACGGCGGGCCTGATCCCGCTTGCGCAGTACACCTACACCACAGATCCTGCAGGAAACATTACGGGTATCATCGATCACCTGGATGCCGGCTACAGCCGGACATCCGGGTACGACGATCTCAATCGTCTGACTTCCTGGAACACGACGTCCTTCACATATGACCGGATGGGGAACATGCTCGCTGGCGGCGGCAGGAGTTTCACGTACCAGGGCTCGACGCCGAAGATCAGCTCGGCCACGGGCCTGGAGACGGCGATGACTTATGACGCCGCGGGCAATGAGCTGAAGAGTCCTGCCGGCGATCCCGGATGGCCGGCGGCCGTGTACTCGCCACGCAACCTGCTGGAGTCCCAGTTCGTGCGCGCTTTCGACCGCTGCTATGAAGAACACGGAAGCGCCTGCATCCAGCCGGACCCGGCCGAAGAATGGCTGTCGCACGTCTATGACGGCCGCGGTGTTCGTGTATTGACCTTCAAGAACATCGTGAGCGGGTCGATCGGTCCCGAACCGGAGCCCGAGATCTACTTTTATACTCCGGAGTTGAGCATGCTGAACGTGATCTCCCGGTCCACCAGCCGCACGGCGGACGTGATCTGGTTCGGCGGCCGCCCCGTCGCCGATCACGACGCCACCGCGGTCCGCTATACATTCACCGACCACCTCGGGACGCCGATCCTCCAAACCACTGCTGCCGGCTTCGTCGTCTGGCGGATCGAATACACACCGTTCGGCGAAGTCCACGCTCTCCGCGCCGGCGAAGCGGCCGACGATCAACCCCTTCGCTTCCCCGGCCAACAGGTTGCATTCGCCACGCCGACGGGAGAAGAGAACTACAACATCTTTAGATGGTACAGAGCGGGTGGGGGCGGTATACGCAAAGTGATCCAATTTCCGCGGTCGGGACCGGTCACTTTGAAGATGGCCGTTTGAAGACTTGGTGGGGACCAGGTCGATATCCGGGGTTGACAAACACGGTCGAGCGTTCGGCGGCGATGCAATCCGACACCCACGGATACATGTATGCGGGTGCGAATCCGACGAACGTGACCGATCCGCTCGGCTTGCAACCGGCGCAATGTCAGGTGTCGTTCCTCAAGACAAAGCCGTTGCCGGGCGGCTTCTGCCCATATTTCGGAACGTGCCAAGGCTTGGTGTATCCGACGGTTTATCTCGTGGGTGGATTGGCAAAGTTCGGCCGCTGCGATATCTGTCCAATCGAATGCCAGTACTTCGCGGAAATCCTCCCGATCATCGGAACGATTTCCCGATGGGGTATGAAGTGCTCGTGGGCTTGGTGAGAATGAATGGGCCTGGAGCTTACGATTACCAATAACCAGCCGCTCCACTTCATGATCAGTGCGTCAGAGGGACAGCCGTTCGTCGTGTCCTCCTTGCTGATCGTGAATCGAGACGGCCGGCCGATTTGGGAGTTTGTCCGGGACGACTTCGAAGCTTGCGAGATGGAAGTATCGGAAGAAGTTGTAACGGTACTAACTGACGAGTTTCGCGCACTCCTGCAGGAAGTCGAGCTACCTCGACCTGCACCGGTCGGGCATGAGGCCAAAGTCCAACTTGAGGTTACTTATGGTGTTGTGCCCCGCGGATACAAACAGAGCATTCCCGACGGTAATGCGCCCGAGTTGAAGGCGGGCAAGTATCGAGCTGTAGTTTTTGCATCGGTCGGCTCTGCGTCAGAAGCGTTTGAGATCGCGCGGTAGAGACGATCGCATTCAAGCGACCGTCGATCGGATGAATCTCGTCTGGAGTACAGCGAAAGTGACCGGCGAAAAAACTGGCGCGCGGTCACTTTAATCTCGGCTGGAGGACAGTGAAATCCGATCGAAAGTCGGAAAAAATGATCTGGCGACTTGGCGCGCGCGGGATGATCGATCCCCCGCCCGCCCTCGCCGTCGGCACGGCGTTCGCTACGCGCGAAAAAGGTGAGCGATCGTGCACGCAGGCGAACGCCGCGCCGTCGGCTTCCCGCCCCGCACGCCGGTTCAGTCGTCGCATCGTGCACGCTCCGCCCGCCCAACCCTCGCGAATGCACGTTCATGGCCTGTGGCAGACGTGGCCCGCGGCTTCGTGGCCACGCGCGCTTGCGCGCGCTCGTGCAGCGAGAGATGCAGCAGCAGCGCGAGTCGCACTGTTGGGCGGGCCACGCAGCCAAGCCTGATCTTGGGCGGACTCGGTTCGTCGCGGCCGCATGTGAGCCGCCCTGCGCTATCGCGCGCCACCGGGCGCTGCACGGTTCGTCATCATCATCGAACGCTTCCAACGAGCGGCACGCTCCACCCCCGCAGAACGTCCGGCGTCCCCACGCCGGCCGCTCTGCTCCACGCCCGAGGACGACGTCGCGCAAGCGCGATCGTTCATCGCGTCGACGCTGCGCAACTGAACGCGGGGAGAGTGAGCAAGAAATCGCCGGCGCTCGCTACGCCGCGCGTTGCAGCCGAACCAACCGCTGATTAATTCATGACGACAGTCGAGTTGTCGCAGCACACGATCACGCTCGAACCGCCGCAGCGTCTGTTGATGCTCGAAGTGACGAGTGAGGAGCGTGGCTTTGTCTGCGGATGTTCCCCACTGGCGGAGTAGAGGTTCACGATCTGAGGCTCGTCAGCAAAACACCGGTTCCCGTTTCGACGACGGGAGCCGGCGGCGGCACGAACTTCGATGCGTTCGATTCGATGGGAATGATGCGTCGGCTGAGCGAAGCGTTTCCGCTGCTCGCCGAGATCGACGTTAGGAATGTTCCGCACGAGTACGACATCACCTTCGGAAAGGTGGCGTCTCCATTCCACTTCGAGTCCGGTGAGCGGTATCACATCAGCGGCGTCGGCGAGCACGTGTGGGAGGCGACCGCAGTTGCGAAATAGCTTGGTGTAGGTGACTTCATGCGTTTCGAACGTGAGCCGAAGTCCGCATGCCGAACCCGTATCCGCAGCGGAACTGAAGGAAGGATCGGCCTGCTTCTGCTCGGAGAAAAGGTCCGCTCCTGATGGCCGGCTCCGGGCAAACGCCCGAATTGAACTCTCCCGATACCGCAAGCAAATGCGAGAAGACATGTCCTCAGAAGTCGAATCGTGTGGATGGGTGAGCGCGTGAAACTGTTGGTCGGTCTGTTCGCGGTGCGGTCCTGCCGGTGGCACGCTCGCCTGCTCGCGGCATTACTCTCTGCGGCGAGCACGGATGTTCGTAGAGTTCCATCGGCCCTCTACGGCACGACCCTCAGCGGTGCGCCTCCAGCCAGTACCACCCCCGCCGCCACGATCGTCTGCGCGAGCAGCAACGCCATCGAGATTCCATGCAGCGCGCCGAAGCGGCGGCGCACGGGGTCGGTGCGATCGAGCGCCGAGATCGGCACCGGCGACGATGCGCGGATCGAGCGGATACGCAGGTCGACGAATGACTGGGACGCCGCCAGGACGATGGCGAGGAACAGCACGATCAGGATCAGCGGACGCGCGCGCCGCAGTTCCAGGGCGAACAACGCCAGCGGCGCTGCGAGGGCGATGTAGTGCCAGCGCGTGAGCATGGCGCCGACCACGTCGGCGGCGATGGTGGTGTTGCCCGCGGCGCGAAACGCAGCCTGCGCGGAGAGCATCAGGAAAAATGCGCTGCCCAGCCAGAGAGCGGCGATGAGACGGTACATGCGGGGCGGAGTCTATCGCGCAAACAGCGCCGCGATCGCGTCGCCGTATGGCGCGCGCAAGACGCCGCGCTCCGTGATGATCGCGGTGATCAAGCGCGCCGGCGTCACGTCGAACGCGGGATGGCGCACGCGAATCCCCTCCGGCGCGACGCGCGCGCCGTGGATCTCCACGACCTCCTGCGCGCTGCGCTCTTCGATCGGGATCTCCGCGCCGGTCGGGCAATCGGGATCGATCGTCGACACCGGCGCGGCGACGTAGAACGGAATCCCGTGCGCATTCGCGAGCACGGCCACGGTGTATGTGCCGATCTTGTTCGCGGCGTCGCCGTTCGCGGCGATGCGGTCCGCGCCGACGATCACCGCGTCGAACTTTCCCTGCTGAAAAAAGTGGCCGGACATGTTGTCGGTGATCAGCGTGACGTCGATCCCATCGCGCTGAAGTTCCCACGCGGTCAATCGCGCGCCCTGCAGATACGGCCGCGTTTCATCCGCGAACACGGCCACGTGCTTCCCCGCTTCGACCGCGGCGCGGATCACACCCAATGCAGTGCCATAGCCGCCGGTGGCGAGTGCGCCAGCGTTGCAGTGCGTGAGGACCGTCGACTGCGCGCCGAGGAGTTGGGCGCCGAAGGCACCCATGCGGCGGTTGCCTGCGATGTCCTCTTCCAGGATGCGCTCCGCTTCCGCAACCGGATCGCCCTCGGCGCGGAGCATCCGATCGACAGCCCACGCCAGATTCACCGCGGTCGGCCGCGCCTGCTTGAGCTCTGCCGCCGCGCGCGATAAATCATCGCCGCGTCGCGCGGCCATGGCCATGCCGAACGCGGCGCTCACGCCGATGGCCGGCGCGCCCCTGACGACCATGGTGCGAATCGCGTCCGCGACTTCCGACGCGGTCGAGCACTCGATCCACACTTCCTCGCGCGGCAGGAGGCGTTGATCGAGGAGGGACAACGTCTTACCGTTCCAACGCAGAGGAGTGACGTTCACGTCGATATACTAGCGCGCGCAAAATCTGCCCCCTCTTCTGCGCTGAGGGGGCGTAGGAGATTCAGATGGTCAAGGTTGGAATCAACGGGTTCGGTCGCATCGGTCGCAACGTCCTTCGGGCGTGGCTGGAAAAGAAGCAGGACATCGACATCGTCGCGGTGAATGACCTCACCGACGCCGCCACGCTCGCGCATCTGCTGAAGTACGACTCCGTGCACGGCACGCTCACACAGTCGATCTCGCACGGCGCCTCGAGCATCACCGTCGACGGCGAAGAGCTGCGCGTGTTCTCGAATCCCGATCCGGCGGCGATCCCGTGGGACGAGCTCGACATCGACATCGTCATCGAATCGTCGGGCCGCTTCACCGACAAGGCCAAGGCCGCGAAGCATCTCAAGAAGAGCGTCGAGACGGTGATCATCTCCGCGCCGTCGAAAGACGCCGACGCCACGTTCTGCATGGGCGTGAACGAGCAGGATTACGACCCCGCGAAACACACGGTCATTTCCAACGCCTCATGCACGACGAACTGCCTCGCCCCGATGGCCAAGGTGCTCCACCAGCAGTTCGTCATCGCCAAGGGCCTCATGACCACCATCCATTCGTACACGAACGATCAGGTCATCCTCGACTTCCCGCACAAGGACCTGCGGCGCGCGCGTGCGGCCGCGCTGTCGATGATTCCGACCTCGACCGGCGCCGCGCAGGCGGTGGGCCTCGTGCTGCCGGAGCTCAAGGGCAAGTTCGACGGCATCTCCGTGCGCGTCCCGACGCCGAACGTTTCGCTCGTCGATCTCACGTTCGAAACGGAAAAAGAGACGAGCGTCGACGAGATCAACCAGGTCCTGCGCGACGCCGCGAACGGCCCGCTGAAAGGCATCCTGGCGTACTCGGACGAAGAGCTGGTCTCGATCGATTTCAACCACAACCCGCACTCGTCGATCGTCGACACGACGTACACCCGCTCCACCGGCGGCAACGTGCACAAGGTGCTGTCGTGGTACGACAACGAGTGGGGCTACTCGAATCGCGTGCTCGACCTGATCTCGCACGTCGCCAGGGTGCGTAAGGGCTCGCTCACTTCGAAATGATTCGCATCCGGACTCTCGATCAACTCGACATTGCTCCGGGTGCGCGCGTTTTCTATCGCGTCGATTACAACGTCCCTCTCGAGGGCGCTCGCATCACCGACGCCACGCGCATCGAGGAGACGCTGCCGACGCTGAAGATGCTCCGCGAGCGCGGCGCCGCCATCATCCTCGCCTCCCACCTCGGCCGCCCGAAAGGCGCGCGCAACGAGAAATACTCGCTCAAGCCGGTGCGCGACAAACTGGCCGAGCTGCTCGAGCACGACGTGCAATGGGCTGATGACTGCGTCGGCGTCGATACGTCGCAACTGAAACCGGGGGAGTTTCTGCTGCTCGAGAACCTGCGCTTCCACGCGGGCGAAGAGAAGAACGATTCCGCGTTCGCCGCGCAGTTGCGTGCGCAGGCCGACTACTACGTCAACGACGCCTTCGGCGCGTGCCATCGCGCGCACGCATCGATCGACGCGCTGCCGCGGTTGATGCCGGGCGAGAACACCGCCGGCGGTTTGCTGCTGGCGAAGGAACTGCAGTTCCTGCAGAAGGTGACCGACATCGAAGAGCGTCCGTTCGTCGCGCTGATGGGCGGCGCGAAGATCGCGGGCAAGATCGAGCCGCTCGAGGCGCTGGTCAAGCTAGCCGACAAGATCCTCATCGGCGGCGGCATGGCCAATACGTTCCTCTCCGCGCGCGGCGTGCCGATGGGCGGCTCGCTCGTCGACAAGGATTCGCTCGACGTCGCGCAACGCATCATGGAGAAGCACTCGCGCGCGGAAGTGGTATTGCCCGAGGATCTGGTCGTGGCGGATTCGCTCGACAATCCGACGGAGATCGAAGACGTCGAAGTCACGGAAGGACTCACCGCCGACGCGAAGGCATTCGACATTGGTCCGTCCACCGTGAGGCGCTACGAGAACGAGCTCAAAGAAGCGAAGCTGATCTTCTGGAACGGGCCGATGGGCGTGTTCGAGAAAGAACAGTTCGCGAAGGGCACCATGGCCATGGCCAGCGCGGTTGCTGCGGCGGACGCGGTCACGGTCGTCGGCGGCGGCGAATCGGTCGAAGCGATCAAAGCTTCGGGATTCGCGCATCGCATCACGCACATCTCCACGGGCGGCGGGGCGTCGCTCGAGTTCATCTCCGGCGCTGCGTTGCCTGGCGTGGAAGTTCTGCGCGTGCAATGAGCACCGAGATCGAGGTGAAGTTTCCGCTCAAGGACCGCAACGCGCTGGTGCAGAAACTTCATGAGCTCGGAGCGAAGCGGCTCTACGCGGAGACGTTCGAGGACAACATCGTGCTCGACCGCCGCGGCGAGCTGCGCACGAAAGGCGCGCTGTTGCGAGTGCGCAAGTTCGGGCGGTACGCGCTGGCGACGTTCAAGGGACCGATGGCGTTCGAGGCCGGCGTGAAGACGCGCGAGGAAGTGCAGACCGGCGTCGAGAGCTTCGAGCTCGCCATTCAGCTCTTCGACTCGCTCGGCTTCAAGCCGGTGTTCCGGTATCAGAAGTTCCGCGAAGTGTGGCGCATGCGCGAGGTGGAAGTGGTGCTCGATCGCACGCCGATC
>Ga0196978_1000167_pt1 | contig 33708 bp, 38 predicted proteins | sample S3v_2013CmetaG_FD_155491 | JGI IMG/M metagenome (GOLD analysis project Ga0196978, IMG submission 155491) | Soil microbial communities from Anza Borrego desert, Southern California, United States - S3+v_20-13C | ecosystem: Environmental > Terrestrial > Soil > Desert | place: USA: California... | reverse complement strand
AGTGCAAAGTGTCGAAGGAGGAGGCGGAATTTAGCTTCAGCGATTCTCGAACGGCGGTAGTAACGGTTTAGCCTTTGCACGTCAGAAGTTTAGCACCCATCAAATTGTGCTTAACTTCATCAGACCCATAGTTTTATAACCAAAGCTAAACAGTTGTTAGAAGGTGATTCAATCATCGATGAGGTAACAGTCTTTGTGGCGGCGGGGGATAATCCTGAATATCGTGACGTGGTGACAGTTCTCCGGCAAATCATTCAAGGTTTGGAACGCTTTAAGGATCATACATACAGCTCCCTTTGGCACGACGATTTTGAGGATGAACTTTTGGAAAATGAGATAGACGAGGACGATGCAATCCCCTTCTTCACCATGAAGAAGTGAGCATACAAATCGTTTAAGGAGAGAATATGTCTAGGAAGAGAAGCGACAACAATAGCGCGAGTCAGGCTACTAGAATACGAGAACTGCGTGGTGAAAAACTAAATCAGGTACGTGAGGTGATTGCGACATCTGAGGCGCAATTAAGAGATGAATACAAGGAAAAGTTGGACAAACTATCACTCTTAGAAAGTGTCTCGCTTGGACTTTACGAAGAAGTAGATAAGCTCTCGAAAAAGTCCCCTGTAGAACGAATTACTGACCTTGTGCTTACTCAATTGAACGACATAATCAGAGAAACGAAACAACTGGTCGACGATGACCCTTACATAAAGCGTCTTAATGAATTCGTATCTGCTGGAGATAACCCTGAGCAACGAGATGCAGTAGTTATGCTAAGGCAGGTGCGTCAGGGGTTAGAACGCTACAGGCAGAGATTAATCCCATTGGCTTCAAAATTGAGGGGACTAATTAAGGAAGCTAAAGCAATTGAGATCGCTCTTCAGACGGTGCTATCAGAAGCCCGCACGATGAAGAAAGATGAATTTGTAAAGTACGGTGTCAATCTGGACACCATTTGGTTCGATGACGATTATCCATATTACTTTAACCTCACTAAATTAGATGCGACGGATATTCCTTCTTATTTTGCTGAAGATAAATGAATCAACAAATAACAAAATCAAATACACCCCTATTGAAGGGTGTTTCGCAATTTGAGGTTGATTTTATTATCCCCCGCGTGGGGATTGATTTACCAATGGGGATCGATCCGTTTTTATTATTCAAAAGTAGGGATATAACTCTCTCCAATCTTCACTCTATTATTTTAGAAGCATTCAATAACGGTATTAACCAAGTCCGACAAGAGCGAATTGACGAAGCTCGGTATTTATTCAAATTTCCTGAAGTTTCAGAAATTGGCTTAGGTTATTCCAAAAAGGGTAAGCGCGGCGCTGGAGTCGGGGAATTTCTTACCGAGTTGATTATTGAAACATTATCTGATTCGCCTGCTCTTCTGGAGCGAGGTGTGCGACATATCGAAGAGATGCAATTGGTATCTGTAGGCATAGGCCCAGATCGTGTTAGCGATATAGCAGCTAATTTATTGAAACAGTTCTTGATTGAGTATACGCAGAAGCAGTGTACCCTGTGGAATATTCCACTCACCAGTGGCGTGCCTCTAGAGCATATATTCGATCCCATATCCTCGACGTGGTATGACGGTTATTTCGATTTGCCCGTAAGCCCATTTGATGATTCCCCAATCCTTCTTGTGCCCCGTCGTATTGTTCGAACGCTACCTTGGATTAATTATGAAGACTACTTCAGAATGGAATTCTCCACATATTTACGTGCAAAGCGCGTACGTGGTCGGCTTGCTTCGAAGCTAACAACAACACGATCCTCTAAATCGGATAAGACAAAAATTGTATCTGTAACTCGGACTGAGATCGACAGAGTAGATCGGTACATCTCTGCTAAGGTGGCAGCTGCGTCTGAAGCACAACCTAGCATCGACTATATTGATTCTAAAGGCACATGCCCTGAGGCAGAGGCACTGAAAGAAAGACTAGGCGGAATTAAAACTGGGGAGAAAGATGCCGCTGCTTATCAAAGGCTAATCCTAGAAGTCTTTAATTTTCTTTTTAACCCAGAACTTATAGATGGGGAATTAGAAGTTCGCACCGTTGATGGTACAGAACGCCGAGACATTATTTTTACGAATGACTCAGATCAATCATTCTGGACATATTTGCGCACGGAGCATTCAGCAATTCTTCTGATGTTAGAGACAAAGAATACTGAGAGTGTAGATAATAACCATCTCAATCAAACAGCAATTTATTTAGGTGATCGCTTAGGCCGCTTAGGTTTTATTGTCACCAGAAATCCTCTGAAAGAAACACAAGAGAAAAAAGCTTTCTCAATCTATAATGCTTCCAATCCTAGAATAATAATTTTGGTGCTTTCCGATTTAGATATAAAAAGTATGCTTGACATGAAATGTGAAGGTAAAGACCCAATGAGGTATATCCAGAAACTCTACCGTTTATTCCGCACGAGAGTACAATAAAAGCTCACATTGATTGTTACATCTGAAAATGGCACCCAGCGCATTACTAAAGCAGATGGTTTGGGTGCCTGCTTCTTATGCCACTGCACTCAAACCAATCTGAGTCATCATTGATATCTTAATCTACGCATATTTTGAATAGTTGAGCTATCATCTACTCATATTCAGAACACGTCACGCCAGCTCAACACCTGGTGCCGCGCCAGCCGGCAGACGACGGCCTCCGCCGTGCAGCGGATACCCAGCCCCCCGCACACGCCGTAGAGCCGCAGCCGGCCGCCCTCGACCTCGCACCACTCCACCAGCACGTCGCAGTACCCGAAGGGCAGCTCCACCAGCACCCTGTCCCCCTTCCTGTAGATCGGGCGCACATCCGCCTTCCCCTGTTCACCCGGCATACGTAAGCCTCCCGTGTCAAAGTACGGGGAGGTGCTTGCGCGCCGACTTAAACGACGGAGGGCTCGGGCGGGAGTCAGTTTTTACGATAGCAGCCGGAAAGGCGCGGATGATATTGCGGGACTTAGCGAGGGGTGCAACATTTGCGGCGCGCGGGGAGCGTCCATAAGCGTAAGGCCGCCGGCGCCCTCGCTGCGCCAACGGCCTCACCGAATCCGTCCTTTTGAGGGGAGAAGATTCGCGCGGGACTCTACCACCGAACGGCGCTGATGACAATGCCAATCCTCACGACTCCTCCCCGACCGTCACCCTTTCCTAACACCAGTCACACCACCAGAAGAAAGCGGGCGTGGGCATGCCGGCGCCCGGCGCGCGCCGCAGAAAACCTTACCGTGGGATTGTACCGCTCTCAAAATAAAGATTGAGTATTGCTGCGGATAGCAGTAAAAAGTACGCTTCAGACGCGATTAGACCATGAGGTGCGGTAACTGACAGCTTATAGACTGATTGCGCCGCAATCGCTTTCAGCGAACTAGGTCGTTGCGGTATTTTCCATTTAGTATAGCTGCGCCCCAATAGTAATTAAGTGCTTTTAATGGAGGTGACCATGAGCATATTATCTGACAAGGAAATCGTTCAACTTTTGGAAGCACCCTCATCATTGCTTACTAATTATTCAAAACCGGATAATTTTTATAGCAAAGACTCTCTAGTGCAATCAGCCTCTCTTGATTTACATGTGGGGTACATTTTTGTTCCTCCCAAAGAAGAACCTAAGGTCGGAGAAGCTGTAGATAAACGCATCGAATACACGCTCCAGCCCGGTCAAGCTGCTGTTGTAGATACTCAAGAAGAATTGAACTTCCCAAATGATATTGCAGCATTCGGCTTCCCGCCTACCTCAATATCAGATCGTGCCGTCCTTATGACAAACCCCGGCCATATTGATCCTGGATTTAAGGGGAAACTTGGCTTCACACTAATTAATATGGGGCGCGAGCCATTTGTCCTTTCCACTGGTGAGACTATTGTCACATTACTCGTCATTAGATTAGCGACAGCACCTAATAAGGATTTTATTCAAAGACGCCCTAAGTTCACCGCAAAAGAGCCTACGGCTCTCGACCTATACAGGCTCGGAAGGGATTTTCTAGATTTTGATCAAAGAGCTCGCAAAGCCGTTGAGACAACCATTCGTGAGGAGCATACACGAACCCGCCGCATGGAATTTTGGGTGCCTGTGATTGTAGCCTTCTTGAGCGCTGGAGTAGCTTTTGGCGCAGCTTTAATTCAATCAATGCAGTCCGCTGCCGAACTAAAACAAAGGATTTCCGCATTAGAGAATCAGACCAAGATAGAGTCTCGCCTTAATAACGTTGAAGCGAAGGTCAACAAGTTAACAGAAGGCAAATAAAGTGGAGCCAGTAAGTCCAAGGCTAACTAGAGGGAGAGTCTATAAACATGGAGACTAATTTCGTAGATGCCATATCTATGGGTGAGATTATGGTCGAATCTATATTCAACGTAGATACTGACCCACTAATCAACAGTACGATTGTCGTAAAAAGTCAAAGGCAAGAGCCTGAAGTGGGTGGGGCAGCGATCAACGTGGCTTGGTACTTAAGCTCTTTTGGCAAGTCTATACGTCTTGTCGCCCCTGTATCAGGCCATCACGGTCAGAAAGTTTCAGAGGAACTTAGCCAGGCGCATGTTGATCTCAGCAAGTTGATAAAAACGGATGGGGAAACTGATCACCTCATCACGATCTTATTACCCCAAGGCCACCGCAGTATCTACGTACTTGGAGCAATTCCACATAATTTGGAGGCGTTGTTTCTGAATCAGTCAAAGGCATGTCGGCTAATTATTATGAACGGCGGTCGCCATCGAGAAGTCCGTCAAGCTTATAGGACTCTCGCCGCCAAGTATTCAGATAAGATAGTCGCCTTTAACCCCTCTTATGCAATCTACGAATACCACCACAATGACTTAATTGAAATTATGAAGGGATGTGATGTCTGTTTCTTAAACGAAGATGAGTATAGTTTTTTGAAAGAAGGTGTTGGGAGGGCAGTAGTTGAAAATATGCCCCGGCTAGCGTTCGTCGTTACTAAAGGTAGTAAAGGCGCGACTATGTTTTCACGCCATGGCCAGTATGACGTTGAAAGCGTATTGAATCGTACTGGGATTTTTCTTGGTGCCGGCGACGCCTGTCTAGCAGGCTTTTTAACTGGCTTACTTGATGAAGTGCCTCTTGAGCAATCATTGCAGCGCGGTATGCGTCTAGCAGGATTAGTGGTTGAACGTGAAAAGATCAGAACGGTAGTTTCAAAGGTTGATATATCTGCAATCACGAGTTAAAGCGACCTCGCAGTTCCTCGTAAACGCTGGATAATCAAATGGAGTATTGCAATTGCGCTTTTTTGTTTTCGCGCCTCAGACCAGCCATTCTCTTGATCCAACGGCAAACTGCCTGCGATAGGTTGTTATTGTTAAGCCTCATCCGACGCAGCCGGCATATCCCCCGACATCTACGCCATCCTCATGTACTCATCCACTAATTCAAGGAGCTGCTCGTGTGTCATCTTCTCCAGACTCAACCTCAGTTTATCCAGTTCAGAGATCACCACGCGGCCATAAGTCTTCAACATGTATCTCTCGTATGGACGACGATCTCTATTATGCCTCCGGTTACACCCCGCACACATCGCGTTACAATTTCTCAGATCAAACCTAATCGCCAGATACCTCCGCGAGTAGAAGTGCGAACACTGAAGGCTCTGAACGGAGCCGCACGTCACGCACCCCTTATCCCTCCGCCTCACGATAACGGACGTGTACTTGTCCAGCTCAGCGATGAGCCACTTGCGAGAGCCCTCTACGCGCGGGCGCTCGACGAGCCGTGACCTGGACATGAACGCGCGGCGGTAGAGCAACCCTATTCACCCTCCCGCTCGACTGCAACTATTTGTGAGGCGGGAACCTCGAACTCCAGCGCGGCGCGGCACCGGAGCCACACCCGGCCGCCAACCAGCTCGTAGCCCTCGACGGTCGCGTGGACGTTCCCCTCGTACTTGAAGACTACTGTGTCCCCCGCCCGGTAGATCGGTGTCACCGGGCAGACCTCTCCCTCGCCAGAGGGGGTGAGTTCCTCTTCCATAACGCGCCTAACCTTTCGCTGAAGTGTTTAAGTAGGGTGAAAGACTCAGATCACGAAGCCGAGGACGCGCATGGGCGCGGGGCCGTCAGCCGATGCCGTACCACTCGGCCATGCGCGCGTTCAAAGCCTGCCGCTGCTCAACACCCATCAAGTCAACGTCTTCGACCTCGACCTCGGCGGCCTCGACATCCAAGTAAGCGGCGTCGTAAGCGTCTGAGAGGGTGAAGTCGTGCCCGACGTTGGCCTTGTATTCGGCTGCGGCGGCTGCGGTAGTCATCTCGTTTGCCCTCTCAGGTAAAACTTGCTGACAACAGGAATTATATGCTTATGCAGATAGTTCTGTCAATATAATTCTCTCTATTGACAGATAGTTTTTAGGGGCGTATAAGGCTTCTCCCATGGGACTGATTTCATCGGCTGAGGCGGCGGAACGGCTAGGCGTGCACATCACGCGCGTTCAGGTTCTCATCAGGGAGGGGCGTTTGCCGGCACAGAAGATCGGGCGCACCTACGTCCTGAATGAAGATGATCTAAAACTGGTGGAAGACCGCAAGCCCGGCAGACCGCCGAAGAAATCGGGCGAGAAAGGCGGGAGGAAATGAAGGGCAAGAACGACCAACAGCGACCGGCACTGTCACCCTTGATGGTGGAAGACAAGGCCACGGAGAGGCTGAAAAAGCGGCTGCAAGATTGGGGGCTGATCGTCAACGCGGGCGCCGGCCAGCCCGCCAAGACGACGGGTAAAAAGAAAGGCGGTAAGAAGTAAGCGGCGTGGGGCAGTTCCTGAGTTCACTCGCGCGCCTGCGCAAATACTTCGGAGACCGCAGGCGCGCGCCCAGACGCGGGGCGCGTTTTGTGGCGCGCCTGCCGGTTTCCGTCTCCCCGCTCCGGGACGGGCAGGACTTTGACCTCCGCGCGCAGTTTTCCCTCGCGGGCTCGACCCGCGACCTGTCCCGCGGCGGCATGACGCTACTGCTGCCCGCCATGCGCGTCGGCTCCCTCTATCTGACTGACGCCGGCGGCTACCTGGGCGTGACGGTCGCGACGCCTAACGGGGGTGTCCGTATGCTCGCCGCCCCGGCACGCTTCGAGCAGATAGGCGGAGACGAGGACGGGTACGGCTACCTCATCGGCGTGCGCATCGTGAGGATGGGGGAGGAAGACAGGGCCGGCTACCTGGCTTACCTTAAGACCCTGTCGCGCTCCGAGAGGCGGGCCGGCGAGAGGGCGGCGGACGCTTCAGTCGGGGAGTGGGCGGGCGTCACTCCCACCCACGTGGCGGAGGCGTTTGAGAGATACCTGCGGCAGGAACGCGCGCTCTAAGGGCAGGGTTTAATGCCGGCTTCAGTCTCGCCATCCCGTCATCCTTCTTTGAGACGAAGGCAGTGGACGCCCTGTAATCGAGTGTGAAGACGAACAGGCCCTTAGAGGGGGCAAGGCGGCCGAGGCGCTCTTCTCCCTCAGGCGCAGGCGGGTGGCGCTGCTGGAGGGGGAGCTGACCGCGCCGGGCAACGAGGTCGCTTACATCGTGAAGGCGAGAGAAACGTTCTCTTGAGCAGAGGAATAAGAGGAGAGATAGGAAGAAGTGACTGACTCCGTCATACAATGGGATTTCTTTATAGCCCATGCCAGCAAAGACAAGCAGGCGGCGCACGAACTATATCGGCTCCTCGCGCCATACAGCCGTGTGTTCCTCGATAGCGAATGCCTTTTACCGGGTGACGACTGGGACCGGGAGTTGGCGCTTGCCCAGCGCAATTCTCGCATCACGCTAGTGCTCATCTCCTCGAACGTGGGAGGTGCCTACTACGCGAGGGAAGAGATCGCCTCGGCGGTGGCAATGGCGCGCGAGGATCAACAAAGGCACCGGGTAGTGCCGATTTACCTGGACGCGGCGGGGGTGGATGTACCGTACGGACTGCGCCTCAAGCACGGGCTCTCAGTCACGCCCGAGTCGAGCCTCGAAACAATCTCAGAAAAACTATTACAGCTGCTCGCCCGATTGACCGGCACTCCTGAGAGACGTGCCGAACGTCCGGGCGGCGAAGTTGAAATCAAAGCGGTGGTGACGAGTCCGCCTGCCGCGATACAAGAGAAGGAAGAAGGGAGTTCTTCGAGTAGAGGCAGTACGCAAACCATAATCGGGAGTGACGTGAAAAACAGCGGGAGTGCTACACAAACCGTTGGCTCGTCGGTTCGGATTGAGCAAACAAACCCTGTTAATAGCCCAAATGTGATTGGCGATAACAACCAAGTGACATTGGGCAGACAATTTCCGCCGGAGATATCGTTTTGCCCAGACCGTGACTTAGTTCAATCAGCAACTTGGGATCACGCAAAGCTTGGTTGTACTGAGATTACAATCCCTTGGGATGCTCCGGGGTGGGAGAGAGTGGAGGCAGTGGCTGACCTTACGCTACTCGTGCTTGCGCCGCCTGATACTAGTCCGTTCGCTCACTTACGAATTGTTGAAGTGGAGTCTCACAAAGTGGTGGCTCTCCAGACAGTTCAAGAGATTCGCACAAGCCCGACTCGCGTTGAATATCAAAACGTTAAATTGCTAATCCCTCGAACGAATGGAACTCGTTCTTATCGTCTTGAGTTCAAAACGGATGACAAAGCTGCTATCAAAGTAACAGGACCAATCAAATTCACGGACAGATCAGGTTTTTAATATTGCTCATTGTAGGGGCCGAAAGTTATTCGCAATATACCTCCGACGCGGTCCAACAACGACATGCATCCAGTGCAATATAACCGTTGACACCCCGCCCCTCCCCTCCCCTAATACCCTTCCCCGACGTCTCCCCGCTCTCGGGTTAGCCGGACATGCCCTAACAAACCGTTGACACCCCGCCCCTCCCCTAATACCCTTCCCCTCGCTTTCCCTAGCTCTCACATGTGCCGACCGCGATGCCAAACCTTAAACATCTGGAGATTTTGAAGCAAGGGGTAGAGGTATGGAATGGGTGGAGGCGTGAACATAGATATGTCTGGCCAGACTTCAGTAGCGCTTACCTCAGAGAGGCATACCTCAAAGGCGTAGTCCTCAGTCGTGCAGACCTCAGTGACGCATACCTCAGACGCGCAATCCTTAGATACGCAGTCCTCCACGGCGCAAACCTGGGCGGCGCATACCTTAGATGTGCAGACCTCAGCAGCGCAAACCTCAGACGCGCAGACCTCGGCAGGGCAAACCTCGGCGGCGCAATCCTCAGCGGGGCAGACCTTAGAGGTGCAATCCTCAGAGGCACAGACCTCAGCGGTGCGGACCTCAGCGGTGCGGACCTCAGCGGTGCGGACCTTAAAGGCGCAGACCTCAGACACGCAGATTTTACAAATGTTATATTAGATCGCACCTCCTTCGGTGATAATGACCTCACCCAAGTCAGAGGACTGGAAGAGGTAAACCATGCCGGCCCATCAATCGTCGGCATAGAGACCATCTATAAGTCACGGGGCGAAATCCCCGAAGTCTTCTTGCGCGGCTGCGGGTTGAATGACTGGCAGGTCGAGAACGTAAAGCTGTACCGGCCCGAACTGAACAACGAGGAAATAACCAGCGTCCTATACCGGGTTCATGACTTGCGCGCGCACCAAGCCATCCAGATCAGCCCCCTCTTCATCTCCTACAGCCACGCGGACGGCCCTTTCGTTGACACGATGGAAGCCCACCTTAATAAGAAGGGCGTGCGCTTTTGGCGGGACGTGCACCACTCGACGGCCGGGCGTCTGGAAAGGCAGATAGACCGCGCCATCCGTTACAACCCGACGGTGCTACTCGTCCTCTCGAAGCACTCCGTCAAAAGTGACTGGGTGGAGCACGAGGCGCGGCTGGCTCGGAAGTTAGAGTTGGAGACGGAGGGTGACGTATTGTGCCCGATCGCGCTGGATGATAGCTGGAAGACGTGCCGGAGGCCCAAGCGGCTGCGGGAGCAGATAGAGGAATATAACGTTCTCAACTTCTCTGACTGGCGGGAAGCCGAAAAGATGCGGCGCGTGTTTTCAAGACTGATAGAAGGGTTGGGTTTATTTTACAAGGCTACGAGTGAAGAGTCCTGACCGTTGACACCCCGCCCCTCCACTAATATCCTTCCCCACGCTTCATGTATCTCACGCCGGCTAACAATCGAATCGAGTGGCCGAAGTAACAGTCCGCTCGAAGGGTAACGTTACGGCTTTGGAAAAAGGAGTAATTAGATGACAGCCTGGGAAAGCCTCAAGAGAAGTGTAACTACAAAAGAGATCGTCACGACAATTGTTAGTCTCTCATGCGGTCTCGTACTAGGCCAGATTGGCAGGTACGGACCGGTTGCTGCTGTTATATGCGTGCTGGCCGTGTTAGCGCTTCTGTGCCTCATACTAATTACTCACCGGATGTTTAATTTAGAGACGTTCGCTAATAACGTAGACGCATCGGTCGGAAATTTAGAACAGGCATTTCGTGATGAGGCGGATAAAGTTACGAAGTCGATCGAAGGGCTAGAGAGCACATTCACTATCCAAGTTAACTATATAGACAGAGAAAATAAGGAGTCTGAAATATCACTGTTCGAGGCGATCAAAGACTATGTTGACCGCGCTCATGAATCGATCTTCGTCGTAAATTCTTATCTCGTCGAGCACTCTTCGGCTTATGACAAGGAGTCGCAGAAGGCTCGGGATGGATACTACAGGGCGTTAATCAGGAAGGCTGAGAGTGGGGTGATTGAATACAGACGAATAGTTCAAGTCAAACCCGACAACAGCACTCTCGTTGATATGGCGAACCACAACGCAGACCATATTCGTCATTTCGAGGAAATGCTAAACCATGCTGAGGTGCTGTCAAACATCTCCCTGAAAAAGGCACCGCCCCGACGTCTTTCGACATTCATGCTCATTGATGAGAAATATTTGATCTGGCAAATCAATGAATTAAGAATCTCGAATAGGAAGGAGAGTATTCGCCTACACGGGGCCTTTTTAATAGAAGACCCGCAGAAGAAAATAATTGGCCACTTTCTAAAGTACTACCAGGCTTTGGATGCTAAGAGCGATTCTATGAGCAAGGACGATATCCGCAAAATATTCTAGTAGTCACAAGCCGCTCTCTGGCCTATATTAATTATGGCTTGTAATGGAGACTCCATAAGTAGTCTTCTCATCCAAACATTAGGATCACCGTTGACACCCCGCCCCTCCCCTAATACCCTTCCCCGCGCATATCCGCTAATCTCGTGTTAGTACTGTAGGGCTAGCACAGAACCTGCGGGCGACACTAAGCTTTATATCGAATTGAAAAGTTATCGGGGGCTGCATACTTTATGAGAACAGGCTGGTCCATCAATGAGATCATCTTCAAGCTGCCTTTAGTGGACATTAAGCTGAAAACCTCCGACCCCGAGCGCGGCCAGTCACCAGCGAGAGTAGAGGGCACAAACCCTTTCCCCGACGTTCGCGGAGTTAATGTTGGCCTTAAATCCTTCGACGGTTCTTTTGTTACAGCTGACCTGAATGCCGGCGGCGAGATTGTAGCGAACCGGCCTAAACTTGATGCGTGGGAGACCTTCGAGCTGTTCAGACTACCTGACGGTAAGGTCGCGCTCCGGGCTTGCAATGGGAAGTTCGTAGGGGCAAAACTACACGAGCACTGTCAACTAGTCGCAGACCGCCCATACGTCCAAGGCTGGGAAGCCTTCGCCCTTAACCGCCTGCCGGACGGCAAGTTCACCTTCCAGGCGTTCAATGGTTCATACGTGAGTGCAGACCTGAACCGTAATGGCAAGTTGGTGGCTGACCGCCTTGAAGCGTCGGGGTGGGAAGCATTCACTCTGATGCTCGCGGGCTGACTGTTCACTCTAGGTCTGCCTGATAGCACTTATAAAACCGTTGACACCCCGCCCCTCCCCTAATACCCTTCCCGCGCCCTCCCGGCTCTCACGTCAACCGAACACGCCCGCGCGTGAGGCCGTGCCCGCGCGGCCCTAGCGCCCGAATCCGCCGCCGCCGCGCCCCGCCCCGCCGCCTCGGGCCGGACCGCCGCCGCGGTCGCGGTCCCCGGCCCGGCCCTGCGGGCCCCGCCAGGGGTCCTCCGGGTGCGAGCGGACCAGCTCCCGCGTCCGCTCGCGCTCCTCGTTCCGGCGCCCGAAGAACTCCAGCGCCGACTGCTCGCGGTTGGCCAGGTAGGCGCCGCGGGCGCGCCCGTCGCCGAACTCGTCCTGGAGCCACGCGAGCGCGTCGTTGCGGTCGAAGCCGGCCTGCCCCTCGTTCACCTGCCGCATGTGAACGACCAGGTTGAGCGAGTTCTTGCAGATGAGCTCGCGCTGCCCGTCATATGCCTTCTGCTGGTGGATGAGCATGGCCACCTCGTTCTGCTCGCCGCGGTAGACAAGCACCCCCTCGTGGCTCTCCCCTTCGTAGCCGAGGCGCCCCATGACCTCTTCCATGGGGATGTCGGTCAGGCGCTCGCCGTAGTCTTTCGCCTGCATCTGAAAGTCCAGCTTCTCGCGCGTCATCTCCCTCATCGATTCCTGAAGCTTTTGGTGCTCCTTGGCGAGCGCCTCCTTCTCCCGGTACAGCTCTTTGTGCTCTTCGAGGAGTTGGAGGGCAGACCGTCGCAGGTTCTCGAACCGCTCCGCCTCCTCGCGCCGGACGGCCGCAATCTTCTCCTGCGCCTCGCGCTCTGCCGCCTCGACGCGCTCCTGCGCCTGCCGCTCGGCCTCGGCCGCCCGCTTCTCCGCCTCGATCCGGTGCGCGCGCTCGTCGCGCGTTAGGCTCGCCTGGTCCTGCAGGACCAGGACGGGCTCCCTGATCTGCTCCAGGACGTGCTTGAGGACTTCCAGTTTGTAGGCCCTCGCGCCCTCGGCCGTAAGTACCTTGAAGCGTCCGGGGTCGGGGATGCGGTCGGGCTCGATCTTCAGCTCGGGCTCGCGGTCGACCGAGGCGTAGAACTGCTTGACCCGCTGGTGGGTCGCACGGCTCCCCTCCCTGCCCCGCTCGAGCCCCAACTCCTTCATGTACTCGGCGTGGCGCGTAATCAGCGCCTGCACCTTCTTCGGCCCGTCGAGGAAGTGGGTGGCCGACAGCCGCCCGTCCTCCGTGATCGGGACCATGTGGGCGTGGATGTGTGGGGTGCGCTCGTCGAGGTGCAGGACGGCCTTGGCGCAGACGCCGCAGTTGCGCCGGTCGCGGAGGAACTGCATCTCCCGCCCGACCCAGCGCTCGAGGCGCTCCGGGTCGATCTCGCCGTCTCGGCCGACGAAGTACTCGTGCGAGGCCGAGAGCAGGAGTTCGATGGCCTCGACCGAGTCGCGTCGGGGCTTGCCGCCGTGCTCCTCGATGATCTCGCGGACGCGGTGGCGTGCGTTGCGCTCGTCGCCGACGAGCACCCGGTTCAGGTGGGTGCGCTCCGGGTCGGCGTTGGGCGTCTCTCGTTCGCGGTCGTTGTGGCGGCTCGCCGTGCCGACTTTACCGCCCTTCTGTTTGTCGATTCCGATCGTGCAGAAAGCCATGCGGGGGAACTCCTGAAAAAAAATCAACCCGTAATGAGTGTACGGGTCTGGTTTCAGGTTAAAGGGGCGTGCCGGAGTCGGGGGGACGGGAGGGCAAAAATTTTGGCGAAAGAGAAGGCTGGAAAGTTTGCGAAATTCGAACGAGATCGGCGGGGGCCGGTGGGTGTGCAAAAAATGAGTCGGAGAAAACAGAGGAGAGTGTGGCGGGGAGGGTGACGAAGATTGTGAGGGCCGGGGTGACAAAAAAACGCGCACCGTGCCAGAGGGTCGGCAGAGGAGGGACGGGCCGGCGTGTCGGGATTCCGTAGGGGAGTAGGCCGCGCGCCGGCAAAGTTCAATTCTTGACGTCGCGGCGGGGAGGCTCGCCGCGGGCCGGAAGTTGAATGTTCAAAAATTGATCGGAGTTCGAAAGTTCAAAAATTGAACTTTGTGCTGGCCAGAAAGTGGGCAGGGCGCCCCCGGCCGCAATGTTCAAAAGTTGAAGTTTGGAGCTGACCCGAAATTGGGCAGCGGGGCGGGACGGTGAATCTTCAAAATCTGAAGATTGCGGGGACGGTGCGGCAGGTGCCGGCAGTACCAGCGCGCGAGCGAGGCTGGCGCAGGCCGTGGGGGGAGGGGCGCGGGCGTCCCAGATATGGGACGCACTTGCCGACAGCCGAGGCGCGCCGGAGAGTCCCGGAATTGGGACGCGACAACAGTGCGGGTGGTGTCCCAACTTTTGGGACACTCTTTTTCACACCGCGTGCCAGAAATGGGCACGCGGCCGGCCCGCTCAACTCCGGCCCTGCTCGCGGTCGCGCCCAAGTAGCTGCTCGATCAGAGCCGCCGGCGCGCGGAAGGTGGTCTGCCGCAGCGCGGCGATAGCCTCGGGCAGGTCGACGAGCCCCCTCTCGGCGGCCGCGGCGAGCACGGCCAGCGTGCCGGTGACCGTGAGCCCGCGCCGCCGCGCCTCCCTCCGCGCCTTGCCGTCATCGACGAGCAGCAGGTCGGCGCCCACCTCCCCGGCGAGTGCGATGGCCTCGCTCTCTCCGGCGCCGAGCTTCAGCGCCGGGTCGGTTGATGCGGCCGCGCGCACCTCCGCCCAGTCGGGGAGTTGTGCCGCCCAGGCACGCACCTTCTCGGGCGTCCCTTCCCTCCGCATCTCCTCGTGGACTGCTTGCGGCAGGACGAGGCGGCCGTAGAGTTCTTTCAGTATGTGAACCTGGTCGATGAGGACGAGGTAGTTGACGGGCGTGGTGTCGGTTACGACGATCACCGCGAGAGCACCCGCCGGTTAGTCTCTAAGTCTTCACGGAGGTCTTCGGCCGTGTAGCGCAGCTCGGCGCCGCGCTCGCCGAGGAAGGCTTCTGTTTCCCAGACGGAGAGGCCGAGCATCTCGGCGACCTGCCCGGCGCTCAGCGCCTCGGAGCGGTAGCCCTCCAGCGCCACAGCCTCCAGTGCGCGGCGCGGAAGGTCGCCCCACTTCTCCTCGAGCTGATGCTCTATCTCCTCGGGCAGCTTTATGGTAACCGGCATCCGGAACCTCCTTACAGCGCGAACCCTGCTCACTGAAAATATTCTATCACGCCCACAGGTATCACCTGCGCGCGTTTGGCATTCCCTGCGCGGCGAACGCCTTGACAGCTTAGGATACCTGCACTATGTTTACGCGCAGTCCGATTGAATCACTGCGCGTTGACTGGTCTCACCCCTATTAGTTCTGCTCATCCGGAGCACTAGGTAGAGACAACCAGCCATAAGCATTTCCTTAACTCGCTTTCAAGCGCGGCGCACGAACGAACGGCCGCCTGGTATTCCCAAGACACCCGGATAACGTCTCTCGGTAGTCACATTTCCGAAAGCAGTGCCAGGAGGTGGAGCCGTCATGCCTCACGACATATTCATTAGTTACTCGCGTAAAGATAAATCAATTGCGGAAGCCATAAGAGCGGCACTCGAAGACAATAGTATCCCGTGCTGGATCGCGCCGAGGGACGTACTCCCCGGAACCAACTGGTCTGAAGCCTGCATTAACGCGCTGAATGAGAGTTCAATCCTCATCCTTGTCCTGACTTCAAGCGCGATAGAATCACGGCCTGTCATCACCGAGGTGGAGCTCGCGTTCTGTCAGAATCTTTATCTAATCCCCTACAAGGTCGAAGACGTCAAGCCGGGGCCGCGCATAAAAATGTTCATCCACGGGTCGCAATGGTTCGATGCCTCTGTCCCGCCTGCCGAGAGGCACATTGAAGAATTGGTCAGGTGTGTTAAGAATCTGCGGGCCGCCAAGGCCGCAGCACCAGAGGATTCGACGAACGGTTTGTGTAATCGTGCCACCACCGACGTCCTCTGCAACGTGCCGGAGGGGAATCCCCTCTTCACCGGCCGCGAGCAGATCTTGAAACAGCTTTGTCAAAGGCTCACTCGTCATCAGCGGGTCGCGCTCGTTGGACTGCCTGGCGTCGGTAAAACTCAGACCGCCGTCGAGTATGCATGCCGGAACCACCATCTCTATTCAGTAGTCCTCTGGGCGAACGCCTCCACGCGCGACGCTTTGTTCAAAGATTTTGGCATCATCGCGCAACACCTGAGTCTGCCCGAGAGGAATGAGCAGGATCAAAACGTTGTGACCACCGCCGTCAAGCGCTGGCTGAATAATAATCGCGGCTGGCTTTTGATTCTTGACAACGCTGAAGACCTCGCGCTGGCCCGTCAGTTCGCACCTTTCTGCGAGAGTGGGCAGATTCTTTTAACGAGGCGCGCCCATGCCGTGGGCGGGATAATCCACAGAATGGATATCGGGCAGATGTCACGACAGGAGGGGGCATACCTGATCCTCCGGCGCGCGGGTATGGTCGGCGATGGCGAGCCCTTGGAAGCGGCTACGCGCGAAGACCAAGCTGCCGCGCTCGCCATCGCCGATAAGGTTGACGGCCTGCCGCTCGCGCTGACTCAGGCCGGGGCCTACATGGACCAAACGGCGGCGACTCCGGCTCAATACCTTAGTCTTTACGAAGCAGACGGCGAGATCATGCGGAAAACGTCCGATGACGTCGATAACGAATCCGTTACTACTACTTTTACTCTGGCCTTCCAGAAGCTCGGCGCAGATAACGTCGCGGCAGCGGAACTCCTCCGCCTTTGCACTTTCCTCGCACCTGATCTGATCCCTGAAGAAATGCTCATCAAAGGCGCACAAGCCCTTGACGAAGACCTGCGCGGAGCTATCACCAACCGCCACGAACTGGAAGGATTGATAAAGGCTGCGCTCAACTTATCCCTGCTGCACCGCGGCGTCGCCGCGCGACGTGGCGTCAGCATCAGGGCTCTGAGCATCCACCGCCTTACCCAGGATGTGCTGAGGGACAGTATGGATAGGAATACCCGGCGTGCGTGGGCAGAGCGCGCGGTGCGGGTTGTAAGCACAGCCTTCCAGTTCCCGGAATATTCTTACTGGCCCATATGTGATTTAGCGCTCCCGCACGCGATATGCTGCGCTGAATTAATCCGGGAGTGGGAGATGGAATTCGCCGAGGCGGGCTACTTGCTCCACAACGCGGGCTATTATCTCAAAGAACGCGCGCACTATGGCGAGGCCGAACAACTCCTCCTTCGTGCGCTCGCCGTATTGGAGAAGGCATTGGGGTCGGAGCACATAGCAGTAGCTAAATGTCTTAATACTATCGCTTCGATTTACAGCACGAAAGGCCGGTACGGGTGGGCCGAGTCACATCTTTTACGGTCGCTCCAGATACGCGAGAAAGCGCACGGCGAAGAACACCCGGATGTGATAAGTAGCCTGCTCGGGCTGGCTATATTGTGTTTCCGGCGCGGGCAATATCACAAGGCGGAGTCTTACTACCGACGCGGCCTGAAAATAGGTGAGCAATCCCTTGGGTCGGCTGACCCTACAGTAGCTAGAATTCTCAACGGCATGGCAGAGCTTTACTGCAACCTCGGTTGCCACGAAGAGGCCGAACAATATTTCCAGCGTGCGCTATCTATTCGTGATAAGGCCCTGGGCGTGAATAACCCTGATACGGCTTGGAGCCTGCACGGCATGGCCGTTAACTACGTAAAAATGCATCAGTACGATAAGGCTGAATCTCTGTACAAACAGGTGCTGGAGATATGGGAAGATACACTCGGGTCAGAGCATCCATGCGTGGCGCGGGGGCTCAACGAGTTGGCAGAGCTCTACTGTAAGCGGGGTCGGTACGACGATGCCGAACCCCTCTTTCAGACGGCCCTTGAGAAACGCGAGAAGGTGCTCGGGCCAGAGCACTACGATTTGGCATGGAGCCTCGACGGATTGGCAGAGGTTAAGTGCCGCCAAGGCGATGAGGAGGCAGCCGAGCAGCTTCTGGGCAGAGCGCTAGATATACGCGAAAAGACGCTTGAGGCACAGCACCCCCACGTGGCGCTGAGTCTGAATAGTTTAGCCGCGCTTTACATCGCACAGGGTCAATACGCTCAGGCGGAGCCGCTGTTGCTCCGAGCGCTAGAGATTCGTGAAAGATCACTCGGGGCGGAACATGAGGACACGCGCTTGTCCCGCGACATGCTCACGGCATTAAGGGAGCAACATCGCTACGCGACACACCCTCGATAACGTGGGTAGTAGCTCTCCAGAAGACCACAGCAATGTCAGTCCCACTATTTTATTCCGCTTCGTAGTCGAGGAAGTTCACGGCGTTCTGGTCGAGGTTCTCCCTGCCGTGGTCGTAGCGCATGACGGTCTTCGGGTCTTTGTGCCCCGACATCATCTGCACCTGCCGGTACGTGAGCCCTTGGTCGAGCGCCCTGGTGATGGCCGTCCTCCGCAGGTCGTGCGGCGAGATCCTCCCGAGCCGCCCGTAGTCGGCCCACCGCTGGACTATGTTCCACGCCATCCTCGTCGAGAGCGGCTTCGAGAACTCCAGCGTGCGATAGTTCACGGCCGGCTGGAAGAGGTAGGCTTCAGGCCCGCCCGAGTGCAGCGCTTCCCTCCTCTGCCGATCCAAGCGCAGGTACTCCTCGACGGCCTGCCTGACCTCCTGCGGCAGCGGAAGAGTCCGCTCCCTGCCCCCTTTCACCTTCAACCTGACCGTCCAGCGGCCGTGGCTCCAATGAATCGAAGAGGCCTTCAGCGAGCAGGCCTCCGAGACCCGCAGCCCGAGCCGCAGCATGACCAGCATCAGCGCATAGTCCCTCGCCCCCTCCGGCTTCGAGCGGTCGGGCCCAGAGAGCAGGTAGCGCACCTCCTTCGCCGTTAACGCCCTGCCCTTCATCTCGTCGGAGGCCTGAGGCGGGGAGACGAGCCGCGTCGAGGCGGGGTTCAGCCGTACATATCCGCCCGCCCTCAGGTACTCGAAGAAGGAGCGGACGACCGTCAGCTTGAAGGAGACGGTCGCCGACTTCCTGCCCTCCTTCAGCTGCTCGCGCCAGGCGAGGACGTCGGCGGGAGTGACCTCGGAGGGGTGGACGCCCTTGACGAAGATGAAGAACTCTTTAATCACCCTGCGGTAGGCGCGCCTAGTCTCTTCGGAGAGCGACTTCTCGCAGAAGGGGGCGGCCAGGCGGGGGTCGAAGCGCAAGGGCTGGAGGGACTCCTCGACCGGGGGCATACGGGCTGTCAGATAGTCGGACAAAGGCTTCGGCGTCTCCTGCGGCGAGATTACGCGGCGACCACGGTCACGACGGCCACCTGATTTCAATTACCTGACCTCATGCTCCTTCAGAAAAACAGCCTTACCGGAAATGCATGAGAGTGGTTTCACGCGCGGCCATCCAGGGCATTATTCCTCTGAATCTTTAGGCCTTGCGGCGGGGGTATTCATCTGCGCCAGGGCGATGCTTCTGATCATGTGCCACTGGGCGGGGCGGAAGTTGCCGGCGAACTGCTCCTCGAGCTCTTTCATCTCCGCGCCGTCTCGCATGAGCCCCGCCATCAGGTTCACCTGCTCCTGGATCTGCTCCGGCGTCAACTCCGGCTTCGAAGCGCTCGCCGCCTGTTTGGTGCTGGCCTCGCCCACTTCCCTTTCTATCTGGCGGGCGTCGGCCTTGCGCAGGCGGCGGCGCAGGTGCTCGGCGAGGAAGGCCGGCGCCGACGTGACGGTCGTGCGTGACGCCGCTACTTCGAGTTCTGTGGCTAGCAGTTCGGCCACTTCTTTCCAGCGGTCACGCTCAGTCAGCGACGGCTCCCTTCCCGTCACCTTCTTCGCGGTCTGTTTCAAAATCGCAACCATGCCGGCGAAAGCCTCATCATCGGCTCTCTCAGTATTTGTCTTAAAAGAAGTCTTAACTTCCTCGGAAACCTTTGATTCTAAAGGCCCGGTACCCACGCCACGCACACCACTTTCTACGGGGGGTACGGGGGGCACTTCCGCCCGTGCGTGGCGTGGGGTGTCTGCCGTGGGTGGGGTGGGTGGCGTGCGTGGGGTACGTAGGCCCGCCTCTTCCGGGGTGAACACCTCGTACGTGTTGCCTTCGTGGCGGCCGTCCGTGTATGTCACGCGCACCAGGCCTATGGCCTTCAGGTGCGCCAGATTCTTGAGCAAGGTTCGCTCTGAGCCGATGCCGCTGGCGTCCATCAGGTCAGGCTTTGAGATGGCGAGGCGGCGGGTCGGGACGATCGCCCCGCGCGTTCTTTGATAAAGACAGTCGTAGAGCTGTTTCGATTTGCCCACGAAATGCCCGGCCGGGACCACGTCACGCGCGACTGAGTTCGGCACTCGCGTAAAATCTCGCTCGGGCGCTATGGGGTGGGTGGCGTCCGTGGGTGGCGTGGGTGGGGTGCGTGGCGTGGGTGGGGTGGGTTCGGCCAGCGCCGCCTGCGCAGGGCCGATGAGGCTGAATATCGGGTGGTCTGCGTCAGGCGGCTTGGCTTCCGGCCGCGCCAGAGGCTTGGCGGGTTCGCGCACGGGCAGTTTCGAGGCGCGCGGCTTAGGCTTCGTGTCCTTCATGCTTTATTGACCACACTCAGGCGCGGGGCGCTGGCCGCCATGCCGATGCGCTCAAGTATCTCGTCGGTCAGTTCGGCGTACTGCAGGGCCCCGCGTGTGTTGGGGGCGTAATACTGAATGGGCTGGTGGACGGAAGGGGACTCTTCGAGCTTCGCCTGCGCGTGGATGACCGTGTTGAAGACCAGATCCCCCGACTTCTCCTTGAGCTCCAGGAGCGACGCGCCCGAGACGTTCATCCGCTTGTCGAACATGGTGCAGAGTGTCCCGAGTATGCGCAGGTTCTCGTTCAGGCTGCGCGCGCCCGAGATGGCGTCCATCAAATCGTCGTAGCCGAAGAGGGCGAACGGGGCGGCCTTCACGGGGATGATGACGTAGTCGGCGGCCGTGAGCGTCGCCGTGAGCAGGAGTCCGAGATTCGGGGGCGTGTCTATCACGGCGAAGTCGTAGCGGCCTGAGACGGCCTTCAGGGCGCTGCGGAGCTTCGTGATCGACAGGGGACTCTCGCGCTCGAACTTGGCCAGGTTGATGTTGGCCGCCACCATATCGAGTTTGGGGATGGCCGTCGTCAGCCCCTTCTCGACGAGCGACGCCGCGGGTTCCGACCCGCCGCCCATGAGCACGTCGGAAAGCGTGGACGTGACCTGCTCGGGGCTGAAGAAGATCTGCGTGGCGTTCCCTTGGGGGTCGGCGTCTATGAGCAGGGTCTCGTAATCGCGGACGGCGAGTTCGGTGGCGACAGTGGCCGCCGTCGTCGATTTACCGACCCCCCCCTTCTGGTTGGCTATCGCGATGATAATCATGCCGCTTTGGACCTCACTTGGAGTGCCAGCACTTCCCGCCGGCTGACCAGTTTGGCCCGCTCGTCGAGCGGGTCGTCGAAGGTCGTGAGCTTGCCGCCATTCACGAGCCTGGACATCTTAGGCCGGCTCACCCCAAGCAGCCTCGCCGCCTCGGAGAGGGTGATCAGGTCTTTTGGTCTTCGGTCGTTCGAATCCATGACCGCGGAATGTACCGGAATGTTTCGGGCGCGTCAATATATTTTCACTTAGTTTCAGCGGCGATTTTGTGAAGGGGAGAGGAGAATAGTGCTTCGAGTGGATAGGGCGGGGAAGAGGACTGACCGCTCTAGGCCGGAAAAATCCGGAAATTAACCGGGCGCGTCCTATAACGGAGACGTCACCACCTCTTCCGAGCTGACCTTCAGATTCTGAGATGGGCGGCGCTAACAGCTCTTCTCCCCGGACGGCTCGCGCTCAAGCCTTCGGAGATACTCGACCACCTCCGTAGCTTCATCTTCAGTCCTGAGCGGGTGGGCCTCGTCGGCGTCCCTAGCCGCGAGCAGCCTCGCCGACGAGTAGATTGGCTTGCGGCCCTTCCAGTATTCGAGGCGTTGGAGGTAGAAGTCGATGTGAGACTGCTGGCGCTCGTTCATTAGCGGGATTTTATCACCGGAACCCAAGCTGAACAGTCTTCATCTTTTTTATTGACACTGGCAACTGCCTGACATATCTTTCCGCGCATCCAGCAGGGCGTCTCACACGCCGGCGTGTGAGCCTTACGTGCACCGACCCGACCTCAATCAACCTTAGATCATCCGCCACCGAATGGGTGGAGGAGTACAGCGCGGAATTCATCCACTTCAAACGCCGGCGGGAGATGCGCAGCACGTCGAGCCACATCGGCACGCCGGCGGGCGCTTTGTTCCAGCCGTTAGGCACCTCTGACTGTTGTGATAAGAAGTGAACAGAAAGTAATCTGCTGATGCTCGTGCCGCATCCAGGCTGCGGTCTAACAAGCGGCTGATGTCGCCCGCCCGGCTGCAAGGCTTTCACGCTAATCTTTGAGTCGGGGGTTGAAGGCCGTTCGCGTGTGGCAGCTTGTCAGCAACGGCATGCCCCGCCAGATAGGATGTCATGTCAAAAGGCTTATTAGAATACGCGACACAGAATCTGCCCGGCGCTCTGATCATTCTGGGCATCGTCGTCGCAGTTTTAATCTGGCTACCTTTCAGAGTCAGCATAAAGGGCTTGACGCTGACTCCGCCCCTACAAGTTCGTTACCGTCTCGTGGTCTTCGTTCTTGGCGCTCTCATCCTCGGGTCGGGGGTATATCTCTTCGCTCAAGGGTTCGCTAAAAGCGCGCTCTCGGAGCCTACCTTGCGGAGTTACTTTGCCTACATCTCCCTCGAACCGATTGCGAACCCAACAACTTCTGCGAACTGCCATATCACCTACCACGTTGCGCTCCGTTTTGAAGTGCCGGAGGGCCAGCAGGCCGTATATCAAGACCGCATCAAGTCCGGCGGTGGCGGGACGGCCCTTATTTCCGTTCCAAGTCACACCGTGCTGAACCCGAACCAGTGGCCGGGCAATTCGACCCTTCTCGAGTTTTCGATCCAGCCGAAGCGGAAAGATGATAGATACTTAGACATCGAGGCCGTCGCGACCCTTGACACAAAGGTCACCCCGGAGCGGGCAAAGATCGGGCCCCACCTCCCGTATAGCACCGAGCACGTGGTCGTTATCGTCGACTACTCACGAATGGGATTCACACCCTCGAGCCTCATGCGTGGGGAGATAGAGACTCTCGAGCAGGGCGGCGTGAGCCAGGTAGGAACATTAGCTCCGGTAACCCATTTCTGGCAGAACAGCACGGTCACATTAGTCGGCCGCAACTTACCTGCCAAATCACACATCCTTCTTACTTGGGGAAATAAGTAATTTCCAGGCGGCAGCCTAACGACAGCATGCACCTGACCCTCAATAGCGAAGCTCATTGGTGGACGTAATAACGATTATCAGCCGTGCGCTGTTAGCAGCGGCGGCTATAACAAGTGAATGAACGAGACTCACAATCAGGCAGCTTACATTTTCATTGACATCAACGCCCGACAGGCATATCGTTCCCGCGCATCCACCTCGCATCCTCGCCGGCGGGCGCTCTCGTCGGCCTCACAAAGACTTCCGCGCAGCAGCCAAGGACCTACACCGTGAAGCTGAGATCACCAACAAGCTGGCCGGACTCACTTACTAGAGTTCGGGTACTCTGAGCAAAGTTTGGAGGATGCGACATGGGCGACCCCAACGAAGTAGTGAAGCTTAGTGGCGAGGAAAAAGCTCTGGTGGTGGAGAGAAAAGCCACCTGCCCGTTCATCGCCGCCGCTGTAGCTCAGGACCAACTCCCCGTGCGAAACGACGCCAAGAACCCGCTCGCCAGTATTGAGGATGTTAGAAGGCTGGGCAATACCGGCGGCGGTCATCTCGGAGAGGTGCTTGAGCTGTTTGCGAACGGCAATCACGCGTTCATGCGGGGTGACTCTGGGAAGCTGGACAAGCCAGTACCAGACGGCCTGTTTTCGCTGGAGTTCCCCGGCTCACAGGGCTCTCACCCAGGCCACAGTGGCATTCTCCAAGAAGACCCCAAGACGCCGGATTCAGGCCGACTGAGTGACGCAGATTTTGCAAGACTGATAGGCCGGGCTCAAGACGGTTGGATTAAACGTTCGGACGTCGGCCGCTTTATCGCGGAAAATGTGCTCAGGGATTCGAATTCCAAGGTGCTTGAGGCGGAGACGGTCGGCGTCTTTGCGGACGACTTCCTCGAACTGCTGAAAGCCATCCTTTTGGCGGCCGTGGATATCTTCGATTCCGATGATGACGCGACTCACCGGGACATCCAGCAGAAGTTCGCCAAGCTAACGGGGGAGGACCATCTCGCCGCATCGGCCGGGGAGTTTGGCCTGCTCTTCGCCTTCCTCGTTAACAGGCCCAGAGCTCAGGAAGTCGGGGGTGAGCCTGCGGTGGCCGTAGAGGACTTAAAGGCTATGTTTGTAGACAAGCGTCTTCCCGAAGGGTGGGAAACCTGGAAAAAATCACGGATAGACTGGGTAAAAAACACCATAGGTTTACTGAAAAGTGCGAGAGAGGAATACAGGAGACTCAAGCGAACTTAATCATTCACATAGCCTCTTCAGAGCCTACGCCTAAAAATACGTGACTGCACCTAAAGTCCGTTCGTCATAGCTGTCAGGTGCAACGCCATTTATTTCATAACTAAGATTATCGGACTCCGGGTGTATAACAAGAACCTTTAGCAATCGCCCGCAATGTCGAGGGTTCGCGTCACCATTGACACCGACGACTGCGCACAGGTTGGAGATGCCTCCACGCCTCACGACATCTTCTTACTCCCTTCTCAAAAGTAATCCCCGCGACCCGAACTAAGAGGACGAAAAAAGTCTTTCCGTCGGCGTTACGTTTCTCCGGCCGAGAGTCACACACAGGTAAGGGCGGCGATTCGGCGTCTGAACTGAAACGCCGTCCGAACCTGAAGTGCGGGCGCAACTACGGAGAGGCGCGGAGGATTTTTATGAGCTTCACTCAGGCGGAACATCTGTTTGCCGGCGTCAACGAAGTCGGATTCAACGAACTGCTCAAGGCGTTCTTCACCGCTCGCCCCCGCCACCTACACCACGTCACGCCGCCGTTCGTGACGGCGGCCAACAGTCAGAGCGTGACCATCCACCCGACGTTTTATGATTCCGGCTTCAAGATCTACATCGACTACGAGCTGCATTTCACCCTGCCGGCCGTGGACATCAACCCCGACAGCGGCGCGCTCACCGCGCCCGGAGAGTTCCTGCTTCGAACGCAGGTCTCGGGGAACGTGCTGGTTCAGGGGTTCACCCTGCCCATTCCGCCCACACAGCTGTTGGGAGTGTGCGAACCCGTCGCCATCGTCTCTCAGCCCGGCACGGGAGTCATCGGCATCAACGTGAAGAGCGTCACGCTCACGCCGCCCCTCCCGCCGCAGGTCAACTCGGGGCTGGTCAACATACTGCAAGCCATAGTGAATGACGTGAAGATTCCTTACGACAAGATGACCCTCGGGTCGTACAAGGTGGGACTGCTGGTCGGGCCGAAGTCCGAAAACAATCAGATCGAGGTGCGCGGGAGCGCGCTCTAAGGAGGCCGACATGCCGGACATCACCGTGGCGGCGGACGAAGTCGCCGCGACCCAACTCGTAGACTATGCCCAATCCGCGCTCGTCCCCAACCCCCAGAGCGGGTCGGGCAACCTCGGGCCTTTCAACACCAACTGGGGCGCGACCGCGTTCTTCTCGGGCGGCAGGGTTGACCTGATTCCCCCCAACATCATCCGCATCGTGAACTGCGAGCTGCACTACAAACTGAACTTCTCGATCTCGCTCCACCTGAACAACATCCTGCCGACCTTCTGCCTGCCGCAGGTCTGCATCACGATTAAGATTTTCAAGAAGAAGATCACGATCTGCTCGCCGAAGGTCTGCATCAGTTGGCCGATCATCACCATCCCGCTCGGCCATTCCGACGTGGTGAGGTTCACTTCCGACTTCACCCTCCGGACCCGCCCGGTCGGGGCGAACTGGGAGATCGACGCCGTCATCGTCGGCCTCCCCGTTCTGCAAATCAGCCCCGCGGCCGCAGCCATCCTCGCGGCGTTAGGTCTGGTCGCCGCCGCCATCCTCGCGCCCATCCCGTTCATCGGCCCCTTCCTGGCCGTGGGCGTGGCGGCCATCATGGCGGCGGTCGGCATCGCCGGCGTCACGGGTCTGCTCGGCCCCATCCTGAGCGTGTTCGTCGCGGGGCTCACGTTCAATCTCTACAAGCAGCCCAAACTCTTCACGGTGCTCCCGGCGACCCCGCCCGTGCAGCTAAACCCCGCGGTCACGATCAACCTCGACCGCGTCTCCGCGTCGGTCGTCGGGTCGAACGAGGACGAGTTGGTCTTTGCGTTTGAGATTTCCTGAGACGAGGTGAGCTTCATGAACAGTCTTGACAGCAGATTCCTGCGATTCGCGGACACCTTCGCGCAGAGCTTCGCGCAGCCCGGCCGCTACTGCTATGACTTCGGGTTGCCGCTTCCGAACCGGATCAGGTCGGTGGACGCCCCTTTCACCATCAACGTGAAGGCGTCGCGCAACAACAACCCGGAAGGCCGGCAGCACAACGTCTCCGTCCGCTCGGACGGCGGGCGACTCAAAGCCGACCCGCCGACGTTAGAGATTGAGGCCGGCGACGCCGTGCTCTGGAGCGCGGCGACCCCTTCGACGCCCGGCTTCTGCGTCAGCGGGCATTCCGAAACCGACTCGTTCAACAGCGCGGCCCTCGCGCGCGAAGCCATCTACACGCACGCCTTCGGCAGTCCGGGCGTCTTCGAGTGGGAGGACGCGAACGGGCACCGCGTGTCGGGGAAGGTCGTCGTGACGATGCCGCCGACGGGCTCGGCGCGCGAGATGGAGTCCTACAAAGGCCGCCTGTCGGAAGCGACGCTGGTGGTGATTAGCGGGGAGCGAGTCGAGCCGCCGCAGGTCGAAGTCGTCGTCGGCCAGACGGTCTTTTTCGCCGTCGAGAAGGCGGCGGGAATCACCGTCACCGACCGCCGGCTCAAGGCCGAGATACCCCTCCCACAACTCAAAACCCTCTAGCCCCTCGCAAAGGAGACCTCAAGATGAAGATCACACGCCACTGCTCAATCACGCGCATCGTCCGCGCGGCGGCCTTCCTGTTTCTCGTGACGCAGGCCGCGTGCAACAACTGCTGTAACAAGCCCACCGAGACGGACGCGCAGTTAATCCTCAGCGGCGAGACCGGCTCCGACTGTGGTTACGACCACTGGTCGGCCGTCGGCCAGCAGCAGGTCTACGTCACCGTCAAAGGCTCGTGCAACTACTCCTGGTCACAGAACTTCGCGAAAGCACCCGGCAACACTTACGCCGTGAAAGTCCCGTCGAAGGGCTCCTTCACGATCACCGTCGCGGCCGAAGAGACCGACGGGCAGACGTGCGCGGCCTGCAAAAACAAATGCGCCCCGAAACAGCCCCCCGACGCCACGACCTACTGGCTGGGGGAGGCGTCCTTTCAGAGCGTGGCGCCCACTTATAACCTGACGCTCGGCTGGAATCCGCAGGACGGCTGCAAGTGTTTGAATTAAGCCTGTGGCCTGACCGCGCTGACGCTCGTTGGGTAAATGTGCAAAGCCCACGGGACGTAATGACGGTTATCAGTAGTGATAACGTGAAACGTCGGCCCGATGGGACTCTAACCACAAGATGTAGGCTGGCGAGGTGTGCAATTTAGAGGCTGCGGGGATGTTTCACGGCCATTCTGAAAACGCGCGTCCGACCACAATTAGTGGCAGCTCCAAATGTGCCCCGCCTCCCCTTCCTCAAGACCGCGAGATATCCATTCGCGCGGCGTCGCCGCCGGCGTGGGCGCCGCACATATGCCCCGTCTTCCAGCCCCCTTGCGATCCGATTCGCCGAGGTCGATTGCACTGACAGCCGCAGTGCAGTGCAGACCGTCTGTTGACGGGTGTCGGAGTCACCACCACAATAGACGGCCATAGACACCTTCTTCGCGATCTCGTCAGGCCGAAGGTCCGTCGGGGACGGGAAAGCTTCGGCCGGAACCGTAGAGCGAGCCACGGGAGGGGCGATGACTCAAATGATTAAAGTGATTACATCAATGGTTCTGTTGGCCTTCGCCGCCGTGATTACGGCCACCGCCCAGCAGCAGCAGCCGACGCCGGAGGCGCCGCCCCCGTCGTCGATCGCGCCGAACTTCAGCCACTACACGCTCAACCCGAACCCCAGGCCGACGGCCCTGGGCTGGGCCAAAGAGCGCATCGAGGAGAAGCTCGGCCGCGGCGTCTCCGCGCTGCGGACGCCCGAGGGCGTCTACCTCGGCTGGCGGCTCCTGAAGAGCGACCCGGCGGACGTGGCCTTCAATGTCTACCGCTCGACGGCCGGGGGCGGCCCCGTGCGGCTCAACGCCGAGCCCGTCCGGCAGACGACTGACTTCGTGGATGCGAAGGCGCCGCCCGACCGCGAGAACTCCTGGTTTGTGCGCGCGGTCGTGGGCGGCAGCGAGCAGGAGCCTTCGGTCCGCGCGACGCTCGCGGCGAACTCACCCGTACGCCAGTACCGCGCGTTCAAGATTCGGGACGACCTCCCCGCCGCTTCAATCGACAAGGTAACCGTCGGCGACCTCGACGGTGACGGCGAGTACGACTTCGTCGTCAAGCGCCCCGCAGGCGTGATCGACCCGAGCTTCCTCACGCGCCACAGCCCTGACACCTTCAAGATCGAGGCCTACAAGAGCGACGGCACCTTCCTGTGGCGCCGCGACCTCGGCTGGTCGATCCAGCTCGGCATCTGGTTCTCGCCCTTTCAGGTCGCCGACCTCGACGGCGACGGCCGCGCCGAAGTCGCCATCAAGACCGGCGAGGGCGACCCGCGCGACCACAACGGCCAGGTGCTCACGGGGCCCGAGTACCTCTCGGTCTGGGACGGCCTGACCGGCAAAGACATCGACCGCACAGACTGGATACCGCGCGGCAAGCTCACGGACTGGGGCGACTACTCGGGCAACCGCTCGAACCGGCACATGATGGCCGTGGCCTACTTGGACGGGAGGACGCCGAGCGTCGTCATCTTCCGCGGCACATACGGGCTGATGAAGGCCGAGGCGTTCTTCCTGAAAGACAGGAAGCTGCACAAGGTCTGGAGCTGGACGAATGAGCGGGCCGGCTGGCGCTACCAGGGGCAGGGGCAGCACGCCGTCCACGTCGCCGACCTCGACGGCGACGGGGCGGACGAGGTCTTGAACGGCTCCATCGCCATCGACAGCGACGGCCGGACGATGTGGAGCACGGGCAACGGCCACGGCGACAGGTTCTACGTCACAGACATCGACCCGGCGCGCCCGGGGCTCGAAGTCTGGTACACCTACGAAGACCCCCACCCGCGCAACGGCGTGGGCCTGTGGGACGCACGCACCGGTAATCTCATCTTCGGCACCGACGAGGAGACTCAAGATAACCAGGTCGGGAGCGGGCTCGTCGCCGACGTCGACCCCGCGCACCCCGGGATGGAGGTCTGGGCCGAGCGGTTCTTCTACACGGCGAAGGGAGAGCGCCTCCCCGGCCCCGTCCCGCCGCAGCAGGGACTGGTCTGGTGGGACGCCGACCCGCTGCGCGAGTTGCACACGTTCGGGCGCCGCGGCGGTGGCGGCGCGCCAGGACAGGGCGCAGGCCCTGCCCCCACAGGTCAAGGCGGGGCAACTACCCCGCAGCCGGGCGCTGGCCCGGCCGGCGGCGCCTCCAGCTTCATGAGTAGCAGCGCCGTCTCCAAGTGGAAGGGGTCGGTGCTGACCGAGGGCATCCAGGGTCGTCACATGCTCTGGGGCGACATCACCGGCGACTGGCGCGAGGAGATCGTCACGTTCGCCGAGGGCGAGGTGAGGATTTACGGCAGCACCATCCCCGCCGCCGACCGGCGGGTCACGCTCATGCAGGACCCGCTCTACCGGAGCGAAGTCCGCCTCGTCGTTCAGGGCTACACGCACGTCCCCGTGACGAGCTACTACCTCGGGGTGAAGTAACTGCGCGGCATTGCGGTCCGCCGCGCACGCCCGTGTTCCACTAGCGAGTGATCAAGCCGGCAGTAGTGGCCGAGGTCGAACGAGACGGCCTCCGCCCTCCTGAGGCCGGCGCCGGCGAGCAGCGCGACGAGGCATCCGCTTGTCAAGGTTTTGGGTCCTTCCCCACCCTTCTAAACTGAGGGTGACGCGCGACCTCACCCCGTCGCCAGTCTCAGATTCGACCTCACTTCATCAGCAGCAGAGATTTTCGGCCAGTGTTTACGCGGGCCCGGTGAGTCGTGGCGGGTTTTGGCGGGCGGTTTCAGGCCTCACGAGCCTCCTCGACATCCTCGCGGTCTCTCCTGGTGCGGTAGCGCCTCCCGGTCTTGGGCACGTAGCGCCGGCGCGCCCACCGGTTGTGGTAGGAGTTCGAGCACGACTTGCAGTCGGGGCGGCGCCCCAGGAGGCCGCCCTTCGCGGCGTAGAACTCCCCCGCGGGCTTACACTTACCGCACTTCGTGCACCTCTTCTCCGCCTGCTCGCTCATACGAATTCGTCACCAAGCTGCTGGTGAAATGAATTTAATTTCTGTAGCTGGCGACTAGTCGAGGTCGCGCGTCACCCTCACTTCGGATAGCCCGGGAAGGACCCGCGCCGACTCTCCTGACCAGCGCCGCCAGCCCCTGCTCGCCGCCCGAGGCCCGCGCCGTCACGCCCCTGACCCGCGTCTGCCGGGGCGGCCCGAGCAGCCCATCGAGCCGCCGCGCCAGGTGTTCCACCTCGGCCCGGTCGTCGGCCGGGCGCGGCCCGGCGGCCGCCTCCCGCTCCAGGTAGTAGAGCCACCTGCCCGCGGCGTAGACGACCGTGAGCAGGTGCCAGCCGTCGCCCTCGTGGTAGGCCCGCACCTCCTTCAGGTGTTGCGCCAGGTCGTCCGAGTAGGAGAGGTCTAAGACCTTGTAGAGCTTCACCGCGTCACCTCACTTCCCGTAGAGCAGGTAGCCGACCGCCAGCCGGGTCAGGAGGTCGAGGGCGGCCGACAGAGCGCGCGCACGGTCGGTCGGTCGCCTGCGCAGCTTGACCTCGTAGAGGTAAGTGTTGGCGGTCGCCGCCAGGGGGAAGAGCAGCATCCAGAGGGTGAACGTCAAGTCCTGCACGGCCCATCCTCCCCGGGCTCACAGCCCGATGGCGGCGATCTTGCGCACCAGCTGGTCGAGGTATGAGGCCTCGAAGGCGACGAACTGCCGCTCGGGCTCTAAGGCCTCGGTCTCGATCTCGCACTCCAGTCGGCCGTCCTGGTGCAGCCCGACGACCCTGGCCAGCTTCGTCCCCAGCAGCACGGTCGGGTTCGTGAGCCTGCGCACCCGGTCGTTGAACCAGCCGGTGAAGGCCTCGCCGGCCAGCGCGTACGGCGCCGGCGCCTGGGCCTTCGCCTCCGCGGCGCCCGCGTCCTGCGCCTGCGTCTGAGTCTGCCCCTGCCCGGCGGCCGCGTCGGGCGCGCCCTCTCTCAGCTTCTCGCTCATCGTTCTGCTCCTCTCGGTCGGTGGCGGTTGAGCCTCTACCAGCCTCAGGCGGCCTTCACGGCCTGCTGGTCGGGCGGGTACAGGCGTGTGTACTGGGGGTGAGTGCGGGCCGTCTCCTGCTGCCGGGGCCGGCTCAGGTACTCCCCCAAGACTTCTGACAGCTCCTCGAGCTGATGGCGCAGCTCTTCAGACTTCTCGTTGACGTGCCCCTCGCGGATGCAGCGCAGCAGGCTCGTGGTCCAGGTGAGCTGCGAGATGGTGTCCATCGACTTCTCGACCAGCTTCGAGGCCTTCGCCGGCTTCGGCTTCGGGACGTTGCGCTCCAGGGGTGCGGGCGCGCCCCGGCCCGCGGAGATCCGCTCCAACTTCTCGACGCGCTCGAGCGGCAGCAGCAGGTCTGCGGAGATCTGCTCGCGGGTCAGTCCCAGGCGCTTGGCCAAGCGGACGGCCGTCGCGTAGTCGTCGACGCTGTAGCGGCGGCCGTGACCGGCGTTGGCGGCCGCGGCGCGGCGGAACAGGTCCACGTCGTCCACGACCTCTTCCAGCGAGCAGATGACGTGCGTGGCGTGCTCGCGCTCGTAGGCGGTCTTACGGTGGAAGCCGTCGATGACTCTCAGCGTCTTCGCGCAGACCCTTATCGGCGGGAACTTCGCGCCCGCCCGCAGCGCCTCCCTGAACTGCTCGACCGTCGAGCCGTCGACCTCCGCGCGGGGGTAGAGGCGGTAGTCCTCGACGAGCTGCCCGATGGGGAGCGTCCGGATGTCCGACTGCTTCTGCTGCTTCATACTTCATTCACCCCCGGAGGGGGCCCGTGCCGTGCCGTGCGGTGGCTTGCCGTGCGTTGCCAGGGCTCGCGTGGCCACGCCGCGGGGGTCGTCGATAAGAGCCTTATGAACCGTGCCGTGCCTGGCCGTGCGACGCGGCGCCGTGCCTGGCCCTGCGGTGCCGGGCGTGGCTGGGCCGTGAGAGATGAAGATCATTCGAGGACGGTGAAGCGGCCGAACCAGCCGGTCTTCTCCGGCCGGTAGTCCCCGATCCCTATGCGCGCGCCCGCGTCCGCCAGGAACATCCGCAGCAGCTCCTGTGGCTTGTCGTGCGGGAGCATCTCGGTGTCGGCGACGAAGGTGAAGGTGGCGCGCCAGTCCCTGACCATCGGGCGGGCTCGCGCGACCGCCCCGCGCCCCTTAATGACAGCGCGGCGCAGGTCGATCTCGTACTCCGTGACCGGCTCGCCTTGCGAGTCGTAGAGGGCGAGCAGCTCGGCGGGCCGGATCTCTATGTGTGAGACGAAGCCCTTCCAGCTCCGGGTCTTGTACTTGAAGCCGGCGGCCGCCGTGATCATCGCGTTGCGGACGGCGATGGCGGGGACGGCTAAGACCCCTTCGGCCGTGCGGTAGGTGCCACCCTCCGCCTCCTCCTCGGGAGTCGGGATACGCTTCTGGCGCGAGGGCGTGGCGCCGCTCTGCGCGAGCATGCCGCGCGGGTTGTTGAGCAAGATGGGCGAGAGCCCTTGAATGGTGTAGGTGAGCTGCTCGATCCGCACGGTCAGTCCTCCCCGAGTCCGACTTCCTCCAGTACCTCCTGCCACTCCTCGCCCATGTCGCCGGCGACGCCTGTCGCGAAGGGGTTGAAGGGGAGCGGCCCGTACGCCTCCTCGTAGCACTCGAGGAGTTCGCCCGTCGCCGCCAGGTACTCGTCCGCCTCCTGCAGCTCCGCGCGGGCCGTCCGCAGCCTCCTGCGCGTGCACAGCAGCCTCAGCTCGGCGAGGGCGGCGCGGCGGCCGTCCCGCTTCGCCCTGGCCCACAGCGCGAGGCAGCCGGCCAGGCCCGCGCTGGCGGCCGCGGCCGTGAGCCGGAAGGCGAGGCGGCGTGCGCGCACGGCCTTACTCGCCCCCCTCGACGGGGGGATCTTCATCTTCCTCATCGCCCTCGCCCCACTCCTCATCGCCGGCGACGTCTCCGGCCTCTGCGCTTTCGTCCTCCTCGTCGAGGAAGGCGCGGCCGGTCGCGACAACGGGCGGGGCGCCGCGGCCTCGGCGCGACTCGTCGAGCTCCGCTAGCAGGCGGCCGACCTCGCCGGCCATCCGGTTCGTCGGCGGCGACCAGTACCAGCGGGGGTGCCCCTCGTAGCGGAGCACGAAGTCCCTGAGCGCCATCTCCATGTGGCGCAGCGCACGGAGCTCTCCCTCGGTCGGCCTGCGCTCCTCGATCATCGAGAGCGCCTCCGGGCGGCCCACCACGTTCATCGAGTGGTCGAGGAGGCCGCGGCCGCAAGCCGGGCAGAGGGCGACGCCGAACCACTGCCAGTCGCCGCGGTCCACGTCCTGGCGCCTGCCGCAGGGGCAGCGGACGCGCGCCGTC
>Ga0196978_1000166_pt1 | contig 33739 bp, 32 predicted proteins | sample S3v_2013CmetaG_FD_155491 | JGI IMG/M metagenome (GOLD analysis project Ga0196978, IMG submission 155491) | Soil microbial communities from Anza Borrego desert, Southern California, United States - S3+v_20-13C | ecosystem: Environmental > Terrestrial > Soil > Desert | place: USA: California... | reverse complement strand
GGTAAACCAGCTCGCGAATCCGAGGTCGATGGTGATGCCGCGCCGTTTCTCCTCAGGCAATCGGTCCGTGTCGATGCCGGTGAGCGCGCGCACCAGCGAGGTCTTGCCGTGATCGATGTGGCCGGCCGTGCCGATCACGCGTTTCTTGCGGGTCATGCGGCGCGAATCGTACCCTCAGCGCACACATGCAACTCACTGAAGTGAATGTGCGCGCCTCGGATGGATATGTCCTGCGCGCAAATCACTACGACGCCGGCGGCGACTCCGTGCTGCTGATCGGGTCCGCGCTCGGCGTGAAGCGGCGGTATTACGACGCGTTCGCGCGATTCATCGCGGACCGGGGACGCAGCGTCGTGACGTTCGACTATCGCGGTATCGGCGACTCGCGTCCGACGTCGCTGCGCAAGTTCGACGGGACGATGTCCGAATGGGGAAGGCTCGACATCAACGCCGCGATCGACTGGATCGCGAACGAGTTGCAGCCGCGAACGCTCACGTACGTCGGACACAGTTGCGGCGGTCAGCTCCTCGGGCTCGCGCCAAACGCGGACCGCATCGACCGCATCGTCTTCTCGTCCGCGCAGAGCGGCTACTGGGGTCACTGGCCGGGCGCGCGCAAATATGCGATCGGCGCGTTGTGGGTGACGATGCCAGTCATCGCCACCATCGCCGGCTACTTTCCCTCGCGCATCCTCGGCCTCGGCAGCGAAGACCTGCCGCGCCGCGTCGCCACCGACTGGGCGCGATGGGGCCGGCATCGCGACTACCTGTTCGGCTTTCACGATCCGGCGCCGTTCGCGAAGATCACCGCGCCGATCCTCGCTTGGAGCTTCGTGGACGATTCGTATGCGCCGAAGACGGCCGTCGACGCGCTGCTGCGGTTCTACGGACGCGCGGAGGTTACCCGCCGCCACGCCGACGAGCCGGGCATCGGCCACTTTGGCTTTTTCCGCCGCGGCCGAGAGCGCTTGTGGGAGGAAACCGTGACGTGGCTCGACTCGCGATCGGGTGCATAATCGACGCTCCTTCAACAACAGCCCCTCGATCGGAGGTCGTCATGGCGCTCGTCGTACGTGCCTTTCCTGTCCGTGACCGTGATGGAGTGAACTCGTTCGTCCGCGAGCTCGGGCAGCGCGACATGCAGGCCCGCGAGTTCTACTGCGGGCTCGGCGTGCGCCGCGAGTCGTGGTTCTTTCAGCATGCCGGCAGGGGACAGATCGTCATCGGCGTGACTGACGTGGGGGAACCGGTCGAGGAGAAAGCGGCGCAGTTCGCGGAAGCGGACGACGGGTTCTCGACCTGGTTCAAGGCGCGCATCTACGCGCTCTCCGGCGTCGATCCCGACACGACGCCGCTCGGACCGCCGTCGGTGATGGTGCATGACTCGAGCGGCGAGAGGCTGCCGATGGATGCGCGGCTGGTCGTGCGCGCGTATCCGCTGCGCGATCGCGCGTCGCTCGATGAGTTCATCGGCGAGCTGCGCGCGAAAGGAAATGAAACGCGCAGTTTTTACGAACGTCATCGCGTGGAGGAATCGTGGTTCCTGCAGGACACCGATGAAGGACCGATCGTCATCGCCGTGCTCGCGACCGACGATCCGGAACGCGCGGCGCGGACGTATCAGGAATCGTGCGAACCGTTCGACGAGTGGTTCAAGCAGCGTGTGATCGAAGTGTCCGGCGTCGATCCGAACAAGACGCCGCTCGGGCCGCCGAGCGAACAGATCTTCGAGTTCACTGCGTAACCATCTGGAGCGACGGGCTCTCAGCCCGTCAACGTCCACGGCCGGCGGGCTAAGAGCCCGTCGGTTCAGACAATCTATCTCCGTACACTTCCCTCAACTGCGGCGGCAACTGCCCGCCCAACCCGAGCGACTCCTTGATGTCGCCGGCGTTGACGATGGCCTGTCCGCGGAAGTGATTGTTCGTCACGACGAACACGTCTTTCCTCTTCGCCATCCTGTCGATGCGCTCGACCCACGGCTCGAGCTCTTCCTTCGAGTACAGATAGTTGTAGCGCTCCCACGACTCCTCGTGCGCGAACCATTTCTCATAGTTGCGGCCGTGGAAGCGCACGTACGCGAGCGGACCGGTGACTGCATCGGCGGGCTTCACGGAATCGCTGAAGAGCGGCTGGTCGACGTTCACCCATGACACGTCGTGCTCTTCGAGAAACTTCACGAAGTCGTTGTTCTGAAACGTGGCGTGACGCACCTCGAGCGCTTTCGGGTATTCGTCGAACGCGCGAAAGAGCGTCGCCAGCTTCTCGATCGATTCCGGCGTGTTCTTGAAGCTCCAGGGGAACTGCAGCAGGATGGCGCCGAGGCGGTTGGCTTCCATGAGAGGGTCGAGGTAGGTGCGGAACGCATCGACGTCGGCATCGATCAGCTCCGCTTTTTCGTGCGTGAACCCGCGGAACACTTTCGTGGTGAAGAGAAAGTCGGGATTGTTCGCGACGCGGCGGACCCAGCTCTTCGCGTGCGTCGGCGGAGGGATGCGGTAGAACGGCGAGTTGATCTCGATGGTGTCGAAGAACGCGGCGAGATAGGCGAGATGATCGAACTTCGAGCCGTGCGGCGGATAGACGACGTTCTCCCAATCTTTGTAGCTCCAGCCCGCCGGACCGACCCTGATTTTATTGGCATTTTCCAATGGTCAACACCTTGACGTTCTTATTTTGAGTTACCGCTTTCCGCGTTGCCTTGCCTGTGAAAACTATGTTAAAAGTCGCGCCATCGGGATCAATATGACACTCCACATCGGACAGCGGCGTTCGTTGGGGAGCGTTTTGTATCCCGGTGTCGGAAGGGGGTCGATTCCTGGTTTCTTTCATCCATCAACAGCGGGGTAGTGTCGCGGTCCCCGCAAATGTCCCGACGTCGCGGCAATCAGACTTTCACGCAACAATCGCTTAGGAGATCAAGGTTTCATGGACACATTCAACGATAAGTCCCTCAACTGCGCAGACTGCGGCCAGGAGTTCATCTTCAGCCGGAACGAACAGGCGTTTTACGCAGAGCGCGGATTCACAAACGAACCGAAGCGTTGCAAGAACTGCCGCGACAAGAGAAAAACCTCCCGTGACGGCAACGGCGGCGAAGGCCGCTCGCGCCAGATGGTGAGCGTCACCTGCGATAGCTGCGGTGTGCCGACCGAAGTTCCCTTCACCCCGGTGAGCGGAAAGCCGGTTTACTGCCGCGAGTGCTACAACCAGCGCCGCTCGAACTCCCGCAGCTCGAGCTGGGCGTAGTACTCCACAAACAGCCCCTCCGACCTTCACGGCTGGCGACATCGCCAGCCGTTTTCGTTTCCGCTATGATCCGCGCCGCTTGAGCCGCCCCAACCCCCGCCCCGTCGATTCCGTCCTCGATCTCATCGGCAACACGCCCATGGTCCGGCTGCGCACCATCGGGGGCGGCGAGGCCGCGGAGATCTTCGTGAAGATGGAGCTGCTCAATCCCGGCTTCTCGGTAAAGGATCGCATCGGCATCGGCATGATCGAGCGCGCCGAGCGCGCGGGTCTGCTCAAACCGGGCGGCACGATCATCGAGCCGACCGCGGGCAACACCGGCGTCGGCCTCGCGCTCGCCGGAGTGCAAAAGGGTTATCGCGTCATCCTCTGCGTCCCCGAGAACTTCTCGATCGAGAAACGCGAAGTGATGAAAGCCCTCGGCGGCGAAGTGCACCTCACGCCGAAAGACGGCGGTATGAAGGCAGCGATCGCGCTCGCGCAGGAGCTCGCGCGCGACATCGAAGGCGCATACGTGCCGCAGCAGTTCGCCAATCCATTCAACACCGAAGCGCACTACGAGACCACCGGACCGGAGATCTGGGAACAGATGGAAGGACGCGTCGACGGCTGGGTCGCGGGCGCGGGCACCGGCGGCACATTCACCGGCGTCGCGAAGTACCTCCGCGAACGGAACCCCGACGTGCAGTGTTTCATCGTCGAGCCGCAGGGCTCGATTCTGAAAGGCGGCGAAGCGGGACCGCATGAAGTGGAAGGGATCGGCGCATCGACGTTCATCCCTCCCGTGCTCGACATGAATCTGGCCACCGACGTCATCAAGGTCGACGACGACCCCGCCTTCGACATGGTCGCGCGCCTCGCGACCGCCGAAGGCATCCTCGGCGCGTCGTCCGCCGGCGCGAACGTCACCGCTGCGCTCGAAGTCGCGCAACGCCTCGGCTCCGGCAAACGCGTGGTCACGCTCATCCCCGACGCCAGCGAGCGCTACATGTCGAAGGGGATCTACTCGCGCTGGCGCAAAGATGAGGCGAATTGAAAATTGAAAATTGAAAATTGAAAAATCAGGCGGCGCCGGCTTCGCGAGAACCGCGTCCGTTTTTTCAATTTTCAATTTTCAATTTTCAATTTCGAACTCGCGAGAACGGAGCAACGAAATGGGATTCTCCACCGACTGCATCCACGCCGGCCAGGAGCCGGAGCCGCAGACCGGCGCCGTCACGGTGCCGATCTTTCAGACTTCGACGTACGTGCAGCCCGAGCTCGGCCGCCACAAAGGCTATGAGTACGCGCGCACGAAGAACCCGACGCGCTCGGCGCTCGAAGCGAATCTCGCCGCGCTCGAGCGTGGCAAGTACGGACACTGCTTCGCGTCCGGCATGTCCGCGACCGATACCGTCTTCCGCCTGCTGAAGTCGGGCGACCACGTCGTCGCGGGCGAGAACATGTACGGCGGCTCGTATCGTCTCTTCAGCCGCGTCCTCGAAAAGTACGGCATCAGCTTCACGTATGTCGACACGTCCGACGTCAACGCGGTGAAGAACGCGCTGCAGCCGAAGACGCGCATCGTGTTCCTCGAGACGCCGACGAATCCGATGATGACCGTGACCGACCTCGCCGCATGCGCGGAAGTCGCGCACGCCGCCGGTGCGCTGGTGGTCGTCGACAACACGTTCTGCTCGCCGTACATCCAGCGCCCGCTCGAGCTCGGCGCCGACATCGTCGTGCACTCGACCACGAAGTTCCTCAATGGACATTCCGACTCGGTCGGCGGTGTGGTGATCTCGAACTCCGACGAGATCGGCGAGCAGATCGGCTTCCTGCAGAACGCGGTCGGGGCGATTCTGTCGCCATTCGATTCATGGCTCGTGTTGCGCGGCGTGAAGACGCTCGCGGTGCGCATGAAAGCGCATGAGGCGAACGGCAACGCCATCGCGAACTACGTCGCCAATCACCCGAAGGTGATGAAGGTCTACTACCCCGGCCTGACCGATCACCCGCAGCACGAGCTGGCCAGGCGGCAGATGAACGGCTTCGGCTCGATGATCTCGTTCGAGCTCGGCTCGTATGAAAACGCGAAGAAGTTCCTCGATCGCGTGCGTCTATGCTCGCTCGCAGAATCGCTCGGCGGCGTGGAGACGCTGATCTCGCATCCCGTGTCGATGACACACGGCTCCGTCCCGCAGGAAACCCGCGACCGCCTCGGCATCACGCCCGGCCTGGTGCGGATCTCGGCCGGGATCGAAGATCTCGAAGATCTCATCGCGGATCTCGAGAATGCGTTCGACGGCATCTGAGCGATACTCGGCGCGATGCCGGAGATCTCTGACGCGCTTCCGGGCGCAGAGCTGATTCGCGAGGGATTGCGCGACATCGCCGCGGGTGTGGAGTCGGTGCCGGCGCTGCTCGTGCTGATCGGCGCGCCGCGCCTGCGACAGCTCGGCTTCGACGTCGCCGACACGCCATACTTTCCGGAAGATCGCCTATACGAAAAGCTGTCTGAGACGTATGGCGACGGCGCACATTCGCAATACAACGCCCTCATCCGAACGCTGGTGAGTTTCGAGCGCGCCGCGGAATGCGTGAGCCGGTAAACGCGGATCGCCTCCGCCGTTTCATGCGCGAGCTCGCCGTGCGCTCACGTGCGTCCGGCCGTGTCTATCTCACTGGCGGCGCCTCAGCGGTTTTGTTCGACTGGCGGAAAAGCACCGTCGACATCGACATCACGATCATCCCGGAAGACGATCGCGTGTTGCGCGTCATCCCGGAGTTGAAAGAGGCGCTGCATGTCAACGTCGAGCTCGCGTCGCCGGCGCACTTCATCCCGCCGCTGCCTGGATGGGAGGAACGCAGTCCGTTCATCGCGCGCGAGGGAACGCTTTCGTTTCACCACTACGACTTCTATTCGCAGTGCCTGGCGAAGATCGAGCGCGGCCATCGCAAAGATCAGCAGGACGTCGCGGCGATGTTGCGCAGTGGTCTCGTCGAGGCGCGACGTCTGCTCGCGCTGTTCGATCAGATCGAGCCGGAGTTGTATCGCTATCCGGCCATCGACCCAGCGCGATTCCGTAGCGCGGTGCTTGCCGTCGTGCGGCAGCTTCCGCTGCCGCTTTGAAAGCGGCGGCTTTGCCGCCCGCACTCCAAAAGTACAATGGCCGCCGCATGTTCCCTGGCGCGCTGCTCGTGCTCGCGTATCTGATCGGGTCCATTCCGTTCAGTTTTCTCGTGGTGAAGCTCGTCGCGGGGAAAGATGTGCGCGAGCACGGCAGCATGAACGTCGGCGCCACCAACGTCGCGCGCACGGCGGGCAGGATTCCGGGGATCGTGGCGTTGCTCCTCGACATCGCCAAGGGCTACGCGGCCGTGATGATCGCGAGGTACATCGTCACGCGCGCGGAGTGGCCGTTCGAGCCGGGCGTGCTGCCATGGCAGTCGCGCGAGATGTGGGTCGCGCTGGCCGGACTGGTCGCGATGCTCGCGCACATGTTTCCGGTCTGGCTGCGCTTTCACGGCGGCAAGGGTGTGGCCACCGCCACCGGCGTGTTCCTCGGCCTCAACCCGATTGTCATCCTCGGCGCGATCCTCGTGTTCGCGATCGTGCTGCTCGCATCGCGCTACGTCTCGCTCGCGTCGATCCTCAGCGCCGCGTCGATCCCGCTGCTCTTCCGCTATCTCGTGAACGGCGCGCCGTTCTGGCATACGGTGATGAGCATCGGCATCGCCATCGCCGTGATCCTCAAGCATCACTCGAACATCGCGCGATTGGTGCATGGCACCGAGCGAAAGCTCGGCCAGAAAAAGGAGACGCCATGAAGATCTCCATCATCGGCGCAGGCTCGTTCGGCACCGCGATGGCGATCGCCGCCGCGCGCGCGGGCAACGACGTGCTGCTGTGGGCGCACGATCCTGACGTCGCCGCTGCGATTCGCGAGACCGGCTCGAACGACGACTACCTCGCCGGCCAGAAGCTGAGCGATCGCATTCATGCGACGAACGACCTGGCGGAGGCGGCGACGTTTTCCGAGACGATGTTCATGGTGGTGCCGAGCCATCACTACCGCGAAGTACTGACGAACCTGCGCGGCCATCTGCCCGGCCGCGCGAAAGTGATCTCCGGGACGAAAGGCATCGAGAACGAATCGCTCGAGCGGATGTCGGAGATCACCGCGCACGTGCTCGGCGACCAACTGATCGCGTTCGCCGTGCTGTCCGGTCCTACGTTCGCGCTCGAGACCGCGCGCGGCGATCCCACGGCCGCCGTGATCGCGTCCAAACAGGCTGACTTCGCGCAGGAAGTGCAGCAGGTGATGTCCTCGCCGTCGCTGCGCCTGTATCACTCGAGCGACGTCGCCGGCGTCGAGCTCGCGGGCTCGCTCAAGAACGTGATCGCCATCGCCGCCGGCGTCCTCGAAGGCATGGGTCTCGGCTCCAACACCACCGCCGCGCTGATCACGCGCGGCCTGCACGAGATGACGCGTCTCGGCCTCGCGCTGGGCGGACGGCTCGAAACCTTCGCCGGCCTCGCGGGCATGGGTGATCTCGTGCTCACCTGCACCGGCGCTCTCTCGCGCAATCGCACCGTCGGCGTGCTCCTCGGCAAAGGGCAAACGCTCGAAGAAATCCTGCGCGATGCGAAGTTCGTCGCTGAAGGAATCAAGACGTCCAAGTCCGCGCGCGCGTTGTCAGAGCGGCATCAGATCGAGATGCCGATCGCGACCGAGATGTGCCACGTACTCTACGACGGTGAGTCGCCCCGCGCCGGCCTCCAGCGCCTGATGACGAGGACGCTCAAAGCCGAAGTCGCGTAAGCCGCGTAGACGACGTATCGCGACACGCCGTCGTACACGAGATACGACAGCGGCATCAGCATCGCGGCGTACAGCCAGCGGCTTCGCTCCACGAGCGCCGACGGAACGATGGTCAGCCAGTACCACGGATGAATGGCCGGCGAGCAGACGAGCAGCGCGGCGACCGCGGTTGTCACGCGATGCGCCATCACGATCGCGCCGATGGCGATCACGCCGAGGATCGCGCGCGTGAGGAAGTCGGCATAGAGGTGGCGGTACACGAAGTCTGAGACGAGCTCGAAGCGCAGCGGGTGATGCGTCCAGATCGTTTTCGTCGGAATCATCTCGACGATCGCGCGCACGAGGTCGTACAGCGGCGAGTTGAAGATCCAGCGCGTGGCGTAGTCGCGCAAGCCGGGCATGATCGGGCCGCAAAGGAATGGGAGGATGGGGAGGAGAAGCGTGGCGGCGAGCGTGAACGGGCGGCGGCTCGTGCGCAGCAACACCGGTAGCGCTGCCGCCGGAATCACTTTCAATCCGGTTGCGAGTCCAGCCGCGATCGTCGAGCGGCGTGTCAGCGCAACGAGGAGCAACACACCCGCGAGCAGATCGATGTGCGCGCTCCACATACCTTCGAAGAGTACGAGCGGGCACGTCGCATACGCGAGCGCCCCATGTCGTCGCAGCAGCACGATGGCAATCAGATCGGCCGCGATCAGCAGCACGCGCCAAGCAGTCAGCTCGTGCACGACGCGAAACAACAATTGCGCGAGCGGCGGATAGATCGAGCGGATCTCGGGATGATTGATGCGCGCATCGCTCGGCGTGTATGTGTATGGGTTGCCCCCGGTCGCCGACACGCGGCCATCGGAGAGGTAGCGATAGACATCGCCGGAGAGCAGCGGTTCGTGAAAGAGCAGCAGCATTCGCAAAGCGACGGCGACGGCAAGAGTCATCCAAAATCTGGAGCGACGGGCTCTCAGCCCGTCGACCCCGTTCGTCAATTCGACGGGCTGAGAGTCCGGCGCTCCAGATAGGGGCAACCATGCGCCTGTCGCCACAAGATATATGGCCACGAATCCGATGAAGCCGTAGCGCGTCGTCACGTGCGGCGCGAGCGCCACGGCCGCCGCGAGTAGAATCAGCGCCAGCCCATGAGCCTTGCCGAAACGGGCGTCGTGACGCTGTATTACCTGGTGCTCAGCGTCCTCGCCGTCTACAGCATTCATCGGTTGCATCTTGTCAGATTGCGCCGTCGCACGCCGCCGCCGGCGCGGCTCACCGCGGACGTGTTTCCGCCGCTCACCGTGCAACTGCCGCTGTACAACGAAGCGAACGTCGCGCGCCGGCTCATCGAGGCGGTTGCGCAACTCGAATACCCTGGCAGGCTCGAGATTCAGGTGCTCGACGACTCGACGGACGAGACCACCAGCATCGTCGCCGACACGATTCGGCGCAGCGGGATTTCGATCTCGCACGTCCGCCGCTCGTCGCGCGATGGGTTCAAGGCCGGCGCGCTCGCGCACGGCATGCGTCTCAGCGACAGCGAGCTGTTCGCCGTCTTCGACGCCGACTTCGTTCCGCCGCGCGACGTACTGCGGCGCATGGTGCCGTACTTTGCGGACGAGCGCGTGGGGATGGTGCAGGCGCGCTGGACGCATCTCAATCGCGATGAGTCGCTGCTCACCCGCGTGCAGGCCTTGTTTCTTGATGCGCACTTTGCCGTTGAATCCGCGGCGCGCAATTTCGGCGGACGCTTCTTCAACTTCAACGGCACCGCCGGCGTTTGGCGGCGCCCCGCGATCGAACAGGCAGGGGGCTGGTCCTCGTCGACGTTGACCGAGGACCTGGATCTTTCGTATCGGGCGCAGTTGGCGGGGTGGGACTTCGTGTTTCTCAACGACGTCGAAGTTCCCGCGGAGCTTCCCGCGGCGCTACGCGGATTTCAGGATCAGCAGCATCGCTGGGCCAAGGGCTCGATTCAAACCGCGCGCAAGCTCCTCGGATCGATCGTCGGCAGCCGGCTCGAGCCGCGCGTGAAATCGGAAGCGATCTTTCATCTGACGAACAACTCGGCGTATCTGCTGACGGTGCTGCTCGCGTTGTTGATCGTGCCGGCACTGCTCGCGCGCTATCGCCACGGCTTGCAGTGGATGTTTTTCATCGACGTGCCGCTCTTCCTCGCGTCGACCGGATCGGTGCTGCTCTTCTATCGCGAGGGACAACGCTGGGCGGGCCGCGGTTCGCCGCCGCTGCACGAGCTCCTGGCCGTGCTGCCGGTCGGTGTCGGCATGTCGATGCGCAACGCAGTCGCCGTGCTCGAAGGGCTCGTGCACGAGGGCGGTCACTTTCAGCGCACGCCGAAGACCGGCGACGGAACACGGCGTGCAAGCGACGTTTCCCGGCGCATGCCCTTGGCCGAGCTCGCGTTGGCAATGTTCTTCGCGGGCACTGTCGCCGCGTTCGGCATCTCCGGACACTGGGCCGCGCTTCCGTTCCTGGGGATGTTCCTCTCCGGATACTCCTATGTAGTCGTAAAATCAGTAACTTAAGTGCATGTCCTTCTGGCCCTCTCGTTGCAGTAACGAGCGAGTGACTGGAGGACAAATGCTGAACTTTCTGAAGAGCCTTTTCGTCTTTCGCCTCGGGCAGACGTCAGCTCGCGGCGCCGCCCGCATGGTCGGCCTCGGCCGTCTCGGCCTGATCATCGGTCTGATCGGCGGCTACCGCGCGCTCAAGCGGCACCGCCACGCGTAAGAACCGTCCCTCGGGTTCCTCGGGTGGTTTTAACCCCTCCGAGGAACCCGAGGTACTCCGAGGAACTCCGAGGTACCACGTGTCAGGTACGATGCGCTGAATGTCTCCCGAATCGCTGCTCGAGCAGTTCGGATACTTCGCCGTCTTCATCGGCACGTTCCTCGAGGGGGAGGCGATTCTCGTGGCCGCCGGCTTCTTCGCCTCGCGCGGCTACCTCGACGTCTTTGCCGTGACCGTGGTCGCCTTCGCCGGCGCGTACGTCGGCCACCTGTTCTGGTTCTGGCTCGGCCGCGTGCACGGCGTGAAGCTGCTCGAGAAGTTCCCGAGCATGAAGCGGCACTTCGGCAAGAGCGTGCGCGTCTTCGAGCGCTACGGCCCGGCCGCCATCATCCTCACGCAATGGATCTACGGATTGCGCATCACCTGCGCGGTGATCATCGGGATGTCGCGCATCTCGATCATGAAGTTCCTGATCTATGAAGCGGTGAGCTGCGCGGTGTGGGCGGCGATCATCACCGCCCTCGGGTTCTATTTCGGGCGGGTGATCGAGTCCGTGCTCGGCCGCGTCGAGCACATCGAGAAGTACGGCCTGATCATCATCGTCGCCATCGCCGTCGGCTTCTGGCTGTACCACCGCTGGAAGGAACGACGCGAAGACGCGGCGTGAGCAGCACCCCTCATCCGCGCTTCGCGCACCTTCTCCCCTCGTGGAGGGGAGAAGGCTACACAAGGACATCAACCGTTGATGTTGATGCGCACGGCGTTCGTGCCGTTGGCCCACACCATCACGCGCTGTCCCTTGCTGAGATAGCCGCGCACGGTCTCGATACCGTCCGGCGCATAAACGAGCGTACGGTTCGTGAGCGTGTATGTGGTCGGCGTTCCGCTGGTGGCGACGGTGATCGTGTTGCCGTTCACTTCCGTCACCACGCCGGTCGTGCCCGGGGCAGTCGTGCTGGCGCATGCGCCAAGAAACAGTGCGAGCGTAACGAGCAGAATCAAGCTGCGCTTCATGATGGTGTTCCTCTTTTGCGTTAGATTTCGACGCGCTTCGTGCGTCTGCACCTAGGAACGTCCCAGATCGCAAAAGGTTTGGGGTCGGCAGAAACGAACCGGTGAACGGATTGTTTCAATGACTCAGAAACGCGCAGCCGTGTACACCGTTGCCTGTTGTGCTTCGTAATTACGAGCGTAGTGCGCCATCAGCACCAGTCGTGTCAGCACTTGCCGATTACGCGATGGTCCAATGATCTTGACTTCGAATCCGGCCGGATAACCAGGTAACGATACGTCGGACTGTCCGAAAACGGACAGTGGCTGCGGAATCGGAAACGCCGGTCCTGAAGAACGCGGAAATCCGACCGAGTAAAGCACACGGCCGCTGATGCGACCGCCGAACAAACCCGGCAGCAATGACTTCGTACGCACGATCGGGATCGTCGGGGAGTTCAACGGCGGATCGAACGTACCATCGGTAGCGCTGGATAATTGATAGAACGCCGATGCCAACGGACGGCCGGGATCCCAGGCGCGGCTGAGCCCGGCATTCATCAGTTTCTGCACGAGCACACCCCGATTGGCTGTTACCGACGCTAACTGAAAATAATCGGCATACTCACCGCTCGTGGCCAGCATGAGATCCACCGATTGTCCGCTGCCTGCGAACGACTGGCCGGTGTGATTGCGAAGATAGAAATATTCGAACGTGTAGCGGTCGGCCAGAAACTCGATGTCCGGAGTGCCTGCGCTCGAGTCGTGATCGTACAGTACGGCGAGCGGCGCGAGCTGCCGCACGAGAAACAGCGTATTGCCCGTAAAGCGCGCGGCGGCGGTGTCGGGCGTGAACGTCGTCGTGGTGTCGTCGATGACCGGTAGACGCGACGTGGTCCAGATGGACGGCGTCGTCGGAAACGCCAGCGCACTTCGATAGGCGGCGCCGACGGCGTCTTCTTCATACACGAGCTTCGCTTGCAAAACTTCTGTCTGAATCGTATTGACGGCTTTTTGCGACAGGACCGCCAGGTCATTGTGGCTTTCACTGAACACCGTCGCGGTCATGGTCTGTTCAATGAGCTGATAGGTGACGATCATGATGACGCTCACAATGGCCAGCGTCACAGTGATCTCGACCAGCGTGAAGCCTTTCTGAGAGGATCGCATGATCACCTCTTGATGAACGCACGGTACTGATGAAAGGAGTAATGCAGTGGGATCTCGTCACGGTATGCCTCGACGCGGATCACGTAATTCCCTTTCGGAAACTGCGGCGCGGGCACGTTCCACAGATAGGACGTGGCAGTCTGCAGATATTCGGGACCGGGGCGGACGCCGACCGTCGCACGGGTGTCGTCTTCCATGTAAAGCCACGTTTGCCCGTTATCGCGGCTATACAGCGGCACATACCGCACCGTCGTGTCTTCCGTGAACGTGTCGGCGTAATCGGGTGTGTACGGTAAGCCGTCCCAACGCGTCCAGGCGGCCTGCCACTGCACGTCGAGATTGGGCGGGTTCTCGAGGTCGACATCATCATTAGGCCAGGTGATGACGACGCGAGGAAGCTCGCGGACGCGGGCAGGATCGGGGACGCCGGCCTGCGAATACTGACCGGCCGCGAGAAAGCTCTGGATGAGACTGAGGAACGACCAGCGCGAGATGAATGCCACGCCCGACTCGCCGGTCGGCGACAAACCATTCACCACGACGAATGCGGCGTCGGAGCCGTTGCGCAACGAGAGCAGCGCACTGCCGGGAATGTTGCTGCTGTGGCGATAGAACTCCGCTTCGCGCTGCAGTGTCGAGGCTGCGCCGTACGCGGACTGCAGGAAGTGGTCGGGATTCATGCCGGTGTCGTCGACGTCAATGTCGAATGGCCGGCTGTTCGCGATCGTGGGCGGCAGCGGCATCTTGTAAGTGCTGGCGATGGCGTTGCCGCCGGCTGCGCGCGTGCCGGTAGTGTTGTCGGCGTAGCGGTGGTGGAACGTCTCGTCGAGCTCCCCACTCCAGAAGAACGCCGTCGATCCCGCCTCGGCCGTCCGGCGTTCCGCATTGCGCAACGACGTTCCCTCCGGCAGACGCGTGTTGATCGAGCTGCGCAAAACGCGACGGAATTGTCCTGCCGCGCTGCCTGCTGGCAGGTTGCCGGTGGTGGACCAGGTGTTCCATGTCGAATCGGGAGCGAGCTCGCCGAGCCACGACATCGACCACCAGTAATCCGTCGCGTTTGAGCTCTCGCGGATGTACTTCACACCGCCGCCGGTGATGGACTGTTCCCACTGCCAACCCGTGCCGCCCGTGAATGGCACGGATGAGACGGCGATGCTGTTCGGAAAGCCGTTGCTGTCGTCGTAGCCGATCTCGCCGCCGATACCGACGTAGAAATACGAGAACCCGGTCATGGTCGTGTAGACCGAATGCGATCGCGTGACCGCGGTGCGCAGAATCTGCATCATGCGCGATACGTCCACTTCGATAGCGCTCTCCCACCCGTCGTTGTTGGCGTTGTTGTCGGACGTGTTGTTCTTGATGCCGAACCATTCCGTCGGCGTGCCGGCGCTATACGACCAGCCCGGCCACGTGGAACGCGCGTTCACGTTTGCGTGGAAGTCGTCAAAGTAGCGGTTGTACCCCATCCCTAACGCGTCCGCGCGCGAAAGGCCGGACGCGGCGTGCGGCAGTTTCATGTCCGCGTAAGGACAATGGCGCGGATCGCCGATGAGCTGGAACCGCTCGGTCATCGGCAGGTGCGCTTCATTGGCCGCATCGCCGAACAGCCATGTGTCCGTCCCGCGCCACGCGTACGTGCGCGAGAGATTCGGAAAGCTCGTGGCCAGATCGGCACCGATTCGAGTCTCGATGGTGATGACGTCGTTGTCGGGCAACACGTCGGTCGGAATATTCAGAATCCACCGAGCCGTGTTCTTGACACCCTGTCCTGGCGTCGCGAGCGTGGTGCTGAACGCCACGGGGGATGTTCCGTCCGGGAGGTTCTCGACGGGCGACGGGATGTACTCGAGCGCATAGAGACGCCGCGACGGATCGAGGCCGCCGCCGTCGCATGTCGAGGTCGCGGTCACGCAGGGAGTCTTCATTGGCGAGTTGTAGAGCCGGATGATCGTGTCCCCGCCCACCTGCGCGGAGGACCACCACATGCGCGTGGGGGTCGAGGTCGGGCTGCTCGTGGCCGACCCGTCCGCGACGCTGTACGTATCGATCGCGCCATTGCCGTCGAAATCGACGCCGCCGCTGACCGCGACCACTCCGTTTGCGGCGGGCGTCCATAGCACGTCCTTGAGGACAATGCTGATCGGCAACGCGCTGTGGTTCTGCCCGAGCCATTCCGCGATTACGCCCGGATTGGCGACGTTCGTGTGATACGAGTAAACGCGCAACCGCAGCGCGTCGTCGTTGCCGTAGCGGAGCCGTTCCGGATGTGTCACCACTCGCACGTGCGGCAGCGCGCCGGGAGCTTTCGCGGCGTCGGAGTAATTGCGTACCGGCGGGAAGGGGAACAGCTCACCGTGCAGGTTGATGACGATGGCGTTCCGGTATCGCCCCGGACGCATGATCATGTCGTCGAGCAACAGGCGGAAGGTCGGTGCATCGTCGGTCTCGAGCTCGGCTCCGACGCGCGCATTGAACAATGCGAGCTCGTCCTCATAGCGCATGCCGTGATTGAACTGATCGGCGAGCGCGTACGGGATCGGATTCTCGTCCGGGTCGTAGCCGTTGGTCAGCGTGCCGTCGATCGCCACCTGGCCATTGAAGAAATCAGGCGGGTAGTAATTGTCGACCGCCGATCCGGCCGGCATCTTGCCCGGATAAAAATAGACCGATGGGATCGCAGCGGTCGATTCGGCCGTCTGATTGACGTACGGCGTATAGAACGGATCGCGTCCGTAAGACAGCTTACGAATCCAGTGCTTGCGGAACTGCAAGCCGGGATGCCGCGCCTCGAGGTCCTGCATCGCTCCTTCGACGAACGGCACGATGTTCTGCATGTGCAGCCACCATCCCGGTACGTTCTCGATGGCGATCAGATAGACGTCGTAGACCTGCGTCGGCGGCGCGTTCTGGCCGATCGTGCTCAATGCGCCCGCGACTTCGGCGAGCAGACGCGGACCGGTCGCCTCGTCGACGAACACCTTCACGTTGACTAGCCGCAGGTCGTTCACGCCGCGCATTTTCTGGACCGTGATGCGGCGCGTGAACAGCCAGTTCGTGCCGCGGAGCCGGTTTCCGCTGGCGGGATGCGCCGGATCGCTCACGTTGAGCTGCGTGGTGAGCAGCGGCACGTTCGTCGTGCCGTTGTCGTAATCGTCGAGCACGATCGTGGTCGCGCCGCTCTGCGTCTGAATGAGCGCGCGCAACTCCTCGAGCATTGAGATCGCCTTCTGCGCCGCGAATTGCCGGTTGAGATTGTCGCGTGTCGAGCGCATCGCCGTCGCCACGAGCCGCGTCGACGAGATCACGATGACCCCGACGATGGCCATCGCCACCAGCGCTTCGACCAACGTCATGCCTGCTTGGCGCTTCATGTCAGCCTCCCTGCCTTTCCACCACATAAGGACTGCGGCTGAAGAGGTAGTTGCCGAGTTGCAATCGGATCTGGTCCAGCATCGCCGCGTCGTAATTCACCTCGGCCACATCCGACCCGCCGGTGACGCGCGCATCGCCGTTCGAGATCACAGCGCCATTAATGATCCCGGGCGGCGCCATGTGGAAATTGCCCTGCACCCAGACCAGGCCGCTGTAATACGTGTCGGATTGCGGATTGAGGATCAGATTGCCGAGGACGACCAGGATGCCGCTGCCGGTGAGCTTCTTTGTCGGATTGAACGTGGCGTTGCCACGGATGACGATCAGCGCCATGTCCGGAATCGGATCGGGCAGATCGCGCTCGTCATCGACCACGAGATCGGCCATTGAGAGCAACTCCGTCTGCGTCACGCCGAACACGCCTTCGATCGTGAACGGCAGCGTGGTCGTGCTGCTGGCGGGATTGCCCGTAATGCTGCCGCTGCCGCCCGGAGTTCCTGTCGAAAGCCGATAAGCGGCGCCCATTCCCGCCGCGCCGCCTTGTAGCCGCGAAGGCCGCGTCACACGAATTCTCGAGCCTTCTGTGGCCGACACAGCCGCGTTCGCCGGAAGCTGCAATGCCAGACGCTGAATGTCGACGCTCATCGTTCGCCGCGCGAGCACGAAATTCGGGCCGCCCGGCCCCTGCGACGGATCGTTGCGCACATACACGATGCCGTTGGACTCGAGCTTCCACAGGGCACCATCCGCCGCTTTTCCGCGCTTCCTGCTGACGTCGGCCACGGCGGTGCGGCGTACTTCGTAACGGCCCCACACCCGCCCTTGTGCGGCGATCTCATAAGAGCGGACGATTCCGAGCGCGAGGTCTTCGGATTCGCCGGCCTTCGGATCGAACGCGGTCACAGGCTGCTGGTTCTGATGGACGAACCAGGACAGCGCTTCATTGAGGCCCGATCCCGCGGCATTCGTGGCCTGCCCTTGTGACTGCAGTTGCCGCACGATTCCGCGTCCCGCATTTGCGGTCATCGTATGGATCGTCAGCAGCAGCAACAGGATCAGCGTCGACGCGAAGATCACCAGGACCAATGCGGCGCCGCGCTCGCCACTACGTCCTATTTGTCGTGCAGGGCTGTTCATGAAGACACGTCTCCCATGGCCTCTCGGGAAGGCTTCGCGAGTCATTGCGTTTTGTGCAGAGACAAGTAGAGGGGCGTTACGCCCCTCTGTTCGGTTCGACGACCGGCGAAATCAGCTCAGTGGATGTGAGTTCCCTGCTGTTTCCTCCAAAAACAAAAAGGGGCCGTTACGCCCCTCTGTTGGTATCGAGTACCGCGGAAATGTGTTGTGCGTCACAAAATATCGGTGGCTCGTTTCGCCAACGTCACGAGTCGCGTGAAAAACGCGCAAAAAAAATGACCCCTGGCCCGCAGAAGTGGCGGACGAAGGGTCAGTTTGCAGACCGCGTAGAGAGCGACACCCAATCATCCGCGCGCTGCGCACCTTCTCCTCTCGCGGAGGGGAGAAGGTGTCGAAGGCGGATGAGGAGTTGAGGCTCTAATAGCCGATGTTGACGCGCGCCGCGTTCTGCGAGCCCGGCACCAGCCACACGTTGACCGTGTGACCCTTGACGATGTCCGCGCTCGCGGCGGGAACACCACCCGGCCAGGTGATGATCGAGTCGCCGACGAGCGTGACCGTGGTGGCCGAGCCGCCGGCCGGGGTGATGGTGATGGTGTTGCCGTCGACCGCGGTCACCATGCCGCTGACGTTCGCGGGACCGGTGACGGCAGTCGTGGCGCAGGCGACGGTAAACAGTGCGAGAGCGATGAGCGAGAGCGAAAGAATGCGTTTCATGCCCCGCTTCTACGCACGCACCCGTCCGTGGTTTGTCAACGACGGGCAACCAAAATGTAACGACCGCTTTGCGTCACACGCAAACGCGTTTTCAGCCTTCGTAGGCCTTGTGTTCCAGTTCGGCCTGCGCTGCCGCGAGCCGCGCCACCGGCACGCGATACGGCGAGCACGACACGTAGTCGAGGCCGACGGAACGGAAGAAGCGGATCGAATCCGGATCGCCGCCGTGCTCGCCGCAGACGCCCACCTTCAGCTTCGGATTCGCGCCACGTCCGCGTTCGGTGCCGACGCGCACGAGTTGCCCGACGCCTTCCTGGTCGATCGACTCGAATGGATCCTTGCCGAGGATCTTCTTGTCGACGTAGTCGGGAAGGAACGAGCCGGCGTCATCGCGTGAATAGCCGAACGTCATCTGCGTCAGGTCGTTCGTGCCGAACGAGAAAAACTCCGCCGTTTCGGCGAGCTTGTCCGCGATCAGCGCCGCGCGCGGGATCTCGATCATCGTACCTACGAGAAACTCGATCTCGACGCCCGCCTCGTCCATCACTTCCTTCGCCGTGCGCCGGACCGACTCGGAAGTCATCTGCAGCTCTTTCGTCGTCCCCACCAGCGGAATCATCACCTCGGGACGCACATCGACGCCGTCCTTCTTCACGTCGCACGCGGCCTGGAAAATCGCGCGCACCTGCATCTCGTAGATCTCGGGATACGTGATGCCCAGGCGGCAGCCGCGGTGACCGAGCATCGGATTGAGCTCGTGCAGTTGCGCGACTTTGTTGCGCAGCTCGACGAAGCCCCAGTTCATCTCGCGCGCGACCGATGAGATCTGCGCCTCGGTCTGCGGAAGGAACTCGTGCAGCGGCGGATCGAGCAGGCGCACCGTTACCGGCATGCCGTCGAGCGCGCGGAAGATGCCTTCGAAGTCGGCCTTCTGAAACGGCAGGATCTCGTCGAGCGCCTTGCGCCGTCCCTGCTCGTTGCGCGCGAGGATCATCTCGCGCACGCGCAGGATGCGCTCGTCGGCAAAAAACATGTGCTCGGTGCGGCACAGGCCGATGCCGTGCGCGCCGAAGAGCCGCGCCACGCGCGCGTCGTTCGGCGTGTCCGCATTCGTGCGAATGCCGAGCGTGCGAATGCCATCGGCCCACTGCAGGAGGCGATCGAAGTTGCGGAACGTCTCCGACTCCTCCGGCTTCATCGACTCCTCGAGGAGCACCTGCACGACCTCGGAAGGCCGGGTCGGCAAGTCGCCGCCCATGATCTCGCCGGTGCTGCCGTCGATCGAAAGCCAGTCGCCTTCTTCGAGCGGCTCGTGTCCTTCGCTGCGCAACTCGCCTTTGCCGTAATCGACGCGCATCAAGCCCGCGCCGACGACGCACGGACGACCCATGCCACGCGCAACGACCGCCGCGTGCGACGTGAGACCGCCACGCGTCGTGAGGATGCCGGCGGCGCTGTGCATGCCGGCGATGTCTTCCGGCGAGGTCTCGATGCGCACGAGGATGACCGGACCGTCTTTCGCCATGCGCACCGCGTTGTCCGCGTTGAATGCGATCCGTCCCGCGGCCGCGCCGGGACCGGCCGGCAAGCCGCGTCCAAGGAGACGGCCGCCCTGCAGCGCCTTCGTTTTTTCCTTCGCGTCGAAGACGGGCGCGAGCAACTGAATGATCTGGTTCGCCTCGACGCGCTCGATCGCCTCGGTCTGCGTGATCAACTTTTCGTCGACCATGTCGGTAGCGATCTTCACCGCCGCGAATCCCGTGCGCTTGCCGGTGCGCGTCTGCAGCAGGTACAGCTTGCTCGATTGAATGGTGAACTCGATGTCCTGCATGTCGCGGTAATGCGACTCGAGTTTCTTGTACACGTCGACGAGCTGGTTGTACGCCTCGGGCATCGACTGCTCGAGCTCGGTGATCGGCAGCGGCGTGCGAATGCCGGCGACGACGTCTTCGCCCTGCGCGTTCGGCAGGTACTCGCCGAAGAATTTGCGCTCGCCGGTCGAAGGATTACGCGTGAACGCGACACCGGTCGCGCAATCGTCGCCCATGTTGCCGAACACCATCGATTGCACGTTGACGGCGGTGCCCCAATCGTCGGGGATCTGATTGAGCTTGCGATAGGTGATCGCGCGCTGGTTGTTCCACGAATTGAACACGGCGCCGACCGCGCCCCAGAGCTGTTCGTTCACGTCCTGCGGAAAGTCGGAGCCGAGCTTCTCGCGTACTAGCCCTTTGTAGGTCGCGACGAGCTCGCGCAAGGAGTCGGCGGGAATCGCGGCGTCGTTTTTCGCGCCGACGCGATCGCGAAGCTCGTGCAGCTCGTGCTCGAAATGTTCGCGATCGATCTCCAGCACGACGTCGGAGTACATCTGAATGAAGCGGCGGTACGAGTCGAGCGCGAAGCGTTCGTCGCCGGAAGATTTCGCGAGCCCCTGCACGGTTTCGTCGTTCAGGCCGAGGTTCAGGATCGTGTCCATCATGCCGGGCATCGAGGCACGTGCGCCGGAGCGGACGGAGACGAGGAGCGGCTTCTGCGAGTCTCCGAATTTGCGATCGACGGATGCTTCGACCTTCGCCAAATTCTCCGCGACCGCGTCTTTCAATTGCGGCGGATAGGACTTGCCATGCTCGTAGAAATAGGTGCAGACGCCGGTGGAGATCGTGAAGCCGGGAGGAACGGGAACGCCGATGTTGGTCATCTCGGCGAGGCCCGCGCCTTTGCCGCCGAGGACGTCTTTCATCTTGGCGTTGCCTTCGGCGTGGCCGTCGCCGAAGTAGTAAACATACTTTGCCTGCTGCTCGCTCGTCATCGCACGCGGATTATCTTCTAAAGCCGTTCGAGGTCGATACGACTCCACAACGACCGTTGGATCGCCGATGGCTTCTCGATCGTTGGCGAATCGCTGCCGCTCGCGACGAACTCGATGCGCGTGATGTCGATCCCGCGCGCTTGCAATGCGTCGTGAATGGCGTCGAGGCGGAGATGGGTACTCCGCCGATTGGCGCCAGGATCGCTCCCTCGAAACTCGCGCGCGATGATGCGCAAACGCTGCTTCGGCATACTGGCGATGAGCGCTGCCGCGTCATCGAGCGCAGCGCGGCTCGGCTCGTCCAGCATGCGCTCCTCGTCGTCGAAAATGACGCCCGACATCATCCAGCGGCCAGTGCGGCGGAATATGGAGTGCGGCAGCAAACCCGCCGCTTTCAAAGCGCCGGCAGAGCCGGCGCACTCAACGCGACTCCCGATCCAGGCCGCGCCGTAACTCTGCCAGGCCGGTTCTTCGTGAAAACGAATCGCGCTGATGCCGCGGCCGTCCGGCGTGAGCGTCGCGGCGGCGTAGCCCCACATCGGGCCGCGCATCCACATCAGCTTCGCCACCCGTCCTTCGATGCCGCCATCGAGATACGTCGGCCGTTCGCCGCCGATGACGCCGGTGACGCGCGCGCCGCGTTGTTCGAATCGCGCAAAGTGCGAGGTGAGGTCCCAGCAACCGGTGAACGATGCGCGCTCGCCCGCGCGCAGCTCGCGGCCGATCGCATGGACGGAAGCGAGCACCGCGTGTTGCTCACTCGGCTCGATCGGCTGGACGCGGATGTATCGCGCTTCGAACGGCGGGACGTCGACGATGGTAGTGCCTTTGTTCGCGGGCGCCAGCATTTTGATCTCGCGCCACGTCTCGCCGTCCGCCGACGCCGAGATGCGCACGTTGCGCGGCGAGCGGTTCGCATCGAGCGTGGTGACGCCGACCTGCTCCACGCGCGATGGACCGCCGAACGCGAAGTCGAGCGTCTGCTCGGGACCGAATGGCGGCGACGTCCACGTGGTGAAGCTCATGCCGTCGATGGCGTGCAGCGCGGACGACTCGAGATTGAGCTCGCCAGTGCGGGATACGACTGAAGCGCCGTACGCGATGTTCAGCAGGTTGTCGCCGTCGATGTCGAGCGTCGGCATGGCGATCGGAGTCACTTCCGAGACCGGCATGCGTTGCGGGGCGGGCGCAGGCGGCGGAGGCGGTTCGCGCCGGCACGCGGCGACGAACAGCAGGACGAGCGCGATCCGACGGTTCACGGCCGGTAATCGCGGCGATCGACGACGATTTTCGTGACGTCGGCGATCTGCGCCACAGCGTTGCCGATCTTACGCAGAAGCGCCATTCGATTGTTCCTCAACGATGCGTCGTCGACGTTCACCATGACTTCTTTGAAGAACAGTTCCAGTTCCGGAGCCATCTCTGCGAACGCCTGAAGGGCCTGCCGGTATTGACGTTCACGACGCAGTTCCCCGATACGGGACAGCACTGAATCTGCAAGCTCGTTCAGTCGTTGCTCTACCGGCTCCTTCAGCATCGACGGCGTCACCTCGGTCCATGGGTAGTCGCTCGTGATGTTGGCGATGCGCTTGGCAGAATCGAGGACGGACAAGAAGTTCGCTTCACTGCGCACGCCCTTGACTGCCGCGATCCGTTCAACGAGATCGGTCAACGGCGCGTTGTTCCACCCGAAGACTTCCATGGCGGCACGGATCTCGTCGTATTCGAACTGCCATGCCGACGCCTGGAGGATCGTGGCGATGCGTTCTGCGAAGAAAAAGTGCAGATCATGGGACACGGAGTTATCCGCCAGGTTGAACGCATCGAAGCCGAGAGCGATCAACTGACTCAGGCTGATCTTCACCTCGCGCTTGTCACGATTGAGCAGGATCTGCGCGACGCCCTGCGCGGCGCGCCGGAGACCGAACGGATCCTTCGAGCCTGTCGGTTTCGAACCGACGCTGAAGAATCCGACCAGCGTGTCGATGCGGTCGGCGAGCGAGACGACGGCGCCGGTGCGGTTGCGCGGCAACGCGTCGTCGATGCTCACCGGCTGATAGTGATCGTAGATGGCCTGCCAGACGTTCTCGGGCAGACCTTCCTCGCGCGCGTAGATGCCTCCGATGCGCCCCTGCAGGTCGGTGAACTCCTTGACCATCTCGGTGACGAGGTCGGACTTGCACAGACGCGCGGCCATCGCCGCGTCCGCGTCGTCGATGCCCGCCGCTTCGCAGATGCCCCTGGCGATGCGCTCGATGCGCTCGGTCTTCTCGCGATAGTTGCCGAGCTTCTCCTGGAACTGCAGATGCGAAAGTTGCTCGAGCCGTTCTTCGAGCTTCTTGCGGTGATCGGTCTCGTAGAAAAACTTCGCGTCGGCGAAGCGCGCGTTCGTCACGAATGAGTTGCCGTACGCGGCGTGCCCTTCGGGATCACCTTCGTTGTCGAGCACCGCCAGGAACGAGTTGAGCAGGCGCCCATCGCGTCCGCGGATCGGCAACTGCTTCTGATGCACGCGCATCACGGTCACGAGCACTTCTTCCGGCAGCGCGAGGTAGTCGGAACGGAACTCGGCGCGCACGAGGCCCGGATATTCGGTGAGGTATTGCCACTGCGACCAGATCGACGCGTCGTCGGAGGGCTGGCCGTCGACTTCTTTCGAAAGCGTCAGCGCGGCAGCGGCCATCGCTTCGCGGCGGCGATGGGCATCGACGATCACGCGCGCGAGCTCGAGTTTCTCGACGTAATCGTTGTACGAAGTCACGTCGAGCTTCTTCGGTGCGAGCGTGCGATGACCGACCGTGCTCGTGCCCGACGCGACGCCGAAGATGGCGATCGGCAGGTGCGCATCATTGAAGATGGAGATCAGTGAATGAATCGGGCGGATGTACGAATGTTCGCCCGCTCCCCAGCGCATCATCTTCGGCCAGCGCAGCGAGGAAACGATCTCCGCGATGCGATCCTGCAGCATCGCACCCATCTCGCGGCCAGTCACTTTTCTGCGGATGAGGATGTACGCGTCCTCGGTCGGGATCACGTCCTCGATCGCAGCGCCCTGTTTCTTCAGAAATCCGTGCAACGCCGGTGTGGGATTGCCGTCCGGGTCGTATGCCGACTTTTTCGGCGGACCTTTCACTTCGAGCACGCTGTCAGGCTCGCGCTCGGGAAGGTTCTTGATCGCAAACGCGATGCGGCGCGGCGTCGTGTTGACGAGGACGCTGTCCGTTTCGGCGCCGAGGTCGGATGCGAGTTTCGAGAGACGCTCGTGCAGCGTCGACGAGGCCGCGTCATGCATCCACGCCGGAATCTCTTCCGTCAGCAGCTCGAAAAAGTAATCAGCCATGATCTGGAGCGACGAGCGCTCAGCCCGTCGAGCCGCCCTCCGTTCCGACGGGCTGAGAGCCCGTCGCTCCAGTCAGCAGCGGGAAGCCGAGCTCACGTCTGCTCTCCAGGTACTGTCCCGCGCAACGCACCGCGAGGTCGCGCACGCGCTTGATCACGCCGACACGTTCGGTCACCGACACAGCGCCGCGCGCGTCGAGCGTGTTGAAGATGTGCGAGCACTTCAGCGTCCAGTCGTACGCGGGCAGCACGAGCTTCTCGTCAAGGCAGCGGCGCGCTTCCCCTTCGTACGCGTCGAGCAGTTTCCAGTGCACGGCGACGTTCGCGACTTCGAAGTAGTACTTCGAGAACTCGTATTCGTCCTGCTTGCGCACTGCGCCGTACGGAACGCCGGACGTCCATTCGATGTCGTACACGGAGCTTTCGCGCGCGAGGAACATCGTCAGCCGCTCGAGTCCGTAGGTGATCTCGGCGGAGATCGGCGTGAGGTCGATGCCGCCGGCTTGCTGGAAATAGGTGAACTGCGTGATCTCCATACCGTCGAGGAGGATCTGCCAGCCCACACCCCAAGCGCCGAGCGTCGGCGATTCCCAGTTGTCTTCTTCGAAGCGGATGTCGTGCTTGGTGAGATCGAGGCCGATCGCCCGCAGCGAGTCGAGGTAGAGCTCCTGCACCTCGAGCGGCGAGGGCTTGAGGATGACCTGGAATTGATAGTGCTTGCCGAGGCGAAACGGGTTGTCGCCGTAGCGTCCGTCGGCGGGGCGACGCGAGGGCTGCACGTACCCGACGTTCCACGGTTCCGGTCCGAGGACGCGCAGATAGGTGGCGGGGTGCATCGTGCCCGCACCGACTTCGAGATCGAGCGGCGTTTCGATGATGCAGCCGCGCTCGGCCCAGAAGTTCTGCAGTCTCAGGATCAGAGACTGGAAGGTGACCCGCGACATAGGCGGGGCATTCTAGTGCATGAGTCTCCGTCGTACGGAGCGCCGGCGTCCCGTCAGTTCCCCGGTGGCGGCGGCGGAGGAGGCTCTTCCTCTGTCTCTTCTTCCTGTTCCTCCGCGCTCGTGTCATTCGCAGGCGGAGGCGGAGCGGGAGCAGGTTCCGCGGTCGTCGTCGTTGCAGGCGGCGGTTGCGGCGGCGGAGTTGTGGTTGTAGTAGTCGTCGTCGCAGTGTCTGTCGTCGGCTGAGGCTGCGGCTGCGGCTCCGGCTGAGGCTCCGCTTGTTGCTGCGGCTGCGTTATGGGTTGCGGTTGCCGCGGCTGCTGCTGCACCGGCCGCGCTTGTGGCTGCGGCTGCGCGATCGGTGCGGCCGAACCGGACATCATCGGCGGCGGCAACGTTCCGGCCGGATGAGCCGGCTGCTGCGGCGGCGGCGCCGCGGCCACCATGTTTGGATCGAGCGTGAACGCCGTAGTGGTGTCCGCATTCGTACCGGTGATCGGCGGGACCATCTCACCGGGTCCGTGTATCGTCGACGTCACTCCGGCCGCCGATCCTTCCTGCACCGTTTCGTACTGCTTCTGTGCGGCGCTGCGTGCTCCGTCCCGCCCGCCACACGCTCCCGCGAAGACCACCAACACCATCGGATAGATCAGCTTAGTTTTCATGACGCACCTGGTGTGAATCAATCGCAAGCGCCTTGCCATTGGGGCACCGTATTTGCGATTCGTTACAACGAGGAGGACGACAGACTCATGGCCAAAGATCGCGAAAATCAAGGCGGTCCGACCTACAACGCGAAGGAGGCGCCCGAGCGCGAGTCGCATCGCAAAGCGCAGAGCCGTGACGAGCTCAAGGAGCGCAGTGTCCACGGCGAACGCCCAGGACACGGACAGCGAAACGGCTCAGCCAAAAAGAAATAGCGGCGCGGAATCGGTCAGATCCGGCGTGGGTTGTGAATACCGTACCGATGTAGTACGGTATCGCGCCCATGCTGAAGATCTCCCGACTCACGGACTACGGCCTCCTCGCAGCCGTCTACCTCGCCCGCCACGCGGGTGAAGTCGCCGCCGCGCGCGAGATCGCCGAGTTCTATCACCTGCCGCTGCCGGTCGTGACCAAGGTGCTGAAGGCGCTGCACACGAGCGGCGTCATCCGTTCGCACCGCGGCGTCGGCGGCGGCTATTCATTCGAGCAGGATGCCGAGGCGGTGACGCTGGGGCAGTTGATCGCCGTGTTCGAGGGACCGTGGGACCTGGTCGAATGTGAAACGTTCGACGACGACGGCCACGCTACATGCGCGATTCGAGTGGCCTGCCCTTCGCGCCGCTTCATGTTCGGCATCAACAGCGCGATCAAGGGCGCGTTCGAACAAGTCACGCTGGGCGATCTCGTGCGCGGCGGCATGCCGCATGCCGTGATCGACAAGAGCCAGCTCGGAACCAGAGAGGCAGCGCAATGAGCAACGCAGCAATCCACGAGATCGCACAACAGGACTACAAGTACGGATTCGTCACCAACATCGAATCCGACGTCGCTCCTCCGGGGCTGAGCGAAGACATCATCCGTTTCATCTCAGCCAAGAAAGAGGAGCCGGAGTGGCTGCTCGAATGGCGCCTCAAGTCGTTCCGCCACTGGCTGACGATGAAGGAACCGACCTGGGCGAACGTCACCTATCCGCCGATCGACTACCAGGCCATCAGCTACTACTCCGCGCCGAAACAGAAGAAGAAGCTCACCTCGCTCGATGAAGTCGATCCGGAGTTGCGTGAGACGTTCAACAAGCTCGGCATCTCGCTCGACGAGCAGAAGCGCCTCAGCGGCGTGGCCGTCGACGCGGTCTTCGATTCGGTCTCGGTCGCGACGACGTTTCGCGGCGAGCTCGCCAAGCTCGGCATTATCTTCTGCTCGTTCTCCGAAGCCGTCCGCGAGCATCCCGAGCTGGTCAAAAAGTACCTCGGCACCGTGGTGCCGTACACCGATAACTACTTCGCCACGCTGAACAGCGCCGTCTTCTCCGATGGCTCGTTCTGCTACATCCCGAAGGGCGTGCGTTGTCCGATGGAGCTGTCCACGTACTTCCGCATCAACACGGCGAACACGGGACAGTTCGAGCGCACGCTGATCGTTGCCGATGAAGGCTCGTACGTCAGCTACCTCGAAGGCTGCACGGCGCCGATGCGCGATGAGAATCAGTTGCACGCCGCCGTGGTGGAGCTGGTCGCGCTCGACGGAGCGACCATCAAATATTCGACGGTGCAGAACTGGTATCCGGGCGACAAGAACGGCAAGGGCGGCATCTACAACTTCGTCACCAAGCGCGGCAAGGCGATGAATCGCGCGAAGCTGTCGTGGACGCAGGTCGAGACCGGCTCCGCGATCACGTGGAAGTATCCGAGCTGCATCCTGCAGGGCGATGACTCGGTCGGCGAGTTCTACTCGGTCGCCCTGACGAACAACTATCAACAGGCCGATACCGGCACGAAGATGATCCACATCGGCAAGAACACCTCTTCGACGATCGTGTCGAAAGGGATCTCGGCCGGGCGCGGACAGCAGACGTATCGCGGCGAGGTGAAGATCCTCAAGAACGCCACCAACGCCCGCAATTACTCGCAATGCGACTCGCTCCTCCTCGGCGATCAATGCGGCGCGCACACGTTCCCCTACATCGAAGTGCGCAACTCGACGGCGACGATGGAGCACGAAGCATCGACATCGAAGATCGGCGAAGACCAGCTCTTCTACTGCCAGCAGCGTGGCATCAGCGCGGAAGACGCGGTCTCGATGATCGTGAACGGCTTCTGCCGCGAGGTCTTCCGCGAACTGCCGATGGAGTTCGCGGTGGAAGCGCAGAAGTTGCTCGGAGTTTCATTGGAAGGGTCGGTGGGGTGAGTCTCAGAGTCGCAGAGTCTCAAAGTCTCAGAGTCCCAGAGGGTATCCATCAGGCGCAGCGCGTCCCGGCCGAACCCTCTGAGACTCTGAGACTCCGCGACTCTGAGACTCACCCGCGAGGGAAACAATGCTAGAAATCAAAAACCTCTACGCCGGGATCGACGGCAAGAACATCCTGAACGGCCTCGACCTCGCCATCAACCCGGGCGAGGTGCACGCGATCATGGGGCCGAACGGCTCCGGAAAATCGACACTCGCGAACGTGCTCGCGGGCCGACCGCGCTATGAAGTGACGGCCGGCAGTGTCACGTTCGAAGGGAAGGATCTGCTGGCGCTGCCGGCCGAGGAGCGGGCGCGGGAGGGTGTGTTCCTGGCGATGCAGTACCCAGTGGAGATCCCCGGCGTCAACAACATCTACTTCCTGAAGGCGGCGCTCAACGCGGTGCGCAAGCATCGCGGCGAGGAAGAGCTGGATGCGATGGAGTTCCTGCAGCTCGCGCGCGAGAAAATGAAGGTCGTCGAGCTCGACGAAGCGTTCATGAACCGCGGCGTCAACGAAGGCTTCTCCGGCGGCGAGAAGAAGCGCAACGAGATCTTCCAGATGGCGGTGCTCGATCCGAAGCTGGCCGTGCTCGACGAGACCGACTCCGGCCTCGACATCGACGCGCTGCGCGTCGTCGCCACCGGCGTGAACACGCTGCGCAGCGAAGCACACTCGGTGCTGGTCATCACGCATTACCAGCGCCTGCTCCGCTACCTCGTGCCGGACTACGTGCACGTGCTCGCGAACGGCCGCATCGTGAAGTCGGGCGGCAAGGAGCTGGCCGAAGAGCTCGAGCAGAAGGGCTACGACTGGATCGAGGAAGGTGCGGCGTGACGTCGCAGCTCGAGGAAGTCAGCCTGCGCGAGCGCGCGGCGGAATCGTTTGCGAAGCTCGGCTGGCCGACTCCACGCATCGAGGAGTGGCGCTACACGAACCTCGCACCGCTGCAGAAGATCGATTGGCGCACCGATGACGCGCCGCGCCGCGTGGAGAGTCTCGCCACGATGGCCGGACGCGCGATCCTCGAGCTCGTGTTCGTCAACGGAAAGCTGGTCGAGCAGACCGGCCAGAAGTTCGGCGTCCCCGACGACGTGAACATCGCCGACTGGGAACGCAACGCGATGGTCGCGCTGAACACGGCGAACATGCAGGACGGCGCACGCATCGAGATCCCGGCTGGCAAGGTCGTGGAAGGGTTCATCCACTTTCTCTTCATCGGTCAGGGTGAGAGCGTCTGGTCGCATCCGCGAAACATCGTCGTCGCCGGCGCGAACAGCCAGGTCACCATCGTCGAGACGTACGTCGGCACCGGCACGTACTTCACGAACGCGGTGACGGAGATCGTCGCGCACGAGAGCGCGGTCGTCGATCACACGAAGCTCGAGTGCGAATCGATCGCCGCGTATCACATCGGCAACGTGTACATCCGCCAGGAGCGCGGCGCGAACGTCACCTCGCGCACATTCGCCGTCGGCGCCGCCCTGGCCCGCAACGAAACACACGTCACCCTCGGCGGCGAAGGCGCGAGCATCACGCTCGACGGCTTGTTTCTCGGCACCGGCACGCAGCACCTCGACAACCGCACGGTCGTCGATCACCTCCACCCGCACTGCGAAAGCGTGGAGCTCTACAAAGGTGTGCTCGATCAGAACGCGCGCGGCGTGTTCGACGGCCTGATCATCGTGCGCCCCGGCGCGGTGAAGACGGTCTCACGCCAGACCAATCGCAACCTGCTGCTTTCCGAGACGGCCATCGTCGACTCGAAGCCGAACCTCGAGATCCACAACAACGACGTGAAGTGCAACCACGGCTCGACCATCGGCCAGATCGACGAGGAGGCGCTGTTCTACCTCCGCTCGCGCGGCCTCGCGGAAGCGGAAGCGCGCAGCCTGCTGGTCTACGCGTTCGCGAGCGAGATCGCGGACCGCATCCCGATCGAGCCGGTGCGCGAACAAGTGCGCCGCGCGCTGTTCCAGGCCATGCCGGAGCGGATGCCCGAACGGCGAGGAGGAACGCGATGAGCGTGACTGAACAGACGCGCGCGACCTACGACGTCGCCGCCATCCGCAACGACTTCCCCATCCTCGCCCGCGATGTGCGCGGCCGCAAGCTCGTCTATCTCGACAACGCCGCCACCACGCAGAAGCCGCGGCAGGTCATCGACCGGCTCGTGCGCTACTACACGGAAGAGAACTCGAACGTCCATCGCGGCGTGCACTTTCTCAGCGAGCTGGCCACGCTCGAATACGAAAACGCTCGCGGCGTCGTGCAGCGGTTCATCAACGCGCGCAGCGAGAAAGAAGTGGTCTTCACGCGCGGCACCACCGAGTCGATCAACCTGGTGATGCAGGCGTGGGGACGCACCAACGTCGGCGCGGGCGACGAGGTGCTGATCTCCGCGATCGAGCATCACTCGAACATCGTCCCCTGGCAGATGCTCGCGCAGGAAAAAGGCGCGACCGTCCGCGTGATCCCCGTCAACGACGCGGGTGAGCTACTCATCGATGAATACGAACGGATGCTGAATCCGCGCGTGAAGATCGTCGCGGTCGGCCACGCCTCGAACGCCCTCGGCACGATCAATCCACTGCGCCGCATCATCGACGCGGCGCACGCGAACGGCTCGCTCGTGCTGGTCGACGGCGCGCAGGGCGCACCGCACATCGGCATCGACGTGCAGGCGCTGGATTGCGACTTCTACGCGTTCTCCGGACACAAGGTCTACGGTCCCACCGGCATCGGCGTGCTGTGGGGCCGCGAGTCGCTGCTCGACGCGATGCCGCCATGGCAGGGCGGCGGCGACATGATCCTCTCCGTCTCGTACGAGAAGACCACGTACAACGCGCTGCCCTACAAGTTCGAAGCAGGCACGCCGAACATCGCCGGCGTGGTCGGCCTCGCCGCCGCGCTGCAGTACGTTTCCGCGATCGGGCTCGACGCCATCAGCGCGTACGAGCACGATCTCGAGCGATACGCCACGCAGCACCTCGGTGAGATCAAAGGGCTGCGCTTCATCGGCACCGCGCGCGAGAAAGCAGCCGTGATCTCGTTCGTGCTCGAAGGCGTCCATCCGCACGACATCGGCACGATCCTCGATCAGGAAGGCATCGCCATCCGCACCGGCCACCACTGCGCGCAACCGCTGATGATGCGCTTCAACGTTCCCGCCACCGGCCGCGCTTCGTTCGGTCTGTACAACACGCGTGAAGAAGCGGACGCGCTCGTCGCCGGTCTCCAGAAAGTCATCGAGGTGTTTGGCTGATGTCGGATCTCCGCGAGCTCTACCAACAGGTCATCCTCGACCACAATAAGAATCCTCGCAACTACCACGAGATGCCGGACGCGACGAATCGCGTCGACGGCTACAACCCGCTTTGCGGCGATCACTACACGGTGTTCCTCAAGACGGATGGCGACGTGATCCGCGAAGTGAGTTTCACCGGCAGCGGCTGTGCCATCTCCAAAGCTTCGGCCTCGGTGATGAGCTCGACCGTGAAAGGGAAGTCGAAAGAAGAAGCGGATCGCCTGTTCGAGACGTTTCACCGTCTCGTCACCGGCGATCAGAGCGGCCTCAGCGCGGCAGATCTGGGGCGCCTGGCCGCGTTCTCCGGGGTGAGCGAGTTTCCGGCTCGCGTCAAATGCGCGACGTTGGCGTGGCATACGCTACGAAGTGCGCTCGACGGCAACGACGAGAAAGTCACCACGGAGTGAGGGTGAGAGCCAAATGAGAGAAGAAGTCACATTCAACCGCAGCGCCGAAGCGATCATGATCCCGAGCGGCGAGAAAGTGCTCGTGCCGGTCGGCGCGCAGGCGACGATCACGCAGTCGCTGGGCGGTACGTACACGGTCATCACCGACCGCGGCCTGATGGTGCGCATCTCGGGCCGCGAAGTGGAAGCGATCGGCAAGAGTCCCCAGGACGCGGCCGAAGTCGCCGCCGCGGATCTGACTCCCGAGAAGCTCGAAGAGATGGTGTGGGACGCCCTCAAGACCTGCTACGACCCCGAGATCCCGGTCAACATCGTCGACCTCGGTCTCGTGTATCTCTGCGATCTGCAGGACGCTGAAGACGGCGGCAAGAAGGTGCACATCAAGATGACGCTGACCGCGCCCGGCTGCGGCATGGGTCCGGTGCTCGCCGGCGACGTACGCTCGAAGATCATGGCCATCCCCTCGGTCAAGGATGCCGAGGTGGAAGTGGTGTTCGATCCGGTGTGGGATCGGAGCATGATGTCCGAGGCGGCGCGGTTGCAACTCGGCATGATGTGGTGAAATCTGGAGATCTACTTGCGGGTGGCCCTTCTGCGGCTTGGAACTTGGTTCGCATTGAACACGTAGACCGACCCCTGATCGAGCTGCGTTCCGATGTCGTCGCCGTATGCGCCGGCGGCGATGTCGTTGCCGCTGATTGCGACGCAGTAGCCGAGCGTGTCGAATGCGTCAGCGTCGAATGCGGTGCGGGTGGCTCGCGGTTGCCACACGCCGTCGCGGCGCGTGAAGACGCGGACTGAGCCCTGGCCGGAGCGCTCGCCGACGTCATCGCCAAAACTTCCGACCGCGGCGACGTCGCCTTCGAGAGCGGCGGAAACTCCGAAGCGATCGTTGTTCGCAGCGTCCGCGGCGACGAGCTTGGCCTTCTCACGCCAGAGGACACCGGTGCGCTCGAAAACGTACGCCGCCCCTCGATAGTCATTGGCGAGTGATCCGACGAGGATGCGATCGCCGTCGATGTCGACGGACCGGCCGAACTCGTCGAAGATGGCGGCATCGCTGGCGAGAAGCCTGGCCTGCTGACTCCACGTATTGCCGTTGCGCACGAACACCCAGGCCGCGCCCTGATTCTGCACCGTGTCGATATCCGCAAAGCCGGCCGATACGACGAGTGTGTTGCCATCGATGGCGACGTTCTGACCGAAGTTGTCCGACGTCCAGCCATCGGCGTGAACGAGGCGCGCCTGCTGCGTCCACGTGGTGCCATTGCGCACGAACACGTACGCGGCGCCGTATGCGGCGAAGATGCCCTGGTCGCGGCCGACGGCGCCGACGACGAGCGTGTCGCCATCGAGTGCGACGGAGTAGCCGAACACATCGCCGGCGTCACCATCGTTCGCGGTCAACTTCGCTTGTTGGGGCCAGCCGGTTCCGTCGCGTACGAAGACATAGACCGATCCCTGCTCCTCGTTCGCGCCGACGTCGTCTTTGAATGCGCCGACGGCGATCGTGTTCTCATCGATCGCGACGGAGAAGCCGAACGAGTCGCGTGCGGCGCCGTCGGATGCGACGAGCGCGGCCTGCTCGATCCACACGTTGTTGCTGCGCGTGAAGACGGTCGCCGAGCCCTGCTCGACGTTCGCTCCGATGAAATCCTGCAGACTGCCGACAACGAGCGTGTCGCCGCTGATGGCCACGGAGAATCCGAACTGATCGAGGGCGGCGCCGTGGCTCGGTGTGAGTTTCTGCTCGGCGGCGTGAACGACGGACGCGAGGACGACCGACACGAGCAACGCGCGCATGGAACGTCATGATGGACATGTC